>OGDF01000002.1_pt1 | contig 380266 bp, 381 predicted proteins | sample 1570141 | NCBI WGS metagenome assembly OGDF01 (sample SAMEA4370581, study PRJEB24528) | human gut metagenome | reverse complement strand
TATCTATTGTAATATATACTTTAACATAACTATTACAGTTATTTTTTATTGTAAAAGTAAATGGGGTTTGTTTAAGACCATCTTCATCTGTTATTGGAAAAGCGTCTGTTAAAGATATTTTAGATGTATCTTCAGTTAGAGTTGTATTAAAGCATGTTCTAGATGCTATAGTATTATTTTCATTTTGACTTAGGTATAGTCTAAACCAAGCAAATGATACACCAATTATACATATTACTGTTACGAGTAACCCATAGTATATGCTTAGTTTTCTTTTCTTCTTTTTTATTTCAATTTCTTTATCCATATTACGCCTCTATCTTTCCATATTAAGTATATAACATTTGGATGGTATTTGCAAAGAAAAAAGTTAAACCTAAATTTAACTTTCCTTAATTCCGTCTAAACTAAAGCTCTTGGCATCTGTTATTTTAACATTTATTATTTTACCAATGTCTTCTTTTGGGGCATCTACATTAACTAGTTTCATATTTTCAGTGTATCCACATACTTTGGTATCATCTTTTTCACTTACTCCAGTGATAAGAACTTTTACTGATTTATTAAGCATTTTTAGATTACTTTCTTTAGAGTATTTATTAATTAGTTCATTTAGTTCATGCAATCTATTTTCTTTTTCTTTTAATGAAACATTGTCTTCAAAGGATGCTGCTGGGGTATTTTCTCTAGGAGAAAAGATAAAGGTAAATGCTCCATCATATTTACATTCATTAACTACTTTTAAAGTATCTTCAAAGTCTTCTCTAGTTTCGCCTGGAAACCCAACAATAATATCAGTTGTAATACTAACATCTTTAACTTTACTTCTAATCTTATTATATAGGGTTAAGTAATCATCTTTACTATAACGTCTACCCATTAGTTTTAATATTCTACTTGACCCACTTTGCAAAGGTAAATGAATATAAGGCATAATGTTATCACGCTCTGCAATAACGTCAATCATTTCATCAGTGAAATCCCATGGATGACTTGTTACAAATCTAATTCTAGGAATACCTGTGTCACTTACTAATTCTAGAAGTCTAGCAAAACTTACATCATCTAAGTCTTTACCATAAGCATTAACATTTTGTCCTAGTAAAGTAATCTCTTTGTAACCAGCTTCTTTAAGTTCATTAACTTCTTTGATTATATCTTCACTTTTTCTACTTCTTTGTTTACCTCTAGTGTAAGGAACAATACAATAAGTGCAGAATTTATCACACCCATACATGATATTAACCCAAGCAGATATATTTGAGTCTCTTTTGTAAAGATTACCAAACTCAATAACATCTCCCTCTTTACTATAAACTTCGATATCTTGTTTTCCATAGTAATTAGTAAGCATTTTTGGTAAGTCATTCATGTTATGAGTACCAAATACAATATCTATATAAGGATGTTTCTCTCTAATCTCATTTACTACACTTTCTTCTTGAGCCATACAACCACATAAACCAATAATGATGTCTTTCTTTTCTTTTTTTAAATGTTTACATCTTCCAAGGAAACCAAACACTTTATCATGAGCATTTTCTCTAATTGCACAGGTATTTAGTATAATAAAGTCTGCTTCTTCTAAAACATCAGTTTTAATATAACCTAAAGATTCAATTAAAGCACTTATTTCTTCAGAGTCATGAACATTCATCTGACAACCGTAAGTTTTAATAAAATACTTTTTTCCTTTAAATAAGTCATTACTTTCTCTATTTTCGTAAATATAATTAACTTTACTTTGATTTCTAATTTTTGCATCATTCATATTAGGTAAATGCATGTTATCACCACCACGAGTAAGATTATAACACGCACATACTTAAAAGTAAATGAATTTCTTAAGTTCTCTTAAACAATTGTTTGACATAATGAGTAAATTATGCTAGTATATGACTAGGAGTTGAAATTATGGAACAAAAACTAACCCGAAAACAAGAAGAAGTTTTAACGTTTATTAAAAAATATATTGTAAAGTATGGATTTCCACCTTCAGTAAGAGAAATATGTGCTGGTCTTAATTTATCTAGTCCGGCGACAGTCCATACTCATTTAAAACAATTAGAACTTAAAGGTGCGATTAGTAAAACAAAGTCGAAGTTTAGAACTATTGAAGTAACTGGTGAAAATGAGTATATGCCAAAGAATGAAGAAATCGTTAAGGTTCCTTTACTTGGTAAGGTAACTGCTGGAATGCCAATTGAAGCTATTGAGCAGCCAGATGAATTCTTCTCACTACCTGCAGATATTCTTCCTAGAAAAGAGACTATTTTTACTTTAAAGGTATCTGGTTTAAGTATGATTAATGTTGGTATTTTGGATGGAGATATTGTAATAGTTCAAAAGCAAAAAACTGCAAATAATGGTGATATAGTTGTTGCTATGACTGAAGAAAATGAAGTAACTCTTAAACGTTTCTTTAAAGAAGAGGATCATATTAGATTACAACCAGAAAATGATCAAATGGATCCTATCATCTTACCTACATGTACTATTCTAGGTAAAGCAATTGGCCTATATAGAAAGTTTTAAAAACTATCCACGCACGGATAGTCTTTTTTAATTTTTATTAGAATTTAATTTTCTATTTTTGCTAGTACTAGAATGAATATAAGAATCTTCAATTATTTCTGTTTCTAATTTGTTTTCATTTAAATAATCGAAAGCATAATATTCTGCATTAACTGGTTTGTATTTATCATGTATTATATAACCATATATAGTTACAGTTATAATACTTGCAATAATAGATAATATGCATATGCCTTCTGGAGGCATTTCAGTTAGACTTAAAAGAATAAATATTATTAATAAGGTTGCTATGAATAAGCAGGTTATTGATAAAGTGTATCTAATTTTACCAATAGGTAAATTACCAATTAACTTACCTGTTTGACCATTCATTGCAAATGTATAAATCTTCTTTTTAAATGGGACACTTAGAATATATACTGGTAGATAAAGATGGTACGTTTTACTTTTATCAATTACTAAGTTATCGCCTGTATAGTGATCTTCGTCATGAGGAGATTCTCTTCTAGCAACTGAAATGCAAGAGTTTGTAGTTCGTTCTTTTGCAATATTAAAAGATTCTTCTTTGTTTACGTCATATGTGTCTGCTAAATATCCGCATAAGAAGGCATGATTATATTTGATTAACTCATTTAAATCAAATGGAGAGATACTATCCATTAAATCATCATTAAAAAATCTGCTCGCATCACATAAAACTTTTTCATACTCATAATGACCTCTTACAATTACATCATAGTATTTTCTTTTTTCATATTCGTACTCATCATCTTCCCACTCTTCTATATCAACACCTTCAAATTTTATATCACCATTATATGTAATATCATAAGCCCAAAATGGAATGTATATTCCTCTTATTTTTTCACTTAGTTTGGCTTTTCTAAACTTTCTAGGAAGAAGCATCTTACCTTTTAAAAGTTCATTATAAGCACTTCTAGCATCTTCTTCAGTTATTTTAAAAGGTATTACATAGTCTGGCATATTTTCACTATTAATTTTATCTTTAAGAATTGCTGAGCTTCCACAATAGACACAAAATGTAGAATAAGTATTAACATCAGAAACTATCTCTGCTCCGCAATTATTGCATTTAAAAGAAACTAGTTCCTCATTACCTCTTTTACTACTTTCTTCTTCATTTTCTTGTAACTTTAAAAACTCATCAGCACTAAGTGAAGAACCACAATACTCACATTTAAACTTTTCTATGGAAGGCTCCCAAATTATCTGTGCACTACATGATGGACACTTACTATCTAATGCATCATAATCTTTCACACTATCACCAATTTCATTATAAACTAACTAAATATTAAAATAAAGAAAAAGGAGTTTAATAAATCTCCTTATCTAAAAAATAGTAAATAACTTAAGAATGCAAAATAAATTATAAAGATTATCCAGCCGTTTACTCTTGAAGATGTATCATCTTTTTTAGATAAACCTAATGCCATAGATATAAATAAGCCACCAATTAAACCACCTATATGAGCGGCATTATCTATACCACTAAAACTAAATCCTAAGAATAGGTTTAGTAAGATAACTGGTACAATTTGTGATAGTAAAACACTACCTAGATATAATCTATAATGATATCCAAAATATAATAGGCATCCCATAAGGCCAAAGATAGCTCCACTTGCTCCTAGGCTATATCCTTGTGTAAGCAGTGCTGATAACATTGATGCGGTTATACTACTAACTAAATATATTATTAAAAATTTAGTCTTACCAATAAATGTTTCAACCTGATTACCAATAACATATAAAGCGTACATATTAAATCCTAAATGAAGAATGCTAGCATGTAAGAACGTACTTGTTAAAAGTAAATAAACCTTACCTGCTTTAACGGCATCTCCATCTAAAATAAACATTCTGACTAAATCAGGATGAATAATGCATAAAATATACATTGCTATATTAAGGGCAATTATTGCATTTGTAACAAAGTTTTTCTTAGGTTTAAATATTTTTTCATATTCTTTGTTATGTTCTTCAGTTTTTTCATTAATATCATTAGTAATATTAACAATCATATCAACATCATTTTCCTTATTTAGACCTGCAGTCTTTAATTTTGGAAAAACTTCGCCAATCGTATTTCTAACGTCTTTAATTGTCTTAACATTATAAACATCAATATTTTTATCTGGATTAATCTTAATATCATCATTTAAATCTAAAAGAATATTCATCGTTTTCATTTTTAAAGAAAATGTTTTCTTCTTAATCTGCTTAACTATATTCTTTATCTTAAATACATCAAACTTATATTGTTCTTCATTATGTATATAATTAGAATTAATTCTTATAACTTTATATGGAGCATCAAGATTTTCAAGCCAAACCTCATTCTTAACCCCATTAACTAGTATCGGTTCATAATCTTCTTCAGTAACAAAATAATGAACAAGTTGCATTATAATCTCATCTTTATTACTAACTACTACGCTCATAATACTTCACCTCTTGCATATATATTTTATAACAAATAAAGTTTTTAGTAAAGGAGAATACTATGTCTAAAAAAATCATTTGTTTTGCTTTTTTGTTAATTCCTTGGTTTGTATCTAGCATTCTTTTCCCATTCGATGCTGGATTCTATAACTCGCTGAATCTTCCAAGCATAACTCCACCTAAATTTATTTTTATAATAATTTGGCCAATATTATTTACACTAATTACTATCACTGTATATAAAATTCTAAAAAAAGATAATCTTAATAATGACTACCTTTATATTCTTATCATGAACTTCATTGGCGTAGAAACTTATAATCTATTCTTCTTCTATATGAATAATTTATTCTTATCATTAGTAAGTGCTGTTGTAACCTTAGTAACTAGTATCTTTCTTACCATCGAAACCAGAAAACTAGATAACTCATGGAGCTTACTTATTCCTTATAATATTTGGTGTTTATATGCCTTTATCTTAATAACATCCATCTATCTAACTAATTAAGTGTATCTAAAAAATCTTGAAACTCTTTTGGTACATCGCACTCAAAATGTAAATGCTCATGCGTTGTTGGCTGCTCAAAATCAATAGACGCTGAATGTAAAAACTGGCCAAAGTCGTTATATGCTTTACCATAGACTGGATCATTATATACTGGATGTCCAATATACTTCATATGAACTCTGATCTGATGTGTTCTACCTGTATCTAATATAAGTCTAAGTAATGTGTAATGTTCATATCTTTTTAAGACTTTAAAATGGGTAACTGCTTTTTTTGAGTTTTCGGATGTAACACACATTTTTTTTCTGTCTTTAGTATCTCTACCAATTGGAGCATCTATTACTCCACTGTCTTCTTGAATAACACCACATACTAAGGCGATATATTCCCTTTTTATTGTTTTATTTTTAAAACCTTCTGCAAGTATATCATGGGCTTTGTCATTTTTAGCAACTAGCATAAGACCACTAGTATCTTTATCTATTCTGTGAACGATGCCTGGCCTAAATGCTTCTTTTTTACTTAAGTTTTTTGTATAGTGCATAAGTGCATTAACTAAAGTTCCACTAGTATTACCATTACCGGGATGAACTACCATGCCACTTTTTTTATTGATAACAAGTAGGTCATCATCTTCGTAAACAATATTTATTGGAATATCTTCTGCTTCGAAACTGGCTTCTTTTATAAATCCATCTTTAACAAATAATTCATCAGCCTCACTAAGTATTAAACTAGCTTTAACCTCTTTCCCATTAACAAGAACAAATCCTTCATCAATCATCTTCTTAACTGTACTTCTAGAAATATCTAATTCTTCGGCTAAATACTTATCTATTCTTTCTTCTCTTAATACTTCTACTTCCATCTTCTTCACCTTTCAAACATGCGTATAGTAACAAAATAGTTCCAATAACAATGCCAATATCAGCAATATTAAAAATTGGATAACTATAACTGCCAAATTTAAAATATATAAAATCTCTTACATAACCATAAATTACTCGGTCATATAGGTTACCTAAGCATCCACCTAAAAGTAAGCCAAATGCTAAAGTGTTACGTTTATTTTCTTTAAAGTCACTAATAAATTTAATAATAAAATATATTGCACACACGCCAATTAATATAAGCATTAGTCTTTTTGAAGAAAAAATGCTCCAAGCAGCGCCATCATTAATAACTCTCTTAAACTCAAAAAAGTTTTTAATAATAACTAAATCTTTAATAAAATATTTAGTTAACATATCTATCAAAAAAGTGATAATACTTATTATAAATATTTTTTTTCTCATAAAACACCTTAGTAAAATTATACTATTTTTATTCTAAATCAACAAGTATAACATCACTGCCAATAGTCCTTATATCCTTAAAAGTGATTTTATAATCCCCAGTTTTTCTCATCATCTTGGTACTACTTACTACTAAATAATTAATTATACCATCTGAGTTTACGTTTATATCAACTATCCTACCTAGTCTAGCACCAGTTTTTGTATTAATAATATCTTTACTTTGCATATCACTCATTAGCATTTTAATCACCTATCTAATTATATGCTTTTAGTCCATATATCTTCTTAGGTATCTAATTGCGTTCTTTTCAATTCTTGATACTTGTGCTTGTGAAACACCTAAATCGTCTGCTATCTCCATTTGTGTCTTTCCATAGATATATCTGGCCATTAGAACATGTCTTCCTCTATCATTTAATTTTGTTAGAGCACTATCTAAACTAACTTTGTCATCTTTATCAATACCAGTTTCTTTATCGGCAATCTGATCAAGCAAATAAATTGTATCTCCACCATCATTATATATTGGATCAAATATACTAGCAGTTGGCATCAAACTCTCTAAAGATGAGGCTAGTTCATATTCTTCTATTCCTAGGGCATCGCATATTTCTTTATTGCTTGGCTCAAATCCATGAATGTTTTGGTATTCATCCTTAAATTTAAGAATTTTGTAAGCACTATCTCTTATACCTCTACTAATCCTAACTGCACTAGAATCTCTAATAAATCTTTTAACCTCACCAATAATTAAAGGAACAGCATACGTTGAAAACATAACATTATATTCAAGCGAGAAATTATCAACTGCTTTAATAAGACCTAACACACCAACTTGAAATAAATCATTCATATCATATTTTCCATTATTATATTTTTTAATTATACTAAGAACAAGTTTTAAATTACCATTAATTAACTCTTCTTTAGCCAGCATATCTCCATCGTTATATTTCTTAAAAAGCTCTAACATCTCATCATTTTTAAGAACCTTAATATTATTTGTATCTACAAAAGGAATATCAACTTTATATTTACCCACTATCTTCACCTCTAGTTTATAGTGGAAAAATATGTTGTTATTTATTCACTAAATTGCATCACTAGTTATAAACAGTTTTTACTTTAACTCTCTTTCAATCTGCTTTTTTCTTAATACCATTAACTCATACATCCAAATAACAACCTCATCAGATAGCTCACTCTCATTACCAATACTAGAATCATACAAATACTTATCTTTTAATGCATCTAACCTATAATATACATCTAATAATTCATTTGGTTCTATAAAAAATAAATTTCTATCATTTTGGAATCTTGCTCCCCATCCAGCAATAATATGTATTAAGGTATGAATCTCTTTATAGGAAATTCTATAAGATTTTAATTCAGCCATAATTGCGAGTGGTCCAATTAATCTAGAAAAAGCAACTTCAATTTCCCATTCGATACCTACATTATTTGAATTATTATTGCTCATATTTCTACCTTTTTATCACTATATGTATTATTTAATCAAGCAAATTAAATTATTATTATTAATTTCTTTTGATAAATTATATTTTACTTCATTTACTAATTCAGTTATTTCATGAACCATTTTATTATTTTCTTCTAACATACCGTTTCCTTTCCAATTGGTCAGTCGCGACTGACCAATTCATAATTATTAATTTTAAAATTAAATATAAATCATTTTATCTCAACACACCACCACTTTTCTCTATAAAAAAAAAAGAGAGTACTCCTCGTCTCTCTTAAAGAAAGGAATACTCCCGCATTAATGCATACAATTATTATTGCCAGATAATTGTACACCCTAGTCGTCCAAATTGTCATATTAATACACAGCAATTAAATTAATACAACCATATAATACCAAATAACACATAATAAATAAAGTAAAACATCACTTTAAAAGTGCACCTTGTAACTTCTTAACAACCTTCTTCTCTAATCTAGATATATAAGACTGACTAATGCCAAGCATCTCTGCTACCTCTTTCTGTGTATAATCATCTGTCCCATTAAGTCCATATCTAAGTGTCATAATAAGTTTTTCCCTATCACTTAAAGTACTAAGTTCATTACTTAAAGTTATCTTGTTTTCTTTTTCACTAAATTCATCAAATACCAAATCTCCTTCAGTTCCAAGAATATCTTCTAAATGAAGTTCATTTCCTTCAGCATCATAGTTTAGTGCATCTTCTAAACTGACCTCTGCCCTTCTTTTCTTATTCTTTCTTAAATACATAAGTATCTCGTTAGCAATACATCTAGAAGCATACGTTGCTAGTTTGATATTCTTATCTGGCTTATAAGTCTCTATCCCTTTAATAAGTCCAATTGTTCCAATACTAACTAAATCTTCTAAATCATAACCAGCACTTTCATATTTTTTAGCGAGGAATACAACTAATCTTAAATTATGTTCAATTAACTTGTTTCTTGCTTCTATATTCCCACTTCTAGCAAGAATAACATAATTAAGTTCTTCCTCTTTAGATAATGGAGGTGGTAAAACATCAGTACTACCCAAAAATAAAATATTAGTATCAATCTTTAGTAACTTACAAATTAAAACCCATAACTTTTTCATAAAGCCTCCTTATTTAAAATAATATTTACTCCCTTATAATTAACATCACTAATACCTACTAATACTTTTACATCTTTTCCATCAATAACTACCTTATCTGGTTTAAATATTTTAAGTAGTCCACTACCTCCAACAACTTTATAAGGCATATAACTAAATAACACATCACCCTTAACTAAACTACCATTAACAAGAATAACTGGTTTATTAAAATACCTTAAATTATTACCAGTATCTACAAAACCAGTCTCGTTTATAATTAAATCTTTATAATATATGCTTACATCAAGATAATTAGAATTATTACATCTATAGTTTTTAACGTATTTAATGTATTTAAATAAAATAATTAAACCAACAGGTAAATAGAGTAAAACATTATATCCTATAGTTCCTTTACTAAATACTAGTCCATTACTCTCTAAAGTAATCGTATCATTAAGTAAATATAAAGAACCACCTAATATAATACTTATAATATATAACCAAAACAAATTTTCTTTAAAATAATCAAATCCCTTATAACCAAAAGCAATTATAACTAAAAAAACACTTATAACAAGCTTATACATAAACATCCATAAACTTCCCTTAATAACAAACAATAACAAAGTAGATAAACTACCAATTAAAGAACTAATAATAATTTTTCTAAATTTAGTGTGTCTTTTTAATAACATATCAACACCAATTATAAGCAGCATATCAATAACAAAATTAAGTATTAAGACTACATCTATGTATATTGTCATGGCATCACCTATATTATTATAAAAAAAAGACATCTATAAAGATGTCGAATAAAGTTATAAACTAAAAATTATCTCTTTCCCTTAAGAATGGTGGAATATCAAAATCACTTTCTTCTTCTAATTTTGGTCTTCCTTGTGCAGGTGTATCTGCTTGTGGTACATCATCAAATCCAGTTGCTATTACGGTAACAATTACTTCATCATTTAAGTTTTCATTAATAACTGCACCGAAGATAATATTAATATCTGTATTACTACTTTGTCTTACTACTTCAGCAGCATCTTCTGCTTCAAACAGTGTTAAGCTTGTTCCACCAGTTACATTAATGATAGCATCTGTTGCTCCATCAATACTTGTTTCTAGTAGTGGACTAGATACGGCCTGTTTAGCAGCTTCAATAGCTCTATTTTCTCCAACACCTAAGCCAATACCAATAAGTGCTGAACCACGTTTTGCCATTACTGTTTTAACATCAGCAAAATCTAGGTTAACTAAACCAGATACAGCGATTAGATCACTGATAGATTGAACTCCTCTATGAAGTACGTTATCTACTTCTTTAAAGGCATCAATCATTGGTGTGCTCTTATCAATAATTTCTCTTAAGCGGTCGTTTGGAATAACAATTAAAGTATCAACATGTTTCTTTAATTCTTCAATACCAAGTACTGCTTGTTCCATACGTCTTTTGCCTTCAAATCTAAAAGGTTTAGTAACTATACCAACAGTAAGAGCTCCTAAATCTTGAGCAATCTCTGCAATAACAGGTGCAGCACCAGTACCAGTTCCACCACCCATACCGCAAGTAACAAAGACCATATCAGCACCTTTTAGGGCTTCTTTAATTTCTTCTTTACTTTCCATGGCAGCACTTCTACCAACTTCAGGATTAGCTCCAGCACCAAGTCCACCAGTCATGTTAGCACCAATTTGTAACTTACATGCTGCTTTACTAGCATTTAATACTTGTAAGTCAGTATTAGCAACTATGAACTCAACACCTTTAACTCCTGACTCTATCATTCGGTTTACTGCGTTATTTCCGCCTCCACCGACACCAATAACTTTTATCTTAGCGATTTGATCCATCTCTAATCCAAACATTTATATCTCTCCTTTAATTATCAAAAAAGTACCCAAATACTTTTCCAAGTATCGAATCGTTTGTAACTTCTCTAGCACCATTTACTAGGGTATCTATATCATCATCAGTTATCATACAAAATTCTTTATCTCTAAGTCTTAACTTACTATAAAAGTATAGAAGCATTCCGATACATGTACTATACCCATTATATCTAGCACCAACATAATTAATCATTCCTAGTCTAGCTTTATTACCAAACTCTTCATGAATTACTAATGGTGCATCTCTTAGTTCAGTCAATCCTCCTGTTACAATTATATAACTAATTTCTTTCTTTGTTAAGTGGTTAATTGTCTTTTTTGCAAGTTTTAGTACTTCCTTAAGCCTATTTGACACTAACTCACTTACATCTCTTTGACTAATTATTATATTTTCACCATTTTTATCTGTTAATTTCATCTGTTCTTTATTACTAGCATTCTTCACACTTGCTAAGGCAAACTTTTCTTTAACCATCTTTGCATCACTACGTTTTAAGTTATATTTAAGGCCAATATCCCTATCAAGTTCATATCCACCTAAATTAAGAATCTCACTATTTATTAGAATGCCTTTACTAAATATTCCAACAGACGTACTAGTATTACCTAAATTAATAAGTGCACCCGTCTTACTATCAAGTGATGTATCAAAATTTGCATAATCTGCTAAGGCACTATGCATAATATCTACTACTTCGATACCTGCTTCACTTACGACTTTTATAAATTCGTAGATAAATCTTTTATCAGAAGCCACTAGCATTGCTTTAACAAATAAGTTTTCTCCCTTAAGTCCAAGCGGAGTCTTACTTTCCTCACTATCAACCCTAAACATAACAGGTATTGCTTGAATAAGTTCCTCATTTGCTGGAATATTACCACGGGCCGCATTTTTTAAAACATTTATAATGTTATCACTTGTTACTTGGTAGTCTTCGCTAGTAATTTCTTCTTTTCCTTCGGTATAATAAAAATCTGTATAAGTTACCGGAACAGAAAGGAGCACTTTCCTTATATTAAAGCCTAGTTTTTCACTACACTCATTAACAAGTTTTTTTATGCTAGATACAAGCTCATCTTTATCATTTATAACATTATTCTGATAACCTAAAGAATAAGTCTTCTCTGCACATAGAACATTTAACTTACCATGAATAAATTCACCACATACAAGTTTGATAGAATCTGATCCAATATCCAAAGCTGAATAAATATTTCTCATATACTCACCTTACTTACCCTTTATATTTAAAATTATACTATAAAGTAATGTACAATTCAAACAAATACTTTGTAAAAATAACAAATTATTGTATAATTTAAGTGGTGATAAATAATGAAAACAACTATTCAAATACTAACATGTAAACTAATTACAAATGTATGTAAACTATTTAAGAAAAATGGAACAGTGTATCCAGGAAGTGTTGCTTTAAAGATGAATGGTAAAGTTCTTGAGAGCATTAAGTATCCAAAATATGTTATCGGAGTTACTGGTTCTTCTGGTAAAGGTTCAACAACAAGTATGCTTGCACACATTCTAAAAGATAATGGATTAAATGTTGTCTGGAACTCATCTGGTTCAAATGTTTTAAATGGAACTGCTACTCTAATTTTAAATAATACAAATGCTTTTACTCATAAATTAAAGGCAGATGTTCTTCTTCTTGAAATGGATGAATCTTATATTAAGAAGACGTTTACTAAAAGTACACTTACTCATCTAGTTATTACAAACATTACAAGAGATCAGCCAGCAAGAAATGGTGAGCCAGAAATTATCTTAAATAAAATACTGTCTTCAATTGATGAGAATACAGAAGTAATCATCAATGCTGATGATCCATTCGTAAATAGATTTTCATTCTTACATAAAGGCCCAGTATGTACATACGGAATTAACAAAACATCTTATGATTTAAAGAAACCAATCAGTAATAATGTTGATGCAGCTTACTGTCCAATCTGCCATAAAAAACTTAAATACACATCTTACCACTATGGCCACCTAGGCGTGTATTCTTGTCCTACTAAAGAGTTCGTAAGAAAAACCGACTTTACTGGCGATAATCTAAACTTAGAAAGTAAAGAAATGATTATTAACGGTAATAAAGTTAAATTAAATAAAGATGTCTTCTTTGCTGCTTACTACACACTAGCTGCTTACTCAGCAGCATCTGAGATAGGACTAACCGATAAACAAATAATGCACGCCTTAAACGAAAACACTCTAGAAAGTAAAAGACTTAAGACTTTAAAATTAGATAATCGTGAAGTTGATATGCTTGAATCCAAAAATGAAAACAACCTAAGTTATGTTCAATCACTAAATTATATTAATAATCATAAAGGACCTAAAACTATTATTATGGGCTTTGATAATGTAAGTCGTAGATATAAATATAATGATATTTCATGGTTATATGACGTTGATTTTAAAATTCTTAACACTGATGAAATAGATAAAATATTCTGTATTGGTAGATTTAGATATGACGTTGAAGCACGATTACTTCTTGAAGGTGTTCCAAAAGACAAAATCTTTATGGTAGATAACATTAATTTAATAATAAAATATTTAAGAGAGAACTCAGATGGCACAATATTTACAATGGTATGCTTTGATATGACTGAGGTGTTGAAAAAACTATTTAAGGAGGCAAATACTTATGAAGGTTAAGATTGCTCATTTATATTATGATTTAATGAATCTTTATGGGGAACAAGGTAATATTATTGCTCTAAAAGAATCACTTAAAAATCAAAACATTGAAACTGAAATAGACTTACTATCAATTGGTGATGATATTAATTTTAAAGATTATGATATTTTCTATATTGGTACAGGATCAAAAGAAAGCTTACTTCTAACCTTAGAAGATATTAAGAAATATACTAAAGAAATTAAAAGTGCTATTAAAGGTGGAAAAGTATTTATCTCAACTGGTAACTCACATGAATTATTTGGTAAGTCATTAACTTATAATAATACTGAATATGATGGTTTAAACCTATTTCCTTACTACTCAAGGGAAGCAAATGAAAGAATAACTGGTGAATGTACTATGCACTATGATAATCTAGAAGATAACATTATAGGTTTTCAAAACCGTGCATCTCTTATTCAAATAGATAATAATCATTTATTTACTCTAATTAAGGGAGATGCCGATAATAAAAAGAGTACCTATGAAGGTTATACTGAAAATAACTTCTACGGTACCTACTTAATAGGTCCTCTACTTATTAGAAATCCCCATTTAACTGACTACATAGTAAAAAAACTTCTGGAAGAAAAAGGAATGAAATTCCATGAAGATAAAGACACCCCATTATATAAAGCATACTTGGAATATATCAAAAACTTTCCAAACTAAAAACGTTCTAAATTGAACGTTTTTTTATTTATTCTAAGATATCTTAACCATTTTAAATGTTCCATTAGAAGTTTGAACGCCATCAGTTCCAGTACAATTTGTACCATTACAGAAACTATATGTAGTATAACTAGAACCACTCCAGCCGCCACCATATGATGGGTTATCATCTTGACAACCACCGCCACCAAAACCACCTGTACATTTACTTGAACCTCTTGCATAAGTTGCTCCCTTTAAATTATAACTAATCCACTGACTTATACCCAATACGTTTGATACTGCTGAACTTGATGTTCCTGGTGTAGTAGTTGTACTATAAGAAGTATAATTAGAACTTGAGTAGTAAGTGGTAGCAATTCCATTTTTACCTGCAGCAGAAGAATCATTGTTCTTATATCCAATATCTCCTGTTCCACCTCCTCCAGCAGCGACAATTAAAACTTCATAATAAGCACTATTTTTAGTAAACTGAATATTACTATTAGATACACTTGATACTTTTTTAAATACAAATGTTCCTCCACCTCCAGCACCACTAGCACCATCTCTCGAAGTACCAGTTGTTGATGATCCCATACCGCCAACATTAATATATAAAACATCACCTTTAGCAAATGTAAAATCACCATATATTTGAGCGCCTTTACCAGCTGCTAAAGTTGAACTCGTATAACCATATTTATTACCCTGTGTACCAGCAGCACCAGTAACCGTTATTCTATATGTTCCGGCTTCATCAATCGTACGAGTTACCTCAGCACCACTATAAGCAATATTAATTTCTGGAACAAAATAAACATTACACACTGTTCTACCAGTGTCAACGCCCGTTATATTTACGTTCCACTTTGAGCCATCCCATGATGCACTACCACTAGCATTACTTGTTCCGCCACCATCTATTTGACATTTTACTGATGCACCATAGTTAGAGCTAGTTGGAAAAGCATCTTTCTTGGTACCATTTATATAAGAATAAACAGTTAAATCATCTTCATTGTATGGACCAGTAACCTTCTTTTCTAAATTAAGTGTATTATGGGTAAAGCCTGCATTCATTCTAAGTCTAATATATACATCACTAGATGCTGTGTTTGTAATAACAACTCTTATATTAACAGTACCTGTTGCTGCTATAGATCCTGTATGACCATCAGTGGATCTTGAAGAATATTGTACAGTTAATGTGCTTGGTTTAGTTACCGTTGAAGAACAAGTTGAATTAGAGCATACATCATAGCTAAGTTCATATTTACTAGACCTATCATTAGATGCAGTAAACGTTGTATTAACTTTAGTTAAACCATTTTTATTAGCTTTAATAATTGTTCCACTAGTACCATTTAACTTAACAGAATAAGTCATATTTTTAACGTTTAAATTAGCAGCCACTCCACCTGCATTACTAGTAAATGCACTAAAGGCTATATTTAATGCTAAACAAAATAATACCAAAACAAAAGAAACTAAAAGATACCTTGCTCTTTTATTTTGAAGGACTTTAACGATTTTATTTTTCAAAAAATCACCCTCTATTCTATTTAATTATAAAATATTTACGCTCATTATTCAAGAAGAAAAGATACGTTCAATAAAAAAGATTCAAAATATACATAGTAATACAAATTAATTACTACATTATCTTGAAAATTAATTAAAAATATTATATAATCAACTGGCTTTAAGGAGGAATAAAACATGAAAAAAACAAAAATAATAACAAGTATTGGACCAGCATCTAATACCATTCCTGTATTTACAAAAATGGTTGAAGCCGGTGCTAATGTTGCAAGAATAAATTTTTCTCATGCAACAATTGAAGAAAGAGAGCAAGCAGTAAACACTATAAAAGAAGTAAGAAAAATCACTGGTAAAAATATAGGTATTCTTTATGATACAAAAGGTCCTGAATTTAGATCAGGTATAACTCAAGAAGAAGGCATTAAACTAACTACCGGCAAAACAATAAAATTTGTAAAAGAAGATGTAATTGGTACAGAAGAAAGTTTAACTTTCAATCATAAAAGTGCCATTGATGCAATGCAAATTGGCAATATCGTTTTACTAGAAAATGGTTTAATGAAAACAGAAATAATTGAAAAACACAATGATTATGTTGTTGCTAAAATAATTAATGGTGGAACGCTTTATTCTAAAAAAAGTTGTGCCGTTCCAGGCGTAGATTTGAAAATACCATTCATTTCTGAAGAAGACAAAAAAGATATTATTTATGCATGTAAACACGCTGGTGATTATCTTGCTGCATCATTTGTACAAAGTGCAGAAGACGTACTTGCAATCAGAGAAATATTAAAAGAACAAAACCGCGAAGACATGAAAATTATCTCTAAAATAGAATCACAAATGGGAATGGATAATTTAGAAGAAATCATTAATGTAAGTGACGGAATAATGGTTGCTCGTGGAGACTTAGGTGTAGAAATCCCATTCGAAGAATTGCCAGTTTGTCAAAAAAAGATTGTTAAAATGTGCAGAAAGCATAAAAAAATTGCTATAGTTGCTACTGAAATGTTAAAGTCTATGAAACATAATCCTAGACCTACAAGAGCAGAAGTAACTGACATTAGCTATGCAATTTATAACGGAACTGATGCCATTATGTTATCAGGTGAAACAACAACTGGAGAATATGTAGTTGAAACTGTCGAGGCAATGGCAAAAATAGCTGAAAATATTGAAAATTCAATCATTTATAAAAATATCTTTGCAGAAGAAAAAGTAGAAACACCAACTGACGCTATTATGAAATCAGTTGCCGAAGCAACAAATAGTTTAAATGCAAAATTAATCATTACACCAACAATAAGTGGTAAAACAGCAAGATTAATTTCAACATTAGAACCATCATGTCCTATTCTAGCACTTGTTAGAGACGAAAAAACTGCTAATCAACTATCTCTAAACTATGGTGTATATGCTAAAATTGTTGAACTTAAAAATGATATGGACGAACTAGTTGAACTATCAATTGAAGAAGCAAACAAATTCATAAAATTAGAAAAAGGCGACAACATTATCGTAACAGGTGGCCTAGTCGCTGGAAAAATCGGTTTTACAAATTTAATGAAAATTGAAACAATAAAATAAGTTTAGAAACAAAAATCTAAACTTTTTTTATTGAAACAAAAAGAAGAAACATTTATTTTGCTTCTTCTTGTGCTCTTGTTTCTCTAACAACAGTAATTTTAATTGTTCCTGGATATTGCATTTCTGCTTCAATCTTATCTTTCATTTCTCTAGCAATCTTAAATGAAGTTAAATCATCAACCTCTTCAGGTTTAACGATAACTCTAACCTCACGTCCAGCCTGCATCGCATAAGTTTTTTCAACGCCATCAAAACTATTACCTATAGCTTCAAGTTGTTCTAATCTCTTAATATAGTTTTCCATAGTGTCATTTCTAGCTCCAGGTCTTGCAGCAGATAATGTATCTGCTATTGCAACTATAACACTTATTACATTAGTTGCTTCGGCATCACCATGATGAGATGCAATTGCATTTTGAACTACATCATTTTCCTTATACTTCTTAGCAATATCTAAGCCGATTTCAACATGAGAACCTTCTACTTCAAAGTCGATTGCTTTACCAATATCATGTAATAATCCGGCTCTTCTAGCAAGTGTTACATTCTCACCTAACTCTCCAGCGATAATACCAGATAAATAAGCAACTTCTTTAGAATGTTGTAAAGCATTTTGTCCATAACTAGTTCTAAAATTTAACTTGCCAATTAAGTTAACAAGTTCTGGGTCAATCTTTGTAAGACCTAACTCATAAACAGCTTCGTTACCAATCTCTGTAACTCTAGCATTCATATCACGGCAAGTTTTGTCATAAATTTCTTCAATTCTTGTTGGATGAATTCTGCCATCCTTAATTAAAGTCTCAATTGCTTGTTTAGCTATTTCTCTTCTAAATGGGTCAAATGAAGAAATAACAATTGCCTCTGGTGTATCATCAATAATTAAATCAACTCCAGTAACAGCTTCAATCGTACGAATATTTCTTCCCTCTCTACCAATTAATCTACCCTTCATTTCATCATTTGGTAAATCAATTGTAGATACTGTTTGAATAGTTGTCACATCATTAGCATATTTCTCCATTGAATTTACAAGTAAATTTTTAGCTTTCTTATCAACTTCTAACTTAGCCTCAGCCTCTTTGTCTTTAATAAATTCAGCAATCTCCCTAGCCATTGAAGTCTCAACACGCTCCATAATCATATCATGGGCTTTCTCTCTAGAAAAATTAGCAATCTTTTCTAACTTTTCCATTTCTTCTTTTAAAAGTTCATCCATTTTTAATTCTTTTTCTTGTAATGCCTTGCCAGCAGCAGTTAAATTATTATCCTTAATCTCAAGCAAATTATCCCTATTCTGTAGTAATTCTTCTCTCTTATCCAAAGACTTTTCCCTTTGAAGTAATCTTTCCTCACTACTTTGAATCTCTGCTTTTTTTTCTTTAACTTCACGATCAGTTTCTTGTTTTAATTTAAAAGATTCTTCTTTTAGTTCAAGAATACTGTCTCTTTTAGCTTTATCTGCTTCTTTCTTAGCGTCATTAATAATTTTCTCTGCTTTTTTTCCAGCACCAGCACCAGTTAAGATAATAATTGCATAAATGGTGCCACCACCTAAAACAAGTCCAATAAAAAGAGTTAAAATGGAAGCTGCATTAAAATCCATAATGTCCTCCATATCTATATAGAATATAATTTCTTATTACAATCTACAATTCAATTATAAAATTTTTTACTTATAAAAGCAAGAAAAAAGTAAGCACTCACGTCTTACTGTTTAATACAATCTTTATAAGCTACAAAATATTGGATACCAGAGTATATTGATAAAAGTGTAGCTACTATGACTAAATAATATCCTAAATTAAAACCAACTAAACTAAATGGAATATCTGAAAAGAATACAAATGATACCCCAGTCATCATACAAATAGTTTTAAGTTTACCCCAAATGCTCGCACCAACAGCACCTTTCTTAGATCCGGCAATCATCTTAATACAATCTACTGCTGTATCTCTAGTAATAATTATAACTGGTATTACTACAGGAATTACACCATCACATGCAAGAGCAATTAAGACACCATTAACTAAAATCTTATCCGCAATTGCATCTAATACTTTACCTAAATCTGTAACAAGACCTCTCTTACGAGCTATGTTACCATCTAGAAAATCAGTTACACTAGCAATTATAAATAATACCCCACAAATGATATATTTTAAACTTATTGTAACTTTTCCAGCAATTAAATATTCTGGAAAAGTAACTCCAACTTCATAAAATGGGAAAACCATCAAAATTAAAACAATTACAGATAAAATAATTCTTCCTAATGTAATTTTATTTGGTAAATTCATAATTCCTCCTACTTATTAAAATAACTTGCTATATTAGCACCTGTACTACCAACAGTTATCTGTTTAATACTCCAAATAATTGCAATAACTATTAAAACTACTATTAAAACCAATATAAAAATAAATTGTTTATTACTTTTAATTGGTGCTGTTTTTGTATAAGGAGAAGCAATTCTATTACTTTCACTTTCTTCCTTCTCTTTTTCCTTAACAGCTTTTTCAATCTCTTCCATTGGTATCTTACTAGTCTTTTCAAACATATACTCATTAAACTCATCAATTACATCTTCATAATCCAAGCCAAGATATTTAGCATAACTCTCTAAATAATCTTTTAAAACAAATATATCTTTAAAAGCACCAATATTACCATCTTCGATCTGTTCTAAACTAAGAACAGGTATCTCCAAATCCTTACTAACTTCATCTAAAGTTAGCCCTGACATTTCCCTAGTACTCTTAAGTACCTCGCTTATATCGTTAATGTCGGTCAACTCCTAACTAATAAATAATAAATATTTAATAAGCCATGTTCTGTACCTTAAAAAAGGTGGCAAACATTTATCTTGCCTAAGCACCCTCTAATCGTTTCATTTCACTATAGAAAGCTCCCCTACCAAAATTTGGGTTTCTCACTCACGGGGTTTACCACGTTCCACTCTACTCGTTTCCAAATAGACTCGTCTCTTTGGCACTTTTATATCTAATCTAGTCATAGTTACCCTTAGACTATTTCGAAGCCGTTAGCATAAGCTACCTAAGGTTATTTTTTCCCTTAGCGTGAACATTAAAGTCATCTCAGACTTTGTGAGCATGGACTTTCCTCTACATTATTAAATGCAGCGTTTGCCTAAAATATTAATTATCTTTACCATATACAATCTTTTCTAAATTAGATAATCTTCTAAGAACATCAACATTAGCATTCGCACCCTCACTACTAGCACTAATTGCACTTTTAAGTTTACGATACTCCATTTGAAGTTTCTTATTATCTTCAATCAAATCAAGATTATCCTTCTCTAACTTTTTAATTGTACGTAAGAACTCTGTATAATCGCGAATAACCATATCAAGAAATTTATCAACTTCTTGCATACGATAACCTCTAGCATCAATCTTAAATTCTTTATTTAGAATCTCTTCTGGTGTTAAAAATAACTTATCATCAATCATACAAACCAACCTTCTTACAAACAATATTTTATTATTACTTATCTTTTTTGTCAAGTAACATTACATCACTCATAACTAAATAAAACTTAAAATATCTGCAATCATCCATCATCTCATTAAATATATTATTCACCCTATCACCAAGGCTATTTTAGCACAATCTAGTGTCACAAAATGTCAAAATATTTAAGTATACTATCAGCAAGTGTTTTACCAATAAGTTTCTTATTACTCATAATCCATAAAGCATCTTCCTTGTAATCATGATGTGCCACCTCAACAAGTAATCCAAAAGGAAAATATCTATCATTAGCTTCACCTAAAGCCCCATTAGCATACTTAACTCCACGATTAGCTTTCTCATCATCTTTATTATAATAAATGTTCATTAAATCTTCCTGAATAATATTGGCAATCGAATAAGACAAACTTCCTTCTTCATCTATCCACGTTTCAATACCATATGTATTATGAGCCCCACTTGCATTAGAATGAATTGCTATCTTAAAATCACAATTATAATACTTAGCTTCACTATTCCACAAATTAATATTCCCATTGGGATTATTACGATATACCTTTACCCCATAATTCTTAAGCTCAGCCTCCACATAATCAGCAACATCATTCATCTCTTTAGCCTCATTTGTAAAACCAACCTCTTTAACCCCAATATTAGCATCTTGATTAGAAGGAGATAAATAAATTCTAAGTTCCGGTTTCTCTTCTACATGTAAATTATAAGTCGTAACTATACTATCATTCTTTTTATTCGCTTTAACAACAGCCTTCAAAGTAAAATCTGTATTAACAGTTATTGGATCATCATAAATAGCTCCACTTACTGCTGGATCACTTCCATCAGTTGTATAATAAATCTTACCATCTCCATTTGGATTATTAAGTGTTATTTTAGTTCCCTTCTTAATATATTTAGGATAATTACTAATAAATACTGGTTTTAAAGTATCCTTTTCATTCATCTGAAAATTAACTGTCGTAATTTTAGTATAATCCTCATATTCCTTATACATTGCACTTATCTTAATAGTATACTTCTTACTCTTCTCAAAAAACTCTGAAGAAATAACTGCTCTATTACTTCTTAAGGTCTTACTTTTAATAAGTCTATTTCCATTATAGATATCGAGCACTACCTTATCAGCATTCTCTGCTCCCTCATATTTAAAAATAATATCATTATAATTAAGAACTTTTCCTTCCTCTGGAGCAGTTATCACAACATCTCCAACCGGCGACATATTACTATACAAACTAATCTTGTTAATTTCACTAACCCCATCAAATAACTTAACATCTAACTTTTGACTTAACCCAGAATATAAATTAGAAGGTATAACATATTCATTACTAGTTACCTTATCTTCAAATATCTTATAATCCCCATCATTAATCGTAATCTTATAATTTTTATTAGAAACATCCCCATCTATTTTCAAAGTATAATCCTCATTATTAGTAAGCACCAGATTATTATCTTTACTAAATGTTGGTTCAGTATAAGTAAACGTATAAGGATTGCTAACTGTCATTGTATCTCCATGTTCCCCATTCGCATAAATAACTAACTTATATTTACTATCATAAGTAATATTAGGTAAATCAATCTCATTAACAAGCTTAGTTGTATTCATAGTATAAAAAACACTATTATTCTCATTATATATTACAATATCATAATCTTTTGCTGCTCTTGCCCTCTCAAACCTAATCTTATACTTAGTACTAACATTATCAACACTCACAATACTAAAACTAGTAAGTATCTTATCACTATGAAGTATAATATATGAAACCATAAAAGTTGTTCCAATAAACACCAGTAAAATCATACATATACTAACAATTAACTTCTTCACTACTATCACCTATCATAATTATAAACTAAAAAAGACATAAAAAAAAGCCCGAAGGCTATAGTTTACTAAATACATTTTTTTTGCGTAACACTAAATATCCTAAAATACTAACTCCCATTACTATTCCAAGTGGCAAATAATAATCTTCTACTCCTGTTTCGACGTTTTCAGGCTTAGTCGTGGTAGTTTTTGGTTTACTATTATTACATAAGATGTACTCTTTCTTAACAACTACAACAGGTCTAACTGCACACTTAGGATTATTAGAAACATCACCAATAGTTTTACTTTCTAGGGTAGCATATACTCCGTTAGACTTATCTGAACTAGCAGTAACACAATATACCTTAGGACTATCTGTAGTACTATCATCAGCAGCAGATTGTGTCCAATAATTATAATCTTCCGGAAGTAAAACACTACTCTTAACTACTGGAGCAAGCCAAGCATATTCTTTAGTAATAGTTTTATCAAGACCAAGTTCTTTTAAATCATCAGTTGTAAGAAGTCTTCTAGATTCAACTCTCCAACTCTTAGTACCCTCCATTAAAGAATTATATATATAAGCTTTTTCTAAAATGGTTGTAGGTTCGTGATCTCCAGGCATAACCTCATCATAAACAACTGGACTAGTAGGAGCTCCATCACTTCTTTTTTCATCTGCAGTACCATCAAATATTAATGTAACAGTTTCCTCTCCAGCAGCACTCGCTTTAAGCACATGAAATGCTCTACCTCCAGTTTGCTCAGTATCTCCTTCTTTTAGGGCTACTACTACTTCATCACCAATGTCAAAGGTCTCACTGGTAGCCATCGCATTAACGCCAAAAGGAACAACAAGTAATAAACCTAATAAAAATCTCTTCATAAATCATACTCCCTTTTTTATTTTGCCTTCTATCATAATAAATATAACACATAATTTAATTTTGAGCAATAATTTTAATTTACTTATTTACTAATTCGTGCTATATTTTAATAAGAATAGGAGTTCTGAATTATGAATAAAAAGGTTTTAACTTACATTATATTACTAGCATTTTCATTATTACTAAGCATTATTGTTTCTGGCAAATTATTATATATTGCGCCACATCTTGCCATAAGTGCTTCACTTCTAGCTTATGCGTTTACTTTTCTTTTTACTGCTAAACTAAACGAAGAAACAAATATTAATAATACCAAAAACATCTTAAAAAAAATAGTTATCGGTATTCTTATATTCTATTTATTTATGATAGTAATAAACTCTATAAGTGGTATGACTAGTACTAAAGAAGTAACTGAAAGTTTAAAAAACATCTTTACACCGAATAAGCTTGCTATTAAAAGTATAAATATTTACTATCCAAATTTAATTAACCTAATATCATCTATACTTATCTTTTACTTAACTCATAATATCTTCTCAATAACATTTGAAATAACTAAAGATTATACAAGTAAAACAATATCATTTATTATATCAATCTTAATATCATTCATTATTGACCAAATGATTTACATATCAGTAACAAGTTTTATCCCTCTATATAAAGAAAGTATTAAATTAACAAACTATATTGAAAACTTAACTGCATCATTTATCATAATTATCTTAACATCAGTTATAATGACTATAATTTATTCGATAATCCAAAAAAGAAGCAAAAATTAATGCTTCTTTTTATTTACTCTTCTTCTCTTTTTTAGATTCATCTTTAGGTAAAGCATCTTTTCTAGATAAGTTAAGTCTCCCACGATTATCATATCCTAACGCTTTAACAACAATTTCATCGCCAACTTTAACAACATCCTTAGGACTATTTACTCTCTCATGCGCTAGTTGTGAAACATGTACTAAACCTTCACATCCATCCCATAATGATACAAAGCATCCAAAATCTTCAACCTTAACTACTTTACCAGTATAGATTTCTCCTTCTTCAACTTCCCTAGTAATATTCTTAATTCTTTCAGCAGTTCTCTTAATGACATCCTTATCAGTATGATAAATAATTACTCTACCATCATCTTCTAAATCAACCTTAACTGCATCTTTATCACTAACAGTCTTAACACCTTCTGGAGAGCATTCTAAAATAATCTTAGTAATCATCTCTCCGCCACGGCCAATAACATCTTTAATCTTTTCTGGATTAATATTAAACGTCTCAATCTTTGGTGCATACTGGCTTAGTTCAGTTCTAGGTCTAGCGATTACGCCTTCCATAACATCTAATATTTCCATACGTGCTTTCTTTGCTTGAGCTAAAGCCTCTTTTAATATTGCTTTAGTAACTCCCTTAATCTTAATATCCATTTGTAATGCTGTAATACCGCTTCTAGTTCCAGCAACTTTAAAGTCCATATCTCCCATATGATCTTCAATGCCTTGAATATCAGTTAAAATAGTATACTTCTTGCCCTTAGTGATAAGTCCCATTGCAATACCAGCTACAGGTGCTTTAATTGGAACACCAGCTGCCATTAAACTTAGGCATCCAGCACAAATACTGGCTTGACTAGATGAACCATTACTCTCTAAAATTTCAGATACAACTCTAATTGTATATGGGAACTCTTCTTCTGAAGGAATAACTTGAAGTAATGCTCTTTCGCCTAATGCACCATGACCAATTTCTCTTCTTCCTGGAGAACCATATCTACCAGTTTCACCAACACTAAAGTTAGGGAAATTATAATGTAACATAAATCTCTTAGAGTCTTCTAAACCAAGACCATCTAAAATTTGATGTTCACCAATAGCACCTAAAGTAGTTGTAGCAAGTGCTTGAGTTTGTCCTCTAGTAAATACTGCAGAACCATGGGTTCTTGGAAGTAAATCAATATAAGCAGATAATGGTCTAATTTCATCTAATGCTCTTCCATCTGGTCTAACATGTTTATTAGTAATTAAATCACGTACAACTTCTCCTTCGATAGCATCAACAACCTTTTTAGTTATTTTTTCAATACTCTCATCTTCAGGATATTTCTCTATAAAATGAGCTACAGTATCTTCTTTAACTTCATCTATCTTAGCATAAGAAGCAAGTTTATCTTTAATTTGAACAGCAGCAAGCATATCTTCTTCTGCATATTCTTTAATTTCTTTTTCTAGTTCTTCTGGAATACTAGCAAGCTCTACTTTCTTCTTTTCTTTACCAACTACTTCAATAATACTTTCTTGGAATTCGCATAATTCTTTAATATGTTTTTGTCCGAACATTAAAGCATCAAGCATATCACTTTCACTAGCTTCGTGAGCTCCAGCTTCAATCATACAAATATCATTTTTAGTACCAGCAACAGTTACTGTAAGTGAACAAGCATCTAACTCTTCACCAGTTGGATTAATAACAAATTTTTTACCAATCTTACCAACAATAACCCCAGCAACTGGTCCATCAAATGGAATATCAGATACGCCTAGTGCTAAACTTGAAGCAAATAAAGCCGTAATCTCTGGTGAATTATTTGGATCAACAGATAAGATAGTATTAATTACTTGTACTTCATTTCTAAAGTTCTCATCAAACATTGGTCTAATTGGTCTATCAATTAATCTAGCTGCAAGTGTCGCAGATTCACTAGGTCTTCCTTCCCTCTTAATAAATCCACCTGGAATTTTTCCTACTGAATATAACTTTTCATTATAAACTACAGTAAGTGGGAAAAAATCACCAGTTCCAACATTATCACTCATAACACTTGCTGATAATACTACGGTGTCTCCATATCTAACTAAAACAGCACCATTAGCTTGTTTAGCTAGTTCTCCTACCTCAACAATAATTTTTCTTCCTAAAAAATCAAAACTAAATTCTTTTTTCACTAACATCATCCTCTCACAAATATAAAAAAAGACACTAAAAATAAAGTGCCCTATTTTCTTAAATTTAATTTCTTAATTACTTCACGATAACTAACTACATTAGTTCTCTTTAAGTAATCTAATAAGCTACGTCTCTTACCAACCTTCATTAAAAGACCTCTTTTAGAATGATAATCATGCTTATTTTCTTTTAAATGTTCAGTTAGATTGTTAATTTCATCTGTAAGAATAGCAATTTGAACTTCTGTACTACCAGTATTCTTTACATCCTTACCGAATTCTTTAACTAACTCAGCTTTTCTCTCTTTAGATACAGCCATCTTTCATCTTCCTTTCTAATAAATCGGTTATACCCTAGTTATAATCTGGAAGAAAATTAAAACTAAGATAAAACTTCCTTAAACATTATATTATATATTTGCCTTAAAATCAACCAAAACTTCACGCAAAAGAGAGTAAAAACCTACTCTCCATCTATCTAAACACTCTAAAGTGTACAATATATTATATTAAATAAAGTTAATATAAGAATAATTAATTAGCCTATATATAGTTTTTAATCAACTTTCTTTTATAAGCAACAATTATTCAGACGTTATCGGTATTTTTATTTAGTAAGCACTAATTAGTATTTTGGTCGCCACTGGCGACCATTTTATATTTGAAAAGACTTCTTAAAATCATCTAGATTTTTTACTTTAATCCTTAATATTTAACTCAATTTTGACCACATTGTAGTCAATTTTTTAAACATCAGTTAATTCATTATCTTCTTTTTCACCTAATTCTTCTAGAAAATTAGAAATATCTTCTTATATCAGTTTTTGTAATATCCTTCCTGATATTATTTCATTGTTCAGCTTATTTTCTTTTAGAAAGTTTTTTTTGATAACTTGATTAATATAATAATCTATTTCATTAGCATTATTTAAAGAAAAAAGAAATCTGTAATGTTACATTGTTAACTTTTCCGACAACGTCGGGACTTTTTCAATATTAATTGTGTCCACACTGTTGACACTTTTTCATCACTAAATATATTGTAGAATTGTTTCATCCTAAATAATATTCTTCTATTATATTTTTTTGCCTACTTCTATAACTAATTTTTCAGAATATCTATCTATAATATTATCACCATATTTGCTGCCTGCTTCATTAAGCAGTTTTTCTATTTCAAAGAATGTAATAACTTTATGTTTTTCTTTTGAATAATCTTTTACCCTTGAATATACTTCATTATCAATTAACTTATTTTTTAACGTCATCTTTTCATATCATACTAATTCATATTCTCTAACTGCAATTCTCCCATCTGAGCAGTATTCTATTACAAATCTATTTTCTCTCTTACATATTAATATTCCCATGGTATTATTGTTGTTAATTTCTTTTACATTTTTATCTATGTAATTCATATATTTTTGAACTTGTGATATATATTCAACCTTAAATTCGGTTACTTTTAATTCTACAACAACATAACAGTTGAATTTTATGTTAAACAATAACAAATCAATATGATGATTTCTGTCTACCATTTTAATGTTATATTCACTACCTATAAAGCTAAATGAAATTCCAAGTTCTTTCATAAAAGATTCAATATTTTCTAATATTAAATTATGTAATGCTTTCTCAGTAACTATTTCAATATTATTTTTATTTCTAATTAGTATAGGATTTGGCACCAAATCTTTTACTTCAAGTTTATCATCAAGAATCAATTTATTTTTAGTTTCAATTGGTAGTCTTTCATATTCATTATTCTTTATTCTTGTTGCTAACTCTCTATATCCAAGACTATTTGATATAGCTAAATTTATATAATATATTATTTCATCAAAATTTTTAATAGATAGTAATTCACGATAATGGCTCCAACTCAATTGTGAACGCAGCGCGTTCACTTTTTTATCTCTAAATAACAAATAAAATTTTCTCATATTCATAAGATTTCTATAACTATATTTTTTATTATTTAATTCTATTATTAATCTTTGTGAATATTCTTTTATTAAACCATCGCCATATTTAGCTCTTTTTTCTCCACCTTGGGCTTCAATAATTAACTTTCCGACATTATAATATGTTTCAACATCACTCTTGTTCTTACTATAATCCTTTACTTTCTTATATACTTCGTTGCTTATTAATAATCCTTTTATTTGATCATAATAATTCATATCTAACTCCTTTCTTAATTGTGTCGCATTTTGCGACACTTTTTCTATGAACTACTAGTCTTAATTTTTAATTTATCATTTTTTATCTTAAACATAATAATACCATCTTGGTCTGTTCTATATACTTTAGATTGTTTTAAATCGTTTAATACTTCTTTATTAGGATGTCCATAGCCGGTTGTTCATACCTACACTGATAATGGAATACTTTGGATTAATTTTATTTATAAACGTACTTCCGCTACTTGTCTTGTTTCCGTGGTGTCCTACTTTTAATACATCAATGTTAGATAGATTATACTTTTCTAAAATTTCTTTTTCTTTTCCTATTCCAGCATCACCCATAAACATAAACTTATAACCATCAAGTTTAGTATAAATAACATTACTATTATCATTCTCATTATCGTACTCTTTGGTTTGTAAGAAATACAACTTACTATTATCAATATTTAATTTTTTAATACATGAGTAATATTTAATATTTTTCTTTTCCAACATCCATGCTTATATTTCTGCTGCATTATATCAGAGTAATTCATATTCCCTAGCAATTATCCTATTATCTGAACAATATTTAATTACATATTCATTATCTTGTTTACAAATAATGATTCCTACTGTATCATTTTCTTCAATAGTTTTTATATTTTTATCAATATAATTCATATAAGTCATAATTTGACCAGTATGCTCTTTCTTAAGTTCTGTTATCTTTAATTCTACGACTACATAACACCTATATTTAATATTATAAAGTAATAAATCAATATAGTTGTATCTATTACCTAATTTAATTGGATATTCACTTTTTATAAAAGTAAACCCTATTCCCAATTCTTCTAAAAAATTTTCAATATCTTCCAAAATTAATTTTTGTAATACTTTCTCTGAAAATATATAATACTTATTGCTATTTTTAATCAAAATTGGATTCTTGATAAAATCAACTATATCTGATTCTTTTTGTTCTACTGATTTATTTTTAGTAGATTCCGGAAGCCTTTCATATTCATTAGATTTTATTCTTTCTCTTAACTGCCTAACTGATAAATTATTATTTTTAACTAATTCTATGTAATAATTAATTTTATCTGTATTTTCAAAAGATAGTAATTCACAATAATGAGACCAAGATAATTGTGCAGACAGTGTCTGCACTTTTTCATTCAACTCATAAAACTTTAACATTAACCATAGATTTCTCTTACTATAGCCCTTACCTAATTCATATGTTAATCTCTTCGAATATTCTTCTATTATTCCTTCTCCATAATGATTACCTGCTTCACTTAACATTCTTCCAACATTGTAATATGCATTCAAATCGCTCTTATTAATTGAATAATTTTTAACTTTCCGATTTATCTCATTATTTACTAATTCATTTTTTATCTCATTGTAGTAATTCATATCTACTCCTTTCTACGGACTATATGTCTCAATTCTTAATTTATTTTTTTTAATCTTAAACATGATACTACCATCTTGGTCTGTTCTATAAATTATAGAACCATCTAAATTATTTAACACTTTTTTATTTGGATGACCATATCTATTATTTTTGCCAACACTTATAACACTATATTTAGGATCAATTTCATCTATAAAATTTTTATCACTACTTGTCTTACTTCCGTGATGTCCTACTTTTAATACGTCTATGTCTGATATATTATATTTATCTAAAATATCTTTTTCTTTATCTACTCCAGCATCACCCATAAACATAAATTTATATCCATCAAGTTTAGTATAAATAACATTACTATTATCATTTTCATTATCATATTCTTTTGTTTGTAAGAAGTGTAGCTTACTATTATCAATATTTAATTTTTTAATACATGAGTAATATTTAATATTTTTCTTATCTAACACATTAATTAGCTCTTTTTCTAAATTATTAGATTCTCCACAATTAAATATTACTTTATCCACTTTAAAATTTTCTATTACATTTATCGCATCTCCCATGTGATCAAAATCGCCATGAGTAAGTACCAGATAATTTATCTTACTTTTGCCAGTACTCTTTAAAAACTTTATTGTATTATCACTAACCTTTATATTATCCTTACCACCAGTATCAATAAGCATAACTTCACGATTGTTATAAATTAAAGAACTATCTCCCTGTCCTACATCTAAAAAATAAACATACGTATTAAAATCTAATAAAGGTTTTACTTTTAAACACATAGTATAAATAAATATAAGTAATATAAACATCTTACGATTTGTCTTTAAAAACATAAATAAAAATACATAATAAATAAAATAAAAAATAAGGTTTACCTTTGGCACAATAATATTAACCATTATTAAATGATTACTAATAAACTTAAGAATACCTATAAACATATTTAAAACTGGCTCTAAAAAACGAAAGACAAATGTTAAGATAGTAAGCGGATATATGATCACACTTACCAAAGGAACAATAATAACATTATTTATAATCTGCATTAAATTAACTTCATAATTATAATAAAGCGTTATTGGTAAACTAAATAAAAAAGCAATAAAACTAGTTAAAAACATATTAACAAAATAATTCTTTTTCATATACTTATTAAATAAAATGAGACCTAAACTAACACTTACTGAATACAAAAATCCCATATCATATATGATTAATGGATTATAAATAAGTAAAGTGCATACTACTAATAAAAGAACATTTACTGTACTTATTCTTAAATCTAATTTCTTATTTAATGCTATATAAATAAATAATAAAAGACTTCTATAAATACTTGCTGAATAGTTGGTTATCATACTAAATAGAATTAAAAAAATGCATGCAAGTATTTCTTTAAATCTGCTTTTTTTAAATAAAAATAAAATTATTCCCGAAAGCAAACTTAAATGCATACCACTTATTGCAAATAAATGACTTACACCATTTTTTTGAAACAGACTATAATCATCCATCTCACTTTTATCACCAATTAAAAATGCTTTAAAGTAGTCACTATGCTTAAACTTTTCACTTCTCTTAATAATATAATTTTTTACTTTATATTTAACACTTCTAGTTTTAGAAACAACCTTAATATTATCTATCTTTACTAAATAATATACATGATGATTATATAAATATTTCCTATAATTAAAAGTATTTGGTATTGTATTATTTTTAGGTTTACTAAGTGTTCCTTTAAAAGTTATCTTATCACCCAAAGATATATTAAGTGGTTCTTTACTATAATACGAACCAATTATCTTTTCTTTAGATTTAATCGTAATCTTATAATAATCATCACTCTTCTTAATCTCATCTACAATACCTATAAAAGAAGTCTCGCTGCCATTAAACTTTGATTCATTATGAAAAGAGTTTCTTATAAAAGCCAAACATAAAACCAAGATAACTAAAATTATATAAAAATAATTATACTGTAATAAAGTCTTTAATCTTATCAAATAATGCGTCCCCTATACCAGAAACATTCTTAATATCTTCGATAGTCTTAAAATCACCATTATTAGTTCTATAAGTTATTATTGCCTCGGCCTTACTTTCACCTAATCCTTTTAACTTCATAAGTTCTTCTTTACTAGCTTTATTAATATTTATTTTATCACTAGTACTAGTTTCATTGTTTTCTTTATTGTCAGTGCTTGCATCATTATCTATGCAGTTATTAACCGTAATTGTCTCACATTTACATGGCACTTCACTTACTGCTTTAGTAGTTATTTCACTCTTAGTAAAAACATAAATGACCATTTCATTACTAACAACTTTAGATAAATTTATATTATTAGTACTTGCATTACTTTTAAGTCCACCAGCCATCTTTATTGCATCAACTACTCTATCACTAGAGTTCATTTCATAAACCCCAGGCTTTTTAACTGCTCCTTTAACATCTACAAAAATTTTATCTTGCACCTTTTCACTAACAGGAAGCGTTGTACTAATCACATTACTATCAAAATCATCAAGAAACTCATCACTTTTATTAAATACATAATAAACCGCAACAAATATAGTAAGTAATATCACTCCTCCCGTAATCAAAAACAATTTCTTCTTATCCATAACTTCCTCCCTCTATTATTTATTGTTGTAAGAAGAAGGCTCATTTCCTTTTTTTATCTTAAATTTTTGCACAAAAAAACTAAAACATAATTAAAGGTTTTAGTTCTTCTTCATTAAATCGGGTATAAAAAGCAATTTCTTTATCCCCTTCTTTGTATAATATATAATTACTATTTTTATCTTTTACTATATTTCCATTATAAATCTGTTTATGATTATCATCATTAATATATCTAACATCTAAATCAAAGATATCTTCTAACCTATAAAGTTTATATTTACCATTACTTATATCATCTAAAGAATAAGCATCACTTATATCATAATCACCTAACTTAGTTCTAACTAAATCAGTCATTACCCCATAAGTTCCAAGATAAGCACAAATATCTCTAATTAAAGCCCTTATATAAGTTCCTTTACTTACCTTACACTTAATCTTAACTTCATCTTCAAATGAAACAAGTTCTAACTTATAAATCGTTACCTCTTTTTTTGGTAAAATAACATCTTCATTACTTCTAGCATAATCATAAAGTTTCTTACCATTAACTTTGACTGCTGAATATATTGGTACTTCTTGCATATAAGTAAGTCCATTAAAATGCTCAATAGCCCCCTGCATATCTTCTAAACCAATTATTTTATTATCAGTCTTTAATACTTTACCTTCAATATCTAAAGTGTCTGTTAAAACATTTAATTTAAAAGTTGCAATATATTCTTTATTATGATTAACCATAATACAGCCAAGTTTCGTGTACTTACCAATCAAACAAACTAGAACTCCAGTCGCCATTGGATCAAGGGCCCCAATATGTCCAATACTTTTAGTACCAAACACTTTAACAAGTTTATTTACTACATCTCTACTAGTAATACCTTTAGGTTTATTTACTACGATTACCCCATTCATCTTTCTTACCCTCAATACTCTTTGAATAAATTATCTCTTCACCAGTAATAGTATCTAAATTAAATCCCATATCCTCAAATAATTTAAGCATAAATTCTTTACTATGTGGAGCAGAAACTACAATCTCACCAGCACCGCTAGATTCAAATTCTCTAACTAAACTAGTCATTAAGTTTGCAGATAAGCTTCCTTTTTTATACTCTGAAAGAAATCTTTCCCTAAACTCTGGCTTAATATACATATTATAAAGTTCCCCATTACCTTCATGTACATGAATACATGCAAAACCAACAAGTACCTCTCCATCATAAATACCAATCGCTTTAGAATTAGTCTCCTTATTATACAAATCATTTAGATCTGCTCTTGCAAATGCTTTACTTCCTGTAAAATAATCACGCACTGCTTTAAAAGGAATCTTACTAAAAACTCCACCATATGTTTCATCATAATAACTATAAATAAGTTCCTTTAACTCATCTTCATGCATCTTATCTGTTATATTTCTTACTACTATCATTTAAAACCCCCATACCTTTCTTACTCTCGGTTTTCACTATGAATTTCTTGTAAAATTTCATCAATATGTTCACCATATAATGTAGATTCATCAAACTCAAATCTAAGTTCTGGTGTGTTTCTTAAATCCATTCTTTTGGCAAGTTCACTTCTTAAGAAAGGACTTGCTTTCTTAAGTTCTTCAGCCATTTCTTTTCTGTCATAATCACCAATATATGTATAATAAACTCTGGCCATAGACAAATCACTAGTAACTCTAGCTTCCATAAGTGTTACACTTTTAAGCATTTCATTATCTACTTCTTCAAAAATAATATTTGATAAATGTCTTAACAACTCTGAAGAAATTCTTTGTATTTTTATACTACTCATCTTTTAACCTCTACATTTTCATATACTTCAAAGATATCGCCTTCTTTTAAATCATTGAAGTTCTCAATTGTAATACCACACTCAAGACCATTCTTAACTTCTTTAACAGTATCTTTTTCTCTTTGAAGTGATGCAATAATGCCATCATAAATAATTACGCCATCACGAATTACTCTAACTTGTGCCTTATTTTTAATAATACCACTAGTAACAATACATCCTGCAATAGAACCAACTTTACTAAACTTAAACATACGCTTAATAGAAGCAGTTCCAAGTACCTTCTCCTCATATTCTGGATCAAGCATACCCTTCATTGCAAGTTCCATCTCTTCAACTAACTTATAGATAATTTGATATAGTCTAATCTCAACACCATACTCTTTAGCTACATCCTTAGTTATATTTGATGGCACAACATTAAATCCAATAACAACAGCATCACTAGCATTAGCTAAAATAACATCACTTTCAGTAATACCACCAATACCAGATCTAATAACTTTAATCTTAACTTCATCAGTACTTAACTTTTCAAGTGCGCTCTTAACTGCTTCTTCAGATCCTCTAACATCACACTTAAGAACAACTTTAATCTCTTTAGCACCGCCCTTAATCTTATTAAATAAATCATCAAAAGAAACAACTTCTTTTTTCTGCTTTTGATTCTTAGCTTCAATCTCTCTCTTTTCAGCTATCTCTTTCGCTTCTTTCTCACTTTCAAAAGCCATAAACTTATCGCCAGCAGCTGGGCTTCCATTTAAACCAGTAATCTCAACTGGAGTACTAGGCCCTGCAGAAATAATATTAACGCCTTGATCATTTTTCAAAGTACGAATTCTACCATAAACTGTGCCTGCAACAATTGGATCTCCTAGTCTTAAAGTACCATTTTGAATTAAAATACTTGCAACACTACCTAAAGCCTTATCAGCACGAGTCTCAATAACTGTACCAATTGCATATCTATTTGGATTGGCTTTAAGTTCACTAACTTCAGCAATAGCAAGCACAGTATCAAGTAAGGAGTCAATACCAAAGCCAGTAACAGCACTAATATTAACAAATGGAATATTTCCACCCCAAGCCTCTGGTGTTAAATTAAGTTCGGCCATCTCTTGCATTATTTTATCAGGATTTGCACTAGGTTTATCCATCTTATTAACCGCAACAACAATAGGAACACCAGCACTAATAGCATGCTCTACAGCTTCCTTAGTTTGAGGCATAACCCCATCATCAGCAGCTACAACAATTATAACTATATCAGTAACACTAGCTCCTCTTGCACGCATAGCCGTAAATGCAGCATGCCCGGGAGTATCAATAAATGTTATCTTAGAACCATTATAGTCAATTTGGTAAGCACCGATTGCTTGAGTGATTCCACCGGCTTCACCTGCAGCGACATGACTCTTTCTAATATAATCTAAAAGTGTTGTCTTACCATGATCAACATGACCCATAACTGTAATAACCGGAGGTCTTAAAACTAAATCTGCCTCATCATCAATAACCTCATACTCTTCAAAATTAGAAATGTCTCTAGTTTCACTTTTCTTTAAAGTCTTACCATAATCAAGAACAACTATTTCAGCATTTTCAAATGAAATAACTTGATTTAAATTCATCATTAAGCCTAAACTAATAAGTTTTTTAATAATATCTGGTGCACTAACTCCAAGTTTATTTGCTAAACTAGAAACTGTTTCTCCCTCTTCATAAAGAATAATAGAATCATTACTAGCATCATTACCCTTAAGTTTAGTCTTATTCTTATACATAGCCTTCTTCTTATTTAAATAATCATTATCTTTACTACTAAAATTATTACCTTTTTTCTTAAGTTTTTCCTTCTTAATTATTGGTTTAGAATTAATTTCCTCTCCCAAAATATTTTCAACAGCTTCATCTAAAGCATCATTATCTTCAAATGTAGACTCAGTATTAGTAGAAATAATATTAATCGCATTATCTAAAACAATAATATCATCATCTTCTAAGAAAGAATCCTTATCACTAGCCTTAATCCCTAATTCTCTACACTTATTTAGTATCTCTTGTACAGTACAATTCATACTGTCAGCATATTCTTTTATACTCATAAGAGCCTCCTTCTATTTCTATATTGAACTTCTTAACTCATCATATATCTCGTCCGGAACGCTTTTTTCAAAAACATTATCAAGTATTTTTTTCTTTTGTGCGGTATCTATAACACTTACATCTTTCTTTAAATAACAACCCTTACCATTAAGTTTTCCACTCTTATCAACAGTAAAAGTATCATTAAAGTAAACTACCCTAATTAAATCTTTCTTAGGCATCTTCTCTCTAGTTACCACACACATTCTCATTGGTATCTTTTTCAATTTTCATTACCCTCTTCTGTAATCTGAGCAAGAGTCTTAACATTAATTCTAAATCTTGTAAGCTTACTAGCAAGTTTAATATTAATACCTTTCTTACCAATCGCTAAAGATAAATTCTCATCATTTACAATTGCTAAAGCTTCTCTATTCTTAGTATTATCTATTATATTAACAATAACATTCTTAGCAGGACTTAATGCATTAGCAATAAATGTACTTTCATCTTCATCATACTTAATTAAATCAACCTTTTCACCATTAAGCTCAGCCAAAATACTAGCAATTCTAGAGCCTCTTTCACCAATACAAGTACCAATTGCTTCTACTCTTTCGTCTGTTGAATAAACAGCAACTTTACTTCTTACTCCTGGCTCTCTAGCAACGTTGTAAAGTACTAATGTGCCATCCTTAAACTCAGGTATTTCACTTTCAAATAATCTTTTAACAAAACCATTATTTTTTCTAGAGCATAGAATAAGTGGTCCTTTTGAAGTTGATTCAATCTTTTCAATATAAACTTTAATACTGCTTCCCATTTTAACTGTCTCGCCAGGTATCATTTCGCTTTTAGGAAGGATTCCTCTAGTTCTACCTAAGTCAACATAATAGTTTTTATTATCTTCCATAGCAAGCATACCAACCATTAATTCATCTTGCTTATCACTAAATTCTTCAATAATGCTATTTCTTTCTGCTTCTCTTATTTTTTGTGTTAAGACTTGTTTAGCAGTTGAAGCTGCAACTCTACCAAAATCATGTGGAGTAACTTCTTCTTCAATAGTTTCACCAACTTTAATTCCTGGAACAATTTTTTGGGCATCTTCTAAAAGAATTTGGGCATCTTCATTAATCTCAGGCTCTGTGTAAGTAATATTGCCTTCTTCATCAACAATCTCATCACCTTCAATATAATCATCTACAACAACTAAATATGAATAAACCTTAATATCACCTGTCTCACGATTAATTGTTACCTTAACATTAGTCTTAGAATCAAAATTCTTCTTATAAGCAGTAATTAATGCTTGCTCCATAGCATCAAAAACTATATCTTCACTAATACCCTTTTCTGCAGTAATATTTTTAACTGCCTTAATAAACTCTTTACCGTTCACTTTAACCTCTCTCCTTACTAGAAATATCTAATACATACTCTTCACTAATTAAATCATACTCATCAAGTAGTGGATTTATAATATTAGTGGCTTCAACAATAGTATCTAAATCAATACCATTTACCTTATCAAGAACAATCTTTAAAAAGTTATAATTGTTCTCTTTTTCGTAACTAACACTACAAACAATAATATCTTCCTTATTCATAGCTTCAGTTACAATTTCTTTAATCTTCTCAATCGTACTTTGCATAAACCTCCTATATAAATAAAAGTGGGAAATTTCTGTCCCACTTAAATCTGCAAACATATTATAACATAACTAAACTCAAAAAGTAAAGACCTTCAAAAAATCTTAGATTTTAACTACAAAAGTGTCAAAATATAAGTACAAGTATAACATTTATCAATATATTTTACTGAAGGGCCTTGTATGTTTCATCTTTCTATAAAAGTTATATGGTTATGTGGAAAATACTAAAATTTTATTAAAAAATTTTTTATTATTTAGAGTGGTATTTTTATGTATAAAAAAAACTATTAACATTATCAGTTAGATAGCTTTATCAAAATAAATTGGAAAACTTTAATATATTCAAGTATTCTATAAAGTGTTTTTATAAATTACCAGTTAAAATGTTACCAAACACAATTGCAATTATTACAAAGATAACTACAAAAATAATAATGAAAATTGCTTTTGAGATCTTAAACATTGGGTCATTATTAAAAGCATCGTTTACCATCTTAAATTGTTTTTCAAACTTTTCACTGGATGCATCCAACATTCCCTTATGATATTTATAGGCATCACTATATGCATCCTCTATATCGTAACTAGAATTACAATAATCACATACTACCCTATAAGTTCCTTCAGGAACAATTAAAGTGGCACCACAATTTTTGCATTTTAATTCATTTGTCTTCATATAAATCTTCTTTTCTCCTAATCTAAACTACCTAAAATAATTGTTGGGTCTTTTGCTTCTTCTTCACTAATCTGTGCATACTCATTTACAAAATTTCTAATCAAATCTAAATAACTCTTATCATTGTTTGTATACTCTATCGCAGGAACATACTTACCAAAAGTCTTAGGGACTGTATTATTAAATGAAAAATATAACTTAGGAGTACTTACCTTACTAACCCATTTAAGTTCCAACTTTTCAGTAAAAGATGGCGTACTAACCTCACAAACAATCAAATCAGCCTTATTAATTAAATCCTTAGAATACTTGTCTTTATAAGCATTACTCATTGGAAGCATTAACTCATGCTTATTTAAAGCACTATCAGTAAGTAAATCTCTATAAAGCATATTGTTATAATCATACTTTAAACTATGAACAAAATATATCTTAAGTCTTCTCTTCATAATTTCACCCTAAAATAATCATATCACAACCACTAAAAATTTGCTATAATAAAAAACAAAGGAGGCACCTATGGATATAATTGGAGTAATTACAGAATATAATCCTTTTCATAATGGGCATATTTATCATATAAATAAGATTAAAAAACTTTATCCTAATTCAATAATTATTTTAGCTCTAAATGGATATTTTTTAGAGCGTGGTGAGATTAGTATTATGACTAAGGAAGAAAAAACTAAGATGGCGCTTGATTATGGAATTAATTTAGTTGTTGAGATACCATTTATTTATGGAAGTAATTCTGCTGATACATTTGCTGAGTGTGGGGTCAGAATATTAGATAGTTTAGGTGTCAATAAAATAGTTTTTGGAAGTGAATCAAATGATGTTTCACTTTTAACTGAAATTGCTAAGAATCAGTTAAATGATAATTTTAATAAACTTTTAAAAACAGAATTAAAAAGTGGTACTAATTATCCTACTGCATTATCTAAAGCACTTAATACTAGTGTTTCTTCACCAAATGATTTACTTGGAATTTCATATATTAAAGCTATAATTAAAAATAATTTTAATATTACAGCAGTTACAATTAAAAGAACTAATGATTTTCATGATAAAGTTAGTGTAGAAACTATTGTTAGTGCATCTAATATTAGAGAGAAAATTAAAAACAATGAAGATATTTCTAAATATACACCTGTAAGTAATTTTGTAAAAATTAATGAAGATTTATTATTTAATTTACTTAAAGTAAAAATTTTAACAGATAAGGATTTATCAAAGTATTTAACAGTTGATGAAGGAATTGAATATAAACTAAAGAAAGAAATTATTAATGCTGTAGATATTGATGATTTAGTTTTGAAAGTTAAAAGCAAAAGATATACCTATAATCGAATTAGAAGAATGCTCATTCACATCCTTATAGGTCTAACTAAAGAAGATAAACAAAACTACACTTTAAATCATATAAAAATTCTTGGATTTGATAAAACTGGTAAAGATTATTTAAAAACAGTTAAAAGTGATTTAATCATCCAAAGAAAAATAAGTGATACCGACATAGCCCAAAAATATGAACTAACAGCATCACTTATCTATGATATGTTAACAGACTCAAATACTTATAAATTTGAAATTAGCAATAAACCAATAATAAAAACATCGGCTTAAAATGAGTCGATGTTTATTTTTACTCTCTTTAATTCATGAATATATGCATAAGCCTGAACTAAAGTTCTGATACTACTTGCCATCTTTCCAGATCTACCAATTACTGCTCCCATATCAGATTCATGAACGATAATCTCAAGCATAATCTCTCCATCATCGCCACTAAATTCTTGAACACTAACCATATCTGGTTCCTTGCAAATACTTTTAACTAAATTTTGTGTAAAACTAATTAGCTCTTCGTGCATAACTACTTCTCACTCTTCTTATTTTTAAACTTAGCCCAAACTCCAGATTTTTGTAAAATATTCTTTACTGTATCTGTAGGAATAGCACCATCATTTAACCACTTCATAGCTTTTTCTTCATCAACATTTATATTATTTTCTTTATAAATTGGTTGATAAGTACCAACTACTTCAATAAATCTTCCATCTCTAGGACTTCTTGAATCAGCAGCTACAATACGATAAAATGGTCTAGATTTAGCACCCATTCTTTTTAATCTTAATTTAACAGCCATATATATGCCTCCTTCAACTACAAGTAGTCTATCAAAAAAAAAATTAGATGTCAACTATTTTTGGTTGACATCATTTAAATAATCTTCATTTATTTCTATATCATCATCTTCATCATAATCATCATAATCTTCCTCAACACTAACTCTTACCTTAGCATCTCCAACTATCTCAGCACCCATCTCTTTTTCTACCTTTAAATTAACTGTAGTTCCAACTGCTTCTGCCTTACTTACATTAGGTGCAGTAAGAGCCCTAACTATAATATCACTTGCATTACTAGGATTCTTTAACTTAATATTTAATTCATCATCATAACTAAACGTCTTAACAATTACACTTGTCTTCGTATTATTATCATAAGAATACCAAATATTAACGTCATAAGAACCACTAATAGTAACTTTGCCATTATCATTTTCACCTTCAAAATGATGATTTATGATCCAGCAACCAAGTATTTTATCAATCTTCTCTCCAGAAGTAAAAGATAAATCAGTAGTAGTCTTCTTCTTAGCCTTACCAATTACAGCCTTAGTAACAATCTCTTTAAGACTAGCCATAGTATATTCCCCCTCAATTTAGTCTATGCGACTCTTAGGAAAAATACACTACTATTTTAAATTAATTGGTGTGTTCTTCGCCATCTGATACCCTAATGCAACTTCCTCAGGATAACACTTTGCAAGCATCGGAATCATTCCTTTTAAATCAGCAAGCTCTATTGGAGAGACCCCATTAATATTTCCACTAGCAATATTCTTAATTAAATTAACTACGTCTTCTCTTATTACCTTATCAACACTCTTACCAGTATATCTCTTAACAATCTTACCAAGTAAATTTTGATATGGTTCATAAAGCTTAATCTTATCTAAAGGATTCTCTCTAGGTGAGCAGTTACCATTATCACCAGGAGTTAAATTCTTACCACCAGAAGGTCTATCCTCATAAGAAAAAGCACAACCATCACTAGTTAAATTGACACAAGTAGTCTTCATAGAAAGTAAATCAATAATATCTCTGCCTTTATTTCTAGCTCTTAAATATAAAAATGGCATATTACACATTTTCCCATTAATCATCTTAAAATTCATAAGAGCAACAATTGAATACTTCTCACTAGCAAGTAACTGAAGCACACCTTTAAGAGTCTTATCCTCAATGTCATCTAACCATAAATCACAGCCACTCTTCTTACAGCACATTCCTCCACACTTCTTACAAATATCTAAATTCTCATTCTTTTCCATAATATCCCCCTTAAAAACAAACCCTATAATAGCACAAAACCCATTACTTCACAATAAAAAACTCGGATACCAATATACCCGAAATAATAAATCTATTTTACAACATATGGATCTTCTGATGTACCAGAACCTCCTGATATTGTAGTTGATGACGTAAGAGCTATAGCGGGACGTAGGGCATTTTTTGTATCATTAACACTTCCAGTATTCATGAAACCATGTCCAATAATCAAATTCCAAGCATAATTACCTATATAGCCAGCAGATGACATAGTTGACCACCATATGTTTCCTGTATTTTCTTCTAAAAAGGTAGAATAATTATATGAATTAAACATTCCACCAACAAACTCTACTTCATCTGCAGTTAATAATCCAATTTTATAAGTTAAATTACCATTGCCATTAGTAGTATCACTTACAGTAAATTTAGATAGTTTCCCACCGTTATTATCATTCGGACAAATTAAGCTAGGCTCAACATCATCTTTTCCACCCTCACCTTTAACTCTTTTAAAAGCACCATAACCAGTAAGATTCGTTCCATAACCTAATCCAGTACCATATGCCGAACCACTAGCATACGTTGTAAATGTACTTTTATCATTGCACCATATTGTATCTGCTAGTTTATCAGCATATGATGTTAAATTATTTGTGTACCATGTTTCTAAATTTGTTAGTATTGTACTTTTATTTGTATTTGCATGTGTACTTGCATAATCACTAGAACCAGCCTGCCCATACATAAATCCTATGTATGCATTATCATTATAATTTGAATTAAAAGCACTAACGTAAGTTGAACCACTATAATGAGCAAATGCAGCTTCGTCACTGTTATTCATTGATGAACAAGGATTTGATGAATTTGATATATTATCATTATGAAGTACTAATTTTACTGAGCCATCACCTACTATTCTAACTATTCGCCAGCATTTATTTGCAAATTCCACATAATTATTTTTTACAGCACCTCTAAAATAGTAAGACATACCATAATCATCTTGAGTACTTGTAAGAAGTGACTCAGTAGTATTTTTATTAGAAGTAAGAAATTTATATTCTATATTATCAGCAGTAGCAGATACTACATATGCTAAAGCATATATATTTGTTGTAGTCTTCATTGTTCCAGCAGTAGTGGAGCCAATATCAACAAAATCAAACCCATACTGTGACATTGCAAGATATTTACCAACTAAACTAGAGTAAGAAGTTTCATATGTACCACTTGTCACACCGGTTCCTGTCAAATTAAATTTTGTACCATTCATAGTCCATCCAGTACCATATGTTATATATTTTGCTTTATTAGTAGAAGATACCGTCACTGTTGCACTTTCAATATCATTCAAAATATGTGCGCTGGCTTCCTTCCCTGGAGTTGTCATTGGTTCTTTTACTTCATTGTTTTGTAATATAGCATCAGCTAAAGTTGGTGGGTCAAATGCTACTGTGCATTTAGTATTTCCACTTGTTAAGTTAGTTACTCCTAAGCTCCATTTAGAACCTGTCCATTTTATAGTAGCTCCAATATCTACTGATTTATCATCTTGTGTGCATGATACTGATGCTGAGTATGCATTTGTTTCTGGGAACGAGCTACTTGCAGTTCCATCTATAGTTGTCGCTATAAATAAGTCATCTTTTGGTCTTGTTTTAACTGTACCTACTACTGATATTTTTACTTGATAGTTCTTGCTTTCAACATCTTCACTAGTCCAACTATCTTGCAAGTCTCCATTAACCCACATTCGATAGTTAAATGTTCTCGATTCATCTTTAGAGATGCCATCGCCTTTTTTAAGAACATAGTTACTTGTTATGCTGTATTCAGATAAACTTTGAGGTGTAGATATTGCTTCTAAGTCAGTTATTGGTGATGATGTTAGGTCATTATCACCTAGTAAAGATACTTTTACGTATTTAGAGTCTAGTAAATTTGATGTGTTAATCACTGATGCGATTACGTAGTATTCAATATAGTTATCACATTTATTTTTAATTGTAAAAGTATAAGGAGTGCTCTCTAGAGCTTCCCCGTCTTTGACTGGATAGGTATTTGTTAAATTAATTTCATTTTGTCCATTAAAGTCTAAGTCCATACATGATGCTGCTAATGTATTTGCATCAGTTTGACTTGAAAAGCTAGTAAATACTGCATAACTTACTCCTGAAAGAAGTACCACTACTAAAAGCATAACACTTAAAACAAGCATCCTTTTTTTATATTTTTGCATACTTATCTGCATACTATATACACCTCTATTTTCTAATAATATTCTATAATACGATTAGGTTTTAGTCAATAAAAAAAGGACCACTAAAGCCCTTTCAACTCATTAAAATAATGAGAATAATGTAAGCACTAGAATGTTTGCTATAGCAATAGTAATTACTATTTTTAGAGCAAACCTGAACCATGTAGAATACTCTACTTTAGCAAGTGCTAAACCACCCATAATAGCTCCACATGTTGGTGAAATTAAGTTAACCACACCATTAGCAGAAACCATCGTCATAATAGCAACTTCAGTACTATAACCTAAATTAGCAGCAACAGGTGCAATAATAGGTGTAGATAATGTTGCAATTCCTGATGAAGATGGAACTAAAACTGATAACACTATATGTAAAATATAGTTAAGTGGTACAAATAATAACTCTGGTAACTTAGCTAAGAAATTACTAGCATTATAAATAATATAATTATCTAAATAAGTTTGTCCCATAAGTACACTTGCACCTCTAGCAACTGCTATTACTAAGATAACACCAATCATATCATCAGCACCATCTACAAATGTATCAACAAAATCCTTTTCTCCATACCCGTTTACAACAGATATAATTACACTCATAATAAAGAACCATAAAGCTGATTCATAGAACCACCAGTCTCCTAATGCTTCACCAGTAAGCCATCCAGTAAATCCATTAAAGAATGTAATATTAAAACTTCCCCATGGGATAAATCCAATAATCATTATTATAAACGTTAAAGCAAATAAACATAAAGTTGCTTTTTGTTTACCAGTAAGTTTAGCCTCAGCCTTAGAATCACTAGCAAACTTACTAAATGCTTTTTCAGCCTTTTGTTGTTCTCTTAATGATAGAATTGTTGATCCCTTATCATTCTTAACCTTCCTTGCATATGCAAGTACAAAAGCAGTACATATTGCATAAGTTGTTAGCCATAATACAACAGCAATAAATATTACTAAACCATGATTTGCAGATACACCTTCAGGAAGTGCACTTAATGCTACTCCAGTAGCAAATGGATTGATTGTAGAGCCTAAAACTCCAGAACCTGCTCCTAAAAGAATTACTGCACTACCAACAAGTGGATCCATACCAGCAGCAAACATTGTTGCAGCAAGTAACACATAAAATCCTACAGTTTCTTCTAACATACCATATGTAGTACCACATACTGAGAAGATAAACATTAATATTGGAATAAGCCATAACTCTTTTCCCTTTAATTTTTGTACCAAAACCTTAATACCAGTTTCTAAAGCCTTAGTCTTATCTATAACCTTTAAGAAACCTCCAAGTATCATTATGAATATTGCAACATCAACAGCATTTTCAAACCCTAAAATAGGTGCTTTTAATATTTGTGATAAAGTAGCTCCAACAGTACCACTACCATTAACGATTTCTTCACCAACAAATGTAGCATTAGGTAATAAATGTGATAATATACCTAGCCCAATAATTAAAAGCATAATTATTGAATATGAAGATAGCATTGACTTTGCGCGTTTTTTAGCCATTTACATTTCCTCCTTACTGACTATATATAGTCTTCTATGGCAAAAGACTGTTATTAAGCACTTATGCTTATAACCTATTTTTTCATTGTAGCACAAACTACAGCTTTAATTGTATGAAGTCTATTTTCAGCTTCATCAAACACTTTTGACTGACTAGAAGAGAATACCTCATCAGTAACTTCCATCTCTTTTAATCCATATTTTTCAAAAATCTCTTTACCTATTGTTGTATTTAAATCATGAAATGAAGGTAAGCAGTGTAAGAATATTGCATTAGAATTTGCATTTTCCATTACCATCTTATTAACTTGATATGGTGAAAGTAACTTAATTCTCTCTTCCCATACACTAGCATCTTCACCCATAGATACCCATACATCAGTATATATTACATCAGCATCCTTAGTAGCAGTCATAACATCTTCTTCAAATTCAAGTACTGCCCCAGTTTCACTAGCAATAACTTTACATCTATTTATTAATTCTTCTTCCGGCCATAAATGTCTAGGAGCACAAGCTACAAAATGCATTCCCATCTTCGCACATACTACCATAAGTGAGTTTGCTACATTATTTCTAGCATCTCCCATAAATACTAACTTAATGCCATCTAAATGACCAAAGTTTTCTTCTACAGTAAGAACATCTGCAAGCATCTGTGTTGGATGATACTCTGTAGTAAGCCCATTCCAAACTGGAACTCCAGCATTATTGGCAAGTTCTTCAACTATCTTTTGTGAAAAACCACGATACTCAATACCATCATACATTCTACCTAATACCTTAGCCGTATCAGCTATGCTCTCTTTTTTACCCATCTGAGACGCCCCTGGATCTAAATATGTTACACCCATACCTAAATCTAAACCAGCCACCTCAAAAGCACATCTAGTTCTAGTTGAAGTCTTCTCAAATAATAAGACAATATTCTTACCTTCTAAATATCTATGACTTATCCCATTTTTCTTCTTATTCTTTAAATCCTTAGATAAAGCTAATAAATATCTAATCTCTTCTGGTGTATAATCCAAAAGAGTCAAAAAATTTCTTCCAGTTAAATTCATTATATATCCTCTCTATATAGTGGCATGCTCATACATCTAGGGCCACCTCTACCACGAGAAAGTTCTGCACTACTCATCTCAAGAACCTTAATACCATGTTCTCTTAAAATATTGTTAGTAATATTATTTCTATCATAAACTACTACAACACCAGGAGCTATTGCTAAAGTATTAGTTCCATCATTCCACTGCTCTCTTTCACTAGATACTCTCTCACCACCTGCACATGGAATAAGTTCTACTTTTCTCTTTAGATACTTCTCTAAAATCTCTTCTAAAGAACCAGTAACTTTTACAACATTTAGATCTTCATCACTATCTGGTATATCACCTTCAGTAATTTCATAAACCTCTAATGTGTCCATAATACCTGGATGATATGTAAACTTATCATAATCAATTTGAGTAAATACTGTATCTAAATGCATAAAAGCTCTAGACTCTGGTATCTTAAATGCTAAAATTGTATCAATATTACACTCTGGATTCTTAAAACAATTCTTAGCAAGTTCATCAATAGCAGCAGCTTCAGTTCTTTGAGAAATACCAACTGCTAAAATATGATTATTAATATTTAACACATCTCCTCCTTCAATATGGTATGGTAAATATCTATCATATAACTTATTAACCTTACCAGCAAAATCAGGATGATATTCAAAAATATATTCGGCATAAATAGTTTCTCTATTTCTTGTTACAGAGTACATCTTATTTAATATTACCCCATTACCAGCACTAGCAAATGGATCTCTAGTAAAATAAAGGTTTGGAATAGGATCAGCTAAAAATTCTGACTCCTCACTTACAAAGTCTACTAGACTTTTTTCAACCTCTCTCTTAGCACGAGATATCTCTCCAATGCTTATTCCCGCCATAGTCTTAAGAACTAACTCCTTCTTATCCTTAAAACTCTTTAAATATTCAAATACTAATGTCTTATACTTAGGAGTTCTAATACCCGCCTCATAAATAAACTGTCTTATAAACTTATCTAAGATTTCTTCACTAATATTTAAAACATCAGCCATTAAATCCTCTAAATATACAACCTCAACTCCATTTGCTTTTAATATATGAGCAAACTCATCATGTTCTCTTTGAGCTTCCGGCAAAAAGGGAATGTCATCAAAAAGAAGTCTTTGAAGTGAGTCAGGCGTTAAATTTAAAAGTTCATTTCCTGGCCTATGAAGTAAGACTTTTTTAAGTGGTCCTATTTCACTTTTAACATTAATTGCATTCATTATTTTCTATTCCTTTCTATTCTATAACTATTATAACAATTAAATTCTAACTTTTCAATTTAATTAATGCATTATACTACTTAAAAAATCATTTAGTCTTTTATTTTCCTTTTTATCAAATGCTTCACTTACTGTTCCATCAAATTCTATCGTACCATTTTCTAAAAATAAAACTCTACTTGCACATTTTTTAATAAAGTTCATCTCGTGAGAAACTATAATCATCGTAATGCCACTACCAGCAAGCTCACTAATCATATTGAGTACCTCAGTAACCATCTCAGGATCTAATGCACTTGTTGGTTCATCAAACAAAATAATATCAGGTTCCATCATCAGTGTTCTCGCAATAGCTACTCTCTGTTTCTGCCCACCAGATAAACTATCTGGATAAGCATCTTTTTTATCTAGAAGATGAATATTACCAAGTAAATCAATCGCTTTGATCTTTGCTTCTTCTTTACTTAACTTTCCTAAAGTAACTGGCGCTAAGCACAAATTCTCTAAAACAGACATATTTGGGAACAAATTAAATTGCTGAAATACCATACCAATCTTTTCTCTAACCTTAGTAATATTCCTCTTAGTAACTTCCTCATCATTAAATATTATCTTCCCAGAGTTTGGCTCCTCTAAATGATTAATACATCTTAAAAGTGTACTTTTCCCTGAACCAGATGGTCCAATAACTGAAACAATATCACCCTTATTAACCTTAAAAGATATCTTATTTAAAACCTTATTCCTTCCAAAACTTTTTACAATATTCTTAACTTCTAGCATTACCTATCTTCCTTTCTAATAAGTTTACCAGCTTGCTTAAAAAATAAGTAAGCGCTAAATAAATAAGTGCTATTACAATAAGTGGAAAGAAATAATCATACGTTCTTGATGCAATAATATCACTAGCCTTAGTAAGTTCTAAAATACCAATATAAGCTCCTACACTAGTTTCCTTTAAAAGCGTAATAAACTCATTACCTAGTGCTGGAAGAATATTTTTTATAGCTTGTGGCATAATAACAAGTCTCATAACTTTTGCATAACTTAGTCCTAAAGCAAGTCCTGCCTCTAACTGACCCTTATCAATCGCATTAATCCCCGATCTAATAATCTCTGATACATATGCTCCAGAATTAATCCCAAAAGCAAGAATCCCAACAATCAAAATATTAACATCACTACTTTTAAAAATAACATAATAAATAATCATTAACTGTAGAATAACTGGTGTTCCTCTTATAATCGTTACATAACTATTTGCAATAAAATTACTAATCTTACCCTTACCATTAACTTCATAATTATTTCTAACAAGAGATACAATAATACCTAAAATAACTCCTATAATAACTGCAAAAAAAGCAATAATTAACGTATTTCCAAGCCCCTCTAAAATATACTTATACCTATCATCATAAACAAAAGTCTTATACAAATTATCACTTATCTTATCCATTATTCCTCCGTATGGTTAAGAACAAACTCATCTATTTTGCCTTCACTCTTAAGTCTATCTATAACTTTATTAATAGCAAGAAGTAACTCCTTATTACCCTTCTTAACAATCATCCCATAACTATCACTAGTTATCTCTTCATCAAGAATTACTAAACCAGTATTATTTAAAATAATTTGTTTAGCAGGTAGTTCATCCATCACAATAGCATCAACTTTACTAGCCTTTAAATCTTCAGCAGCTGCTAAATACTTCTTCTGTCTTACAACACTAGCATCCTTAAAATGCTCACTTACATAAGTATCACCTATACTACCTAACTGTACCGCAATTCTTTTACTCATAATCTCACTAACACTCTTATAAGTATTTTCTCTAACTACCGCAACTTGTCTAGAAACTGAATAATCATTTGAAAAATCAACATTCTCTGCTCTTTCAGGACTATAACTAATCCCAGCAGCACCAAAATCAGCCTTACCAGTCTTAACTTCATTAACAATTGAATCAAATGCTATATCTTTAATAACGAGTTTTTTACCTAACTCTTTCGCTATCTCTTTAGCAATATCAACATCTACTCCAACTATCTCTCCATCCCTATAATACTCATAAGGCGCAAAGCCTGCCTCAGTAACCATAACAAGTTCATCACTATTCTTAGAGCACCCACACACTAAAAATAACATCATCACAAATAACAATAACTTCTTCATAAAAGCCTCCTACAATAACTTAATTATACCATTTAATAATTTATTTAATCAATAAAATATATTAAAATATTCATCTTTATGTTATATTATTTATAGGTGATTAATAATGGATTGTTTATTTTGTAAAATAACAAGTGGCGAGATTCCATCAAAAACTATATACGAAAACGAACATGTAAAAGCAATAATGGATATTAATCCAACAAGCAATGGTCATATTCTAATAATACCCAAAAAACATGTTACTGACTTTACTGAAATGGATAATGTTACTCTAAGTCATATTAATGATGCTGCCAAAATAATTAAAGAAAAACTATATAATGCACTTAATCCTGATGGCTTAGTCTTAGTCGTAAACTATGGTCTTACCCAAGAAGTAAAACATTATCATTTACATCTAATACCTGCATATAAAAAACATCAAGACCTAATAGATGTTGAAGAAATCTATAACAAAATAAAATAGTTGTTCTGCATCATACTACCTAAAATGATGCAGAAAGAAGTTTCTATGATGCAGAAAAAAAACGCATTAGTTCTCATTACTAATGTGTTTTTTTAAATACTTATTAAACTCATTCTTCTTAAACTTACTCATCTTAATCCCAAATATTATACAAAATATAAACAAAAAAGCATCCATTAAATAAGCATAATACTTAACATCTTTAACTATATCAAATATAGTCGCAATAATTGAATATACCACCCCAATAAAGCATAATAAATAAATTCGATGTGCCTTAAAATAAATAAATGACGCTTCCTTATCATTTTCAAACTTTCTAAATAATTTCTTCTTTTCTTCCTTACTCATCTATTACCTCTCCAATCTTTTCTAAACTATAACCCTTCTGATAAAGCTTACCCTTAATAAAATATTTAAGTTTATCTCCAGAATACTTCTTAGAATACTTTCTCATTAACATATTATAATCTTTCTCTAAATTACCATCATCACTAACATGAACATCCATTAAATACTCACTAAACACCTCTTTAGGATAACCTAAATTAACTAAATAATTACTAGTATGCATCCTAAAATTACTAGCACTAAGTTTATTACTCTTGAGTTTCTTATCAATAAGTTTGATCGCCTTACTATCAAAATCTAAATCCAGAAAAGGCTTAACCTCCTCATCACTAAAACCTAAAGCATTTAAACTCTTCATTATCTTAACTGGTCCATTATTACTAAAATTAAAAGCATCTGCAATATAACTCTTAATATATAACTCCCTATTTAGATAACCACTCTTTTTTAGTCTATCAATTGTCTTATCACAAACTTCTTTACTTATACCCTTCTTATCTAAATACTTCCTAAGTTCTACTTCACTACGCATCTTAGTATTCAAATACTTAATACACGTATAATAAGCATCTAGTGAATCATTATAACTAGTTACCTCCATAAAAAACTTATCATCAAATCTCTTATTAACAAGCAAATTATACTTAACAATAACATCATCATAAAGCTTAAACGATAGTCCATTATCAAGAACTATCTCATACAAATTACCTTTTAACTTCTTAAACTTAACTATCTCCATACCCACCTCTTACACTTACTCCAAAAAAACTAATTAAATCTGCCGCTTGAAAAGTATTTATAATAATTCCTTTTAAAAATGCTGCATCAATTATAATCCCATTAAGAGTACTATTTGATAAATCTAAATCATCGTGACTTACCTTATAAAACATCACATTAGTTAAATTAGCTTTATCAAAATAAACATTCTTCATCACGCTTTCACTAAAATAACTATAACTTAAATTAGCCTCTTCAAATAAAACATTACTTAACCGAGCACCACTAAAATTAATATAATCACCCTTCACCAAAGAAAACTTTACATCTTTTAATACTGCTCCAATAAAACTAGTTCCAACCATCTTAGAATTTATAAACTCACATCTAGTAATAAACATCTTATCAAAACACTTATTAGATAAATCGCAGTTATCAAACCTGCAATCAGTAAGTGATACATCTTCTAAATTAACATTACTAAAATCAATTCTATTAAATACACAACCATCAAAAGTAGCATCTTTTACTTCACCAAATGGAAACTCTTCAAAATAAGTATCACTAAACTCCATGCCTTCTGGCATTTCCTTATATAACTCTTTTCTTAACTTAGGCTCTTTAATCTTCATACTTAGCATCTACATAATAAATAGGTCTGCCCTCTTTAAAATACTGTTTCTCATAATTAGTCATAACATTCTCAATAGGTTTCTCATCATGATGTAAATCTAAACTAACCCTATTAAAAGAATACCAATACTGACTAAGAGTCTCTAAAGAATAAGCAAAGAAACCCTTATTATCCGTCTTTAGAATAACATGCTTATGCTTCTTAAAAATCTTATCATATAACCTTAAAAAGATAGGATGTGTAAATCTTCTCTTCTCATCACCCTTCTTAGGCCATGGGTCACAAAACGTTAAATAAATAGTATCAATTTCTTTCCCAAATATATTATCTATCTCTTTTGCATCCGCATTAATTAACTTTAAATTATTAAGTTTCTTTCCCTCTAACTTATTAACCGCATTAACCATCTGAGAATCTACTACCTCTAACCCAATAAAATTAATATTAGGATAATTCATTGCCATATCAATAATAAAGTCGCCTCTACCCATTCCAAGTTCTAAACAAATTGGATGATTATTACCAAAAACTTCACTCCAGCGTTTCTTATTTTTATATGGTTCATTTACTACATAAGGACAATTTCTAACTATTCTATTAGCATCCTTTATAACTTTATACTGCATTATCTCACTCCTCATCCAAAATTATAACACACCATAACTGATTTCAAAAGAAAAAGACTCATTAAAAGTCTACTTACACATCGTATTATCATAATACATAGTATAATCCCCTACATAAATATCTTTATTTCCATCAAGAGTACCACATACTAACACACTTAAATCATACTCATCAGACGAATATAACATAGATCCCCCATCATCATAACTAATCCCCTCACCAAGAAGACTTGTAATCTCACTAAACTCTCCATCACTCTTAACAAACTCTTTTAAAGTATATTTCTTACCATTAGACCTATAATAAACATCCTTTAAATTAGTCTCCATATAAATATCTTGCCCTTCCATCTCAAGATATTTATTAAACTCCTGCACTACTGCCTCTCCATCCTTAGACACACTTAAAATAGCACCATCATCAACCTCATCCTTAGAACATCCAACAACCAAAACAAGTACCACAAACAAACATAATAACCTTTTCATAAAGTATCCTTTCCTAAATACATTCTATCATAATCACCACTCATCAACAATAAAAAAAAACTAATAGAAACCACCAACTTATACATTGTCATTTCTATCAGTTCTAACTTAAATTTTTACTACAAATGGTGAACTACTGGTTCCTTCTCCGGTTACGTTGGTCGCCGACTTAAGAGAAATCGAAGGACGAAGCCCGCCGGCGCCGTCCACGTAGCCGTTGTACAAGCGGCCACTGCTGCCGTTAACGTGCCAAACGCTAGCGTTGCTGCCATTGAAGGCGCTAGGAGACAAAGACCACCAATAAGTATCTGTAGCATTTTCATCTAAATATGTTGTAAGATTAATTTGCTTATAAACATATCCTGCAAATGCTAGTTCATCTGCTGTTATTAAGCCTACTTTTGAATTTATTTTACTTAGTTCTCCAGTACATTTTAAACTAGGACCAGTGCCTCCAGCACTATCACTTTTACTTACTAATCTTTGTGTGGCACCATAATATGTTACATTTGTACCATATCCTAAACCATTTGGGCTCAGCCTCAATGGATCGTATGTTGTATCTGTTACATTTGTTTTATCATTGCACCATTCAGTATCAGCTATTACTTTTTCATATGTACTTAGATTATCATTATACCAGGTTTCTAAATTAGTTAGTATTGTACTATTATTTGTATTTGCATGTGTAACTTCATATGTACTAGAACCTGGTGTTCCATACTTAAATCCTACATAAGCATTATCATCTGCTTTTTCATTAAATTTACTTGTATATGTAGTACCAGAGTATCTTGCAAATGCTGCACTATCACTATTATTTGCAGCATCGCAAGGATTAGCAACTCCTGCTTTATTATCATTATGTAAGATAAGTTTAACTGAACCATCTCCACCAACTCTTACTATTCTCCAGCACTTATTAGCAAATTCTACATAGTTATTTTTAACTGCACCTCTAAAGTAGTAAGATGTACCATAATCGTCTTCTGTACTTGCTAGAAGTGCCTCAGTAGTATTTTTATTACAAGCTATTATCTTAAATGCATAACTATCTTGTGTAGCACCTACTACATAAACAACATAATTTAAGTCAGTGGTTGTCGTCATAGTTCCTGCAGTGTTTGAACCAGCACTATCTAAAGAATCATATGGTAAATATTTACCAACTAAACTAGAATATGAATTAGCATATGTATCGCTTGTTACTGCTGCTCCAGTTAAATTAAACTTAGTACCATTTGCTTCGTATCCAGTGCCATAAGTTATATAATATGCTTGAACTGTTGAAGATACGCTTTTCATTGCTGTATCAGTTATATCATCTTTTGTATAAGCATTTATTTCTTTTCCTGGTGTAGTTATTGGAGCTTTTACTTCATTATTTGCTAGTATTGCTTTAGCTAAATTACTAACAGTAGGTGCAGTAGGTGCTTTAGCACTTGTTATCTCTACATGAGCACTAAATGCTGCTCCTTGATTTGCATTTTGACTAGTTGCTTTCTTAGGATAATATATCTTTAATAGATATGTATGTTTAGCATTATTTGCTTTTACAAAGTGTCCACTACCTAATTCAATAGATGTACCAGTAATATCAGTTTTTGATATATTTGGTATTATTTCTCCATTTGTACTAGTATTAGTGCTTACTAGTTCATATTGTAATGGATCATCTGTTTTAAATGTATTTGAGTCTACTACTAAAGTTAGTTTATAGTACATTTCAGCATCTGTTGTATTATTACCAGTTACTGTTATAGTTTTTGTAGCCCATACATCATCTTTAGGATATATTCCAGCTAGATTTATATCTTTTCCTCCATCATAAGTTATTTTCATTGTTCCGGCATCAGCTCTTACTGTAGTGCTTGTTTCAGAACTCATTCCAGCAGTAAAGAATGCATATGATACACCTACAACGCATATAAGTGAAATAATCATTATATAAATCATTACTCTTTTTTGTTTCTTTTTTATTTCTTCTTGTTCCATTTTTTAACATCTACTTTCTATCATTAATTATACAAATCCTTGCTAATATTTTCAAGGTACTTTTTACGACAATTCTATTTATAAAAAAAGAGACAATTTCTTGCCTCTTTACTTTACCTTATTTTTACTCATATTAATGATTAAATCGTTTTTTTAATACTACAACCGCACCACCAATGATTAATACAGAACCAGCTAATGTAATTACATAAGCCATTATATTATCACCAGTTTTAGGGTTTTCAACAGATACAGGTGTATAGAAACTTAATTCAAATGTTGAAAAACTATTTGTTTCTAATACGATATATTTATCTTCACCTCTAGTTTTAATTTCATAACTCTTAGTATCAATAACTTTATCACCAGATTTATGAGTAACTTTTACATGAGTTTCAGTAACATTACTTGGTACAGGTAATTCAATCTTTACTGCTTTAGTTAAAGCATCATTAGAAATAATTCCTTTTTCAGTACCATTAACACTATAATAAGGTTTAATATCATATACTAGAACATTCTTCACTTTATCATAACTAGTTAAAGATGTTTTAATAGTAACTTCGATATTATCATTTTCAGTAACACCTTCTAATTTAGAAAGATCTACAGACTCTGCAAGACCAGTCTTAGAATTATCTACTTTAACCTTAGATAAATCTTCAGCAACAGTTTTATCGACACCACCAGCTACTTCAATAGGTTTAGAAGTTTCAATAATACTTGCTACCTTTTCTAATGTAACCTTCATTTGAACTGATGCTCCAGGCATTGTAAATGTATTATCTTTAACTTCAATTTCTTTATTAGTATCTAAATTAACTAAAGAAATCTTTTTAACGATATAACCAGCCTTAGGAGTATAGTTAAATTTAACTTCTGCTCCAGCCTTTACTGATTTAGCCTCTTTACCACCAGTAGTAAATGTCATTTCAATATTTTCATTTTGTTCAAATAAAATATCATATAACTGAGTAGTTTTAGCATTTACCCTAACAAGTTTATTAGGCATTACAAACTTATTATCTTTAACAGTAATCTTTTGATTATCAGATGTAGTAACTTCTACGCTATCTAATTCAAATGAACCCATAGTACTAATAGTTACTTCTTCACCAGGTTTAACATAATCTGTATTAACTTTACCATTAATTAATAAACCAGCGCCACTACCAATAATATTACTTACTGAGTATACTCCATCGGTTTTACTTTGAATATAACCATTTTTTAAATATCCAACAATTTCATTTGCAAACTTTCCATACTCAATAGTAACATTATCGTTATCTAATAATTTAAATTTTGCATTAAAGATTCCACCATTAATAACAAGTGATTTTAAAGCATTTTCTTGTTTATCAGTTGGTGGATAATGATAAATACTTAAACCTTTATTGCTATTAAATGTACCACCATTAATAACAATTTCCATGTTACCAGCATAACCAGCATTATTCTCAATTTGAATAGCACTACCAGTTGAAATAATACCATTACCATAAAGTTCTCCAGTCTTAGGATCACCTACAGCAGTAAATACACCATCATTAATTACTAATTTACCACTTTTAATACCTATAACACTATTACCTTCAAACTCGCCACCATCAATATTCCAACTTCCTATACCAGCAGCATACATTGCTGTATCAGCACTAGATTTAATAACAGCAGTTTTACCGATATTAATAATTGGAGCATTCTCTAACTTACCATTATTTTGAATATTACCGTTAATTGTTATAGCACCAGCATTCTTATTAGTACTAATTATTGTACCATTAAAATTAACAACAGTTCCATAAGTAGGTACTGCCTTCTTGTTTACTTCACAAGGCCAAACAGTAATACCATAACGCTTAGTTTCAATTTTAACATCTTTTCCAACAGTTAAAGTTGCAAATGCTACAGCCTTACTATCAGCAGAACCATAAACATAAATAGTAGCATTAGTATCTTCACGATCATCTTTAATTAAACCGTTACCCTTAAATTCAAGGCTTCCTTCAAACACATCAATGTATGCTTTTAAAGTAATCGTATTTCCGTTTAAGTCGATACTAATATTTTGACCTTTAACTGTTATATCATCTGTCAAAACAATATCATTTTGAAGCACTATATCTCCACCATTTTTAGTAGCAGCCTTTAGTTCTTCATTAGTTTTAACCTCTGTTTTAGCATATACAGCTGATGGTAAAAGTACTAATACACCTAACATGATAGTTAAAACAATTTTTTTGAAATTCTTCATTCCTTACCTTCTATAGCAGCAAAATCATATAAATACAAGACATTAATATCTTAATTAAAATATTTTTACTAAAAAAATACACATAATTTATTTAAGCTTTAACACACATAAACATTCCATATGCTTTGTCTTAGGAAACATATCTAAGTAATAAACATCATTAACTTCATAAATATCTTTTAAAATACTTAAATCTCTCGCAAGTGTAAAAGGATTACATGACATATAAATTAAATTTATACTTTTATAATTAATTAAAAAATCAAGTGTCTTTTTATTAAGTCCCGCTCTAGGAGGATCAATTATAATAGTATCTATTTTATCATTAATCTTACTTATTACTTCAGCACTACCAAGCATATACTTATTATCTTGTTTATTAATCTTAGCATTATAAATTGCATCTATTACGGCCTCTTTAACAATCTCAATACCATATAGTTTATCTTTCTTAAGCGGTATTCCTAAAGTACCAACACCACAATAAAGATCTGCAACCACCCCATAACTATTTTCTCTTAAAATATCTATAACCTTACCTAATATATCTAAATTAACTTGAAAGAAAGAATTAACATTAACTTTATAAAAATAATTATGAACTCTTTCAATAAAGAAATCTTCTCCATAAATAACTTTATCATTAAGAATAATACCAACTAACTTAACACTCTCTTTTATTTTAAGAATATCTATCTTAGCTTCATCACTAGTATCTATCTTAATAATAACTTCGCCATTAAAATTAGAACGAATTAAAATATTACCTTCTCTAAATCTCAAACAATCTTTTAACTTAAACACACTTCTAATCGCATCACTAGCAAGTAAACAATCATCAATCTTTACAAACTCATGAGTCTCTTCTCTATAAAAACCAAACTCATAGTTCTTTACTTTTAAACTTAACTTATTTCTATAACAAACATCCTTATCAGACATTACTTTCTTTACATCTACTTCTAATCCTGCTTTTCTCTTTAGAATATCCCCTAAAGCACTAGCCTTCATCTCACTCTCATCACTGTGACTCACATGCATATAAGCACATCCCCCACAAATATTAAAATAAGGACAAGCACTTTCTATTCTTTTATTACTTCTAGTTATTACATCTACTAGTTCACACTCATAATAACTTTTCTTATCACTAATAACTTTTACGCTTACCTCTTCTCCAGGTAACGCACCACAAACAAAGGCTACCTTACCATCAATGTAGCCTATACCTTTACCATCATAACTTAATCTATCTATCTTAATACTTGTAATCATAAAGCTTCTTCACTTCTTTAATAGATAACTCTCTATAATCCCCACTCTTCATCTTAGACACATCTAAAAATCCATAAGAAACTCTAGATAACTTATCAACTAAATATCCTAACTCTTTAAATACTCTCTTAACAATATGATTACGTCCTTCAGTTATAGTAATCTCAACAATCGAATAATCTTTATCAGAATCATTCTTCTTAATCTTAACTCTAGTAGGTTTACACATCACACCATCAACCATAACACCCTTTTCTAAAGTCTTCAAATCATTAATTGCAAAACACTTATTTAACTTAGCAACATACTTCTTAGGCACACCATTACTAGGATGCATTAAAATATTAGCAAGTTCTCCATCATTAGTTAAAATAATTAAACCAGTTGTATCATAATCAAGTCTACCTACTGGATAAATTCTCTTATTAGTACTAATTAAATCAGTTACAGTTACCCTATTATGCTCATCACTAACTGAGCAAATAACACTTCTAGGTTTATTAAGCAAAAAGTAAACATACTCCTCTTTTTCTAAATGCACTCCGTTAACAACAATATCATCATTACCACTAACTTTAGTACCAAGTTCTGTAACAATCTTACCATTAACATAAACCTTTCCAGCTTTAATTAACTCTTCAGCCTTTCTTCTTGAAGTATAACCAGAAGCAGCAATAACTTTTTGTAAACGTTCCATATACATCACCTATAGTTATTTTATCATAAACCAAAGAATAAATATACTAAAATAAATGATGCGATAATACCAATTAGATCAGCAAATAGACCAGCTTTTAGAGCATATCTACTTTTAGTAATGCCAACACTTCCAAAGTATAGAGCGATAACGTATAGGGTTGTATCACTGGAGCCTTGAATAATACTAGCTAGATAACCCATTATACTGTCTGGGCCATATTTTTCAAATATGTTTGCCATTATTCCCAAGGTAGATGTGCCACTGATGCTTCTTAAAAAACACATAGGAAGAATTTCACTAGTTAGTCCCATTTTAGTTAGAACTGGGCTTAAAAAAGATAAGGCGTCACTAATAAAATTACTTTTAATAAAAATATTCACCGCAAATATCATCGCAAAAATATTAGGTGCTATCTTAAACGCCATAACAAGACCTTCCTTAGCACCTTCTAAAAACTTATCATAAATATTAACATGCTTTACAAAAGCCACAATCAAAATAGATAAAACTATTAAAGGCAAAATAATAAGACTAACGGTTTCCATTACGTCTCCTAATAATATAATCTAGTGTAAGCCCACCAATCGTCGAACACGTCGTTGCAATAATACAGTAAGGTAAAACTATTGATGGATTCACACTACCATAAAAAAGTCTTAAAGAAATAATTGTTGTTGGAACTATCGTAACCCCACTAGTATTTAACACTAAAAAGGTAATCATCGCTTCACTAGCAACCCTTTTATCTTTATTAAGCCTCTGTAAGCACTCCATCGCTTTAAGTCCAAAAGGAGTAGCCGCACTACCTAACCCAGCCATATTAGCCGCAACATTACTCGCAATAAAACCCAGAGACTCATCTCCATCTGGAATACTAGGAAATATCCTCTTAAGTATTGGCGTCATAACCCTAGATATCCAAACAATAATTCCTGCTTCCTCGGCAATCTTCATAAGCCCCATCCAAATAACTAGTAAAGGAAGCATCGATAAAATTAAATCTAAAGCACTCTTTCCACTTAACAAAACTTCATTATTAACTTCACTAAAATCTCCATTAATAAAACTATAAACAATTCCAATTACAATAAATATCCCCCAAATAATATTTACCATAACTCTTTTAACCTCTTAATTAACCTCTGCCAAAAACTAAGTTTAACCTCTTCCTTTTTCACTCTATCCTTAATATAAATATCCCTGCTAAAATACTCCTTACCATCTAAACTAACACTTACCCTACCAACAACCTTACTAGCACTATCCTCATAATAACTTATCTCTTTTCTTACTCTCTTAAACTCATCCTTACTTAAACTCATCTTAAAAGATTTATCAATATAACTATCATCATACTTACTATCAATATATCCTTCACTAACAATCTCATACTCTCTTAAAGAATTAAAATACTTCTCATACAAATCCTTATGATCTCCAAAATCATTACCATCATTAAAGGTAACAACCGTCAAATTAACTCCATCCTTACTAGCATTAGTTACAAGCGTTCTTCTAGCCCTTTCAGTAAAGCCAGTCTTACCACCAACACAATACTTATAACTAGACAATAACCTATTCTTATTATGCCAAACATAAGTCTTTAAATCCGTCTTAACTGTAATATCTTTAGTCCCAACTATTTTTCTATATAATGAATTATTAATCGCATAACTAGAAAGTAACGCCATATCATAAACCGTACTCATATTAGCATTATCCCCATCTTCTAATCCAGAACTATTAACAAAACTAGTATTATTCATGCCCAAATCTTTTGCTTTATTATTCATCAAAAAAGCAAATCCATCCATCGAACCCGCAACATGATAAGCAAGAGCAATCGCCGCATCATTACCACTTCTAAGCATCAAACCATATAATAAATCCAAAACACTAATCTTCTCTCCAACACTAACATAAATACCACTACCAAAACTCTTTAAAACTTCTTCTCCTATCGTAATATTCTTATTAACATTAGAACTCTCAATAACCACCATACTAGTCATAATCTTAGTAATAGAGGCTATCAAACTCTTCCTATTAATATTACTACCCTCTAACACCCTATTATTATCACTATCCATAACAATATAAGAACTAGCACTAATCGCCTTAACATTCAAAGGAATAACCATAATTAAAAGTAATATTATCTTTTTCATAATAAAAATATATTCCATAAAAAAAGATGTATGACTAATCACACATCATTTAACAACATAAGGATCTTCTGATGTACCAGAACCGCCTGAAATTGTAGTTGAAGATATAAGAGAAATGGCAGGCCGCAAACCATGGTCGCCGCTAACGTAGCCGTAGTTGACCAAGTGGCCCGAGCGCACGTCCCAAACGTAAGCGTCGCTGCCACTGAAGTAGCTAGGCGACAAAGACAACCACCAAATTTCTCCAGTATTCTCATCTAAATATGTAGAACGATTTCCAACACTATCCCCATAAATAGAACCAGAAAATGCTATCTCATCGGCTGTTAATAATCCTATTTTATAAGTTAAATTACCATTTCCATTTGTCGTATCATCAACAGTAAATTTAGATAATTTTCCACCATTATTATCATTTGGACAAATTAAACTAGGACTTGCATATGATGTGGCATCCCCACCGTAAATTCTATTAAATGCTCCATATCCAGTTTGTTTTGTTCCATACCCTAACCCAGTTCCCCATGTTGAACCACTTGTATAAGTAGTAAATGTACTTTTATCATTACACCATATTGTATCTGCTAGTTTACTTTCATATGATGACAAATTATTTGTATACCAAGTTTCTAAATTTGTGAGTATTGTACTTTTATTAGTGTTTGCATGTGTACTAGCATAATCACTTGCTCCAGTTGCTCCATACATAAATCCCATATAAGCATTATCATTATAATTTGAATTAAATGCACTTATATATGAACTTCCAGAATACCTTGCAAATGCTGCTTCGTCGTTATTATTTTTTGAAGAGCACGGACTAGATGAACCGCTTGTATTATCATTATGTAGTACTAATTTAACTGAACCATCTCCAGTTATTCTTACTATTCTCCAGCATTTATTAGCAAATTGTACGTAATTATTTTTTACTGCTCCTCTAAAATAATAACTGGTTCCATAATCATCTTCTGTACTTGCTAAAAGTGCCTCAGTTGTATTTTTGTTTGAAGTGATTTCTTTATATGTATAACTACTCGATGTAGCACTTACTACATAATATACACCACTTAAATTAGTTGTTGTTTTCATTGTTCCTGCAGTACTTGAACCATTACTATATGCATATTCACTAATGAGATATTTGCCAACTAAACTAGAATATGAATTAGCATATGTATCACTTGTTACTGCAGTTCCAGTCAAATTAAATCCTGTTCCATTTGCTTCCCAACCAGTTCCGTAAGTAAAGTAATATGCTTGTTCTGTTGAAGATACATATGCTGTTGCACTTTCAACATCATCTAAAACATGAGCACTAACTTCTCTTCCTGGTGTTGTAAGTGGAGCTTTTACTTCATTATTAGCTAGTATAGCTTCAATTAATGTTTGACCATTAGATGCCTCACCAATAACAACTATCTTGCCTTCCCAAGATTTACCTAAACCTTGTTCTAAAGTTACTGCTTCATCCATCCATAATCTTAAATCAAAGCTCTTCTCTTCATTAGCTTGTAATCCGGTATTAACAATAATATATCCTTTTCTATTATTGTCTAAATCTGTTAACTTCTTACTACCTAATACTACAGACTGCTCACTAGTAGTTCCTTTAGGAGATATATTAACTTTAATATAATTATCATCTAAATAAGTAGTTCCTAAATTACCTCTATGTTCACTATCAATTGTAATATATAGTCTTATATAACTACTACAATTATTTTTAAGTGTAAAAGTAAATGGAGTTCCCTTTAACCCTTCACTATCAACTACTGGATAAGCATTTTCTAAAACAATCTTTTCAGTGTTTTCAGTTAAACTTGTATCAAAACAAGTCCTTGATACAAGAGTATTATTATCACTTTGTTTTAAGAATAATTGAAAAAATGCATATGATACACCAATAATACATATCACAGTAACTAAAAGAGAAAAATAAATTCTAATCTTCTTTTTATCTTTAATAATTTCTTCCATCCTTTTACCCTACTTTCATAAAATTATTATATCAAACTATTAATAATTAAAAAAGAAGAAATACAATTTAATTCTTCTGTATTTCTTCAATTATTTTATAAACTTCCGTATAAGGATTAGTTTCAACCTTCTGTAGTATTCTTCCATTTTCTAATTGAAATTTTTCTAATCTTTTAGCATTAATAATTGCTTTATTTGTATTATTGCAAATCAAAGGATAAATATCATAACTTTTATTATAACCAGCACAATATTTTGTTAATTCTTCTATTACTTCATCATTACTAGAATATTGTGCCGTAGAATAGCGATAATGCAATAAAAACCAAACCTCTACACAAGGTGCTGATGCTATAGGAATAATATTATTTTCCTTTGCTAATCTTATTGCTTCACATATTTGTGAATTTTTTTCTGGCTTAACATCCGTATCAAACATACAAAATGCTCTGTCATCACCAGTTAAGTCTAAAGATTCTTCTTTAACTTTTGCTATAGTATGCTCCACTAAACTAATTGGATCAGTATCATTACCAGGAACTTTTCTAATCACATAATTATTATCTCTTCCATTATAATTTCCTAAGTAGATATCTTCTGTTTTATTTTTACCTTCATAAGAAACTAATATTGCTCTTTTTGATATTCTGTTTTTTCTATTTCTCTGCCTATCACTACTCATAAATCAAAATTATTAGTTAAAAATGGAATTGCACCATACCTCCCTAACAAATATCCTTTCTCTACATTTTCAAGTTTTCTTACTGAGAAATCATCTAAAGGATATATTGCACTAGAACCATCATCCGGATTCTTTTCTGCAAACCAAATCTGATCTCTACGTAATATTTCTAAATTAAGTAAATTAGTATCATGTGTATTAAATATTAACTGAGCACCATTTTTATTAACTTCTGGATTATTAAATATCTCAACCAAATACTTTACTATAAATGGATGTAAACTCTTATCAAACTCATCATAAATAAGAACCTTACCATTATCTAAAACATCTTTTAACACTGGTATAAAAGAAAATATAACCTGTGTACCAAGTGACTCTTCACTTATATCAAACTCATACTTATGTCCATGAATCTCATGAACAGTACTAACCCTAAATAAAGGTGTATTTAAAGGAATAATAGACTTTAAATCTGGTACTCTATTTAAAATATCTTCAGTCATCTTCTCTTCAGTAACTTTATAATCATCAATATTAAAATCAGCTTTTTTTAAAAATCCAAGTGCAAAATCTCTTAACTTATTATCTTTATCTTTTGAATACATATTATAAGAATAATTATTTACTTGTTCATAAGACATAATAACACCTAACTTCTCAGTTAAGAAATCAAATGCTGGTTTAGTCTTATCATAATTCCAGTTAGTTGCTGTAGCTACAAAAAATTTATTTGCTGAATTCTTACTCTTAATATCATTCAATATTCGCTCATCACTAGCATTAAAAGAATATTCATTAGTATTCTTTCTTTCAAATATCTTAGTAGGTCTACCATTAGGATAATAATATAAGCTCTCTTCATAAACATATAAATTATCAGCACTAAAAGCATAAACATATCTTATACCATCGTATATAAATTTTATTTCAAACTCACTAGGTTTATCAGAGGTATCTTCACTTAACTTAAAAGGACTAATTGGCATTGCCATATTAGGAGTTCTGTAATTAGACCCTTTAATTATTGAACCAACAATTGCAATTATTTTAAATAAATTAGTCTTACCAGAAGCATTAGCTCCGTATAAAGCAGTAGTTCTTAAAAGCCTCTCTCCACCAACTTCCATAACATTATTTAAAAGTTCCTTATCACTTGAAGCAACCATACTAAATGTATTCTTATCCTTAAAAGATAAAAAATTTGTAACACTAAACTCTATAAGCATAGTATCATTCCTCTCTAAATGTATTATATGTATTTTTTACTAATAAATCAATCGTTTTCACCAATTATTATTATTTTTTTGCACGTTTTATGCAAATTTTATTATTTAATTTGCAAATTTCCCCAATTAAAAAGAGACCTAAGTCTCTATTTAACCTCTATATACTTATTAGTTTTATATGCTATATCATTCTCAACAATGAAAATGTAATACTTACCAGCTTTTAAATCAATAACAGTCTTATCAACCTTTCTCTTATCTTTCTCTTTAATAGTATAAACAGCACCATCACTACTATCATTAATAAGTATCATCTTGGCTTCATCTATATCCATAAATAAAGCATTATTAGTAACAATATTATCACTATAACCAAAGTCTAAACTAATCTCATCACTAGCACTAGCAATCTTACTAATAACATCACTAGTAATATCTTCTTTAGGACTAGCTTCTAATGTTGTATAACCTTTAACAGTAGTAAAGTCAAAACTTACATCACCATTTAAATTAACCTTAGTAACAGAATAATAAGCACCCTTAATTCTAAGATTTAAAGTCTCCTTATTATTAGTAACCTCTAATAGTGCAGAAGATAGATTTCCATATTCATGAATACTTCCACCCTTACTATAATCTACTCCATCAAGTTCTCTACCAAATAAGATAATATCTTTTCCATTACCAACGGTTTTTAAATCACCTAAAGCATAACTAAAATACTTCTTATTATCATTATAACTATTAGCAAGTGCTATTTTCTTATCAGTAATAGTATAGGTATTAACACTAGAATATGACCCTTTTAAATTACTTAAATCAGTCTCATTCTTAATAGTACTATAACCATTATCTAAAACCTTTAAAGTATCACCAAAAAGTTTAGCTTGATGCATTGCTTTTGGATAAACAAAACCATCATCACCCTTTAATAAATAACTATCAAATGTACTAGGTAAATTATCTGGATTAGTAAAGATCCAATTAATCTTAGAATCACTATAGTCTATAGATACAACCATTTCTCCACCCCAGTAAGTTAATAATAATGTATCAGTATCTTCATAATACTCTATACCAGAGTTATAAAAGTAATCATCTCTTTCAATACCATCAGTAAATGACTTATCAATACTTTCAAATAACTTATAAACATCTATTTGTTTAACTATCTTACCAGTATTCTTATCTATCTCAAGTACTAAATCAGATATTGTAATTCTATCAGCATTCTTACTAGTAACAATAATATTACCATTACTCTTAACAAAGAAATCATTTAAATATCCACTATCTATTGTATATTCATTATAAATTCTTCCTAAATAATCAATCTCACGAATAACTGTAGGTAAACCACTAGTACTATCAGTATCAATACCAATAAGTAAATGTCCATTATCTAACACTTTAATATTATGATAATAAGTATCATTAAGCATCCATCTAACATTACCATAACCATCTAACCCAAATGAATTCATACTAATTGGACTAGTAAGTAAATATAAATCACCTGGAGTAGTAACATTACCACTTTTGGTAGTAACACTAGGAACTTCTACTTTATCAATCTTAATTTTAAATTCTTTAGTAGTTTTATCACCCAACGTAACTACTACTGTATTTTCATAATCTGAATATAAACCATAAACAGGAATATAATGATAATTACTCTTACCATAATTTATTGTAAAATCATCATTATTCTTTCCCTTAACAGTTACACTAACTTCCAGACTCTTATCTGTATAAAAGATAATCATTGCACTAAGGGGATTCGCATTATAAGGATTAACATAAACCTTAGCTCTATCTAAAGTATATTTATTCTTAACAAGTTCATCCTTTAAATAATTATCAACCTCTGCTTGTTCTTTACTACTTAAACTTTGACCAATAACTGTATCACCATTAAGTAAATTCTCATGTGTCTTACCACTAAAATACTTAACTAATAATGCACCTACAATAACTACAATAAGCACACCTATTAAAATATAATTCTTTTTATTCTCCATCATCTCACCTACTTTACAATAAATGGATTACTACTAGTTCCATTTCCACCAATAATCTTAGCATTCTTAAGTTGTAATGTTGGTCTTACTTTATTAGTATCAGTAACAACACTAGTTGTATCAGTACCACCACCATATGATTTATATGATCCACCAGTAGCAACTGCATAACTACTACTATTAACATAATTATTATAAACATGAGCTTCCGGAGTACCATAGTTAAAGTTTGAAGTATCCATATTAAATCCAGTAATCTCAATTAACCAGAAACTCTTACCAGCATTACTATTATTAGTTAAATAACTTTTATAACAATTATTACCATTACAATTAGCAACTTTACTATAATCATTCTTACTCATAAGAGCAACCTTAGTATTAAGTGATCCACCACCAAATACAGTGCCAGAAATATATTGATTCTCTACATATCTAGGATTAACCGCACTATAGAAACTATTAACTACATTATCCATAGTATAACTAAATGAACCATTCAAATTATGTCCACCTAATCCTTGATAATAATATCTTCCACCATTACAGCATCCACTATACTTACAAGCACCAACTTGTCCATAAACTAAATCAGTTCTATTATTATAACTATAAGGATCATTAGCAATTATCTTAATACTATTACCCTTTCTATGATAGATTCTAAATACATAAGAATTACCATTAAACTTCAAATAATTACTTTCAACTTCACCCTTGTAATAACACTCATCACTCTTACCTGTTTCAGGTATACAATCATTATTAATAAAATCAATCAAATTATCACTAACTACATAATCTAAAGTAAATGGACTAGGAACAGAACCATCACTATTAGTCTTATTATAAGTAATTATTGCACTCTTACTACCAATAGGTTCAGTAACAAAACCTTTCATTGTAAAATCCGTAATATTATCTACAGGACTAGTAAATTCTTTCTTAGTACCATTCTTATAAGTAACAATTAATGTAACCTTAGTATCTTTAGCACCAAGAACTATCTTATTACCATTCTCATTTAAATAAGCAGTAAAACTATCAACATCAGTCTCACTAGCAGCAACATATACATTTCTAGTCTTACTAACACTCTTACCATTATAAGTATAAGTATAAACAACACTATAAGTACCAGCCTTAGTAACATCAACATTACAACTAGTAACCTTAATACTATCTCCCTTAACTAAAGGATAAGACTTACTAGCATCATTTAAATCAGTTAAAACTAACTTACCATACTTAGGATCACTACCATTTAAACCCTTAAACTCATTTTCTTCAGTACACCAATTACTACCACTAGCATCATAAGCTAAATAAATAGAATCAGCAACTAAATAAGTATTAGTCTCATCTGGTGGATTAAGTTCAAACTCTGTAGCACCAGTACCACCATTTAAAGTAACACGAACAACTTCATCATCTTTATACTTTTCGCTAGTTTCCTTATTAGTAATATCTTCACTAAGTAGTCCATTACTCCTCAAATCACCAATAGTAATATCTACAAAATTATATCCTTCATATAGTTTCTCGATCTCACTCTTATTAGCACTAACATAAGCATCAGCTGCACTAAGTATCTGCTTAACTGTATCTTTATTATTTTCTTTAGGATCATTCTTACCAACTAAATTAACAATAAAAATACCAACAATAACTGCAATCAGTGCTATAACTGCAATTATCTCAACAAGTGTAAATCCTTTCTTATTCTTCATAAATCCTCCTATTTAATTTCCAATATATTATCATGCACAGCACTTGACTTCTCATCAAAATACCCTAGCATGCTAACACTAAAATCATCAGTTAACTTCTTAAAAGAAATATAAACATTCCCCTTATCAAAGTTAACGCTTACCCCAGTGACATATCCATCACTCACACTTAAATAACAATCATTAGCTTTGCCTTTAATAAACAAACTCTTCAAAAATTCCGGACTAGCTTCACATCTATACCCATCACCACTTTCATCTATCTTAAACTTACTAACAATATCGCCTAAATTAACATAACTAACATTAGTATCATATCTATAATAACCACCATCTAAAGCATAATACATTCCCTTACTATCCATATAGACAGTTCCATCATCATAAATAACCCTACCAACACTCCCATCATAATCAAAACTCCTAGAATAACTATTATTATCATGCATAATACCTATCCTAGCACTATACTTATCATATACCTTAACACTATCACCCTTATTATAAAAAACAACAAAGATAACCAAACATATAACAACAAGTATACCTATCAAATAAATATATTTCTTTTTCATAATCACCACCAATGTTGAAAACTCGCCGTCAAAACCCACCTACTATTTTTATCTCTCTCGCCTGTCAGTTTGTCCCTCAAAGGGTTTCTCGGGACTTACAAAGATCAAAGATATCGACCTTTTAATTCTTCACTTTGTTTACATACTTATTATGTATGGGGCACTACTGGTACCATTTCCGGTTACGTTGGTCGTCGACTTAAGAGAAATCGAAGGACGAACCGCGCTGGTATTGCCCACGCTGCGGTGGCCGAAGACACCACTGCTGCCACCAACAATCCAAACGCGAGCGCTGTTGCCATAGAAGTTGCCAGGAGACAAGGACCACCAATAAGTATCCGTAGCATTTTCTTGTAAATATGTTGTAGTGTTTCCTGTTCCTGCAGTTGTTCCTGCAGCATATCCTGCGAATGCTAACTCATCTGCTGTTATTAAACCTATTTTTGATGTTATTTTACTTAATTTTCCATTACATTTTAAACTAAGACCCGTGCCTCCGGCGCTTCCACTTGTACTACTTACTAATCTTTGTGTAGCACCATAGAATGTTACATTATTAGCATATCCAAGTCCATTTGGTGTGTAATTCCACGGATCATATGTTTCATCTGTTACATTTGTTTTATCATTACACCATACATTGTCATCTATTACACTTTCATATGTTTTTAGATTATTGTTATACCAAGCCTCTAAATTAGTTAGTATTGTACTATTATTTGTGTTTGCATGTGTAGTTGCATAGTCACTTGCACCAACAGTTCCATACTTAAATCCTACATAAGCATTATCGTTATAATTTGTATTAAAAGCACTTGTGTATGTTGTTTCAGAGTATCTTGCAAATGCTGCACTAGCACTATTATTTGCTGAATCGCAAGGATTAGCTGCTCCAGTTGGATTATCATTGTGTAAGATAAGTTTTACTGAACCATCTCCACTCACTCTTACTATTCTCCAGCATTTATTAGCAAATTCTACATAGTTATTTGTTACTGCACCCCTAAAATAATAAGATGTACCATAATCATCTTCTGTACTAGCAAATTCCGCTTCATCAGCAGTAGATATTGCTGCTCCTGGTGTAGTTATTGGAGCCTTTACTTCGTTATTTGCTAGTATAGTTTCTGCAAAAGTAGGAACATATTCTGCAGCAACTACACTAACAACTATCTTACCTTTCCAAGTTTTATTTAAACCTTGTTCATTAGTTGTTTCCGAATCTAACCAAAGTCTTAAATCAAAAGATTTTGCTTCTTTATTTTTTAGTCCAGTAGTTTTAAGTACATATCCTTGAGTATTAGTATCTACTTCCCCTAAAGAAAGTGTACTCAAGATTACTGAACTGCCATCATTAGTCCCTTTAGTTGATAAATTAGATTTAACATAATTATCTTTTAAATAAGCTGTGTTAGTACTAGTTCTATATTCACTAACCAGTGCTATAGTTACTTTAACATAACTATCACAATTATTAGTTAATGTAAAAGTAAATGGTGATTGTTTAAGTCCATCTTCATCACTAATTGGAAAAGCATCAGATAATACTATTTCACTTGTTTCTTCTGTTAAAGTAGTATTTAAACAAGTTCTTGTACCAATAACATTACTATTAGTTTGCGTTTTAGTAATTCTATAATAAGCATAAGTTACTCCAATAAGTACTAATACAGTTACAAGTAACCCATATAAAATTGTTCTTTTCTTCTTTTCTTTCTCTATAATATCCATTAGCCTCACCTACTATAAACAATTATAAATGATAAGTATCTTTTAATCAAGGCTCTTTAATTTAATTTAATGAAAATTTATAAAAAAGATAACTACATAATATCAATAGTTATCTTACTTAAATCTTGTTTAAATCCCGCTTAAATTAATTTTTATAATACACCTGATTTCTTTATAATAATAATAATTATTAAAAACAACATTATAATTTTACCAAAAACCTATAAAATTATTTGACATTTACATTTAAAAGCTGCAAAAAAGCAGCAAAAAGTAGCAAAAAAGCAGCAAAAGTAGCAAAAAAGTGGCAAAAAAGTGGCAAAAAAGTAGCAAGCTTTGCTACTTCACTTTCCAACATGAACCACCTAACTCAGTATCATTATAAATTTTGCCTTGCTTTTTTAAGATATTTAGTAAATATCTAACCCTATTAATTTTACCAATTTCATCTAATGAATTAGGTAACTTATCTTTAAGTAAAGAAATAATTTCTTTTCTACTTGCTGAACCATATTCTTTTATATATTTAATTATTAGTTCCATATAAAACTCATTTTCTAATCCAGAATTATAAACATACTCTTCCTTCTTTTCAGTTAAGCTAGCAAGATTTGATGAAATATAAATATTTGGATATCTTCCTTCAATTAAATGTTCTTTTTTTAGATAATCACTTTGCTGTTTACTTATCGTATATCTCTTTTGTAATCTATCAAGTAATATTATTGCACTAATATCTAAGTTAGTTCTTTCAAATAATAATCTACTATAATTTTCATCAATTATTTTTCCATATAACGTTACAATAACACGGTTAGAATTACTTAAATCATAATCCGGCATTGGAAAATATTTTTTCTTTTGAATATCATAAACTCGTTTAATTCCACTACCAACTGTATCTATCATATTCAAATTAACCATCGCACTTATTAAAAATGGATTCCTATAATATGGAGAAGAATATCCATCTTTTAAAACGTTCTCAATTGTTTCCGGAATAAAACCGCCTTCATTTATGATCATCAATCTATCTGAATATTCAATTATATTAATGTTTCCATGAAGTCTGTAATCTTGATGAGCAATACAATTATTAATTAACTCACGAAGTATATAATTATCATACTTATCTACTTCATAAGGAAATAAAGTTGTATCACTAATCATGTATCTATACTTTAAATTTCTAATCTTAGATTTTATTTTATCAATATTAATAATAAAGGGTATTCCAAAATGTTCATAATCAATCACATTAAAATCATCATAAAGTTTCCACGTCATTCGTGGAATATATCCTTCCATCAAATAATCATAATCACTATTTCCTAAAAGCAACATACAAGCCATAGTTATCTTATTATTAATTGTTAATCTTGCTTTATTTAAAAATTCAATATCAGTCAAATTATCAACTTCATCTATTAATTTATCATCTTTATGTTTAACTTTAAATTGTTCTCTAGCAACTTTAATCGCATTTTTATCAAGATTATCTATTGTAGCTTCTTCAAGAACTTGTCTTGACCAATCATAATTTATAGTAGTTTTAATTTGTTCAATCTTATTTAGAGATAAAGGAGATAATGATTCGCCTATTCTTCCATAAGGAAAACCCTTCCAATTAATTGGAGTTCCAGAGACGGCTGGTACTTGAAACATTATCACTCTTTTACCATTAACAACTATTGTATAAATTTCAATAAAACTTATATTATCCGTAGTATTATCAGAAATTTGTTTTTTCACCTTATTAAAATCATTATCTATACAATAATTAGTACTAGTTAACTCATGTGTTTTATCATCAACACCAAATATTATCCAAGAATAAAGTTTGTTTTTCAAATTAGCTTCATTACCTAAAGCCGAGAAATATTTTCCTAAGGTATCAACATCAAAATTATTCTTAGCTCTTTTAAACTCAACACATTCATTTTCAGAAACTTTTTTTATAAAAGAAAAAGCAACAGAAAATTTTTGATTTATACTCACATTAAAAGAACCCAAAGTTTCTAACTCTGAGTTCCATCATTTGTTTCTACTGTTATATCATAATCTGTATCATAATAATAATTACTAAATAAGACACTTGAATTATTAATAACTTTTCTTATACCTAACTCTTCTCTACCATATATAGCATTTCTTTCAATAGATTTTACGCTATCAGTTAAAGTTATTGTCTTAAGTATAATATTATTCATAAGTGCATAACTACTAATATTTTCTGCATCTATTACATATTCTAACTTCTCATAATAACTAGGAACACTTATTAAAGTCGTACCATCCTTATTAAACAATACTCCATCTCTGCTACTATAATTATTATTATCAGCACTAACTATAAATTTATTTATATTTAAGTTTATTCTAGACTCAATATTAGTAACAGAGCTTGGCACACTTAAACTCATTTTCTTATCATCAGCACTTACTAATCCATTTAATGAGTCATATATAATCTGCGTTGTTCCTTCTCTAATTTGTACATCACCTTCAAGTTTATCTGGAACTAAAATAAGAGTATCCCCATTATATAATATATTATTTTCTACTTCTAAAGTACTTGCTTTTATTTCCTTAAAGTTAACTCCTCTAAATGGTGCTATACCTACATAAGCATTTCCTATATCAGCACTTTCTCCTTTAAAGTTATAAAATGCATAATCTCCAATAGTTTGGACACTTTTAGGAATAACAATATTACCTAAATTACTATCTATAAAAGCATAGTCTCTAATATATTCTAAGCCTTCATTAAATGTTATATTACTTAAACTAGTATTTGTACTAAAAGCATACTGCTCAATTGTTCTAACCGAACTTCCTATAATAACACTTGCTAAATCTAAATTATTAGCAAATGCTCTCTTACCAATCGTTTCACTATTAACATTAAGCATCTTTAAACTAGTACTTTCAAAAGCCGATGTGCCTATAGATTTAACACTTGATGGAATATTAATATTAGTAATACCAGTTCCATAAAATGCATTATTACCAATACTACTAACATTATTCCCAATAACAATATTATTAATTTGGCTCGCATAATTATCCCAAGGAGCGCTTGTAAAATCTTGCATATCTCCAGTTCCATACACACTTAATGTATAACCATTACTTCCATCTATTACTTTATTACTATATAAAAATGCGATTACATCTTCTCTATTATTCTTACCAATCTTATAATAATCTACATATTCATGCTCTGCACTTACTATCTCACTAGTAGTGCGCTTTTGATTAACTAAGCCATATGTATCTCTAACTGCTCCCTCACTTAAAGTTAATGTAAATGGTCCATAATAATTATTTGCTTTTACCACTACTTCAAATCGGTATCCATTAGTAATATTTTTAACCTTAGTAACACTATCAACTAAAACACCACTACTAACACTAATCATACCCTTATCAAGAGATGCACTAGCAAGTCCTCCACCAATATCCGTACATTCCAAATACGCCTTACCAGTTCCATAAATATCACTTGGTACATCAGTAAACATACAACTAGGTGCTGGATTATCTGCTATTGCATAATAAGTAGTTCCTTTATTACTATTATTAATTGTAACTGTACTTCCAATATTTTTAATGTTTCCACCACTAGGACTTGTACTCCATCCCTTTTTAGTTATTCCATCTGGAACATTAAAGTCAGGTAATGTAACTGTGCATCCTGAACCTAACCTACTTTCTGTACAAGTAAGTGTTGTCTCATTAAGAGTTCCATAAGTTCCCCCATTTAAATTAATCTGAAATACATTAGTAACATATATAGGTATTCTAAGTTCTCCACAATCTGCACCTTTAATAACTAAATATGTAGTTCCAGTTCTGTATGATCTTATCTTTATCTTATCAGTAAACACCTTATTAATATTATCAGGTTCATATGAGAAATTACTTTGTGATACCACATTAACACTTGCTGTCCAACTATTGCTAACACTATAACTAAGTTTGCCAGTAGCAGCATAACTAATTGTAATCTCTGCACTTTCCCTATTAACACCTAAAGTAATTGAATTTAGATTACTTTTTAAAGAATAAACATTGTAATCAAGTTCAGCAAGTCTATTACCATTATTTTCTCTTAAGTAAATAACTGCTTTACCCGTATTAGTTCTTCCTAACTTATAAGGAAGACTACTATCATACTGCGTACTAGTAACATTATGTCTTACTAATGACATCTGTCCATATCTTCCACCATTATTGGCACAATTATTACTTAAACTAATCGCTGGCTGACTAGGATTATTACCTAAATCTACTAAATAATAATCAGTCATACTATCAAACACTATATTATTCTTCGTACTATCACAAGTCTTACCACTACTATCTAATACTCCCAAATTAATCCCATGAATTGTAATGGTATTATTACTAAGATCAGAACCAACCTCTTTACACACTTTAGTAACCGTATTATTATTCTCTCTAAAATATAAACTTGTCTTATAAATAACTGGTATAAATATATCTAATGAGCCATCTCTTACACTCTTAACATTAACTTTAAAATCTTCTACATTATCATAAATATCTTCACCATTAGTGGTCTCTAAAATAACTGTATCATTTTCTATATGACAATTTAAATAATCAGTATTTTCTTCATATCCACCATAAGTACTTTTCTTATAAACAGTGCAAGTAAAATCATTACTAGAGCTTCCGTTTATCTTAGACTTAAACTGTGTCTTATCATTATTTTGTCTTCTTCCCCCATTAAAATATAAATATTCTGGTATATCTGTATTATCTAATTTAATATTTGAAACATTAACCTCAAAACTAGTTTCACCACAAATTGATCCTTTTATTTTAATGGTAACAGTTCCAATACTATTTCCTTTTATATAAAAGTAATTCTGATTATTTAAAGTTATTGTACTTCCAAATGAACTATTATTTGCTGATATACTAGCAGCACTACTATCAACTGATACAGTAATTCTTCCTGTACCACCAGCCTTAAGATCTACTCTCTTAGCAGCCTCACCTACAATAACATTCGTAATATGCGTTACTACATCTAAATCATAAACTTCTCTAGTTATAACCTTACTAATACCTGCATGATCTTCACTTATCGTAAAACTTTTCTCACCTGTACTAGTACCACTATTCATATATAGAACGTCTCCCTTTATAGTAGCATTCAAATCATCACTAATCCCACTAAGAGAAAACTCGCCATAATTCTTCCCCGTAATCTTAAAAAGTTCATTAGTAAGTGTTTTCATACACATCTTAGGTATATATCCATCTATATCATAATTAACAACATACACCCCTAAATTCATATGTCGATATAACTTTTTTTCTGCTCCTTCATCATCTCTGTATGTACCAGTTACTTGCACTTGATAATTGCCATCACTTCCAGCACCATTATCATTTAAAGTAATAACTAAATCATCACCAACAACCTTACAACTAAATGGACCTGTCGCTTCACATGTAATACTTTTAAAAGTTCCTTTAGTATAAATCTTAGTTTTAAATTCCTCATGAAGTCCCCAATAAAAATCTTTCTTTGTAGTTCCTAAATTAAGTGAATAATTACCATCAACTGCTGGGCATGAATAATTCTTATCTTTTATATCATAAAAAGTAGCACTTATCGTTACTGTAGATGGATCATAACATAAAAGAACATTACCACTGAGTCTTCCACCAGTAACTGGATTGCCAACATAACTAGCATCATCTTTAGTAGTATCATACTCTAAATAACCTAGACCTACTAAATCATCAACACTTATTATGCACTCATCATACGCATCATCATTAATAACTCCAGATTCTAACCCATTAGTACACTTCTGATAAGTATTAATATTATCTTCCCCATACTTAGAAGCACTAGTTTCAATAGTACTAATCTTAGAATTTAAAATACTCTCTTTTGTATTTTTTGAAATATTAGTAACCGCTGGTATCAAAATAACCATAATAATTGCAAGTATTGTAATAACTGCAAGAAGTTCCACCATTGTAAAACCCTTATGGTTCTTCATAAAATCACCTCTATTCTGCTATCTTAAAATAAATATTAGATGTAAAATCATTTCCATTAGAAGCAAGCATTTTAACCCTTAACTCCCTAAGACTAGTATTTTCAAACTCCTTATAATTAACAAAATCATTCTCATCTATTATTGCTCCATCAGGAACTTTACGCACAAAATTACGTGTCCTCTCATCACTAGTTAAATTATTATTAACATATTCATATTTAATATATCTTGCATCATCAGTTAATGATAACTTCTTTACAATAAGTTCATTTAAATTACTTTCCCTAAAAGCATTAAAAGTAATTGTAACACTTTTCTTCCCATCTAAACTCACACTCTTAACTCCATACCTATTAATATCCGTACTAATCGTATCAATTAAAATGGTATCTAATACTTCAAAATCAACTTCTAACTTACTCTTCTTATATAACCCATTAACTGTAATTAATAATCTTGTAATAAAAATAAGAATAATTGACACAAGCACAATAGATACAATAATCTCAACAAGAGTCATCCCCTTCTTATTCATCACTATCACCAAACCTTAATGAAGCATACTGATAAATAGTCGGATTATTATTATAATTATTCTCATCTACATACATAACAATAATTCTATAACCACTTTCCTTAGTTGGATCTAACTTTTTAATATAATTCTGTGTAGTAGCCTCTAAATCAGATAACTCCCCACTATTAATATCACTAGTAAACCACTTAGTAAAATAAATAGAATTTATTCTCATATTAGTAACTAATGATTTAAAATAAGTATCACCCTTACCTAAACAATCACTATTACCCTGACAATAAATATACACACTAGAGCCATCATAACCATTAAACCCACTATCTTCAAAATACTCTTTAACTAAATTAGTCTTATAAATATATTCTGTATTATCATAATAACTCTTTCTTTGTACAGCACTAATAACATTCATATAACCACCATAAAGCATAATTAAAAGCACACACAAAACAAGAATAACTACAATTGTCTCTACTAAAACAAAACCCTTATTCTTCATAATACCTCCTAATCATGCTTAAAACTAATATTACACTTACTAGCATGCCCATTATTCTTATACTTAAATAAATACTTAGTATTACTTTCATTAGTAATTGGACTAATCTCATAATCATTATAATTACAACTTACTTCATCTAATTCATAACCCGCATAAGGAACAATCGTAAAAGAAATTTCATCATCATCTATAAAATCCTTTGTAATAAATGAAACTGTACCATCAAAATAATCTATATTATTATCAAGCCACTCTAAACTAACAATATCATTATAAGCGTAAGTAATATCCATAAGTAATAAATTAGTATAATAAGTTCTATTAGTGTTATAAGTACTCTGTTTACCAACAATCATATAACTAAGAGTTTCACTACCAGTTAAATCAACTATTTTAGAAACACTCTTCCAACCATCATTATTAGAAGTACTAATAACCCTACTACTATCTATAACATCACCACTCACTGTATTAGAAACAAACACATCACTGGTATAACCAATACTAGGTTGATAATATTCCATACGAATATAATATTTATGAGTAGAATCTACACTTATTGGCTGAGACAAATTACCACTTGATCCCGTCTTAATAACACACCTCTTACCAAAATCTGCAACCTGAAAATTACCATTATTTTGAATACTCCAATCAGTAAGATTATTATTAGCATCCAAACTATTAAAATTACCATTACGCACTAAATTAGTAATACTCTTTCCACCATCAACACTAGCATAAGAAACATATAAACTTATACTACCACTACCATTATTAATTTTATCTTGAATCTCACCATTATATCTATCCAAAATAGTCTTATTTGCAATATAATTACTCAAAAGAGCCGTCAAAATAGCAATAAAAGCAAGAAAAAAAGTATAAATCAAACTAGTAGCAATAAACCCACTCTCAGACTTCATAACACCAGCCCTATTCTCTTTAAATTATAACATTATCTTAAAAGAAAAAAAAGCCCTAACTAAAAGTTAGAACTCTATAATTAATTTATAATATAAGGATTATCACTCGTACCATTACCAGTTACGCTGGTCGAAGATATAAGAGAAATGGCCGGACGCAAACCAGCGCTGTGGCGAATGCTGTAGGCGGACAACTCCCCAAAGCCCACGCCCCAAACGAGAGCGCCACCGCCATTGAAGCCGCCAGGCGACAAGGACCACCACCCGGAAGCTCCGGCATTTTCTTGTAAATAAGTAGAAAGATTTTAAGCACCAGCAGCAGAACCAGAAAAAGCAATCTCATCTGCAGTAAGTAATCCTATTTTATATGTTAAATTTCCATTTCCTTTTGTTGTATCACTTACAGTAAATTTAGACAATTTACCACCATTATTATCATTTGGGCATATTAAACTTGGACTTGCATATAGTGCTACATCGTCAATAAAATCTGCACCAACTCTATTGGAAGCACCATATCCAGTTTGGTTTGTTCCATACCCTAACCCAGTTCCATAAGTTGAACCACTTGTATAAGTAGTAAATGTACTTTTATCATTACACCATATTGTATCTGCTAGTTTATTTTCATATGATTCTAGATTATTTTTATACCATGACTCTAAATTATTTAGTATTGTACTTTTATTTGTATTTGCATGCGCACTTGCATAATCACTTGCTCCAGTAGCACCATACATAAATCCTACATAAGCATTATCATTATAACTTGAGTTGAATGCACTATTATATGTTGTGCCAGAGTATCTAGCAAATGCTGCATTATTGCTATTATTTGCTGATGAACAAGGATTAGCTACTTTTGTAGTATTATCATTATGAAGTACAAGTTTTACTGAACCATCACCTACTATTCTTACTATTCTCCAGCATTTATTAGCAAACTGCACATAGTTATTTTTAACTGCTCCTCTAAAGTAATAAGCCGTACCATAATCATCTTCTGCAGATGCAAGTAAAGCCTCTCTTACATTCTTATTTGAACCCAATGTTTTATATGTAAAACTATCTTGTGTAGCACTTACTACATAATATACGCTATTTAAATTTGTTGTTGTTTGCATAGTTCCTGCTGTACTTGAACCGGCATCAGGAATATAATCACTTACAAGGTACTTGCCTACTAAACTTGAATATGAATTTGCATAAGTATCACTTGTTACTGCTGTGCCAGTTAAATTGAATTTTGTTCCATTTGCTGTCCATCCAGTACCATAAGTTATATAATACGCTTGATAAGTTGAAGATACACTTGATGTCGTACTTTCAACATCATCTTTAGTATGAGCACTTACTTCTTTTCCTGGTGTAGTCATTGGTGCTTTTAATGTATTACTGTCTCTTAATGATGCAAGCAGTGTTCCACTACCAGCATCATACCAACCGTTCGGTGCAGGTGCTGGTTCATTAGCTGCTACTCCCACAACAACTATCTTACCTTCCCAGTTCTTATTAAGTCCATCTGCAATAGATGTTTCACCATTCATCCACACTCTTAAATCATAACTCTTCTCTTCACTTGCTTTAAGACCAGTAGTTACTAAAATATAACCTTTATTTGTGCCTTCCAATTCTGTTAAAGTCTGACTTCCAAGAAGCACAGAAGAGCCATCAGTCGTTCCTTTGCTAGATAAATTGACTTTTAAAAAACTATCCTTTAAGTATGCTGCACTTGTACTTTCTCTATACTTACTATCAATCGTAATATACACTTTAACATAACTATCACAATTGTTTTTTAGTGTAAAAGTAAATGGTGTTTGTTTAAGACCATCTTCATCACTTATCGGAAAAGCATCACTTAAAGTTATTTTAGAAGTTTTCTCAGTTAAACTCGCATCTAAACAAGTTCTAGTTCCAATAACATTACCATTAGTTTGCGTTAATTTCAATCTAAACCAAGCATAACTTACACCCATAAAAACAACTAAAGTTATAAGTAATCCATAATAAATTTTTATTTTCGTTTTATCTTCCATAGTTCACCTACTTACTCTTAATTAATGGACTAGTCACAGTTGTCCTAACCATAATGTCATTTCCATTCTCATCAACCTTTTCATTCTCTATCGGTTTACTAGAATCATAATAAGAAAGTACCATTTTTGGATATGCAAGTGATGTATCTCCATTAACATCAAATAAATTAATCCAAGAAGTATCATTTGCTTCCAATACCTCATTTAAAGATAAACCTCTATCCTGCGAAAACTCACTTAACTTATTCTTAGCACTAGTAGTTCCCCAATTATATGCACAAAGTGCTGCTGGTACATTATAATCCATATTAACCAAACAATTCTGAAAATACATACAAGCAATCTTTATATTAGTATCAAGTTCTCTAATATTACTATCAGTAACATGAAAAGTCTCCCAAGAAGAAGTATCAAAATTATACGCTTTAACATCCTGATTTACCCAAACGGCATACTGCATTTGCATAAGACCTACTCCACCGCCTGGATCAATCTCTGTATTATGTACTCCCTTTTCTTGTGTTGCTATCGCCATTATTAAATCTTTATCTATTCCATATGTTTTAGCATACTTGCCAACTAACTCATAATAATTTTCTTTTGCATTAACTGCTTTCTCATCGCTAGTTCTATCACTAAAATCAATATTAAAATTCTGATAAATAGTGTCTTTTTCTTCCACTAACTGCGCAAGTAACTCCCCATTAGTTGGTTCCTTATTTTCTGCTTCTTCTACATCTAATAAACTTATCATCTGCGTATCCATTAAAAGTTTATCATATCCTGGATCTTTTTCCTCTGTACTCGGCTGTGCACTTATCTCTTGATCCTCAGTTTCATTTAAATATTTTTCCACACTATCATGATTAACTTCTTCCATCCAAGTTGCACTAACACTAGGAGTAAAAGGATCCTCAAACTCTTTAAGTTTATGACCAATACTTAAAACAGATACCATAATAAGAAGAACCATAAGTCCCTTAGTAATTGCCCCAGTCTTAGATACCCTTTTAGCTTTCCTACTGCCATTCATATACTTACTAGCCCTACTAGCATTATACTTATCTACTTTTCTTCTAGCATCTACTCTTTCAAATACCTGCTTATAATCCTTAATAAAAATAACTCTATCAGAATAAACAACTCTTATAACCTTTCCATCTTTACTAATTCTAGCATCAGTAGCATTTCTTCTTTCTACTTCATCTAAAAATTTCTTCGCTTCATCACCAAAAAAGATATTACTATAAGAACTATCAGTATAATTATTATAATACTTAGTCGTTAATCTATTTCTATCACAGCAAACAACTATTTTGTCCATAAGTCATCCCTTTTTTCTAACTCTGCATCAACCATATCCCATTCTTCATCTGTAGTTATAGGAAGAAGCGTTACATCATCACTAAGTATGGAAGCAGAAATATCTCCATTTTCTAAAACATATACAATATACCTTTTATTATTATTTTCAAATATAAATAGAACATGTAACTTCTCACCATTAACCTCTATCACACCATCTAATAATATCTCATCCATACTCATCTTCCTATTCTATACAAAAATTATAACAACAAATTTCCCTTTTGTAAACATAAGAAAAGAGTAAGATTACTTACCAATATAGTATTTCTTCTTACCCTTACGTACTATTAAATATTTATTATATAACAACTTATCACTAGTAATTACATCACCCTCATCAATAACTTTTTCTCCATTAATACTAATACTTCCAGCACTAATAAATTCTCTTGCTTCTCTCTTACTAGAACATATCTTAGCGTTTATTAACATATCAATAACTTTATCACCCACATTTATATCAAATGAAGGAGCCCCCTTAAAGGCATCTTCTAGTTCATCTTCATCTAAAAGTGTAATATCGCCTTTAAATAAACAATCACTAATCTTTTTCGCTTTCAAATATTCTTCTTCCCCACGAATATCAGTAATAATCTCTCTAGCTAAAGCTATATGTGCTTCTCTTGCTTCTGGATGCTCATTATTCTTTCTTTCATACTCTTCTATTTCCTCTTTACTTAAGAAAGTAAATATCTTTAAATAATCAATAACAAGTGAATCATCCACATTAACTAAGTACTGATATAACTCATAACTTGAAGTCTTATTCTTATCAAGCCATAAAGCATTACCTTCACTCTTGCCAAACTTCTTACCAGTCTTATCAAGAACAAGTGGCATCGTAAACCCATAAGCCTCCTTACCAGTTATCTTTCTAATTAAATCAATACCAGTTGTAATATTACCCCATTGATCAGAACCTTCTGCTTGAAGTACACAATTCTTATCTTCAAATAATCTTAAGAAATCATAACCTTGAATTAAAGTATAAGAAAACTCTGCATAAGTAATACCTGTCTCTAATCTTCTTCTAATAATATCTTTATCAAGCATATAATTAACATTAATATACTTACCAACATCTCTTAAGAAATCTAAAAATTCATAACCTTTAAACCAATCATAATTATTAACAAGTTCTGCTTTGCCATCAAATAAAGCACTAACTTGTTTAGAAATACCTTCTAAGTTTTTATTAAGAGTCTCTTTACTAATAATTTCTCTTTCAGCAGTTGGTCTAGGATCTCCAATAAGTCCCGTAGCTCCACCAATAAGTAAAATTGGATGATGACCTGCTTTAGCAAGTCTTTTTGCAGTAACAAGTGATGAGTAATGTCCTAAATGCAAACTATCTGCGGTTGGGTCTGTTCCCCAATAAAAACTAATTGGCTCTCCATTTAATAACTTTTCTATATCAGGACTACTAATATCTTTAACAAGTCCTCTCCATTTTAAATCTTCAAATAAATTCATAATATCTCCTCCTATAATATATCTTTCAATTTTCTAATATCATTTATTGTACTATCAGTGTTTTCATTATCTTTACTTATATAAATAGTTTTCATTCCAAGTGCTTTAGCCGGATTAATATCACTAGAGAAACTATCACCAATCATTACACATTCATCATAATTATCATTTTCTCTAGCTAAATCAAAAAACTCTTTATTAGGTTTAATTCCATATTCACACCCATATATATTCTTAAAATATTTATCTAAGCCGTGGTATCGTAGTCTCCCCTTTTGAGCATCAGTATACCAATTAGTAAGTACCACTAAAGTATACTTCTTACTTAAATATTCAAGAACATCACTAGTTTCACCATTTAATAAAGTTGAATATCCTGCATAAATATCTAAACATCTATTTAAATCATCTTTACTAAACATAATCTTTAACCTATCACTAATATATTTGGAAAGTTCATCTTTATCAAATCCAATACCTTTTAACTCAAATTCCCCGATAACATCATAAAACATCTTAGGCTTAATATTAGGATAATCTTTTAGAAATTCAGCATAAGCATTTATACAATCTTTATATGTATCTAAAAGGGTATTATCTACATCAAATATAATTCTCTTAATCATATATTCCTCCACAAAAAAAATCATAAACTAAAGGACGAATAAAATCCGCGGTACCACCTTAATTCATGATTACATGCTCTCTTAATCTTATCGCGATTTTCCACGTTTTAGCTCCAAGGTCGTAAATCTCTTCATCGCTAACAAAAATAGTATATCAAATGAAAATATTTATTTCAAGCAAAAAAACTTGTATAAATTAGCTTTAATGTTGTATAATTAATTTAAGGAAGAGCACTAACCCCTGAAAGTTAGGCTTCTCCACTGTTTTAGTTTTGAAGCTACTTAACAGGTTAGTTAGTAGCTTCTTTTATTTTATCTAAAAATAATAACAATTATTTTTAAAATAAGTAAAAGGACGATTATGGTAATTAAATTATCTAAAATAGATTTTAATTTTCTCATACGCATCACTCCCTTCTTTTTTAAGATGGGAGAAGCCTAACATAGTACTCTTCAAATAGGTATATTATCATAAACATCAAACTAGTGCAAGCCCTTTATTTATGCTGGTTTGCAGACTTTTAAAATCTGTAATCATCTTATAAAAAAAGATAACACTTTAAACATGTCATCTTACAATTTTTCAATAACTGCCGCATTCTTCTCTAAGCATCTAATCAAATCTGCATGATCATACTTTTCAAAGATTGCTCTAAATCTATCTGGATTTATAAAGAACATATGAGTATGTCCCATAAACACCTCTTTATAATTCTTAATTCCAATACCTTTTAAATAAGTATAATTTTCTTTAACTAGCGATGGAAACAATTTAAGTTTCTCAATAACGCTTGCTTCACTAGAACCATTAATTATTGTAATATCATCATCAGTTAATCCTAAATCTTTTAAATAATTCATTATCTGTTACCTCCTAAATCATTCAAATGTTTAGCCTTAACAATTAAATCAGTAATATTTGCTTCACTAACCTTAGGACCATAACTCTTAACAACCTCATTTAAATCAAAACTATTAATAAGTGGAAGTGCTGATAATACATAACTTATATTACTAGTAGTTTGTCCAGCAAGTAAAAGTTTACTAATTACATGTTCTATCTCAGCAGGTGTACTTGTCGTAAATAAATCTGCTGAATCATAAATAGCATCTAACTTAATATTATTTCTCTTAAGTACATCAAATACTTTCTTATACATTTCTTTATTATAATTAGATTTTAATCTATCTTGATCAGACTTACTAAAATTATAATAATCTACACCATTTTCTGTAAATAAATTAGCAAGTTCATTTTCATTATCATTTGTTTCAGCTACTGGTTCAAAACTTAAACTGTTTTCTTTTTGAGGCTCTTCTTTTACAATTCCTTCTTTATTAGAAACAGTTGTTTCTTCTGGCTCCATATTTAAATCATCTTCACTTAAACCTTCAAAACTAAAACTACCATCACCATCAGAAACATTTTCATGTTCAAAAATATTCAAATCATTACTTACAGGTTCATCTTTTACTTCATCTTTAGAAGGCTCTTCTTCAGTAACTTCTTCCTTAGATGGTACTACTGGTTCACTTTTTTTGTGATCATCATCATCTAAACCTGTACCAAAAATGCTTGCATATTCACTATCTATCGAATCATTTAACGCCTTAAAATCAATCTTTTTATAATCACTTACTGGTTCTTCTTCAGTCTTTACTTCTTCTTTTACAGCACTACTTGTTTCAGTTTCTTCATCCTCAGGTTCATCCATTTGACTTATTTCATCAAACACTGGACTATCTAAATTTACATTATCATACTTCTTAACCTCAAAAGTAGGTTCAATTACTAAGTTTTCTGGGTTTTCAGATGAAAAATCAATAATACGATTTAATTCCTTAGAATAATACTCCAAAGCCTTAGTATAATTATCTAATCTCTCTGTTTTAATTTCTTTATCCTTTTTTAAATTAATTAGTAAGTCTTTAATAGCTCTAGCTTTCTCAGTAAGTTCACCAATCTTTTCACGATATTTAGTAATCTCATTTTGTTTAGCAATCATCTTAGCATTAATTTCTTTATTACCAGCCTCAACAATCGCATTTAAATCTTTCTTACCAAATCTCTCATTTAAATCAGTTAAATCAACCTCAAGCGCTTTTATTTCTTCCTCTAAAGTTTTAATTTTATCTTTAGCGCTATCAACATCAACTTTATATCCTTTAGCTTCATCTATTTTTTTATCAATCTTAGACTTAACCTCATCTAAAACTTTTTCACATTCACTTTTCTTAGTTTCTAACTCACTAATAATTGCTTTTAACTTACTATTTATTTCATTTATCAAGTTTATCATCGTACAACCCTTCCTATTCTAAAGAAATTATAGCAGACTTTTTCAAACTTGTAAATAACATGCCTACTATTTTACAAGACTTTTAAAAAGAAAAATTCTCACTCTTCAAATGTATCTAAATCAATTTCAAATTTCCGCAAATTAAAAATAATCACTAGAACTATATATTGCTTTTTCATAATAAACATAAGTATTTTCTACATTCCTATCATAATCACTAACCATAAAAGTATAAATCCTATTATTATCTGAAAAAAAAGAAATATCAGCTCCATAAGGAATATCTATACTTAGTGCACTAACTTCCTCTGGAATATCAAAATCTTCTTATATTTAAAATTATCTTTATTAATAACCATCATCCACCATCTTTTTATTATACCTTAACTCTTCTTTTAAACTATTTAAATTTGCTTTACTTTCTTCTTTCTTACCTCAACCAGTAACCATTAAAACAATAATCACTAACAAAAATACTTTCCTTTTCATAATCTTCCTGCCTTATAAAATTTATATAAAAAATAATTATTCTTCAATCAAAAAAATTTTCAGTTGAGCACAATAAAAAAAGCAACTTAAAATATTAATAAACACATTTCATTTAATAAAAACTGCAAAAATCTTAACAAAAATAAGAGCCCTAGAGCTCTTAACATTTCTTCTCAAGAATATCTAACACTCCATACAAAGTAAATGAAATAATCATAATAATCACAATTCCTGCCATTACAAGTGTTAAATTAAATACCTGAGTTCCATATAAAATTAAATATCCTATCCCTGCTTTACTTACCAAAAACTCTCCCATAATAACGCCAATTAAACTCATTGAAATATTAAGTTTCAAACTAGAAAAGATTGTCTTCTTATTACTAGCAATCACTAACTTAGTCATAATCTGATAAGTACTTGCTCCAAAACTTTTAAACATCTTAATCTTATAAGCATCAGTTGTAATCAGCCCATTATAAATCGTAACAAGCGTTACAATAACATTAATAAGTAAACTCATAACAACAATAGACTTCATATTAGCGCCTAACCAAATAATTAATATTGGCCCTAAAGATACTTTAGGTAAACTATTTAAAAGTGTAAGATATGGATCCATTACTCTCTTTAAAAAAGGTATTAAATAAAAAATTACTGCTAAAACAAAACCTAATAAAGAACCAATCGTAAAACTAAGCATTATCTCTTTTAAAGTAGTAAGTACATGAATATAAAGTTCTCCACTAACAAGTAGTCCTTTAATCGACATCATTACTTTATATGGACTAGAGAAAATAAAACTATTTATTACTCCTTTATCACTAAGCACCTGCCATAACCCTAAAAATAATATCAAAATAAATACTTGTAAGAAAACAACACTAAAAGATTCTAACTTTCTTCTTTTTAAAAATCTTTTTTGTCTAAGAGATATCTTTATCTAAATCACCCCATATCTTATCATAATAATCATAAAAATTATTTGCTTTTCGCCTTTTAGAAGGAGTATCACCCAAAAGATTTATCTCATATATATTTTTTACTTTGGCTGGTCTTTTAGAAAGAACTATAACTCTATCACAAAATGAAACACACTCTGCAATATCATGACTTATTAATATAGTAGTAACCTTAAGCTCCTTTAATATCTTATATATATCATCTGTAATAGTAAGCCTTGTTACATAATCAAGTGCAGAAAGTGGCTCATCAAGCAGTACCAAATTAGGTCTTATTGCAAGTGTCCTAGCAAGAGCAACCCTTTGTCTCATACCTCCAGAAAGTTCTGACGGCATCTTTTCTAAAAACTTATCTAAACCAAACTGATTAAGCAGTCCTTTTGTATAATTAATCGTTTCATCATTTAGTATCTTCTTTAACTTTAAACCAAGCGTTGCATTATCAAGTACATTTTTATATGGTAGTAGTGCATCACTTTGCAGCATATAACCATAATTACTCTTATATCTTATAACCTTACCACCAGTTTCTTTATCTAAACCAGCAATAATATTTAAAAGCGTACTTTTACCGCACCCACTAGAGCCAACAATTCCAATAATCTCCCCATCTTTAACATCAAAAGATACATCACCTACTGCTTCTACCTCACCAGATAAAGTATTAAAACTTTTCTCTACATTAACTAGTTTTAAAACATTATTCATTTACAATCAAAGTACTATAAGGTAACCTTTCGCTAATCATCTTATTCTTAACTAACATATCAGTTAAATTATCATAAGACTTCTCACTTATAAAAGAACTATTAAGATAACTATCTGCTCTTTTATATCTGTCTATTATACTAGTTAAATCATCAAGTGAAGTATCTGGAAATTGACTTAAAATATCCTTAGCAATTACTTCTGCACTATTATTAAAAGTATAAACAAGACCTTTATCAATAGCTTTTCTAAAACCTTCTATAATATCTTTATTTGCACTTACATAACTTCTCTTAGCATTAAATGCTGTGTATGGTACCTCACCAGAGTACTTACCAACACTATCATAAACATAACCATAACCCATTTTTTCAAGCTTAGTCGCATTAGGTTCAAATAAATTAACAAAGTCTCCCGTACCACCAACAAATGCACTAGTTAAATTAGCAAAATCTACTGAATCATTAACATTAACCCCAGTAACATTTTCATTCTCTAAAGCATTATAAAAATTAACAATCGGCATTCCACCACGTCTACCAGCAAGTACTTCCTTTCCCTTCAAACTATCTAATGTAAAATTATCTATCTTTTTTCTAGAAACAATAAATTGCCCATCTCTTTTAGTAAGCCCAGCAAAAGAAACTAAATAATCTTTCTCGCCATTATCATAAACATACATTGTCGCTTCTGGCCCGCAAAAACCTACATGCACATCCCCTGATATTACCGCAGCTGTAACGTTATTTGCTCCACTAGTTAAAATTAAATCTATCTTTATACCTTCCTCTTCAAAATAACCCTTTTCTATTGCTACATAAAATGGTGTATAAAAAGCACTATGTGTAACCTCTGCAACCTTAACCACATTTAAATCATCACTTACTTTATCATACCTATTCATAAAAGTTACTAAAAATAAAACTGTAACAAAAACTACCAAACACAATATCTTTTTTTTCATAAATCCCCCTTACTCACTTATAATTTATTCAAAATATAAAAAAAAGGCACAACTAATGCCTTAACCAATAACTTGAATATTCCCATGAAGTGCTAATCTAATAAGACCACAAATAATTAAATGAGCTGGATATATAATATAAAAAAACCACTTCATCCACTTACCATTACCCGGTTTATTATTATATCTTTTAAGAAGCGGAATCGTAAAAATTGTACACATCTGCAAAATACCATACGCTGGATTTAAAAATATTGCAAATACTAAAGCATAAAAGAAAGTAAAAAATGGAATAACAAACATTCTCTTATTAAAATTATCCTTGTTAATATATCCATATAACACCATAAGTGTACCTATCATACTCCAATCAGCTGGAAATGCTAATATACAAACCAAACATATAAGCAAAAACTTATATATACCCTTCATCTTAGAATCATATATCATTATTGACACAAGTCCTAAAAGTAAAGACCACATAACACTTGTCTGATTAAAAATAGAACCCCTAGTAAATGGAATATAATTAATCCCAAACGCAAAACAATAAGCAAAATGTGAAACTATGCTAAACAAAAACAACCTTAATGCATACTTCTTAACATTCCTTGTATAAATATACCCCTCTGTTATAAAAAAACAAAATATAGGTGCTGCAAGTCTACCTATCGCATGTAAAAGTAAAATACCTACACCATTATCATATCCAGGATATAGTATCCACAAAACATGATCAAAAAGCATTGCAAATATAGCTATCATCTTTAATTGATTTCTATTAAGTTCAAAGTTCATACAATCACCACACTAATTATACATTATTCTAAATTATGTAGCAATTATTTACTAATCTCATGGTATAATATCAAAAGAAGGTGCAGTATCATGAATTACAAAAAAACATTATTATCAATTATCTATATTTATTATTTAGAACTAATATATCACTTATTTATATTTAAATCTTTTACTATAAAAGAATTTTTATTTTTAACCCTATTTACCATTTTATTCGGTATATTTAATGACCTAATAACTAGTCTCTTTAATAAAAAAGTAAATAAATGGTTATTTATCTCTATAAACGTTTTCCTAAGTATTTTATTTATCGCTCAAGTAATAAACTTTAAATTCTACGGAAACATTATAAGTATCTACTCAGTAGTTCATGGAGGACAAGTATTTGGCTTCATGGGAGCAATCATCTCTGTTATTCTCAAAAATATTCCATGTGTTCTTTTATTACTTTTGCCAGCAATCTTATTACTAGTATTTAATAAACATATTGAAACAGATGATTCTAACTACAAAAACACTCTTATCAAAACCTTGGTATTTGTAGGTCTATTTACATTCAGCACTCTTACTTTAAACATTGACAAGAAAGACATCTACTCAGCAAAAAACTTATATTATTACAAACACGCACCTAATCAATCTGCTAAAACATTTGGCATCCTAACAACAATGCGTATTGACTTAGAAAGAATCATTCACTTTAAAGAAAAAACAATTGACGTTTTCACTGAGGAGACAACCGAAGAAGAAAAACCAGCCATCAAAAATATTGAATACAACAAAGAGGACATTGATTTTGCTACTCTAGCAGAATCAGAAACAAACGAAGAAATTAAGAATATTCATCTATACATGAATAATCAAGAGGCTACCGAAAAAAATAAATATACTGGTATGTTTGAAGGCAAAAATCTAATTGCTATAACGGCTGAAGCCTTCTCACCTCTTGCTGTAGATAAAGACTTAACTCCAACTCTATACAAACTAGTTCATGAAGGATTTAACTTCACAAACATGTACTCACCTATCTATTATGTTAGTACATCCGATGGTGAATATGTTACTTTAACAAGTCTCCTACCTAAAGAAAGTGTCTGGTCTTTCTATAAATCAAGTAAAAATTATCTACCTTACGTCTATGGAAACATCTTTAAAAAATTAGGATACTCAGCATACGCTTTTCATGATGGACAATATAAATATTATGATCGTAACCTATCACATCCAAATATGGGATACACCTATATGGCATGTGGTAATGGCTTACAAAAACTAATGAACTGTAAAAATTGGCCTCAAAGTGATATAGAAATGATTGACGCAACATTTGATATGTACAAAGATGAAGAAAAATTTGTAACCTATTACATGACAATATCTGGCCACTTAGAATATAACTTCTACGGAAATAATATGGCTGCTAAAAACAAATCCCTTGTTGAAAATACTAACTACAGTACTGCCGTAAAAGCATACAAAGCAACACAAATTGAACTTGACCGTGCACTTGAAAAACTATTAACAAAACTAAAAGATAATAACTTACTTGACAAAACAGTCATCGTCCTATCTGCAGACCACTATCCATATGGCCTAACAAATGATGAAATTAATGAAGTAACCCCACTTACTAATCCAAAATTCGATATTCACAAAAACAATCTAATCATCTGGTCATCAGACATTAAAGAACCAATTAAAGTAGATAAACTCGCTGAAAGCCTAGACATCCTTCCTACAGTTTTAAACCTATTTGGAGTTAAATTTGACTCAAGACTTCTAATGGGTAGAGACATCCTATCAAACGCTGATGGACTAGTTATCTTAAATGATCGATCATGGATAACTGAAAAAGGCTTCTATGATGCAAGCACTAACAAATTTACCAAAACAACTAACGAAGAATTACCAGATAACTATGTTGATAAAATAAGCACAATCGTCTATAACAAATTCGTAATATCAAAAAATATTTTAGAAACAAACTATTATAAATATGTATTTAAGGAGGAAGCATGAATATAAAAGAAAGAATGCTATTAAGAGAAAACTTCTATAGTCCATATGCTACAAAAGACAAAGAATCAATAAGACTAATACCAATAGAAGAAGACATCAGACCAAACTTCTTTAGAGATATAGACCGTATTATCCATAGTACATCTTACACAAGATATATGGACAAAACTCAAGTTTTTTCTCTAAAAGACAATGACAACATTTCCAAAAGAATGGTTCATGTACAATTAGTCTCTAAAATAGCTCGCACCATCGGTAGAGCTCTATCACTAAACGAAGATTTAATTGAAGCAGCCGCTCTAGGTCATGACTTAGGGCATGTCCCATTCGGTCATGAAGGAGAAAGGATTCTAAACAAAATAAGTCTTAAACATAACGAGGGATATTTCAATCATAACGTTCAAAGTGTAAGAGAACTAATGAATATTGAAAATGACGGAGAAGGCATCAACCTATCAATCCAAACCCTAGATGCTATCCTATGCCATAATGGAGAACTTGAACTTAAAGAATACCATCCAAAAAAGAAAACAACTGATGAATTCTTACAAGACTATGAAAATTGTTATAAAATTGAAGGATACACCAAAACACTTATCCCAAACACTTTAGAAGGATGTGTTGTTAGAATAAGCGACATCATCGCCTATCTTGGAAGAGACATTGAAGACGCTGAACGCCTTAATCTAATTAAAAAAGAAGACCTTCCCAAAGAAATAACTGACATTATTGGTTCAACTAATAAAGAAATAGTAAACACATTAATAATGGATATTATAAATAACAGCATAGACAAACCATATCTTAAAATGAGTGATAATGTTTTCGAAGCACTAAAAAAACTAAAAAAATTCAACTACGAAAACATCTACTCAAAAGCAAACACCAAAGAAGAACTCACTGAATATGAAAACATGTTTGAAAGCCTATTTAACCATCTACTAAAAGACATTAAAGACAACAACACAGATAGTAACATCTACAAAATATTTATAAAAAATAAAAATGAAAAATATAAACAAAATACCCCAGAAAGAATTGTTATTGATTACATTGCTGGTATGACCGATGACTTCTTCTTAAAAGAATATAAAAAATATGAGAACTAATACTCATATTTTTTTATAATCTCTTTGACAATAAAAAATGAGAATCCATTAAATCCTCATTCTATTTTACTGAAACAATCAACTCTAGTTCCTTCTTAGTAACCTCCTTACCTATCACAACAGGTAACTTTACCAAATACTCATAAAAAGGCTCCTCATCTGCTTTAAAAATCTCATCCTTCTTATTTTCCCAATAACACTTAGCATAATAAATAGTACTTTCCATATTCCAACCTCTAACCAAGTTCATAACATGCTTTTGATAACAATCATCACTAACCTCAATCTCATAAATCTTGTAAAACACTTCATCCAATTTTCTTTTTTCAATTCCTTTTAATACACTTGCCGCATCAGATGCATAAAAAGAAGTTAATCTAGAAAACTTATCACTATAATGTAATCTTCTCTCATACTCAAAAACTGCTTCTAAAGTATCATCCTTACTTTTAAAATCTCTTAAATAATATTGTACGCCATGACTAGATAAACCCTCAAAATAATACTCTGGAACTAACTTTTCAAAATTCTTAACAAGATCAATCTTCATTCCTGTCGCTAAATGACCACTTCTATCAACATGATATAAAATCATTTCTTCACACTTTCAATTTCTTGTAACTCTAAACGGTATTTCTGCTTAACATTAGGATACTTTTCATGATCAACTTCGCTTAAAAAATTATTAATTTCTCTTAAATAAACCTTACCTTCACCATAAAGTGCTCTATAAATAACATACTCCTCTAAAGTTTCTGAGTTAATTCCTGTTCCAAGAACAATATAATAATCCCCCTTAAAATGCTTATAAATACGATTTACTTCTAACTTTCTCATATATCCTCCTATCAAAAGTATAACATAATTTTTACTTTTTTCTAACCTTTATCACATCATCACGTTGAATACTACCAATAAGTAAAGAAGAATTATCATCATGCCTCTCAAAATTACTACTAACTGCTTTCTCATCATAATTAGCATAACAATACTTACACATATGCATACATGAATTATAATCACCTATATCAACCATCTGCACGCACTCACACTTCTTCTCTTTTCTTACATTACTACTTTTAAACTTCTTACCAGTTAAAATATACGCTAGTTCATGTGACAAACACTCGCCCTTAACAAAACCATACTGAGTTAAATCTTCATCCTCAAAACAAGTCTGTACACTCATACCATTATCATGAGCACTCTTACTAAATGCTTCACCTATTTTTTTATAATCTTCCCTAGTAAATGCTCTATATTTTAAAATATTTTTATTACTTCTAACATTCTTATATTCATCCATAAAAGAGACAATTATCTTATTAACATAACCATTAAGATTTTTACACAACTTATCAAAAGCTTTAATATGATAATCAACATTATACTTATCACTTAAAAATATTGGATCATACCTCACCACCACGTTATCTATGCCAAGAACTAAAGATAACTTCTTTACTCCTTCAATAATCAATCTCTTATCTGGAATATTAGGCTCTACATCTTTACTATAAGGAGTTATAGTAACATGAAATAAAACAGGTACATTTAATGTATCTAACTTATTAATCATTGGTAATGGATTCTTACTACAAAACATAATCAAATCCACATCACTAAAATAAATTCTACTGACAAGTTTTTGATTAAAAGGATTTCTCACATCAACAAAACCAGCTTTAACCCTATTTATAAACCAATTAGAATAAAAAGCCGGTATATCAGTTCTACCACTTGCAAATAAAATCATAGCTTAGCCTCATAAACCTCATTACCATGCTCTTTAATAATGTCCTTTAAATCTTTGACTTTAAGCCACAACGAGGCCGTATTATCATTCGGATGCATACCAATAATATCTTCATCATGAAAATCATCATCTAAATAAAACTTAACTTTTCTTTCATTATCATTAAGTAACCCTAAAGGACTTACCGCTCCTGGATAAAGACCGAGAATTCTTTCTAAATCCTCACTAGAAGCAAAAGTTAAAGGCCTAGTATTAAACTCTTTTCTAAACAAAGACAAATTAACACGTTTTTCTTCCCTAACCATAATTAAATAATAATTTTTCTTCTTATCATCACGCACAAATAAATTCTTAGCATTACCTTCTCTATAAGGAAGTTCAACATCCTTTAAATCATCCATCGAATAAACTGCCTTATGTTCAGTTACCTCGTACCAGATTCCTTTACCCTTAATAAAATTATAAATTTCATCTTTATTCATAATATTCACCATCTGACAACAAATATTATAACATAAAAAAGCAGACATAAAGTCTACTTAACATCTATCTTAATCCTTTCGGTGTCACATCAGACATCCCAGAATCTCCAAACATATCTAAAATTTCATCTGCCTTTTCATCATCATATTTAAATGTAGATACAAGAGCAGCAATAACATCACTATCATTAGTTGGTACATAAGAATCATTTTCATCTCCACTCTTCATCTTATCTGTTAAAACAGATTTTAAAATTAAACTAAGATCTCTACTTTCTTTATTTAACTCAGCAACACGAATCATATTTTCTCTAATTTCAGCAGTTAAATATTTTACAAAATCTTTTTGAGTTCTAATAAAGAAACTACCCACTAAAGCACTACCATATGTTGCTTCATAAGTTCTTCCATTTTCACCAACAATAGAATAAATATACTCACACCACATAGGTCCATCATAACCACCTACAGATAAACTTTCAGATACTCTATGGCTCACTATGGTCCCCTTAATATAAGCACCATCCTCAAACCCCTCTACATGATTATTATTAGAACCATGAAATACATAAACCTCAGTTCCATTTGGTATTAAATCTTCACTAATACTAAAATAACCTTTATTTTCCATATAAACCTCCTATAAGTGTATTATAACATCAAAAAAGAACTCTATTCAAGTTCTTAATCTTTTTCAATATAACCACTTATACCTTTAGTATACATATTATCACTTATAGATTTATATCTTTCACCATCATAATCATCTGTAAATCCATTGTAAGCCTTATAAACATCGTTAGTTTCCGTATCATAAACTCTTTCATAACCAAGTGTTACATCACTTTATTTTTGACTCGTTATGCACTTCTCTTATTCCAAGAATCTATTATTCCATCACTAATCTGATTACAAATATTTCTTATACTTTGAAAATTCTTCATTACTGCATCTTGTTGCTGATTAAATCCATTTAAGAAAGTATCTGTAAATTCTAATGAACTAGCTACTATATTTAAAATTTCTTCCCAGATAACAAATTCATTTTTTGGAGCAGTAATAAATATTGAGTCATACACATTAAACTTACAAATATCAATTTTTTTTACCAGACATTATATTTTCATTAACATAACAAGACCAATCATCATAAACATACGCTGTAAAAATTCCTTTACCTTTTATAAAAAAAGATGGATACCCAAGACGAGATGAATACTCACATACATAGTGCACGGGTTCGATACACCTTAAAGGTCTTCTAATAGAATTATATCATTCTTTTATAAATTTACATAGTTGAACCATCAACAATAACTCATTAATTAATATTTAATAAAAAACTACTCTCAAATTAACATGAAAGTAGTTTTTTTATCATCTCTAAAATCAAAGATTTAAATCATTTTAAGTGGTGCTGAAAATAGGACTTGAACCTACAACCTACGCGTTACGAGGGCGTTGCTCTACCTATTGAGCTATTTCAGCAAACAATTATATTATACCATTACTCTCAAAAAATTCAAACACAAAAAAAGAAGAAATTACTCTTCCTCTCCCAAATCAGATAACTCAGTACAAAGCATATTATACTTCTCTTTAATCTTACTTTTATCTGCTTCCTCTAAAACATACCATCCATTTTCAAACATAACTTCATAAACAGCACGCTGAGCATCTATTATTTTATCAAAATCTTTCTTTAACTTTTTAAACAAAACTTCATTACTTGCTTCCGTTAAAGCAACAACATAATTCTTACTCATCTCTTTCAAACTAGAAAGAATACTATTCATATAATCCTTATCATTCATACAAATTCCACAAGGAACCTCAGTCTTACTATTCTTAACTTCCTTACTCATTATCCTCACCACCTAAAATATCTAAAATAGTATCCATGTTATTCATAAATAAATCTGATACCTTTCTCGCACACTTACTAAGTGCTTTATCAGTAAATTCGCTTTCCATATTAATTACTGACTTAAAAGCTCCATAATTCCAATTAAAAATATCTGTTAAATAATCTAAATCTTTTGTACTTATCATACTAGGTACTTTTTCCATATTATCAACTCCCACTATTATTATGGTACAAAAAAAAGAAATAATACTACTTATTTCTTCCTTCATTAATTCGTCTTAAAGTCTTAACAAGTTCTAGTCTCTCCTTATCATACTGAAGTTTATCTTTTGTTCCTTTAGGTATTGTTTTAAACTCCCTTAAACTAGTAACATTCCTATACTCATCTCTATCCTTAAATAGAATATACGCAATCAAATTAGTTCTAGTTTCTCTTCTTCTAGCAACACGTACAACATCTTCAAAATCTAGTTCATAATCTGCTCCATAAACAAACTGACTTCTTCTAACAAAATATAATAGTCTCAAAAACTCATCATAACCTAAATTATTCTCAAATAGTTTTAGATAAGTTAAATGCAAAAGATCTATATCATACTTAGTAATATTATCCTTTGCTGCAATATCACGTAAAAGAACTAGCCCTTCATTATAACCTAACTTAGTAAATTCCTCTTCCAAACGTTCAAAAAGTGTACCAAACATTCTCTTACTAATTTTTATATCCTTACTTGCTCCTAACTTAATAAGCTGTGTACAATTATTAAAACTCCTTAAAAGATTCCCACCACTTGCACTTCTACCTACCGCACTAAGAGCACTGACTTTCTTACACCTCTCACTAAATACTGGTGAAAGACCAAACCAATAGTACTTAGAAACAAATCCAATATCCTTTTCACTATTCCTAGAATCCCATGTTGGATCAAACTCTAAGAAACTATGAAAATTATACTTATCATCATTTATATAACTGACCACAGTAGCATGACCATCATATTTATTAAGCATATTTATATAAGTTTTCACATAAGTAGAAATTCCAATCAAATTAGCAATCGCACTAAATAAATTAGAATAACCTAAACAAACTATACTCTCACCAAGAGTAACCCTAGAAAGAGATGCGGAATTGGAATAATTCTTATCTTCTTTATATATTCTTGTCTTTAAATAATCATATAAAAACATCAATTTTTCTAAAGGACTAAGTTTTCCATCATCAAGTTTCTTTGCAAAATCAAAAACTACCTCTAAAGACTCTTTCATTTCATTAACTGAAACAACCTCAGTATTATAAATATTCTTTATCATGGGCGTAGCCGCATAATCTAAAGTACAAAAACGATACACATCCGTTAAATCCATATCATCAGTATCAATAATTGTCTTATAAGGAAAACTCTTAAAAAAATCACGAACCTGTTCTACTGAAACACCTTTATTTAAAGCAATCTTAATACTCTCAAATCCGCTAAAATCTTCAAAATAAGGCATATTTTTAACTTGATAAACCTCATCAATAAGTGTATCATCATACGCTGCATCTAAAAGTATTCTATTTTCATCAATAAAATCCTGTCGAAGATCACTATTATTAATAACATCTTTAAGTCTATTTAAATTACTTACCCTTAAACATATAGTGTCATCCCTAAATGAAAAAGAATCTTCATCAGCAAAAGTAACTATTAATTTCATAAAATCACCTATTCTACTACTAATAATATTACAATAAAATGAATATAAAGTCCATTAAAAAAGACCAGCATTTTGGTCTTCTACTTATTCTTAGCTAACTTTTTAGGTTCAGGTTTTTCAATAGCATCAATTGCTTTATTTAATACCTCAACAGTTTTTTTTCTAACATCATCAGCAGCCTTTTCTAAAACTGGTGTTCCTTTTTCAACTGCCATATTATAAAGTTCTTCAGCCTTAATTTGAATCATCTTAGCTTTTTCTTTAACCACAGAAGCAACCTTTTCTTGATCTAAATCAGCAAGTTCCTTCTTTAATTCTTTAATCTTTTTTTCTAAAGATTTCTTAACATCATCATACTCTAGTTCTTTAACCTTATCCCAAAGTTCGTTAATCTTAATAGTTAACTCCTTTCTAGTCTCAGAACCTTTCTTTGGCGCAAATAATATTCCAAGTCCAGCTCCTATTGCTATACCAGTTAATAAACTGCATCCTTTTCCACTATTTTTACTCATAAAAATCATCCTCATCCTTTCTTCTTTTTAATCCAGTAATCTTATTAATCAAACCTACTACTCCCTGAGTCAATTTTCCACCTAGATAAGCCATTTTATTTGATACACCATCAATAAATCCAAATACTGTATCAAGTGTTGCTACTTTTTTAGAAACATCATCTAAAATAGCATTTGTCTTATCTATAGTAATTATAAGTTTAATTCCTAAAATAATACCTATAACTAGTAAAATAATAAGTAATAAATAAATAATTACTGGTAACGCTGTTGTTAATCCTTCCATTATTCTTCATCCTCACTTTCTTTATTTTTTTCTTCATACATTGAATCGATTAAATTAAATAAATCGTTTTCAAGTGTATCTTCCTTAGTTTCATTTACTGGGGCTTCTTCTAATACAGGTTCATCTTTTTCCTCTATAACCTCAGCATCTATCTTCTTATCTTCATCTTTAGAAGTTAAAATCTCATCTAAACTCTTTAAAGGTTCAGTAAACTCATCTTCTTCAACCTCAATCTTAGTTGTTTCCTTACTAACCTTCTTTTTCTTTTCTTCAACTCCATAAGCCTTTTTTCTTACTTCATCTAAATCTGGTGCTTTAACACCCATATCAGTTTTTACAATAACATCATCTTTAGTATAATTCTGATCTAATATTCCATACACAGGTGAAATAATTGGTGTAGGTTTAAAAGGCTTACTAGGTTCCTTCTTACGAGGCTCCTCCTTTAAGAACTTACTATAATCCATTCTTCTTTCATCCTTCTTAGGCTCAACCGGAGCACTTCTTCTAGGAGTATAATCAAAATCAAAATCATCTCTAACTTCTCTTACCCTAGTTTTAGGTTTCTCCTCCTCAAAATCATCAAGTGGAAAATTAAAACTACTACTCCTAGTAGGAATCACTTCCTCCTTAGGCATCTTAACTTCCTTAATTGGATTAGCCTCTCTCTTAGGTTCTTCCCTAACAGGTTTCTTCTCTTCTTTAGTTATTACTGGTATCTCTTCTTCTTCAACATCAAAGAGTACATCTTTTAATTTCTTAAAAACACTCATTTTATCACTCCTTATTTAATCACATCTAAATCCGGAACTTTATCGTCACCTTCATAATTACCATATTCTTTATATACTTCTAAGAAATTACTATCACTAGCATCTTCATCAAACACACTAAACTTTTCTTCAGAAGAAGTAACCTCATCAATAGATAACAAGTTCTTAACAATATCATCCGTATATGTAATAGTAGATAAAACAATCATCGCATTAGTAACGCTTTTATTAATATCTTCCTTCTCTACTATCACTTCTATTTTAGCATAATTATACATAATTTCAATTAGATATTTATCATTTTTTTCATTTATTTCTAAATATCCCTTATCATCAAGTGTCATACTTAAATAAGCATTTTCATTAACTTTATAACTAAGTTCTGTCTTTTTTAAATAACTAACTAAGTCAACATACAAGTAATATTTATACTTATCATCATTAAGTATCTCATTATATTTTTTAGACGAATTAACATTAAGTCCTTGTGGTAAATAATACTTATAACCAGTCCTATACTCATTATAACTATTTATCTTAGAACCTAATACTTCTTTTGTTATATCTTGAACACTAGCATTATTAATATTAGTGCATCCACAAAGTAATAAAAGAGTTATTACCAAAATATATTTTTTCATATAGTCTCCTACAAACATTATACCAGTTATTTATCATTTGGTAAACTTTTTATAACATCTGCATAATTTATTGTCTGACCTAAACTAATAAACTTATTCTCATATTCAGTTCTAACATTAGGAATATCACTATTAGTTAAATCTAAAGAAATCTTATTAAACTTATATCCATAATTATTAAACATCTCTAACGAATAAGCAAATAATCCCTTATTATCAGTCTTCTGAATAATATGAACATCACCTTTAGAAATCTTCTCATAAAGTGGTAAAAAAGTTTCACTAGTTAGTCTTCTTTTGGCATGTCTAGTCTTAGGCCAAGGATCACTAAAATTTAAATATATTGTATCAACATTATGATCAAAATAATCACAAATATTCTTAGCATCAAAACACATAAATCTTAAATTATCTGGAATATCCTCTATCTTCTGCACTGCTCTAACTAATACAGAAGGATACTTCTCAATACCAATAAAATTTACATCCGGATTATTCCTCGCCATCCCAATAATAAAATCACCCTTACCAGTACCAATCTCAATACATAACTTCTTCTTATCATTAAAAGGATTAGCTTCTACAAGTAATCCACTATTTATTAAAATATTATTTGCATCTTTAACATTTCTTAATCTCATAAATCCTCCATTAAACTTTTATTCACTCTTACATATATTATTGTAGAGGTGAATTATGAAAAAAGACCGAAACTCATTTTTCCAAGAATACGGCTTTAATAGTTATAATAACAACTACCAGCAAATGCCTAACATGAGCACTCCTATGAATATGCCAATGAATACTCAAATGCAAGCAAACTCTTCATTTTATGCTGGCCCAGTTGCAGGTGGCACTTCTGAAGAACTAGATGCCAGAATCTCTAAGCTAGAAAGACAAGTATCAAGACTAGAAACCAGAATCTCTAACTTAGAAAAAGGCACTACAAACACTAATCCTAGTGATTATAACTATTCAAGCAATATGTACATGCTTTAACTTTCCTTTATTTGAAACTTACCAAACGTAAGTTTTTTTATGATCTTATTTATTTCTTTAGTTCCAAATATATGTTGTGGTATCTTCATCCAAATACTAAGTCCAATATAAATAAATGCTCCAATAACTGCATCAACAACAATTAACTTAACACTACTCGTACGACTATAAACATTAAATGGTAAGAAATTATTAAGTACAAGAAGCACTGCTGTCATAACTAGTGCAGGGACAAGAGTCTTAAACACTGTAATAAAAGTGTCTTTATAATTAATCTTATGAACTCCATTAAACGCTTTAAGCCCAACATAAATAGATACAGAATAACCTATAAATGATGCAAGAACTGCTCCATAATAAGCGCCTATTCCAAAATGATTACAAATAATCATAAGTGGCATATCTAAAGCAGCATTAAACAAACAGCCAAATATATTCGTTAAATAAACTGCCTTAAACTTATTACAACTTTGAAGTGCCGTAGACACTACCAAACTAATATTACCAACAAGAGCATTAAATACCATTATCTTAAGTATATCTCCACCATAATGATTTATATTATAAAACACTGTCCATACAGGAGTAGCAAGTATAGATAACCCAATCGTCATTGGTAAACTTACATAAATAATTATCTGCAAACTCTTATTTAACTTTTCATTTAAATCTTTCCAATTACTCGTCGCATGTGCAGACACTATTGATGGAATAAGTGTAACTGTCATTCCCATTGCTATTGAGTTAACAATCATACATATCTTACTGCCCCATGTACTAATAACACTTGTAATAAACTCTACATCATGTGCTGAATATCCTAAATGATCAAGTACACGCAAAATAATAACCATATCTGTAAAACTATAAACACTACTAATCAAATTAAGTACAATAGCTGGCACTGCATATATAGCAATCTTCTTAATAATCTCTTTATTGCTAATATCATCTTTTTCAAGTTTCTTATCTAAATCAAGAACCTTTTTATTCTTATTAATCTGTCTCTTTAAATAATAATAAGCAACTAATCCACCAAAGAAAGCCCCACTTACCGCAATTCCAATCGTAAGCGTTAAACTTCCATTTAATACCTTATAACACAAATAAGAACCAGCCAAAATAACAAATATTCTAACAACTTGCTCTATTAAATTAGCAGTTGATGAAGGCCCTACATACTCATGACCTTGTAAATATCCTTTAGCTACGCTTAAATGAGGTACAATCAAAACAGCAAATGAAACACATCTAATAACAAACGCAACATCTGTAATGGTATTACCACCTTGTAAATCACCTAAAATAAGTGAACCAAGTTCCTCTGCAAACACAAATAAAAGTATAAACGTTGCAAAAGAAAAATAACTAATAAACTTCCTACTTAACTTATAAGCCCTCGTCTTTGCTTCTATCTTTCCCGTCGCATTATACTCACTAATAAGTTTACTCATCGCACTAGGAATGCCTGCAGAACTAATAGATAAAAATATCAAATAGATATTATAACCATAACTATATAATGCTCCTCCTTTTGAGCCTACTATAATATAAAAAGGCACAACATAAAGCATCCCTAATATCTTTACCAAAATTACGGATGCTGTCGCAATAAAAGTCCCAGTTACAAAACTATTTTTCTTCATTACTATTCACTCAAATTTCTATAAATAATCATCGCAGTAAAACAATAAATCTGCTCTTCTCCAAACGTTGCTACTCCCACGCTATACTTAATATCAATTAGCTCAATATTCGTCATAAGAAAAGCATTAACTGCTTGTTCTAAATCTTTTTCATGCGATTCATCAAAAACTTTAACCAACATTTCATCCTCCAATTACCATGGTATCAAAATGAAATGTCAATAAATGTCAGTTTTCGCCTAAATCCACATAACAATTATACCTTATATTTACATTACTTGCACAATACTTTACATTTATTTGATAATATTCTTCACATATTCTAAAACTTCATCACTAATTGAATTTATATCTTTAAGCTTATCATCATTAACACAACTAACAACTCCAAAATCATATCTTCTGCTAAGTAAATGATAAGTCATCTCAATATTATGATACTTAGGATCTGCTACTTCACCAACTAAAGGTCTATACTGATAAGGTAAAAATAAGAAAATAACTTTATCTGGTCTTGGCAAATCAAGCAAATTAAATTCAAGTTGTTCCATCCAAAATATCATATTAACCCTATCTTTAACGTCATCAAACTTACTAGCCTGATAAGCCATATTAGATTCAACATATCTATCAAGTACAACATGCACACCTTTATCTAATAACTCATTAATCTTTCCTATATTATTAACTCTATCAGCAGCATAATATAAAGATAGTGCCTTAGGATCAACCTCTTCATCAAAATAACTATTCCCATCCTTATTTAAAATATGCTCATAAATTATCTTACCAGTTGGCGTATCATACATCGGAAAACGCATCTTTACAGCTTTTTCACCCATCTCATTTAATCTTTTAACAAGTAAATCAGCCTGTGTCTCTTTTCCAGAACCTTCAGTTCCCTCAATAACAAGTAACTTACCTCTCATTTTTCTTCCTTCTTAAACACCTAGCACAAAGCGCAATATAATTATCATTACCAACTAAAATATCCCCCTTCTTCTTCCCGTCATAATAAGTATAAATAGCATCTCTATTACACTCATTACAAGAAGCATGAAGTATCTCTATCTCATCAGCAATTGAAAGTAACTGAGGCATAATTCCAAAAGGTGCTTGCTCACTAGTCATATTAAGTCCAGCAATATAAATATCTAAATCTTCCATAACAGATAACTCCAGCAAAATTTTTATATCACCCTTTAAAAAATTAGCTTCATCAATAAAAATTGTATTAATCTTATCCGTTATATAACTAGGTATATCCTTAATATCGTCAACCAATATAGCATTAATCTCTTTACCTTTGCGAGTCTTAACAACCCCATAATCTCTTGTATCCATCTTAGGTTTAAATAAAAGAATTCTACTCTTATGGTATCTCTTATCATACTCATTAAGTAAAGCATCACTCTTTCCACTAAACATAGGACCTGTAAATACCTTTATCATGTTACCACCACCATAATTATATAATTTTTAAAACCTTTAGTAAATACATCAATAACCAGTGTGAAACTTTTTTATTAATTTTGGTCAAAAAAGTTTCACACCAACTTTTATTTAATTAAAAAAACTTCCATAAAGGAAGTTAATCTAACAAATGTCCACACTTTACACAGGCTTTCATAGAAGCACCATTAGTATACCCACAATTAGGACAAACCTTACTATTACTACTACTCATTATCTCCTCAGCAATATCATCACTACTTACTCTAGGAAGTTCAACTTCACCACTAGGCATCTCTGGATTACTAATCTTTTCAATAGATATCGTATTTTCAAACTGAGGACTATTAAATATCTCTTCAGGTTTCTTCTCATCTACTGCTTGTGTTTTTAAAGCAGGCATATCAAATATATTATCATCATAACTAGGTTCATTAACTGGAGCAGGACTACTACTTACCTCTTCTGAACCAAATATATTATCAGCATCATTATCACTAACTGGAATATCTAGCACTTCAGGAGTACTTTCTATAGACTCAACCTTAACTGGCTCTGCACTAATCTGTTCCTCTAATCCAGGCTTCTCATCCAAATCAAAACCCTTAATCTCCTCAGGCTCACTAGGAATAGCACTAATAGGATCAGGAGCCATCAAATTAAGTTCTCCACCTTCATTAGGATCACTAGTCATTAAATCAAACTGAACATTACCTTCAGTACTATCAATAACTTTATCCTTACCAAATCCTAAAATCATATAGAATATTGGTGTCAAAAACACCAATCCTAATCCGAATCCAGCACTCTTACCAAACTTACCAGCAAGCCTATAATTAGCAACAATAAGTGCAAGCCCATTAGCTACCGGAAGTATAGAAAGCCATCCAGGCAAATCAACAGCCTTCAAAAGTATCCACTGACCATATATAGGAACAATAGCTCCCCATCCAGGTAACCCTAACTTCTTATATACCTTAATCGTAGCAACTAAACTAATAATAGCAAGTAATAAACAAACAAAAAACATTACAAACATTACCCCAGAAAACACCAAAGTAACATTATTACTACCATAAACTGCATAATCACTCATACATCCAACCTCTTTCTTATCATTAATACCATTTTACTACATAAAAACCTAATTTACAACATATGGATCTTCTGAGGTACCAGATCCCCCAGAAATTGCAGTTGAAGGTATAAGAGATATAACAGGCCTAACAGCGTTGCTTATATTGACTTTATATCTATCTACTGAACAATTATCCTTTATTAGCAAAACCTGAGCTTCCGTTGCTGGTGAAGGTAGCATTGAATCCACATAATAATCACTAGGAGTCATAGACCACCAATGAGAGCCTGTTGCATTTTCTTGTAAATAACTTGTTGAGCCTGAAGTTACAACAACGTTTCCTGCATATACTAATTCATCTGCTGTTATTAGTCCTATCTTGCTTGTTATCTTACTTAATGTTCCATTACATTTTAAACTTGGAGTTTTATTTGTATATAATCTTTTATATGCTGCATAATATGTTCCAGCAGTTCTATATCCTAGCCCTGTAATCTGGCTAGTATTAAATGCATTCATAGGGTCATAACTTGTATCTGTCACATTACTTTTATCATTACAAAATACATTATCATCTATTACGCTTTCACATGTTTTTAAGTTATCATTATACCATATTTCTAAGTTTGTTAGAATTGTACTTTTATTTATGTTTGCATGAGTTGCTTCATATGTTGATGAATCTACTGTTCCATACATAAATCCTACATAAGCATTATCATCATAGTTTGAGTTAAATACACTTGTATAAGTATCTCCATTATAGTGAGCAAATGCAGCAGTAGTGTGACTATTTGCAGATGAGCATGGATTAGATGTATTAGATGTATTGTCATTGTGAAGTATTAGTTTAATTGTATTATCTCCACCTATTCTAACTATTCTCCAACATTTATTAGCAAATTCTACATAGTTATTTTTAACTGCTCCTCTAAAGTAATATGATGTACCATAATCATCATCTGTGCTAGCAAGTAATGCTTCTGTTGTATTTTTATTTGAACTAATCGTTTTATAAGTAAAACTACTCGAAGTAGCACTTACCACATAATATACACTACCTAAATTAGTTGTAGTCATCATTGTTCCAGCAGTCTTTGAACCAGAACTTAATATAGAAATATATGGTAAATACTTGCCAACTAAACTAGAATATGAATTAGCATATGTATTTGTTGTTACAGCAGTGCCTGTTAAATTAAATTTAGTACCATTTGCTTTCCATCCTGTTCCATATGTTACATAATATGATTGATCTGTACTGGATACACTATATGTACTTGTAGTTGTTACATCATCTAAAGTATAAGCACTTACTTCTGCTCCTGGTGTAGTAAGTGGTGTTTTTACTTCGTTATTTGCTAGTATAGTTTCTGCTAAAGTTGGAACCTTTGTTATAAACGTTGCATTGCACCTCACATTGCCAGCACTTATATCATTAAAAGACACTACCCATTTTGTACCATTCCAAGTGGCTTTTGCTCCTACGTCTTGTTTTATTCCATTTCTAGTACACTCTACAGTTGCCGTATACTTATTTGTAGTTGGAAATGTAGTACTAGCTTTTCCATCAATAACAGCTGCTATGATAGGTCCATTATTATCTTCTAGTAAATCTTTTTTATCACTTTTACCATATATAAACATTCCAGAAATAATTATCGTGCATACAATAATTAAACTAATTATTTTCTTCATATTCATACCTTCCTTATGATAACATTATATAATAATAATTTTATTTAGTCCATAGAAAAACTTGGAAATATTTCATCCAAGTTTTATTTAACTACAACACTTACAATTCTCTTTGGTACTACAATAACTTTAACTATATTAAGGCCATCGGTATACTTTTTAACATTCTCATTATTAAGAGCTTTCGTCTTTATTTCTTCTTCTGAATCATCTTCGCTAATTAATACGCTTCCTCTAAGTTTTCCATTAACTTGTACGCCTATCTCAAACTCAGAATCAGTTGTTTTACTTTCATCATATTCTGGCCAAGCACTTACTGCAAATTCTTCACCTAACTTACATTCCTCATTTAACTCTTCAGTAATATGAGGTGCAATTGGATTAAGAAGTGCTAGTAATGTTCTATAATCCTTATGCGTAATAGACTCTTCTTTTTCCATAGCATTTAGTAAAATCATTAAAGCACTTACTGCTGTATTATATTTCATACTAAGTAAGTCATTAGTAACTTTCTTAATTGTCTTATGCATTAAACTTTCTAAATTTTTAGAATATTCTTCACCTTCAGTAAGTTTACTCTTAATTCTATCTACTCTTTCTAAGAATTTCTTGCATCCCTTTAAACCATTCTCACTCCAAGCAGCATCTTTAGGATAATCACCAATAAACATTTCATAAGTTCTAAGAGCATCAGCACCATAATTAGCAACCATATCATCTGGATTTACTACATTACCTTTACTCTTACTCATCTTTTCATTGTTCTCACCCAAAATCATACCATGAGCAACTCTCTTTTTAAATGGTTCTCTAACGCTTACCAAGCCTTGATCATACAAAAATTGATTCCAGAATCTTGCATAAAGCAAATGTCTCGTAGCATGTTCCATACCACCATTATAATAATCAACTTGTCCCCAGTAATCCATTGCATCACGACTAGCAAACTCTTTATCATTATTTGGATCCATATATCTAATCCAGTACCAAGATGATCCCGCCCAGTTAGGCATTGTATCAGTCTCTCTCTTCGCCATCTTACCACAGTGTGGGCAAGGAACATTTACCCATTCATCAAGTGTACTAAGTGGGCTTTCACCATTATCAGTTGGTTCATAACTCTTAACATCAGGAAGTACTAAAGGTAGTTCTTTCTCTGGAACAGGAACCCATCCACAATCCTCACAATAAATCATTGGAATTGGTTCACCCCAGAATCTTTGTCTAGAGAAAATCCAATCTTGTAATCTATAATTAGTAGTTTTCTTACCAATATGATTATCTTCTAAATATTTAAGGCATGCATTAATTGCATCATCCTTACCAAGTCCATTTAAAACACCTGAATTAATATGAACACCATCACCAGTATAAGCCTCCTTAGAAATATCTCCACCTTCAATAACTGGAATAATCTTAATACCAAACTTTTTTGCAAAAGCATAATCTCTAGTATCATGAGCAGGAACTGCCATAATAGCACCAGTACCATATCCAGCTAAAACATAATCAGAAACATATATTGGAATAACTTCACCGCTAACTGGATTAACTGCTTCAAGCCCATTTAATTTAATACCAGTCTTCTCCTTACTCTCATCAGTTCTTTCAATCTCACTCTTTGCTTTAGCAGCATCTTGATAAGCCTTTAACTCATCTATATTCTTAATTTTATCTTGATACTTTTCTAAAAATGGATGTTCAGGACTCATTACCATAAATGTTACACCATACAAAGTATCACATCTTGTTGTAAATACCTTAAGCACATCTTCAGTATCCTTAAGCTTAAAATCAACTTCAGCACCAACACTCTTACCAATCCAGTTAATCTGAGCAATCTTAATCTTTTCCATAAAGTCAGTATCTTTTAGTCCTTCAATTAAACTATCAGCATAAGCAGTCATCTTAAGCATCCACTGATTCTTAAGTTTCTTTTCAACCTTAGAACCACATCTTTCACATACTCCACCAGCTGCATCCTCATTAGATAATCCCATCTTACAATTAGGACACCAATTAATATCCTTCTCTGCCTTATATGCTAAACCAGCCTTATAAAATTGCAAAAACTGCCACTGCGTCCACTTATAATACTCTGGACTACTTGTATTAATCTCTCTACTCCAATCAAATGATATACCAAGGGCTTTAATCTGATGTTTAAAATTATCTATACACTCACTAACCATCTTACTTGGATATACGTGATTTTTTATTGCATACTGCTCTGCTGGAGCCCCAAATGCATCCCAACCAATTGGGTAAAGAACATTATAACCTTGTGCCCTTTTAAGTCTTGCCATTGCATCAAGCGCTGTATAACTTCTAACATGTCCTACATGAAGCCCAGCTCCTGATGGATATGGAAACTCAACCAAAATATAATACTTTTTCTTATCACTATTATTCTTAGCAGTAAATACCCCTTCTTCTTCCCATCTCTTTTGCCATTTCTTTTCAATAACTCTTGTATTAATCATTTTCTATCACCTTTCTCTTTTCTAATTAGAATCTTACCTAGTGCCCCATACACTAAAAATATCATTATAAATAAAAGTCCAAATCCCGTCAGTACCTGCCATACATAACCAATCTTTAAACTAGTACATACTGTTCCACTTACACTTATTATAAGTGCATTAAGAAGTGCAAATACAATCCATAACCGTTTAAAATTCATATTCTTAATTTTAACCCCATACTTATAACATAAAAACTTAACCTCTTTAGTTTCCTTAATTGTTCCCTTCTTATACTTAATTAAATAAATTATAAAATAAGTTACAAACACAAATACAAAACTAACTATAAATACAATTAAACTCTCCATACGCCTCCATTAAAAAACGGCCCTACATCCAAAGGACGAAAGACCGTGGTACCACCTTAATTATTACTCTAAGTTTTAAAGATCTTCACCTAACACATCCAAAAGCAAGTTCATAAATCTTTATTGTTAACTCTCACCAACCGTTAACTCTCTTTAAAATAAACAATTTACTAATACTCTTTCTTCATCTGCTTAAAATGTATTATATTAAATTTCTGCAATATATTCAAGTAATTTTATAAACATTCTTATATATTTACCATTTAATCCTTTAACTCTTAATTTTCTAATCTCGATTCTCTTACTCTTAATTTCTAAGTCACTAAATAAAATTGCCGCTATATTCTCTTTCAAACTAGTCTTAATCTGTAAATCACTTAAAATACTATCAATATCATCATTAATAATTCTCTCTGCATCAATCTCAATATCTTTACCCCTACAATTGATTGTAAGCTGCTTAGCAGTAGATACATCCTTAACAAGCACTACAAAATCATTACCATCAACATAACTATCATAATTATCATACTGTGCATCAGCAATATAAACTGTTACATCACTAGCTTTTCTTGTATTTCTAAAACGTACTAAATAATCTCTCTTTAATGGAACGATTCCACTCTTACCCTCTGTAGGTCTAATAATAACCGTAAAATTATTCGCCTGGTAATTATAGTCAATATCTGTAACTAAATAAAAACCATCCTCATAAGCCGTACTAATTCCATCATCCTCATATAACTTATAAACATTACTAGCACCCGGAAATACATGTACCTCTAGCTTACTAGGTACTCCTGTATTATTTAAATCCTCATTAGATATAAAACTCATTGGAATAATCGTTCCTTGTTTAGCAAACACTGGATAATCCTCATCTTTAAAAAATGATACATACCTCTTACCACCAATAAACTTCTTACCAGTCTTAAAATCATACCACACACCATTAGGTAAAAATATCCTATGAACAGTACGATTCATTAAAACATCCTTCTTAGACGTAATTGGCGCTATAAATAACTCTGTTCCAAAATAGTATTCATTTCTATATATAGGTTCATCATAAATCTCAGGATACTTATAATAAAGCGGTTGAACCAAAGGAAGACCAGTCTTAGAATACTTATAAGCCTCCGTATAAATATATGGAATAAGTCTGTGTCTAAGTTTCAAATACTCCTTAACAACACTAAATGTTTTAACATCCCAAAGCCAAGGCTCTCTCTTATAAAAATGAGAAGCATCACTACTAAAACGAAGTATTGGACTATACGTCCCAAACTGTACATACCTCATATAAAGTTCAGGATCCTCTATCCCCCCTTTAAATCCTCCAATATCATGACTCCACCAAGATAGTCCAATATTCGCAGCCCTTGAATTATACTCTGGAAGCATCTTTAAACTATCCCAAGACACAATTGTCTTACCACTATATAAAACAGGCATCAAATGAGAAGCAAGCATTCCATTTCTAGATAATATCATTCCTCTACTCTTCTTACCAGACTTATAATTATTAAAATGATAATAATTAAGTGCTCTTAATGTATATAAATCACTAGGATTATTATAATCTATCCAATAAAAATCTACTCCCATATCATTAAGTGGTTTAATAAACTCATCAAAATATGCCGTTAACATTTGCTTATTAAATACATTAAAAGGAATAACTCCATCCTCAGCATAACCAGCTATCTGCTTAAATCTTGTATAGCCTATCTCATCAGGACTAATTCCACCAGAAGGATCAACATTAAGCCCTATTCTTATATTATTACTGTGTAAATAATCAGTAAGTTCTTTAGGATTAGGTATCAAATTATAATCAAAAGTATATCCACTATAAGTATTTTCATAAGTCATGTGCCATTCAGGTCCAAGCAAAAACACAGATAACGGAATCTCATTCTTCTTAAAAGCCCAAACTAAATCTTCAATCATCTTAGTATTATAAGTTACATCCTTATTCCACCATACACCTAAAGCATATCTAGGAAGCAAATTAGGTTTTAAAGTAAGTTTAAAATAATCTCTTAAACAATATCCAAAATCTTTTCGATACATAAACACATAAGTATCTATTCTCTCATCACTTCTCCTACCAAGTGATCCATCCTTATTAAATATAAGACTCTTACTATCATCTAAAGAAACAAAACCATCAGTTGAATAAAGACCTTTACTAAAACTAGCACTACTATCATCTAAACTAGAACTTGTACCTTTAAAATTTCTCGCTTCAGCAGCACCAAAAAACCAAACCTTATCTGTATTATTTAAACTAATCTTAAAATTAGCACTAGGGTTCATCTTAGTTCCATAAAAAGGTTTACCTTTCTGATACTCAAGTTTAAAATAATTAGTCGTAATAACTAAATAGTTATCATCTTCCTTTTTCATAAACTTAGGAACATCAAATTTTCTAAACTTAACAAGTTCAGTAGGCCTATCCTCAAACTTACCATTAGCATTATACTCTATACGCACTAAAATATCAGATAATATAGTTATCCTATAATTAACTCCTCTAATAATAGCAGCATCTAAACTTATCGCATCATCATAATTTTTAAATTCAAAATAGTCTTTCACCTTAATCAACCCTAACTATCATAAATTAATTTTAACACACAAAAACTATCATTTCAATTAACTTATAAAAAGAATAAAAAAAGGTGCAAATATTACACCAATTTATCTACTCACCACTAAGTAACCAATCAACAACATTAATCTTTTTTATTCCATCATAATCAGTTTCAAGGTCCATATCCAAGGTTAATAATGTTTTAGGATAATGATCTCCAGTTTTTTGAAGAGATCGTAATTCTCTTTCAAGTACCTTTTCATCTCTAACAGTTAATGCAACTTGATAATATCTAAGCCCATCTCTATTCTCAGCAACAAAATCAACTTCTAAATCATCAACTTTTCCAACATATACCTTATAACCTCTTCTTAAAAGTTCAAGATATACTATATTCTCTAATATATGACCCATATCACTATCAGCTTTTTTCCCTAATAAATAACTTCTTAAACCAGAATCTACAACATAATACTTATAATCCCTAGCAAGTAAATTTTTCCCTTTAACATCAAATCTTTCAGCTTTATATATCAAAAAGCTTTCTAAAAGTGCAGTTATATAATTTTCTACAGTATGATTACTTGTTGAAATGCCTTTACTAGTTAATGTATCACTTATCTTTTTTATAGATATAGGACTACCAATACTATCAAATATATATTTTATAACACTCTCTAAGAGCAACTTATCTGTAATATTATTTCTAGCCATAATATCTTTGTAAACAATTGTTGAAAAAATACCATCTAAATATTTATCTAAATCATTTACATTAGATTTTAATATATTTATATTTCCAGGCATTCCACCATTTCTCATATAATCTAAAAATAACTGTTGATAATTATTATTATCAAATGCAGACACATATTCTTTAAAAGACAATGGTAACATTTTGATTTCTATGTATCTTCCAGATAATAACGTTGCAAGTTCACCAGATAAAAGATAAGCATTAGATCCTGTTATATAAACATCAACATTCTTCTTTATATATAAACTATCAACTGCTCTTTGAAATCCTGGAACATTTTGTACTTCATCTAAAAAAACATAAAAATTATCTTCAGAAATTATTTTCTCATTAATAAAATGATATAACTCTTTATAATCCTTAAAATCATAGTCAGCATCCTCTAAATTAATATATATTATTTGATTAGACTTTACTCCACTCATTTTTAAATAATCTATAAATAAATCAAATAACGTGGACTTACCACATCTTCTTATACCAGTAACAACCTTAATCAAATCTTTATCTTTCCATCTTATCAACTCATCAAGATATTCTTCCCTATTTATCATCTTACCACCTCAATATAAATTATACACAAATTTATGAAATTGTCAAGTTTTGGAAATATTTTTCCAAAACTATTACTTTTTAGATACTTGTGGAAACGATAACTTAAATATATTAATCATAAATTATCATTTCTTAAGCAACTTCAATTGACATTTGCATACATTTAATATATAATACTCTTGCGTATTTAGGCAGGTTCTTATTAACTTATAACGTGTTTATTTGCAAGAACTTTAGTAACTTAACTGCCTTAAGTGAAAAAAATAATAAACACCCTACTTAGAAGATAAGAATTCCTTTAAACGAAAGAAAGGAGAAATATTATGTCAAGATATACTGGTCCAGCATATAAGAAGTCTCGTAAATTAGGTTTCTCATGCCTAGAAAATGGTAAAGAACTAGCAAGACGTCCTTATGCTCCTGGAATTCATGGAACAAGTAGAAGAAGAAAACTTAGTGAATATGGTATTCAGTTAGAAGAAAAACAAAAAGTTAGATTTATGTATGGTTTAACTGAAAAACAATTTGCTCATACTTTCGAAAGAGCTTCTAAAATGAAAGGTATCGCTGGTGAAAACTTCCTAAAACTTTTAGAAAGTCGTTTAGATAACGTTGTATATCGTATGGGTCTAGCTAATACTAGACGTGGTGCAAGACAACTTGTTAACCATGGACACATTCTTGTTAATGGAGAATGTGTAGATATCCCATCATATACTGTTAAAGTTGGTAGTACTATTTCTGTTAAAGAAAAGTCACTTAACCATCCAGCAATGAAACAAGCTTTAGAAAACACTTTAAATCGTCCCGCATATGTTGAGTTTGACGATAAGAAGATGACTGGAACTTACTTAAGACTTCCAGAAAGAAGTGAACTAAACGCTGATATCAATGAATCACTAATTGTTGAATACTACAACAGATAGTAACAAACTCCCATTTTGGGAGTTTTATTTTGCTTTAATTTATGCTATTATAGAGAACAAAAAGAAGGAATTTAATATGGATAATTTTATTAAAAGCAAAATTAACAGAATAATTGAACTTAATCTGAAAATCTACGACTACTATCAAAGTCTAATCACTTTAGAAGAAACTAAAGATAAACACCCAGACTATGAAAAAAGAAAAAAGAATATATCATCATTCATTCTAGAATTATTACAACAAGAACACGAAGAATATAGTTTTTTTATCGCAAATCCAACAATTGCTCTATCCACTTACACTGAATTAGCAAGACAATTTATAAATAAAAATACACCTCTAGAAGTTCTATGCACACCTTCAAAAGACGCTCTAATTTCAAGAAGAATTCTAACAACATTAGAAATCATTATAATTAGTGATAGAACCTTATTTAATTACCTAATAAATCGAAAACTTATAGCAAGAATAAAATTTCAATCTGATGAAAAAAGTTCAATTGAAGCATATCTTTTTAAAGAAATACCTCTTATAGACGAATCATTTGCTAAAACATTATACACTCTACTAGATGATGAAGGAAATACTAAAGCAAAATATTATCTATCTTTCATCACACCTTACATCGAAACTATCCTTGTTCCTTCTTCATTTGAACCAATACCTAAAAAACAGAATACTGACATCTCATTTAATACAATGGTAACAAGAGTTCAAAAAGAAATATTTCTAGATACGCATATTGGTGAAAAAATAGATGAAGCACTTGATAGCATGGCCTATGACGATAACAGTATTTTATACACATACTTTAAAGCTGCCCTAACATATCAATCAAAAGAAGCCATAAAAGATATTAAAAGTCTTATTAATTCTTTAGATGAAAATGAATCCTTAAAAGAAAAATTATTTAAAATCATTCAAGATAACTCTAAAACAAAAAAAGAATTATCAAAAGATGACGACCTAGAAGCCCAAAGAATGTCCGCCTATGGTTTAAGTAGTACAGATGTCAAAATACTTAATGAACTTCTTGAACTAGAATCACAAATTCTTAATGCTTACAGAGGCCTAGCAAGTCTAGAAATCAAAAACTTAAAAGACAGTTTTTTCTCAAAAAATCTAATTGAACTTTTGGCTTTATACACAGAAGAAGAAAAAACTCTTTTAAACTACTTTAGAATGTATCCTGAAATTATTCCAAATATTTTAGAATATCTAATTGAAACAATTAACGATGAAATAAAATCACCAGTAGAACTTCTTTTACTTTATGAAGATAACGAAACCGTTGTAACCGCATACCGCACTATTCAGCAAATAAAAAGCGTTCTATTTGAAAGTAATGAAGCATATGAACACAACTTGCATGCAGACGTTAAAGAAATAGTTCCATCATATCACGAAAAAATATCATCAGTAAGAGACTACGAAAAACGCATAAGTGATGAAGTAAGTAAAAGAACAATCACCTTCATAAGTGAAGATAATTCCTTAGAAAGTATCAAAAAAAAATATTATATGCTATATGCATGCCCAGGTCTTGAAAATGAATTTTTTCAAAATAAAGGTACTTTTCCAAGAAACTTAACTGACTCTATTACAGTCAAAAACGATTTAACTGAAGAAGAAAAAGCAGAATTAAATATAACACTTGGATTAAACACTGCTGATTTAGCACTTGATACATTATTAGATTATTTTGATGCCGATTTAGATGATTACGCTCATGAAATATCTTTATTAATAAACATGTTACGAAGCGGCTTACTTCTAACAGACGAAACAGAAAGACAAATGCTTTTAGAAGAACTAGAAGAAACATTTACTACAGATGAAGATTACTTAAAAGAACATGAAGATGATGAAGAAATAAGACAATTAATTAAAAAAACTATTGATGAAGTAAAAGAAGATTTTAAAGATATGAATAAAGACAGTAAAAAAACCTTACAATAAAAATTTTTAAGTAAGGTTTTTTCATTTCATGAATTATCATCACAATATTCTAAATCTTTAAAATATTTAAATTGATTATAATTATCTTTCTTATAAACTTTCGCTTTTTGAGAAATAATAGTTATATAATTAGAAGGTTTATCATTAACTCCAAAATAAGTATAACATGAGTTTACTGATTCATCATTTATATAAGATACAAATAAATCTTGATAAACATCGCCATCATAAATAACTGTTCCAGTTACCTTTTTAGCATAATCGACAATATTTAACTTCTTATCATTAGATTCCGAAAGTTTATAAATAATATGCTCCCTATCAATATTATCAAAATAAGAATATAAATCATCAGAATCATATAATAGTTTCCCCTTATTATCAAATAAACTTACCTTAAACGCCTTATCTCGTCTATCATAATATTCCTTATAACACAAAATATTATCATAATTATTAAACTCGCAACTACTATAACTATCATTCATCAATGAATAATCATCACCATTAAATAATCCAAATGCTTCAAAAGATGCATCTTTTTTTCTAACTTTGATTAACTTACCATCAGTCTTAATTGATTCAAAATGAGCATCGTCACCAGTTGTAATAAAACTAGCATCCCTTAATTCATAGTCCTTATTAAATCCATAATAAGCCTCATTCTTATCTAAATTAATATATATTTGTCCTGCATCAGTAACAACACCATAAGCATTAGTATCTTCTCCATTTTTATCTATATAAGAAGTAACAAATAAAGGATTCGAATCAACTTTAAATACCTTCTCTGTCTCTAAAACAAACTTTTCTTCCTTAAAATCATAAAGATAATATTTATCATTCTTATAAAAAAGCATCTTACTATCATGCCAAAAATTACGAACTGGAATATATGACTTATCAATATTTACTTTAACCTTTTCACAATCCATAAATTTATATTCAGCGTAATCAAACTTTGTATAAATAACCGCATCTTTACCATTAATTAAACCATAATAACCAGAATCAGTACATTTATAAAAAGTACCATCTTCATAAAGTAAAGTTTTCTTATTACCAACCTTGTACTCTATCCCATCTTTATCAATCAAACTAATATCATATAACTCAACATAAAGTTTCTTAGTCTCATCAGATACAACAAACTGAAAACCTAAACTATCAGTTAAAATACTATTACCATTTAACTTTATCGTATACTTATTTTTATTAACTTCATAATCGGTAATCTGACTTCCCTTTACAATCTCATTCTTAACAAGTTTTAAACCATCACTATATCTAAGTTTAAATGACATTTTCTTAATCTTTATTTGCGCATAAGTTTCATAATCTACATAAACATTTATATATTCTCCGCCAGAATAAGACTTAATATAATCTGTTGTACCTATATTAAAACTTCCATCAAACTTTTCATATGATAAATAACTCCACAAAAAATATCCACATGTACAAACAACAATTACAATACTTACAAATAAAAACACCTTCTTTTTCATCACACACTACCCTTCTATCTGAAGTATATCATAATATTTTAAAAAAAAGAATAACGATTACTCATTATCCTTTAATATACTAGCACATCTATGACAAATACCATCATCTAGTTCGTCAACATAGTTCCAGCATCTATTACACTTCTCACCAGTACTTCTTTCAATCTTAACAGATACATTATCATACTTAGTTAATTCCTCACTAGTAAACACTACCTTAGATACAATCAATAACTGATGCATAACATCCCCTAAAACATCTTTAACATTATTAAATGCTTCAGGTAGATTTAGATATACATTAGCTTCTAATCCAGAACCAATTATCTTTTCATTACGAGCAGTCTCTAATGCCTTATAAACATCATCCTTAACCTTAAAGAAATTACTCCATAACTCTTCATCTATCTTTACATCCATAACCTCTGGCATATCTAATAAATGAACACTTTCCTTCTTCTCTCCTGGAATATAACGATAAATTTCTTCAGCAGTATAAGGTAAAATTGGTGCAAGAAGAACATCCAACTTAGTAATAATATTATATAACACTGTCTGTACACTTCTTCTTACTAAAGAATCCTTCTTTTCAATATACAAAATATCCTTAGTAAAATCCAAATAGAAATTAGATAAAGTAAAACTTATAAAATTATTAGTATACTTATAAACCTCTTGATAAGAATATCTATCATAAGCACCTCTAACATTCTTAACATACTTGCTAAGTTCACTCATCATGTACTTATCATACTCTTTCATCTCATCAAAGCTAATCATATCTTTATTAGGATCAAAATCATTTAAATTACCTAAAATAAACTTAGCAGTATTTCTAATTTTACGATAACTCTCTTGTACTTGTTTAAGAATCTCATCACCAATTCTTACATCCTCAGTATAATCAGTAGATGCTACCCATAAACGTAATACATCGGCACCTCTAATACTAATCTCTTTAAGTGGATCAATACCATTACCAAGACTCTTACTCATCTTATTACCCTTAGCATCTAAAGTAAATCCATGACTTATACAAGTCTTATAAGGACTCTTACCATGAACCGCTACACCAGTAATTAATGATGAATTAAACCATCCACGATACTGATCACAGCCCTCTAAATAAACATCAGCTGGATATGGTAAATTTCTACCTAATAATACACCAGTATGTGTAGAACCTGAATCAAACCAAACATCCATAATATCCATTTCTTTAGTAAACTTACCATTTGGACTTGCCGGATTAGTATACCCTTCAGGAAGTAAATCCTTAGCATCCTTCATAAACCAATAATTAGAACCATGCTCTCTAAATAACTCTGCAACATGCATCATAACATCATAATCTAAAATAGCAGAACCATCTTCATTATAGAAAATAGGTAGTGGTACTCCCCAAACTCTTTGACGAGATATACACCAGTCTCCTCTTCCTTCAATCATATTATGAAGTCTAACTTTACCCCACTCAGGAAGCCAGTTAATATTATTATCAATCTCATTTAAGATATCATCTTTAATCTTATCAATACTACAGAACCACTGAGCAGTTGCTCTAAATATAATAGGTTTCTTAGTACGCCAATCATGTGGATAAGAGTGTGTAATAAACTTAAGCTTTAATAATACACCTAACTCATCTAAATACTTAACAACCTCTTTATTAGCATCCTCAAAGAATAATCCCTTAAATCTTTCACCAGACTCAGCATTTAAGCATCCATTATCATCAACACCAAACACCATCTCTAGATTATACTTCTTACCAACATTAAAGTCATCCTCACCATAACTAGGTGCTGTATGAACAAGACCAGAACCTGCATCAAGTGTAACATGATCACCTAACACAACTGGACTAATTCTATCCATAAATGGATGTTTATACTTAACATACTCTAAATCAGTACCATAGAAGTTATTTATTACTTCTACATTTTCCCATCCAAACTCACCCTTAAGTGAATCTAAAAGGTCAGCAGCAACAACATACTTCTTACCATTAACAAGTACTCTAGAATACTCTAAATTAGGTCCAACACATATAGCAGTATTACCAGGAAGTGTCCAAGGAGTAGTAGTCCAAATAACTAAATAATCTCCCTTATCAACAATACTATTACCTTCCTCTACTTCAAAAGCAACAAATATAGAAGGATCCTTTCTATCATGATACTCAATCTCAGCTTCAGCTAAAGCACTCTCACTAGATGGTGACCAATATACAGGTTTCATTCCCTTAAAAATTAACCCTTTACGAGCCATCTCAGCAAACACTTCAATTTGTCTAGCCTCTAACTCATGCTGAAAAGTAGCATAATAATTATCCCAATCAGCAATAACATTTAAAGCCTTAAAACCTTCCATCTGCATAGCAATCTGCTTCTTAGCATACTCTTCACAAATAGCTCTAAATTCAGCCTTATCCATACTCTTACGATCAACACCACTATTAGTAACCGCTTGCTCTATCGGAAGACCATGAGTATCCCATCCAGGAATATAAATCATATCCCTACCACTCATCGCAGCATAACGATTAACAAAATCCTTTAAAATCTTATTCATCGCATGACCAATATGAATAGAACCATTCGCATAAGGAGGCCCATCATGTAACACAAAAGGCTCCCTTCCCTTATTCTTCTCTCTTAACTTATTATATAAGTCCATCTCTTCCCACTTAGCACGTTGTAACTTCTCATTCTCCGGTAAATTACCCTTCATCTGAAACTCAGTCTTAGGCATCAAAAGTGTTTCCTTATAATCCATAAAAATCTCCCTTCCTAAAATAAAAAAGCCCATAATCTAAGGACGAGTCAAACCCGTGTTACCACCTTAGTTTATGAACTTATTTCATACACTCATTATCTATAACGTAGATACCGTACTATACTTATCCTATAGTAACATCCGAAGTGATCCTCAATACTTCCAGTATACTTACTTTCACCACAACGTAAGCTCTCTAAATACCTTTCATATTAACGTCTTCATCAACTGCTTATGCCATAAATTATATGCCAATAACACATACTTGTCAAGCACAAACTTTATTGTACTACATATGGTTCTTCTGAAGTACCAGAACCGATTACTGTAATTGATGGTGACAAACTTATTGCTGGGCGTACTCCGATTTCGTCACTCACACTATCATTAAGCAACATGCCGTCAATAACAAGCCAAACGCATGGCATATTTCCCAAATCAGAATCAGGAGACAACAGCCACCAATAATCATCAGTAGCATTTTCTTGTAAATAAGAACCAGCTCCAATTAAATTATATGCGTACCCAGCAAATGCTACCTCATCTGCGGACAATAAACCTATCTTTGTTGTTACTTTACTTAAAGTACCATTACATTTCAAACTCGGACCAGTACCACCAGTACTACCACCACCATTAACTAATCGTTTAGTGGGATTATAATAAGTTACATTTTCACCATAACCCAAACCAGTTGGATTCCAACCCCATGGATCATATGTCAAATCTGTCACAATACTTTTATCATTACACCATACCGTGTCAGCAATTTTACTTTCATAAGTTAATAAATTATTATTATACCATTTTTCTAAACTGGTAAGTATCGTACTTTTATTTATGTTTTCATGAGTTTCAGCGTAACTAGTAGAGTATGGCGTTCCATACATAAAGCCTATGCCAGCATTATCATCAGAGATTTCATTAAATTGACTTACATATGAAGTTCCAGAATATCTTGCAAACGCTGAAGTTGTACTATTACTAGAAGAAGAGCACGGGTTTGAAACATTTGAAGTATTATCATTATGAAGCACTAATTTGACTGTTTTATCACCAGAAATTCTTACGATTCGCCAGCATTTATTTGCAAATTCGACATAATTATTTTTGACTGCCCCCCTAAAATAATAAGAAATCCCATCATCGTCTTCAGTACGTGCAAGTAACGCTTCCGTTATGTTTTTTACAGAACCAAGTACCTTATAGGTAAAACTACTTGATGTTGCACTTACTACATAATATATACTGCCCAAATCATTTGTAGTTACTTTTGTTCCAGCTGTAGTTGAACCAGCATTGTGTATAATATTACTTACAAGATATTTACCTACTAAACTAGAATAAGAATTCGCATATGTACTATTTGTTACAGACACACCAGTCAAATTAAAATTTGAACCATTTGTTGTCCAACCAGTTCCATATGTTACATAATATGCTTGTGATTCATCCGATAAAAATGATGTTGCAATAGACACATCATCTAATGTATGAGCACTTATTTCACTACCTGGCGTTGTAAGTGGCGTCTTAACTTCATTATCTGCAAGTATTGCTTCTCTTAAATTTCTTGAACCTTGTACATCAGCACTTGCCCCTACTATAACTTTGCCTTGATATTTTTTACTTGCTCCCTGCTCTTTAGTCATACTTTCATCAAACCATAGTCTTAAATCGTATGTTTTAGATACTTTTGCTCCTAAGCCTTCAGATAATAATTCATATGCAGTACCACCATTTTGGGCCTCCATAGTTTTACCACTTGATAAAATAAATGCACTTGTTGGTGTCTCATCATTTTTAACAATCACACCCTTAATTAAGTTTGAAGGTATTTCACTTGTACTTAGTGTCTCTACCCCTATACTAAGTGTTAAATACTGATTACAATTATTAGTTACTTTAAATGTATAAGGATCTCTTTCTAAACCCTCACTATCAGGTATAGGATAATCATTTGCTAAATTAATAGCATTATTAACCCCTTCAAATGTTACACTAAAACAACTAGTTGCTCCTAAATTATTAGTTCCACTTTGTCTTGCAAAATTTTGGAATATAGCAAAACTAACTCCCATTATTAATAAAACTATTATTAACAATGAACTAAATATTTTTAATTTGTTCTTATCTTTAGATATGCTTTCCTGCATTTTTATCACCTATTATTCTATAAAAATTATAAAATATAAAGACATAAAATTCAAGAAGAAATATAATATTTATCTACTTAAAAAATTCATCACTAAATCTACTAATATTTCTTTTTCTTTTGGATTAGACTGTGCTATAAGTAAAGTGATAGCAACTAATGTATTATTATCAATAACTTGTTTACCATCTTTATAAAGTAGATTATAAAATTCCAAAAAGTAAATGAATAATGTTGCAGCAATTCTCTTGTTGCCATCTATAAACACATGATTTTTTATAATTAAATACAAAAAATTAGCTGCTTTTTCTTCGATTGAAGAGTATAAGTCCTTTCCATCAAAAGTTGGATATATATCAAAAATAATTGCTTCCACCCCATTATCTCTTTCAAGAGCAAATAAATCACTATCACTACTAAATTTAAGTTTATTAACAATATTCATACAATCTTCATAATTAATTTTATTTTCATTAATTGTACCATTTGGTTTAATTATCCTCTTGTGATCATAATCATCAAGTAAATTTAGAGCATTAGAATAATTATTTATTACTTTAATAATTTCCTGTGCTTCATTTCCTTTTAAATTTACATCAATTCTTCCAGCAATATCAATTAACTTTACTGTTTTTTCTAGATATTCTAATCTCTTTTGATTAACAGCATAACCTTTAATCATATAATCTTTTAAAATTTTATTAGCCCACTTTCTAAAAATAACACCATTTTTACTTTTAACACGATAACCAACGCTTATAATAACATCAAGATTATAATATTCTATATAATGAGTTTGTGTTTTTCCTTCAATCGCACCATGCTGAGTGGTATTCTCAAATTTTGCGACTACCACTTGATCACTTAGTTCTTCTTCTAAGGCATTATTAATATGTTTTCTAATAGTTTTATAATCTCTATCAAATAATTTTGCCATTTGTTCTGTATTTAACCAAACTGTTTCATCTTGTATATTAACTTCTAGTTTTACATCTTGATTTTCAAATAATAAGATTTCATTTTTCATTTATAGTCCTCCTATTATTTATTGTTGTAAAGTAGTTATTTATTTCCTTTTAAATTTATATCAATTCTTCATGCAATATCAATTAACTTAACTGTTTTTTCAAGATATTTTAATCTCTTTTGATTAACTACATAACCTTTAATCATATCTAGATTATAAAATGGAATAGTTCTCGTTACAGTTCTTTTGCCTTCTTTTCGAACTTGTCGGAAATCCTGACAGGCTGAATTTTTATCAAGTTCTTCATCAGAATAAATATTACTAATATGTTCAATTATATTTGTTCTTGATATATTAAATAATTCAGCCATTTGTCTTTGCGTAAGCCAAACACTATCATTTTTCATATAAACTTAATTGTTTTTTCAAAATATTTTAAACTCTTTTGATTAACTACATAACCTTTTTTTTAAGATTTTATTAGACCATTTCCTAAATATAATGCGATTCTTACTTTTAACACGATAACCAACACTAATAATAACATCAAGATTATAATATTCTATTTTGCGAGTTACATCTCTATTTCCTTCTTTTTGAACTGTCGCATATTTTGCGACAGTTGAATTATCCAATTATTTAGAAAAGTGCATTTTTTGCACATTGCTTTTCTCTTCTAATTCACCATCTCCTCCAGTATGCTCAAAAAATGAGCGTACTGAATTTTCTTCTAGTTTTACATCTTGATTTTCAAATAATAAGATTTCATTCTTCATTTATAGTCCTCCTATTATTTATTGTTGTAAATTTTAGGGTTACTGAATAACATAAAAAAACGCACAATCATATGCGTTCTACCTTTCCTCTAAAGGCTTAATAATTGTTTCTGTAGTAATATGCTTATTTAATCTCTTTACTACTTCTCTAGCTTCTTCAATATTTAAACTTTTATATACATCATAAATATTATACATATACTCACCAAAGTCAATTACATCATCTTGTATCTGAGAATTAACTCCTTCAATATCATCAAAATACATAATTAAATTACTTACAGAAGCATTAACTTTTCTAATAACATCTTCTTCATTTATATCTCTTTCATCAAAAGTTTCTTTAACTCTTTTAATAAAATAATCAGGATACTCTGTAGATGCTGCTATTACTTCTACATAATAATCTTCAGTATCAAGTAAGTTCATACTAAGTCCACCAGTAATAACCTTACTACTTTGTAACTCATCTCTTAAATAAGAAGTTATACCAAACTGAACTCTCATATATAAATTAAAATATAGTCTTACTTTTCTTTCATCTATTTTAAGTCCTTTAAAAGCATTTTTAGGTACTTTAAACCCAACTGATACCTTTGGTATATTAACATTCATACACCTCTCAAAATGCTTAGTTTTAACCTCAAAAGGTTCTTTCTTAAACTTAAGAACTGGTTTATTATATTTAGGAAACTCTTTCTTACTCATAACCTCACTAACAATCGCTACTGCCTCATTAGGATCAAAATTACCCGTAATAATCATAAACATATTCTCTGGATGATAAAAAGCCTCATAACAAATCTCTAAATCTTCCTTAGTAATCTTTTTAACATCATTTACCGTACCACTAACTAAATATTGCCTTTCATCCTTAATAAAAATATTATTATAAGTTCCATATATTAACTGAGTACCAGGTTTATCTTCATACATATTAATCTCTTCCGTAATAATACCACGCTCATTATTTACTATTTCCTTAGTAAAATATGGTGTATAAACATACTCAGTTAAATAAGATAAACACTCTTTAAAATTAGCATTAGCAAATACTTCATAACAAGTAATATCAAAAGAAGTAAATGCATTAATATTTGCCCCTAACTTACTAAAATAATCATGTGCTGTAGTTCCATCAGGCATATTAAATAATAAATGCTCTAAATAATGTGCTATCCCCTTTGGCATATCATACTTCTTACCATTATACTCAAAATTAGTATAAATAGACCCATACTTAGTACTTAATGTAATATAAAAATTCTTAGTTTTATTATTAGGTACCATATAAATCTTAAGACCATTATCTAAAGTGTACGTATAAAGTTTCTCAAGCACACCAGGTAATAATATCTCATTCATTTGTGCTTCCCCCTTCTAAAACATAAATAGTACTAATACTAGTTTTCTCTGCTACCTTCTTAATATCATTAATACTAACCTTATCAAACTTATCTAATCTAACATCTAATTCATCTAAATCACTAATATTCTGATAATAAGCATTATCTACTATTCTCCCAATATTATCATTAGTCATATTTAAACTAGTCTTAGCTAGTGCTTTAGCATTAACAAGTTCTTCATCACTAATATTTGTTTTCATCTCTTTAAGACAAGTTTTAATTAATTGAACTGCTAGTTTACTTTTATTAATATCAACACTAGTTGTAATAATAATAAGTCCATCATATTTCTGATACATAGAGCCTACATTATAACATAATGAATTTTCTACTCTTAACTTCTGATAAAGTTTAGTCTCAAGTGAACCTCCACCTAAAATTAAATTATACATATTAGCAGCATATTTCTTTTCATCAGTAGTTAAATTGTTAAGATTAACAAGTACTACTATATTACTTTGAGCATTACTAGACTTATCACTTAATATAACTGGTTTTCTTTTAACATTACTAACATACATACCAACTTCATGATTCTTAATAACATTAAACTTAGCATATTTATCTACTATTCTAGATACTTCATCCATATCTAAATTACCAACAACATAAATATCAACATAATCTTTACTTATTACTTGTTTATAATATGTGTATAAGTTCTCTGGTGTAATTTTATCTATTTCTTCTAAGAAACCTAAACTACCATAACTAGATGGACTATCACCTAAAGTACTAAGTGCTTTAAGTAAACTCTTCTTCTTTGGATTATCATCTAACATTTTTATATCATTAGATAGTCTCTCTTTAACAAAATCAAATAACTTATGATCAAACTCATTATTACTTGCTTTAGGATTAAATATTAAATCAAATAATAACTTAAATACTCGGTCAGTTAGCATATCATCTTGTGCATATCTTGGATTTAAAAAATCTAAGCAGAAATTTGTTATAACTGAGTTACCCACTTTACTTGTTGCATCATATACTGAAGCACAATATAAATTCTCAAGTTCTAATGCTAAGTCTCTTTTACCCTTATAACTATTAGAGCACTCACAAAGCATATCAAATAATAAATTTCTTTTAGTAATTTCTTCTTTAACAACATTGTTTCTAAAAATAACTTCTACATGACACATCTTAAACTTATCAGTCTTAATAGTATGTAAAGTATAACCTTTCATCTTATAATCTTTAAAAACCATAAGTCACCTCTTTTCATATTATGCGTAAATAAACGTACTTTTATTATATCACTTTAAAAAAATATATGTAAATTTATTACATCTGCTTAACCATTACTTGATACTTATGATATAATTTAAAAAGAAAGTAGGAATAATATGAACCCAATTCACATTGTAACAGAAAAAGAAAATATTAAAGAAAACGTATTACTGCCTGGTGATCCTCTAAGAGCACAATATATTGCTGAAAAATATCTAGAAAACCCAAAACTAATAAATAATGTACGCAATATGCTAGGATATACTGGTACTTATAAAGGTAAAGAAATTACTGTTATTGGTTCAGGTATGGGCATTCCAAGTGCATCACTTTATACTTATGAATTATATAAATTTTATAATGTTAAAAATATTATAAGAATAGGTTCAGCTGGTGCATTATCAAAAGATTTAAATATTAAAGATATCGTTCTAGCATCATCAGCATACTCTGATTCAAACTTTAGATATGCACTAACTAAAAGCAAAAGTAAAAAAATATCTTCATCTAACTCCTTAAATCAAACAATTATAAATACAAGTAAAGAATTAGGTATCAATATTACTAAAGGAACTATCTATACATCTGAAATATTTGACGTATACGAAAGTATATCTCATTTGCTTGATAAAGTACCTAAAAATATAAACCTACTAGCTAGCGAAATGGAAGCATTCGGTATCTTTACAGTAGCAAACTTCTTAAATAAAGAAGCAACCTGCCTAGTATCAATATCAGACTCTCCATATAAACGAAGTGAAGACTTATCTCCAGAAGAAAGACAAACAGCCCTAGATAATATGATAATCTTAGCATTAGAAAGTATAATTAAAAGATAAAAAGCATGACATCAAAGTCATGCTTTAATTTTTTAAATTTCCTATAGAAACAACATATACTCCATCATCTCTTTTATAAGAGTAATCTGCTCCAGTTAATACCATTAAAAATGAAGGCTCTCCGCATTTTTCAATATCAACACGTTCTTTAAATTTTAACAAGTTATTAGCCGCTTCATTAATATAACCAGCACCTAACTTTATTTCTATTGCACCCCATTTTCCATTAGCATTTCTTAAAATAACATCAACTTCAAAATCATTCTTATCTCTAAAATAAGATAAACTAGCATTCATCGCATCTGCATATATTTTTAAATCTCTTATACACATATTTTCAAACAAGAAACCAGTTAAATTTAAATCATTAACTAAATCTTGTTTTTTTAAATCCAATGCAGCAATTGCTAAAGATGGATCAACAAGTTCTAATTTAGGAGTTGTTCTTAAAGGTGTCTTAGATCTTAAATTCAAATTTGTCGCAGGTATACTTTCTAAAATATACAATCTTTCTAATGCATTTAAATAATCATCTAAAGTCGGTCTTGATAACTCATTTTCAAACTCCAATTTAACATCATCTAGAATTGTACTTTTACTAACAGAAGTAGAAATATTTCTAGATATACTTTTTAAAATAGCATTCATTCTTTGTGGATTTCTCTCTACCCCATCAAATGTTTTAATCTCTTCATTTAATAAAGCCCTTATATAATCCTTAGCAACTTCATATTTATTATCATCTGGAATATTTAATGTTTCTGGCCAACCACCTCTTATCATAACATTTATAATATCATCAAAAGATAACTTAGAAACACCAGAAACATCTTTATTATTCATTATATCTTCTAAAGATACAGAACCATCAGAATCTCCAGACTCATATAAACTCATAGGTCTCATTAAAAGTTTTGTAATTCTACCAGTACCAGTATGCATAACACTATCTTCACTAGGTCTTGCAGAACCAGTAAGTATATATTGCCCTTTTAATCCAGTATGATCAACATCCATTCTTATTGAATCCCAAACAACAGGATACATCTGCCACTCATCAAATAATCTAGGCTTTTCACCTTCTAAAAATAATGATGGCTTAGTCTGATTTGTATTATCATATTGTAACTTTTTATCTGGATCTTGAAATTCAATATAACTTTTAGCAAACTGCCTTGCGGTAGTTGACTTACCACACCACTTACATCCTTCAATAAGTACTGCTCCCATATATTTTAATTTATTTTCTAAAACACTATCCACAATCCTTGGCATATATTTATTCATAAGTTCATCACCTGTAATAATTATATAATAAATTTAATTATAAGTAAATATTATTTTACAATTTGGACAAGTTTTACTTTACATTTTGGACAAAAAGTACTTTACAATTTGGACAAATAATCATAAAAAAAAGAATTAAACTTAAACAAGTTCAATTCTAATTTGCATAGCGTCGTCGCCTTTTCTTTCATTTAATTTAACTAGTCTAGTATATCCACCATTACGAGTTTCATAACGTTTAGCTAGTTCATTAAATACTTTATTAACTGCTACAGTATCATTTTGTAAGAAAGCAAGTGCTTTTCTTCTAGATACTAAAGATCCATCCTTACCATAAGTAATCATCTTATCAACAAATTTTCTTACTTCTTTAGCTCTTGCATCAGTAGTAACAACATATTCATTTTTAATTACGTCTTTAGTAAGTCCAGCTAATATACTTCTTCTTATGCGAGTTTCTCTACCTAATTTACGATATAACATATTACTTACCTCTTTCTAATCACGGAAGCTTAGTCCCATTTCTTTAACTTTATCTAATACTTCTTTAAGAGATTTCTTACCTAAGTTACGAATCTTAGTAACATCTACTTCTCTCTTATCAATTAAATCTTGCATTGTATGAATTCCAGCTCTCTTTAAGCAGTTATATGCTCTAACTGAGAATTCAATCTCTTCAATTGGAGTTTCTAAAGTCTTAATAATTTGATCAACTTTCTTTTCTGCAATAATTCCAGTTGCATCAGCAATATTATTTAAATCTGCAACAATTTTAAAATGTTCGATTAAAATCTTAGCAGCAAGTGCCATTGCTTCTTCTGGACTCATTGAACCATTAGTATAAACTTCCATAACTAGTTTATCATAATTTTCATTACGTCCAACTCTTGCAGGTTGTACTTCATAACCAACTCTTTCAATTGGACTATAAAGTGAATCAATAGGAATTAAACCTTGAATAGAATCTCCAAGTAATTTTTTATTTTCTTTAGAATCAACATATCCACGACCATTACCAACAGTCATTTCCATATCAATTTTTCCACCCTTAACTAAAGTACAAATAACTAAGTCAGGATTCATAATTTCTAAATCTGCATCTAATTCAATATCTCCAGCTTTAACTGCGCCTTCCTTATTAGCAGATAATCTAATAGTTTTATTTTCTTTAGTATGATTTTTAATAACAACACTCTTTAAATTTAAAACTATAGTTGTTACATCTTCAATAATACCATCTATTTTTTGAAATTCATGCATTACTCCGTCAATCTTAACACTAGTAATAGCAGAACCAGGCATTGATGAAAGCATAACTCTTCTTAATGCATTACCAATAGTTGTACCAAAACCTCTTTCTAAAGGTTCGATTTCAAACTTTCCATAATTGTTTTTTTCAACATATTCTGTAATTTTGTATTCCGGTTTTTCAAAATTCATAATATTCTTCCTCCCCTAATTTCTTGGACGTTTTGGTGGTCTACAACCATTATGTGGTACTGGTGTTTCATCATTAATAGCAGTAATTTCTAAACCAGCAGCTTGTAGTGAACGAATAGCATTTTCTCTACCACTACCAAGTCCCTTAACAAATACTTCTACTTTTTTAACTCCAGAGTCCATTGCAACCTTTGCAGCAGCCTCAGCACTTTGTCCAGCAGCAAATGGAGTTTTCTTTTTAGAACCCTTATAACCAATTGTACCAGCAGAAGCCCAGCTAATTACATTTCCATTAACATCTGTAATAGAAATAACTGTATTATTATAAGTTGAATGAATATGAGCTTGTGCTTCAGGAATATTCTTTTTAACTTTTCTTTTTCTTCTATTATAAGCCATAATTTACCTCCTACTTACCTACTTTTTTCTTATTAGCAACTACTTTGCCTTTACCTTTACGAGTCTTAGCATTTCTGCTTGTTCTTTGACCATGAACAGGTAATCCTTTTTTATGTCTAACACCTTGATAAGAATTAATTTCCATCTTATTCTTAATATTCATTTGAACTTCACGTCTTAAATCACCTTCAGTTAAATGATTTTCGATTTCTTTTCTTAACTTAGCTTCATCTTCACTAGTTAAATCTTTAATTTTCTTATCAGGATCTACTCCAGTATTAGCACAAATCTTTTCAGATAAACTTCTACCAATACCATAAATATAAGTAAGTCCAATTACTGTTCTTTTTTCTTTTGGTAATTCTACATTTCTAATACGAGCCATAATAAGTCCTCCTAACCTTGTCTTTGCTTATGCTTAGGGTTATCACAAATAACCATAATCTTACCTTTTCTTCTAATTATTTTACATTTTGCACATATTTTCTTTACTGATGGTCTAACTTTCATAAAAATACCTCCTATTTTCTATATGTTATTCGCCCACGTGTTAAATCATATGGTGAAAACTCTATAGTAACTTTATCACCCGGTAAGATACGAATCATATTCATTCGTATTTTACCAGAAACGTGAGCTGTTACTACAAAGCCATTTTCTAATTCCACTTTATATTCATCTTTGATAACATCTATAACTTTACCATCGACTTCAATCTTAGCTTCTTTAGCCATCTTTCACTCTCCCGTTAATATTTCATATCCATCTTTAGTAACAACAACAGTATGCTCAAAGTGAGCACTAGGTCTACCATCTTCAGTAACGATAGTCCAGTCATTATCTAAAACACAAATATGTCTGGTTCCGGCAGTTATCATCGGCTCAACCGCAATAACCATGCCTTCTTTTAAAATCATTCCAGTGTTATATTTTCCATAGTTTGGTACATCGGGATCTTCATGTAAATCACGTCCAACTCCATGACCAACTAATTCTCTTACAACACCAAGTTTTTGTTTATTACAATATTCTAAAATGCGTGCTCCAATATTATATAAATGAGCACCATCATGAATCTCTTTAAGCCCTATAAAAAGTGCTTTTTCAGTATGATGCATAAGTCTTTGCTTTTCCGCATTGACTTTACCTACTGGATAAGTCCAAGCTGAATCAGAATGAAATCCATCAATAACAACACCAATATCAAGTGAGATTATATCTCCTTCTTTTAAGACTCTATCACCTGGTATACCATGAACAACTTCTTCATTTACTGATGCACAAATACTTCCTGGAAATCCTTCATAATTCAAAAATCCAGGTATTCCTCCATGCTCTCTAATAAACTTATCGGCTTCATCATTTAAATACTTAGTTGTTATTCCTGGTTTAATTAAAGACTTTAAATACTGATGAGTTAAATAATTAACATGACCAGCTTTCTTCATCTTCTCAATTTCTTCTTTAGTCTTAATACTTACCATTACTTAATCACTTTCTCAATATCTTCAAAAGCCTCACTAGCATCCCTATTAGCATCAACTCTAACAAGAATACCCTTCTTATCATAAAAATCTAATAAAGGCTTTGTATTTTCAATATATGTATTATATCTAATTTTAAATGCATCTTCAGTATCATCAGCACGTGATATTAAAGTAGCACCACAATTATCACAAATATCATCTTGTTTAGGTTTCATAAAATATTTATGATAACTACGCTTACAATTAGGACAACTAATTCTACCAGTTGCTCTTTTCATTGCAAGCTCTTCATCAACTTCTAAATAGATTACTGCATCAACAGTCTTACCTAATTCACTTAACAAAATATCTAACTTTTCTGCTTGACTAATATTTCTAGGATATCCATCAAGAATAAAAGGTTTAGTAGTAGCACTAAGTGCTTTAACAAGTAACTCATTAACAATATCATCACTTATCAAAGCACCACTTTTCATAAGTTCAGAAATACTTAATCCAAGTTCACTTCCACTTGCTACTTCTTCTCTTAATAAATCTCCTGTAGAAATATGTTCATAACCATATTTAGAAATAAGTAAATCACTTTGAGTTCCTTTACCAGCAGCAGGAGGAGCTATAAAGATAATATTTTTCACTACCTTCTTCTCCTTCTTTTAGCACTTCCAGTATAACTACGAGAAACTATTGAACTTTCTAATTGTTTATATGTTTCTAATGCAACACCAACAACAATTAATAATCCTGTTCCTCCAATAGTAACATTACTAGATAAATTACTTATCTTACTAAAGATAATTGGTAAAGCAGCTATAACCATTAACCCAAATGTTCCAACTACAGTAAGTCTTGTAATAACATACTTCAAATACTTACTAGTAGCTTCTCCCGGAGTAACACCAGGAATATAACTTCTACTCTTATCCAAATTTTCAGCCATCTCATCAGGATTTAATTCTAATAAGGTATAAAAATAACCAAATAAGAAAATTAAAACCATATATAATAAGAAACCTGTATAACTAGTATAATTAATATAATTATCTACAAAATTTGTAAAAGCAGTTTTATTTATTACTGTAGCAATAAGTGAAGGTATTCCTATAATTGCAGAAGCAAAAATAACCGGAATAACACTTACTGAATTTAATTTGATTGGAATAAATGATTTCTCACCACCATATGCACTAGCAGTACGATTAGAATACTGAATTGGTACTCTACGCTCTGCTTGTTGCATATAAATAACTCCAACAATAATTCCTAAATAAACTATTACAAATAGAATAAATAGAATAATACCAGTCCATGTTGTAAATGTTTCTGCAAGTACTAACTCATTAAATGCAGTAATAAATGTTTGTGGTAGCGTATTAACAATACCCGCCATAATTAGTAGTGAAACACCATTACCAATTCCCTTTTTAGTAATCTCATCACCTAACCATAACAAGAATGATGTACCAGCTGTTAAATAAACCGTAGAACGAATAATAACACCTGTTCCAGCACCCTTTAAAAAGGCATATGAGAAGAAATAACCTTGAATAACAGCAAAGATAATACCTAAATATCTATTGATACGATTTATCTTCTGTCTTCCAGTAGCTCCTTGTTCTTTTAATTCTTTAAAGTAAGGAATAATATCCATCTGTAATAACTGCGTAATAATTGAAGCCGTAATATAAGGTCCAACACCTAACGCAAATACACTAAATGATTTTAATCCACCACCACTCATCAAATTTAAAAGTTCAAGAAAACCTAAATTTTGAGTTATTTCTTTTGCTCCAGGAACCATTATATTAGTTCCTAAAGCGAATATTGCTAAACACCCTAAGGTGAACAATATTCTTTTGCGTAAATCCTTATTTGTAGGACTAAATAGTCCTTTAAGATTTGCAAACATTAAATCACCTCAGCAGTTCCGCCAACACTTTCAATCTTAGTAACAGCCCTAGATGAGAATCTATTAGCTTTTACTATAACTTTCTTAGTTAATTCACCATCACCTAGTACTTTTAAACCAGATAATTCTTTCTTAATAATTCCTTTTTCTTTTAATAATTCAAGAGTAACAACATCACCATCATTAAATCTATTTAAAGTATCTAAATTAATAATAGCATATCTAACTGTAAATCTCTTATTATTAAATCCTCTCTTAGGAATTCTTCTATATAATGGGCTTTGTCCTCCTTCAAACCATGGTTTAATAGAAACGCCACTTCTAGCCTTTTGTCCTTTTTCACCACGAGTTGATGTCTTACCCATTCCAGATCCAGGTCCACGACCTACTCTTTTAATATTCTTAGCTTCTGGTAAAGAGTTTAATTCATGTAACTTCATATTATAACTCCTCCACTTTTTTGCCACGTAACTCAGCAATATGCTCAGCAGTACGTTGACTCTTTAATGCTTCTAAAGTAGCCTTAGCAACATTAATTTGAGTATTTGCTCCTAAACTCTTAGAAACGATATCTTTAACACCAGCAATCTCTAATACAGCACGAACAGCTCCACCAGCGATAATACCAGTACCTTCTTTAGCAGGTTTAATCATAACCTTAGCTCTTCCACAAGTACCAATTTGTTCATGTGGAATAGTTCTTCCATCTACTAATTGAACTTTAACTAAATTCTTATTAGCAGCTTGAATTCCCTTCTTAATAGCTTCAGGTACTTCAATACTCTTACCAGTACCAATACCTACTAAACCTTTTCCGTCACCAACTACCATAGTAGCAGCAAATCTAAAATGACGACCACCTTTAGTAACCTTAGTAACACGAGTGATAGAAATAACTTTTTCTTCTAAAAGCTTCTTTTTAGGTTCGAAATTCTTCTTAAATTCTTTTCTAGGTTTTCTATCCTTATTAAAGTTTTTATTACCTTTATTTTGAGTAGCATTATTAACTACTTCAGTCTTAACAGTTTCTTCCATTATTTCCCTCCCTCTAGAATTCTAAGCCGTTTTCACGTGCTGCATCAGCTAAAGCTTCAACACGACCATGATATTGGTATCCACCTCTATCAAAAACAACCTTACTTATATTAGCTTCTTTAGCTTTCTTAGCAATATCAGCACCAACTAATTTAGCACCTTCGATATTACCACCATTTTTAATTTTTAATTGAACACTAGAAGAGCTAGCTAAAGTAGTACCAGTTTCGTCATTGATTATTTGAGCATAGATTTGAGTATTTGATCTAAATACATTTAATCTAGGCATTTCACTAGTTCCACTAATATTCTTACGAACACGTTTGTGTCTCATAATTCTTTGTGAATTTTTAGATTCTTTCTTTATCATAACTTTACCTCCTATTTAGCCGCTTTCTTTCCTTCTTTACGTCTTATATATTCGCCCTTATATCTAATACCTTTACCTTTATATGGTTCTGGTTTTCTTATTTTACGAATATTAGCCGCAAATTCAGATACTTTTTGTTTATCAATACCACTAATTGTAAGTTCTGTATTAACCTTAGATTCAACACTTAATCCAGCAGGAACTTCAACAATTACAGGATGAGAATAACCAGCAGTAACAGTAATCTTATTACCAGCAACCGCAAAACGATATCCTACACCAACTGCTTCTAATTCCTTAGTATAACCTTCACTTACTCCTATAATCATATTCTCAATTAAAGAATTAGTAGTACCATGGATGCTCTTTGTAAAAATAGCATCATTATCTCTTGAACAAATGATTTCATTATCAACTTGTTCAATCTTAATTAACTTATTAAATTCATTAGTAAGTTCTCCCTTAGGTCCTTTAACTGTTACAGTGTTTCCATCTATAGTAACAGTAACACCTGCAGGAATAACAAGCTTTCTATTTCCAATTCTACTCATAACTCATTTTCCTTACCAAATATAGGCAAGTACTTCTCCTCCTAGCCCATTTTCACGAGCCTTTTTATCAGTCATGATTCCTTTTGAAGTAGAAATAATAGCAATACCTAAACCATTTAGTACTCTAGGAAGTTCCTCATGTTTAACGTATACTCTTAAGCCTGGTTTACTAATTCTCTTTAAGCCAACAATAACTCTTTCCTTCTTATTTTCTCCATATTTAAGTTCTAAGTCTAACATATTAGATTCAGCATTAACATCAAAATTACTAATGTAACCTTCTTCTTTTAAAATAGCTGCAATCTCTCTTGTCATCTTAGTATTTAATACAGAAACTTTTGCATATTTCATTTGATTTGCATTACGAATTCTTGTAAGCATATCAGCTATAGTATCATTTACCATCATAATTATAACTTCCTTTCTACCAACTTGATTTCTTTACGCCAGGAATCTTACCATCATTTGCAAGTTCTCTAAAGCAAATACGGCATAATCCAAATTTACGTAAAACTCCGTGAGGTCTTCCACATCTAGTACAACGAGTATATGCTCTAACCTTAAATTTAGGAGTTCTTGAATTTTTAACTTTTAAACTAGTCTTTGCCATCGTCTATCCTACTTTCTAAATGGAAGTCCAAAGCCCTTTAATAAAGCAAGTGCTTCTTCATTTGTCTTTGCAGTTGTTACAAAAACAATATCCATACCTCTTAATTTTACTACATCATCAAATACAATTTCAGGGAAAATAAGTTGATCTTTAATTCCTAAAGTATAATTTCCTTTGCCATCAAAAGCCTTAGGAGATATACCTCTAAAGTCTCTAACACGAGGAAGTGCAATCTTAATTAATTTTTCCATAAAGTTATACATAGCATCACCACGTAAAGTAACTTTAGTACCAATTGATTGACCTTCTCTTAATTTAAATCCTGCAATTGATTTTTTAGCCTTAGTAATAACAGCATGTTGACCAGTAATTGTCTCTAAATCTTTTCTAGCTGCTTCAATTAACTTGTCATCATGTGAACCATCACCAACACCAATATTAACTACAATCTTCTCTAATTTAGGAACTTCCATAACAGAAGCATAATTAAATTCCTTCATTAAAGCATCTTTAATTTCGTTATTATATAAATCTTTCATTATTTTTCACCTACTTCTTTCTTAGTAGATTTTTTAGTTGTTTTAGCTTTCTTTTCTTCAGTAACTACTTTTACATTAGATACATGAATAGGATTCTCAGTTTCTAAAATTCCACCAGTTTCATTTGTTCTACCAGGTTTTAAATGTTTCTTAACAATATTAATACCTTCAACAACAACACGGTCTTTTTTCTTTAAAGTAACAAGTACTCTTCCTTCCTTGCCTTTATCTTTTCCAGCAAGAACTTTTACTTTATCTCCAACTTTAACTTTCATCTTAGCCTCCTATAATACCTCAGGTGCAAGTGAAACGATCTTAGTAAATTCTTTATCTCTTAATTCACGAGCAACTGGACCAAGAACACGAGTTCCGATTGGTGATTTATCATCTTTAATTAAAACGCAAGCATTATCATCAAATTTGATATAACTTCCATCTTCTCTACGTAATCCTTGTACACTTCTAACAATAACAGCTTTAACAACTTTTCCTTCTTTAACAGTACCATTTGGAATTGCCTTCTTAACAGTTCCAACTACTACGTCTCCGATATTTCCATATCTAACCTTGCTGCCACCTAATACTCTAATAACCATAAGTTCACGAGCACCAGAATTGTCAGCAACCTTTAACTTACTTTGTTGCATTACCATAAGAATTACCTCCTATAAAACAACAGCTTTTTTAGTTACTTCAACTAGCTCATATCTCTTAGTCTTAGATAATGGTCTAGTTTGAGCAATTCTAACTGTGTCTCCAACCTTTGCTATATTATTTTCATCATGAGCAGCATATTTCTTAGAATATTTAACTCTCTTTTTGTATAATGGGTGATTACGATAAGTTTCAACTAAAACAGTAATAGTCTTGTCATTAGCATTACTTACTACTCTACCAATTAATTCAGTTCTCTTAGTTTCTTTAGTTTCCATTATTCTTCACTCCCATCTTTTTCAGCAAGAATAGTTTTTAATCTTGCAACATCTTTTCTCAAAGCATTAATCTTATGAGGCTTATCAAGATTACCAACTGCTTGTTTCATTCTTAAATCGAATAGTTCTTTTTTTAGTTCTACAATTTTAGAATTAATTTCATCTTTATTCATCTTACGAATTTCACTAGTCTTCATTCTTTACCTCACTATCTTCTTTTTTTACGAATTTAGTCTTAACACTTAGTTTATGAGAAGCAAGTCTTAATGCTTCACGTGCAATCTCTTCACTGACATTAGCAACTTCAAACATTATTCTTCCTTCTTTAACTACAGCAACCCATTCCTTAACATCGCCTTTTCCTGTACCTTGACGAGTTTCTAAAGGTTTCTGAGTACGAGCAAGTTGTGGGAAGATATTAATCCATACCTTACCACCACGCTTCATATAACGAGTCATCGCAATACGAGCAGCTTCGATTTGTTTAGCACTAACATATCCGCCCTCTTTAGCCATTAATCCGTACTCACCAAAAGCAAGTTCTTTATTACCTTTAGTTTTTCCTTCATAACTTAATCTGTGAGGTTTACGATACTTAGTTCTTTTTGGCATTAACATCAGAAACACCTCCATTATCTTTCTTGCTTGGAAGGATTTCTCCTTTATAAATCCAAACCTTTACACCAATCTTACCATAAGTAGTTGGTGCAGTAGATGTAGCATAATCGATGTCAGCACGAATTGTATGTAGTGGAACAGTTCCTTCTGAATATCCTTCAGTACGAGCCATTTCAGCTCCACCTAATCTACCAGAAACAGCAGTCTTAACACCTACAGCTCCAGCCTTCATAACATCTTTAATAGCTTTCTTTTGAACAGTTCTAAAGTTTCCTCTGTTCTCAATTTGCTTAGCAATTTGATCAGCTACAATTTGAGCACTTAAATTAGGATTCTTAACTTCAACGATTGTAACGTATACATCTTCATTAACTAATCTCTTAATCTTAGCTCTTAACTTTTCAATATCAGCTCCACCATGTCCAATAATTACACCTGGTTTTGCAGTATGAATTTTAATCTCTGTACGATTTTTCTTTCTTTCAATAACAATTTCAGAACAAGCAGCATCTTTAAGTTCTTCTGCTAAAAAATCTCTAATCTTTAAATCATTATTTAATAATTTAGCATAATCACTCTTAGCATACCATTTACTCTGCCAATCCTTATTAACTCCAAGTCTTAATCCATTAGGATTTACCTTTTGTCCCATGCTTAAGCCTCCTTAACTCCGTCACTAACTTTTACAAAGATGTGACTTGTTCTTTTATCTCTTCTATCAACCTTAGTTCTTGAACCAAACTTAATTCTCTTTAAAATAGGACCTGGATTGATATAACATTCAGATACATATAAATTTTCTTCTTTTAAACTTAAATTATTAACAGCATTAGCAACTGCAGAATCTAAAACTTTAGAAATTAATCTACTAGCTTTAGTATTAGTAGTCTTTAAAATGCCTCTGGCTTCTACAACACTCTTACCTCTAATTAAATCAAGAGTCATTCTTGCTTTACGAGGAGCTATAATAGCCATTTTATGTAATGCATATGCTTCCATCTAATCCTCCTACTTATTTCCAGCGTGGCCTGTAAACTTACGAGTTAAAGCAAACTCTCCTAATTTATGACCAACCATTTCTTCAGTTATATAAACTGGTATAAATTCACGTCCATTATGAACAGCAATTGTATGACCAATAAAGTCAGGGAAGATTGTTGAACGACGAGACCAAGTTTTTACAACTTCTTTTTTATTATCAGCATTTAACTTTTTAATCTTTTTCATTAGACTTTCATCAACGAAAGGTCCTTTTTTTAAACTTCTTGCCATAAACGATCCTCCTATTTCTTCTTACGACTAACAATTAACTTGCTAGAAGCTTTCTTTGGTTTTCTAGTCTTAAGTCCAAGAGCTGGTTTACCCCAAGGAGTAAGTGGACTCTTACGACCGATAGGTGCACGACCTTCACCACCACCATGTGGGTGATCATTAGGGTTCATAACAGAACCACGGTTAGTAGGTCTAACGCCCATATGACGAGTACGTCCTGCCTTACCAATGTTAACAAGTTCATAATCCTCATTACCAACAGCTCCAACAGTAGCCATACATACGCCTAAAACTTTTCTTGTTTCTCCTGATTGTAAACGTAAAATAACGTATGAACCATCTCTACCAAGAATTTGAGCACTTTGTCCTGCACTACGAGCTATTTCAGCACCCTTACCAGGTTTAAGCTCAACACAGTGAACAACAGTACCAACTGGCATATTAGCTAATCTCATAGCATTACCTACCTTGATATCAACTACTTCGCCACTTTCAATAATTGTTCCAACCTTTAAATCTTTAGGAGCAATAATGTATCTCTTTTCACCATCTTTATAAATTACTAATGCAATATTAGCACTTCTGTTTGGATCATATTCAATACTTTCAACTCTTGCTGGAACTCCAAATTTATTACGTTTAAAATCGATTACACGATACTTTTGTTTAGCACCGCCACCAATGTGTCTAACAGTCATCTTACCTTGATTATTACGTCCACCAGTTTTACTCTTAGATTTAAGTAAGCTCTTTTCTGGAGTACTAGTAGTAATCTCACTATTAATTAGAGTACTCATTCCTCTTCTACCATTAGTGGTTGGTTTATACTTTCTAATTCCCATAAGTATTCACCTACAATTCTATAGAATAACCATCACATAAAGTTATGATAGCCTTCTTATAAGTCTTTCTTTGTCCAGTATATTTTCCTACTCTTTTATCCTTTGGTTTAGTATTAAGAGTATTAACACTAGCAACCTTTACACCAAATGCTTCTTCAAAGGCTTGTTTAATTTGAACCTTATTAGCATTCTTAGCAACCTTAAATACATAAGTCTTACCATCACTTGCAATATTGCTAGATTTTTCTGTAATAACTGGTGCATAAATAATATCTGATTTCATTAGTTAAGCACCTCCTCGATTGCTGCTACAGCAGCTTCATCTATAACTAAAGTATCAGAGTTTACAATATCAAATACATTTAACTCTTCTGCTAAAATTACATTAACCTTATTTAAATTTCTAGAACCCATATATAAGTTCTCAGCATCATTACTAGTAACAAATAATACTTTACCAGTAATATTTAACTTATTAAGCATAGCCTTAATATCTTTAGTCTTTAATGAACTCATTTCTAAAGAATCAACAATAACTAGTTTCTTTTCTTGAGCCTTTAATGATAAAGCACTTCTTAAAGCTAAAGCTCTTTCCTTTTTATTCATCTTGAATGTATAACTTCTTGGATTAATGCTAAGTGCAACTCCACCACCTCTATAATGAGGAGCACGAATTGAACCTTGACGAGCATTACCAGTACCTTTTTGTTTGTATGGTTTTCTACCACCACCAGATACCTCTGCACGTGACTTAGTCTTTTGAGTTCCTTGTCTTAAACTAGCAAGTTGTAAATCAATAGCTTTCTTTAAAACAATCTCATTAGCTTCACAATCAAATACATTCTTATTTAAATTAATATCTTTAACTTTTTCACCATTAAGATTAATAACATTCATCTTTCCCATGATTATGCCTCCTTGCTTTCTGAAGCAGCTTCTGTCTCAGTTGTTTCTGGTTTGGCTTCTTCTGAAACTTCTACTTCTTCTTGTGCCTTAGGTTCTTCATAAGAAACTAACTCAAATGTTTCCTTATTTCCACCCTTAACAGCTTCTCTAATTAATACTAATGAATTCTTAGCTCCTGGAACATTTCCACTAACTAAAATGTAATTATCTTCAAGATTTACATCAACAATTGATAAGTTTTGAATAGTAACAGTATCAACTCCCATATGTCCAGATAATACCTTACCCTTTAAAACTCTCATTGGTCTCATAGTACCCATAGAACCTGGTCTTCTATGATATCTTGAACCATGTGTCTTTGGTCCTTCACTTTGATTATTACGAACAATAACACCAGTGAAACCATGTCCTTTAGTAGTTCCGGTAACATCTACCTTTTCTCCTACTTCAAATATGTCTGCTTTTATAGTACTTCCTAGTTCATAAAGAGATGCATCAGATACTCTAATTTCTTTTAAGAAGCGCTTAGGATTGACATTAGCCTTTTTAGCATGACCAACTTCTGCTTTAGTAGCACGGTTTGCCTTCTTATCAGTAACGCCTAACTGAATAGCTTCATAACCATCAGTAGCTTTAGTTTTAACTTGCATTACTGTATTAGGTTCAACACTAACTACTGTAACAGGAACGATCTTACCATTTTTCGTAAATACTTCGGTCATCCCGATTTTACGACCTAAGATTCCTTTCATCTTTCTTTCCTCCTACTTTTTTTATTTTGTTTGAATTTCGATGTCTACTCCACTTGGAATATCTAAGTGAGTTAAAGCATCCATTGTATCCTTACTAGGATCCTTAATATCAATAAGTCTTTTATGTGTGCGCATTTCAAATTGCTCACGAGCATCTTTGTACTTATGTACCGCTCTTAAAACTGTAATCTTTTGAATTTCAGTTGGAAGAGGTACTGGTCCAGAGATTTCTCCGCCTGTTCTCTTAACAGTATCAACAATCTTAATTGCTGCAGCATCCAAAACCCTATGATCGTATGCTTTTAGTTTGATTCTTACTTTTGACATGTAAATGTCCTCCCTTCGTTCATATCTAGTATAAACATAGCTCCGTCACGAATAACCTGATATTTTTTAGATAACATTTTAACAACATCACCTAGCGTATCAGCAACCTCGCACATCTAAGCCAGTCAAACCAAGGCTAATTATACCAGTATATTCTATGTTTTGCAAGCCTTTCTAAGCCAAAAATCGCAAAAATTCGCAAAAAAAAGTGATAAAACTACTTTACACTTAAAATTGTTTTATCACTAGCACTATCTAAATCTTCGCTATACTTAATAATATTGTTTAAAACGCCAAATGAACACTCATCACTAGCACTAAAAGAAGACACATATGATGCTGCTACTAACATCACATCCACAAAACTTTTAAGTTTATCCAATTCTAAGCCATAAAATATAGAACTATCACCCTTAGGAAACATATAACTAGCCTTATAATGACCGATAGATTTTTCACCTTTAACAAATTTAACGTCAAGTTCTAAATATCTTCCAGTATCATCAGTGTGCTCATTTACATTATTATATAAAGATACACCAAAACACTCGAGCAAAGAACCCTTATCTGTATCTTTTCCACAACCTAATATAGAACTATATACACATATTTTATTTAAAGCATCATTAATATTCATAACAACCTCACAAAAACGCAGCATATAATAACATACATTTTACAATAAAGCAAGTGCTATGATATAATACACATGAGGTGCAAAATGAAATTAAATGTAATCATTCCTTGCTATAACGAAGCAGGAAACATTGAGCTAATGCATGAAAAATTAACCGAATGCCTAAAAGACATTAAATACGAATTAATTTTTATAAACGACGGCTCAAAAGACGAAACAGAAAATGTAATTAAAGATGTATATATAAAGGATAAAAAACATGTAAGATTTATTAACTTCTCAAGAAACTTTGGTAAAGATGCTGCTATGTATGCCGGACTTACCCATGCAAATGCTGAGTATACCGTAATCGTTGATGGTGATTTGCAACAAAATCCATCATACCTACTTAAAATGTTAAACTTCCTAGAAGAAAATCCTGACTATGACCAAGTTGCTATGATAAACACTAAGCGTTCAAACGAAAGTGCTCTAGCAAGATTTTTAAAAGGTGGATTTTACAAATTTATCAACATGATAAGCGACACCAAATTTAAAAATGGCGTATCAGACTTCAGAATGTTTAGAAAAGAAATGGTTGACGCAATCATCAGCCTAACAGAAAACAATCGTTTCTCAAAAGGTATCTTCTCATGGGTAGGCTTTAAAACAAAATATATGCCATACAACGTCGAAGAAAGACATGCTGGTAAATCAAACTTTAACATCACAAAATCATTCAAATACGCTTGGGACGGAATCGTTAACTTCTCAAACAAACCACTAAGAATCGCAACTGTTATTGGTTCTTTAACAAGCATTGGTGCATTTATCTATCTAATAATAATAATTATCAAAACCCTAATTAAAGGTATAGATGTTCCAGGATATGCTTCTATCATAAGTTTAATCCTATTATTTGGTGGCCTTAACCTACTTGCTATCGGTATCCTCGGAGAATATATTGCTAAAATGCATATCGAAATTAAAAAAAGGCCAATTTACATAGCCAAATATACATTAGGTTTTGACGAAGATGACGTTCTCTAATTATGTAAAACGCCATCTAACTCATCACCATATTTATCACAAAGCTCGCTAACTAGCGGGTTTTTATATGGAAAAGAATTTCCTTTTCGCATGTTCTTCTTAAGAGCAAGAGCTCTCGCCTTAATAATCTCATCCTTCTTATTTGCTGGAAGCACCACCTGTCCTCCACCAAATATGCATCCACCTTCACAGTTCATTACCTCAATAAAATCAAACTCATCCTTAATAAGTAAAACCTTAAGTAAATTACCCATTGTACTAACAGACGCACACCTAATCACATTACGTCCTATCTTTAATCTATATTCTTTATAAAACTCTTTATCCTTAACTAATACCTCATTATTAGATAAATCATTACCAGTTCTAAAATAATACAAACACTTTAAAACAGAAAGCGTAACACCACCACTTGTACCAAAATAAGTGCCAGAACTTGACCCTGAAAAACTATCAAAATTAGCATCCTTAACATCTTCAAAAACAAGCCCAGTTTCCCTAATCATATTAGACAATTCACTCGTTGTTAAAACATAATCAGCATCCCCACTAACTATCTCTAACTTCTTACTAGTGCATGGCGTAATTGCAACAATAATCGCATCTTTATAATAGTATTTCTTTAAAACACTCGCAATCATCCCAATCGGACTCTTACAAGAAGACAAATTTTTCTTAAGTAAAGGTACATAACTATTCGCATAACTTAACCACGAAGGACAACAACTCGAAAACATTGGTAAATTCTTTTTATTATCTAATCTCTCATCAAGCTCCCTCGCTTCATAAATTGAAGTTAAATCAGCACCAAAAGACGTATCAAACACCATATCAAAACCAACTGTTTTTAAAGCACCTACCATCTTTTTTTCTAAAAAAGTTCCATAATCCATATTAAATGCATCACCTAATGCCACTCTAACCGCCGGACTCGTAATCGCAATAACCTTCTTATCATGTGCCCTAATTAAATCTAAAACATCTAAATAATCATATTTTGGTATAAGTGCTCCAAATGGACAAGTCAAAATACACTGCCCGCAACCTAAACAGACTTTTCTATCAGAACTAGCCAAAACCTTCTCACAAGTCTTAAAGCACGCCACACAATTACGACACTTCTCCTCAACTCTAACAACACATCTCTCATCAGTTTCTACTCTATTATAAACTTTCTCTTCTTCCTCAATTAAATCAAAATCAAAAAGTCCAGCATGACAAAGCGGACAAATATACCCGTCCGGCATACTTCCAAAATGGATAAAATTACAATGACGACACTTATACTTCATATCTATCCTCCAACAATATAATAACAAAAAGACAATAAAAAAACAATTACACCTAACTAGATATAATTGCATTATAGTACGCATTAACCTTATCTGCCCATGTAGTACTTTCCGCATACTTACTATTCATAAGTTCTGCAGTAGTTAGCCCAGCAAGCCAATAATTATTATAAAGTAAATCTAAATAATAAGTAATCCCCTCATGTAGCGTTGAAAAACTCATATAACTACCATTACTTCTAAGTCCGCCAATATTATTATTATACTTTGTTAAATAAGAGCATCCCCATTTACAACCTGTCTCCAAATTAATAATTGAAACCGCCAAATAAGGATCTAATCCAGTCTTAATTGCATAATCAGCAAAATACTCACCAGTTCCAGCCATAGTATCATATAAATTATTATTAAGCCTCAAAATAAGTTCATCCCTTGTAAGCCCGTCATAAACCGTTTCCTTACCTAACTTTAACAAAGGCTCATTAGTTTTATTATCATCAAGCTTAATCGCTACCATCTCATCATTATTTATCTTATCAGTACTTTCCTCTTTAAAATCTATCAAATTAATTGCACTTACTAAAAGCACTATAACTACCAAATATCTAAAATACTTTCTCATGCCTATCCTTTCAAACAATAAAACTATTATATCAAAAAGAAAAAAAAGAAGCAAACACTTTAAAAGATATTTGCTAAAACTCCATATGACACTAGCATCATAATCACACTCGCCATAAATACTCCAAGAAGTGCCGCTAAAAAAGCTTTCTTCTTATCCATTCTAAGTATTGTTGCTATTAAACATCCAGTCCATGCACCAGTTCCAGGAAGCGGCACACCAACAAATAATACGAGCCCCCAAAATCCTAACTTTTCTATTTTATCCTTCTTCTCATTACCTTTTCTCTCACAAAAAGAAACAAATCCCGTAAGAATATTATGCTTCTTCATAAAATCAAATACAGCATCCAAAAACCATAAAATAAATGGAATTGGAATAATATTACCCAAAATACTTATCAAATATGAAGGAAGTGCTGGAAGTTTTAATAAAGCCGCCGCAACAAGTCCTCCACGAAGTTCCAATATTGGCATTAAAGAAATAAAGAATACCAATAAATACTTTCCTAAAAGTCCTGTACTACTAACTCCAAATAATCCAATAAGCCAGTTTACAATTTTATTACTCATCTTCCCCTCCGCTGAAAATCTCATCAAAAGCATTTACAACTGCTAATTTTCCATAATCATATGTAAGTGATCCCTGCTGATATAAAATATAAGGTTCTCTTAAAGGTGCATCACAAGATAATTCTATGCTAGACCCATCAACAAAAGACCCACTCGCCATTATTATCTTACTATCATACCCTGGCATATCTGTCTCCTCAGGAACAAACGCTGAATCAATCGCGCTCATCTTTTGAATACACTTAGCATACTGAGAAAGTCTATCTGCATTACCAAAACAAATACCAAGCACTATATCATTAACTCCACCATTTATATAAGAAACATTGTATACATCACAAAGCCTCTTAGTAAGTAACTTAACTTTTAAAGCACTAGCAACAACACTAGGCGCTAAATATAGTCCCAAAAGAAAACTCTTATTCTGTCCTAAACTTGGCCCAACATGATCACCTTGTCCAGGAACTGTCAACCTCTCCGCAACTAAATCAACATACTTTTCCTTACCAACTACATAAGCCCCATTATTAACAACACCAGCACCTAAATTCTTAATAAGTGAACCAACAACAACATCTGCACCTACATCAGTTGGCTCCAAAGTATTACAAAATTCGCAATAACAATTATCTACAAATATAATAATCTCCGAATTTATCTTTCTAATAAAATCAATAACCTTAGAAACCTTTTCTATACTTAATGTACTTCTGCAAGCATACCCAATAGATCTCTGAATATGTATAAGTTTAATATTCTCACCTAACAATTCTTTTATTCTATCATAATCAAAATCTCCATCTTTTAAATCAATATAATCAAAATCAATTCCAAAAGACTTCAGCGAACTTTCATTAGGTGTTATTCCAATTACTGGTTCTAACGTATCATAAGGCTTACCTGTTATAGATATAAACTTTTCACCGGGTCTTAATAAACCAAACAAAGCAACCGTTAGTGCATGAGTACCACTAATAAACTGCGTTCTAACTAATGCCTTATCAGCATGAAAAACATCAGCAAATATCTCATCTATCTTATCTCTTCCAGCATCTCCATAACCATAACCAGTTGTTCCATTAAAATCACTTGTACTTAAATTAAACTTATGAAAAGCATTAAGCACTTTTTCACTATTTACAAAACAAACATTTTCTATTTTCTTAAATTCGTCTTTTAAACTTTCTTCAATTTCTAAAATCTTACTATTTAACACTATTATCACCTACTCTTATAACTACGTCATTAACGCTTTTATCAACGCTTACATCATATACCACTTTAGCAACCTCTTCCGGCTTCAAAAACACGCCTAAACTTTTCTTGTACTCTTCATCCATTTCTAAATTCATATCAGTATCAATCCAATCAGGACACACCACATTAACCCTAATATCTCTGTCCTTTAAATAAAGTGAAAAATTATGCGTTAAAGAAATCACTCCAGCCTTGGACGCATCATAATCCATACTTTCTGGATAATAAGTGTCAAGTGCATTTGTAGAAGAAATGTTAACTATACAACCTTTATCCACATGATTTACAGCATATTTACTAACGAGAAAAGTACCTAACAAATTAACCTTAATAACCTCTAAAAATTCTTCAGCTGATTTTTCCATAGGATCACTATCTTTTGCTATTCCCGCATTATTAACAACAACATCTAATTTGCCTAACGAATCAAACATTCTCTTAACATCATCTTCATTAGAAACATCAGCTTTAACAATTGATACTCTATCTCCATATTCACTCTTTAATTTAAGTGCCATCTCATCACTATTATTATAATTAACTACAACACTATGCCCCATCTTTAAATAATATAAAGATATTGCAAGTCCAAGTCCTCTAGCACCACCAGTAACTAAAACTTTCATAACAACCTCTTAAAAAAAGACATAGCATCTCTGCTACTCTTCAACATTAAATTTCTTTGCACTCTTCAAATCTTTAAAATCTAACTTAGTAACAAACTTAATCTTTTTATTACCAATCATATATACATTTATTTCATTAGTAATATACTCACTTACATCAGCACTAAAATAATCACTTTTACTATGTAAATTTTTAGCATCTTCCTTAGTAATATTACTAACATTTAACAAAAGAACATTCTTTTTAGCCTCACTAATAAACTTATCTAGTGCAACATAATTTGAAATATTCGCATAATTAACATTACTATTAACCACTGCAACATAATTAGTCTCTTTACTATTTAAAAGTGTATCAAACTCAGCAGGTATAATACTAGAATACTTTGTAAAATCAATATCAACTAGCTTATCATACTCTTCCTTAGTTAATCCATTATTCCTAATAAATTCAAACTTATTAGCTTCCTCTTTACTAGAATAATAAGTTTTCTCCGTACCATTAATCTGCATTACTAAAGAATTCTTATCAAAACTTGAAACATAAATCTTATTTTCATTAATATTACAATTTAACTTTATAACATTAATACTACGATTATATCTAAATGTATGACAAGACTTATAATTATCTAGCACTTTGCCACTATCAACATTTACATACGAAAATTCATTATCTTTAAAATCCATTTTATTTAATTTTCCATCTTCATAAATATACCATGAACTATCGTATAAAACATCATCTAACGCATCACTAAAATCATAAATCAAAAGTCCAAATACAAATAACCCAATTAATATTACTATCAAAATAATATTTTGTTTCATAAAATCACCTACTTAAATAAGAAATACAAAATCACAATAATTCCTAAAACAATTCTGTAATAACCAAATACTGTAAAATCATTCTTCCTTATATATTTTAATAAAAATTTAATTGCAAATATTGAAACAATAAAAGCAGTAATCATACCCGTAATTAAGATAATTAATTCAGAAGATGTAAATGCAAATCCAAACTTAAGAAGTTTAAGTAAAGACGCTCCTCCCATTGCAGGTATCGCTAAGTAGAAAGTATAACTGGTCGCAACACTCCTGTCAAGTCCCAAGAGAAGACCGCCCAAAATCGTCGACCCACTTCTACTAGTTCCCGGAATAATTGCAAGAGCTTGAAACACACCAACCATAAATGCATCTTTATAAGAAACATCTTTAACATCAGTTACTCTCGCTCTTTTTCCTTTATGTTTCTTCTCAATTATAATAAAGAGTAATCCATAAACAATTAACATAATTGCTACCGTCCAAGCATTGAAAAAGTGGGCATTTATATAATCGTCAAAAAGTAAACCAATAACAGCAGCTGGAATCGAACTAACAACTATCTTTCCCCATAAATTAAAAGTCTCTTTAGTATCAGCCTTATCCTTATTAAATCCCCAAGGAAATAAATCCTTAAAACAAATAACCACCACAGCAAATATTGCACCAAGCTGAATGACAACTTCAAACATCTCCCAAAACTCTGCACTAACATTAAGTTTCAGAAACTCATTGGCTAAAATCATATGTCCCGTACTACTTATTGGAAGCCACTCAGTTATTCCCTCAATAATACCAAGAATAATCGTCTTAATTACATCAAGTATCATATATTCATCTCCTCTTATATTATAACACAATCATCAAATATCCCAAACAAATTCTACTTTTGCTTGTTAACTTGGATTCTATAAACTATTTTTAATAACAATCTATAAGGTAAAAATCTTGAAAAAAACACCCCAAGTTTAATCTTTAATGAAGGAATAATAATCATTTTTTTCTTTAAAGTTTTATCAATCGCATACTTTGCAACATACTTACTAGTCAAACTATTCGTATTAAAATGTCCACCAGCAACGTTATTGAAATTTGTATCAACAGGACCAGGACAAAGTGCTGACACACTAACATTACTTCTCCTTTTTCTAAGTTCCTCATTAATCGCCATCGTAAGCTTCAAAACATAATTCTTAGTCGCATAATAAGTACTCAAATAAGGCCCAGCCAAAAATCCAGCAGACGATGCCACATTCAATATATAACCCTTATCATTTTTAACAAAATCCTTTAAAAACAACTTAGTCAAAATATGAACCGCAGTCACATTTAAATCTATCATATCAAGTTCCTTTTGCATATCAGTCTCATCAAAATAACCAAAAAGCCCATACCCAGCATTATTTACTAAAAAATCAATATCTGCATTTTTATATTTCTCATAAAGTGCAAAACACTCTTCTCTTTTACTTAAATCGCAAATATAATATTCAGCATTCTTTAAATTTTTACATATTTCTTTTAATTTATCTTCACTTCTTGCTACTAACACCAAATCATAACCTAAACTATCTAAATAAATAGCTATATCTTTACCAATCCCACTACTCGCTCCAGTAACTAACGCTTTCATTTAACCAATCCTCTCTTTTTCAAAATCATAATATCAGCGAGTAATAAACCAGTGCTTATAGCATAACCCGCAATAACATCACTCGCATTATGAACACCCAAATACACACGGCTAAAACCTATAACTATAATTAAAATTACAAGCAAACTAGATATTACAACTTTTAAATATTTGTTCATATTACTACTCAAAATCAAATAAATAATAAAACCATAAAAAGCCACGCTTGCCATCGAATGACCAGAAGGAAAACTATAACCTGTCTCATCAGCAAGCCTCAAAATATTAGGTCTAGGAACCATCATGATATTTTTAATTACTACATTAAATATAGTCGAAACAATCACATTTAATACCAAAAACAATGATTTATAATATTTCCAAAATAGTCCGATTAAAGAAACTGCACACAAAAATACAATCCCCTTAACACTAGCAAACTCCGTAATAAAAAGAAGTACTTTAGTTAACGAATCACTCCTAAACCCAATAACAAATTTATAAACAGTAGCATCAAAAGAACCAGTTAAGCCATAACGGACTAACACAGCCATCACACAAAATATTATAAACAATACAATCATAATAATTTTATTAACCTTTTTCATAACTCAATTATATAAAAAAAAACTAGATAATACTAGTTACTTTACATGAAATAAACTCTTTAACTTACCAAATGCAAATATAATCTGATTACAATTCTTAATAGCAACACCCTTAAACACAGCCTTACCACCAACAGTAAACGCAGATATAAAAGCTGCCAAAATTACAGATAAAATTGTTAAAGAAACACTTGACACCTTAGATAAAGACACAGCAAGTACACTACCAAGTCCACCACTAACAATACCACAAACATCACCAATAACATCATTACAAATATTAGCAAATCTCACATTATTCTTAAGTACGCTAATTGCTTCTCTAGCACCCTTAATCTTCTGAGCACTCATACTATGAAAGTATGCCTCTTTGCACGTCAAACTTGCAGTTCCTAACATATCAAAAACAATACCAATAACAATCACTAAGATTAAACTAATAAAAATAACCAACAAGTTTGTATGATACGCAATCAAATTCGTAATTGTACTAAATAAAATAGATAGAAAAAAAGTCAATAAAAAAACTTTATAAATCCAGCTATTCTTTTTCATTTTGCCTCCTTATAAAGTGGAAAAAATTTATGGTTTATTATAAATTAATTTTACGGCTTTGGTCGAGTCGAATTTCTCTGTTTTTCTTCCTTCGGTTACCCTATGGCGATTTCTCCTTTACGAAAAACAACTAATGAATAGTTACTCGATGGCCACTTAGTCCGCACTTCAATCCTTATAATAAATACACGCTAGAGATTTTCTCTAACACAACTAACCTATTCTTATTCGCTTTTGCAAATGCAGTTTCAAAATATCCCCTACATTCACTCACGACATGATGTTTACTTACAGCGTAACTCCAGGGTACCATTATATGCCATTATAATCTTCCCTAAAATTTTAAATTATATATTCACCCTAACTTGGGCAGAAAAAGCAAATATATAAAGTGCCAAATATCAACGATGGATTTTTAGCCCCACCTTCAAATAGTGTTTATGACTAGCATAATGCACCACACAACAAATTATAGCATATTTACCCTTATTTGTCTAGTAAAGTTCTTTACACACTCCACTATCTGGCCTATAAAAACAGTGATTTTTATAACTTCCAGAAAAAGGTTGCTCATACCAAGTCGCTTTACAAGAACTTGTTCCTGGTGCATAAAACCAAAGTGCATGAGTTGCCGGATAATAATATTCACCCTTCAGGCACCTCTTTGCAAGCGACTTTTCTTTAGTAGTTGAAGCTCCATTAAAAAGAGAACTATTAATACCAGAAAATCCCCCAGGAGACTGATATACAACATCATATATGGAACGAATATTTTTAAAAGTATAACAACTAGCAATCGCCCTATTAACAATCACATTACCAACCATCAGCATGCCAAGATTTCCTTCGGCTAGTGCCTCTGCTCTCATTAACCTTGCCATCAAATCCAATTCCTTAGAAGTATAATTAATTAACATGAATACCACCAATAAAATATATGCGTTTTTTCTTGAAAGATGAACAATACTATGCTATAATCAATACGTCCACAGGGGTGTGGTATAATGGTAGCATAGGAGTCTCCAAAACTTTTGATGGGAGTTCGATTCTCTCCACCCCTGCCAAATAGAAATCTGCTCCAGCTTTTGGAGTTTTTTTATTGCAAAAAATACTTTCATAAAAAAACACTATTTTTCTTTTGTAGTGTTTTTCTTTTTCTTATCATAGTATAGACTATTTAAAACTTTTACTTTAATTCCCTTTTCAAGTGCGAATTGCTTTCTTACACCCTCAGGTAATCTCTTTTTATAAACCTTCATAATTAACCTCCGCTCTTAACGGCACAATTATACCACAAAAATGCGAAAATTAAACATTTTTTTAAACATTTTACGAAAAATGACAATTTATATGGTATAATTTAAACATTGATAAGAAAGTAGATGATTTAATGAAAAACAGAAAAGATGGTAAAAGAGTTAAAAATCTAGATGGAATGCATGGGCTTATAACTCATATTAAACCATACAGAGCAGACTCTGATGTATATATCAATACAAAAATAGATGTTACAGAAATGGTAAAATATGTTGAAAAACTAAAGAAAACAAAGGAATATGAACATTTAACATATTTTCATGTATTTAGCACAGCAATAGCAAAACTTGTTTACAATAGACCATTACTAAACAGATTTGTAATTAATAGAAGGTACTATGACAGAAATTTTGTTAATCTATCATTCGTTGCAAAAAGAGAGTTTACTGATACCTCAGAAGAAAACTTTAGTTCTCTAATCGTTGAAAAAGACGACAACTTAAAAACCATCAGTGATAAAATATCCGGCAAAGTAAAAAGCGTTCGCCAAAGCAAATTAAATAGTGCTGACGATTTCATGGATAAAGTTGGTAAATTACCAGTAGGTTTACTAAGAATTATTTGTTCATTATTAAAGTTTGCCGACAATCATGACCTTATCCCAGAAAGTTTAACTAAAAACTCAATCTATCACTCTAGTGTTATAATGACTAATTTAGGTAGCATTAATTGCGGCTCAATCTATCACAATTTAACAGATTTCGGAACAAATAGTATCCTAATAGCAATTGGTAAAATAACAGAAGAACCAATGGTAGTTAACGGAAAAATAGAAATTAGAAAAGTATGTGATTTCGGCATAAATCTAGACGAAAGAATAGCTGACGGATTCTACTTTACTAAATCGTTAGAATATTTTAGATATGTTTTAGAACATCCAGAACTTCTAGAAGAAAATGCCAATGTAGCCATTGATATAAAAAAATAAAAATTGATACTCAAATCAGAGTACCAATTTTTTTATATTATCAAATATTATTAGTTTTGCCATGCCATTTATAGTTTACTACTTCAGGAATATCAACACCATTTTCAACAATATACTTTTCATGATAACTTAACGTATCATTGCATTTTTTTTGCAAAGCATTTCGCTGCTTAACATTAACTTTAACATACTTTAAAACATCCAAAACTAAATGATAGCGATCAATTCTATTTCTTACACGCATATCAAATGGAGTTGTTATAGTCCCTTCTTCAATATAACCATGAACATGTAAATTTCTATTAAATCTTTTATAAGTAAGTTGATGTATTAAATCAGGATAACCATGGAATGCAAAAATAATAGGTTTATCTTTAGTAAAGATTGCATCATATTCATCATTAGTTAAACCATGGGGATGATCAACATTCGAAACGAGTTTCATTAAATCCACAACATTAACTACCCTAATTTTTAAATCAGGAATGTTATCACGCAAAATATCAGTTGCAGCAAAAACCTCTAATGTTGGTGTATCTCCAGCGCCTACTAAAACAACATCTGGATCCACGTCACTAGCCCAATTTAAAATTGAAATACCTTTACTACAATGTTCTTTAGCTTCATCCATATTAAGCCACTGCAAACTAGGATGCTTAGAGGCAATTACAACATTTATATAATTTTTGGTTTGAATAACATGTTCAAAAGTGCATAACAATGTATTAGCATCAAAAGGTAGATATATTCTTACTATATCTGGTTTCTTAGTAACTATATGATTTAAAAAACCAGGATCTTGATGAGTAAAACCATTATGGTCTTGCTGCCAACAATGGCTTGTTAAAATATAATTTAATGAAGGAATATCCTTTCTCCAACTAATTTCTTTACACATTTTTAACCATTTTGCATGTTGACTTGCCATAGAATCAACTATTCTTATAAATGCTTCATAACTATGTAAAAAACCAAACCTACCAGATAAAATATATCCTTCCAGAAGTCCTTCACAAACATGCTCAGACAATATACTATCAACTACCTGTCCACTTTTAGAAACGTATTCATCATTTTTCAAAACAGGCAAATTCCAGCGCCTATTAGTCACCTTAAACACCTCATTAAACCTATTTGAAAGTGCTTCATCTGGGCCAAAAATCATAAAATCAGGATTCATTTTTACAATTTCTTTAACATAAGACCCCAAACTATACATGTCACTATTATAAATGCTACCATGCTGCATAATATTAATTTTATAATTAGTAATATCTGGCATTAGCAAGTCGTGCTTTAAGCCCTGATTTGTCACTAATGAGTCACTCATTCTTTTATGACCTTTTGGCATTTTCGATACAATTGTATCTATTATACTTCCATCTTGATTAAATAATTCATCGACTTTATAACTTTTCAACCATCTTTCTAAAATCTCTAAATCGTTATCATTTTTTATAGAGAAAGGTATTTGATGTGATCTAAAACTTCCTTCTATAGAATGACCATCATAACTTTTAACTCCAGTCCAACCTTTAGGAGTTTTCATTATTATCATAGGCCATTTAAATTTAAATCTATTATCAGTTTTTGCCAGACTTTTAATAACTTTTATTTTGCCAATGATTGTATCTAAAATATTTGCCATTTGTCTATGACACTCCATAATATCCTTATTAAAAGCATCAAATATAAAAGGCTGATAACCTAATGCAGTAAAATAGTTTTTTAACTCTTCATCAGTAAATCTCGAAAAAATAGTTGGATTAGCTATTTTATATCCATTAAGATGTAAAATTGGCAACACCACGCCATCAGTAACAGGATTGATAAGTCTATTTATATTCCAAGAAGCCGCTAATGGACCGGTTTCGGCTTCACCATCACCAATAACACAAGCTACAATAATTTTCGGATTATTTAAAGCAGCCCCATAAGCATGAGATAAACTATATCCTAATTCTCCGCCTTCATTAATACTGCCTGGCGTTTCTGGTGAAACATGACTTGATACACCACCTGGAAAACTAAATTGTTTGCATAATTTTATTAGTCCACTTTCATCATTAGTTATTTTCGGATAATACTCAGAATATGTTCCTTCAATATAGGAGTTTGAAATTAATGCTTGACCGCTATGTCCAGGACCTGACACATACACCATATCCAAATCATACTTAGTTATTATTCTATTTAAATGGGCATAAATAAAATTTTGCCCAGGTGCACTCCCCCAATGACCAACCAATTTTGATTTAATATCATTTATGGTTAATTTTCTTTTTAATAATGGGTTGTCTTTCAAATATAATTGAGCACAAGATAAATAATTAGCAATTCTAAATTGTTCATCAACAATTAATAAATCATCATTCATATATTAACACCTCTTTATTCTTCTTAATTATACTATAAAAAAGCAAAATTTTAAATAAAATAATTTTTTTTAAAAAAAGGCTTTATTTTTTTTTAAAATGTGATATACTAACATTGTAATTTTAAAGAAATGCGCCAAAAGGACGCGCTCATAGCTCAATTGGATAGAGCGTTAGACTACGGATCTAAAGGTTAGGGGTTCGACTCCCTTTGGGCGCACCACTGAATCGAGAAGTAGCACAATTTGGTAGTGCACTTGGTTTGGGACCAAGGGGTTGCAGGTTCAAATCCTGTCTTCTCGACCATCGATTAATATAATACCATCTCGTATGGTATTTTTTTGTTTAAACTCTGCAACCCCTTTTTATTCTAAATTAATAACATCGAATATTTCTTTAAAATTATCCTCCATTATTTCAAAAGTAGTGCCCTTATTATGTAATTTTCCATAATATGGTTCTTTATTATAAAAATTTATTTTGATATTCATTCTTATATAACCATTTTCAATCGCTTTTAAAAAAGAAGTTAAATTTTTGAATCTAAACAAAGTCATTTTATAATATTTAAAATAATAAGTTTTATTTTGCTGCATATAAAATTTCTTTACTTTAAACAAAGCCAACAAAGACAGTTTTTTATTAAGACGTAAAGATAGCTGTTCAAACGACCAAGAAATTCTACTATTAATATCGCCTGTAAAATTATTTCTTATTAAAAGTTCTAGTTTTCTTAATTTATAATTAACGCGAAGTTTATAAGAATAATAATATCCTACATCCGTAAAAATATCACCATATATTTGTGCATAAAAAACTTTATAATTATTATCTTTTCTACTATACCAACCATAATTATTTAAAAGCCAATTAATTAGCAACGGTTCACTATCTGGAACAATAGATATTAAACCAACATATGGTTCTGAACCATCTAATTTTGTTTTTAGCTCTATTCCATCAAAATCCGGAAGTGATTCGTAATCATCTGTTTTGCCCAAGATATTTTCCAAAGTTTTTCCAGCCGAACTATATCCTTTACCTACATTTTTTATCCAATTCATACACTGGATTCTATAAAATTCATTACTAAGTCTTTTTAAATTGTTCATCTAAAACTCACCTCTATTATTTATTGTTGTAAAAAAAGGCCCAATTTCCTTTAATTTTTTATAAGAAAATAGACATTTTCTATTTTTTTTAGTAAAATTAAGATGGTGACAATAAAAATGTTAAGCAAAATAAACAATATTACAGTCTTCTTCGAACAAGGAGAAAAATTAACAATACCAGCCGACTACATAAAAAAATTTTATATATCCAATATAAATAAAAATGGTGACGAAATTCCATACGAAGAGTCCGGAATAACTAACAAATTAATTGCAAACTTTGCAATGATTCTATTTAATGATAATACTTTAAATCAAAATGAATTTAAAATATTTAAAGATAACAATATTTATTCAATAGCCATAAAATTTAAAAGTTCAAAAACAATCACGTTTATTATAACAAGTGCTATAAGTCCATTTTTAAATAATATGGAACATAACATGTATCAAAAAGAATATATTTTTAATAATAACAAAGCACTTTTAATATCGGAATACAAAGTTAAAAATATCACTTCATTATTTATTTAAACAAAAAAAACTATACATTTGTATAGTTTTTTAATCTTCTTAAGAAGAACATAAACTCAATGGTGGCTTCAGCGGGAATTGAACCAGCGACACAAGGATTTTCAGTCCTCTGCTCTACCGACTGAGCTATGAAGCCACAATGGCGGTTCGTACGGGATTTGAACCCGTGATCTTCTGCGTGACAGGCAGACGTCATAGGCCTCTAGACTAACGAACCATTGGTTGCGGGAGTAGGATTTGAACCTACGGCCTCCAGGTTATGAGCCTGGCGAGCTACCGAACTGCTCTATCCCGCGATACTTTGGCGGAGAAAAAGGGATTCGAACCCCTGCGCCGTTACCGACCTTCCGGTTTTCAAGACCGGTCCCTTCAACCAGACTTGGGTATTTCTCCATTTTTCCTAACAGGAACAAACTGATTATAGCATACCAAATAACTTTTAGTCAATCAAAATAAACAATTTTTGACCGATTTATACAAAAATAAGTGAAAAAACTTATAAAAAATCGTTTTTTTTTAAAAAAAGTAAAAAAACTATTGATAAAATCTGATTTTATTGTTATACTCAAATAGTCTTATCAATTAAGACACAAGTGCCCGCCCGAGTGGCGGAATAGGTAGACGCACAGGACTTAAAATCCTGCGAGTATAAAAACTCGTGCCGGTTCAAGTCCGGCCTCGGGCACCATAAAATTATTTATTTGTCGGGCGATTAGCTCAGTTGGTTAGAGCACCTGCCTTACAAGCAGGGGGTCGTAGGTTCGAGTCCTACATCGCCCACCATTTGCCGACATAGCGTAATAGGTAGCGCAACTGACTTGTAATCAGTAGGTTGGGAGTTCGATTCTCTCTGTCGGCACCATTTTTTTGGAAGGATAGCGAAGTGGTCAAACGCGGCAGACTGTAAATCTGTTCCTTAGGGTTCCATAGTTCAAATCTATGTCCTTCCACCATTTACTGCCTTGTAGCCAAGCGGTAAGGCATCAGACTTTGACTCTGACATTTCGGCGGTTCGAATCCTCCCAAGGCAGCCAATTTTTATTTTTGTCCTGTTAGCTCAGCAGGTAGAGCATTTGACTTTTAATCAAAGGGTCTGGGATTCGAGTTCCCAACAGGACACCATTTTAAAAAATTAAAGTTCGTTTAAAACGAACTTTTTTTAAAATTCATCATCCATCCACCTTGGTAGTTTTTCATATAATGGTCTAAACCCCGAAATTGTTTCATCAAAGTCTGAAGTGTTACGGTAATTCATACATTTAACCGATAAATTAACATGCTTATTTTTTTCGTCAATAGACATAATCTTCGCAAAGATCTCTTCCTTATTAGTAACATACTTACCAATATCATTTACAAATGCCGTATCAAGTTCAGAAATATGAATCATACCAGTATAGCCATCTTTTAGGTTTACAAACACTCCATATTTCGTCCAACCCGTAACAACAACTTTGACAATTTGATTAATTTTATACATAAAGCATCACCAATAAAATTATATCATTACAAAACAAAGAAGTAAAATATCATAATTGAACAAAATTGCAATTTGTGATAATATCATTTATATAAAATTTAAATTTAAAAGAAAGGAACAAATAAAAATGAAAGAAAAGAAAATAAGAGAAATCATCGATAAAATAGTACCATACCTTAATAGTGATGGTGGAAATTTAGAATTTATAAAATTAGAAGATGATATCGTTTATATTAAACTAACCGGAGCATGTGGATGCTGTCCTCACAAAAACGAAACAATTAAATATGGTATTTTAGAATCCATAAAAGAAGAACTTCCAGAAATAAAAGACGTAATTAACGTTGATATATAAAAGGATATTTAATAATAATTTCATATTTGCTAGACATAGCAGTAATCAATTTTAAAATAAAGTTTTCATATTGAGAACTTTTTTTTAACAAATCATAAAATAAATCGGAATAAACATTATTTTTGTTTTGCATATCATATAACTCCAAAAAATATGTCGGATAAATAAGCCTTACAAAAAACATATTAATTGAAAAATTATCAAAGTTGTAATTATCAATTACACTAATTGCCTCATCAGTAGAAAAATCCGAGTAAAAAAATCTCATTTTTAAATATTCAGCAAAATCACGAAACTCAAAATCAAATAAATAGTTCACAGGATTGTAATATGAAAAAGAATACATAGGAAATTCTATCCGATTATGTTGAATCGACAAACCATTTTTTTGACCATACTTTCTAATTAAAAGATTATAATTATAAATGCAGATTTCAATCAAACCTATATAATAATTTAATATATAAAAGATATCTTTATTTAAAGATAGTTCACTTTTGTGTTTTTCTAATTGAACTACTCTATTTTCCCATATTTCATTCCAGTAATTATTTTCATTAATCAAACCACCAATGCATATTGGAAAATCAATGATTTCATTTTCACAATCACTTTCCATTACTACATATTTTTTTCCATTAAACTCTGAAATATAACTACCCTTCTTATTCATAACTACTTTCAAAGACTTTAAGCTATTACTTATTAGATAATTTAAAACTTTTTCAAACTCAACTTCATCACGATTAAAATTTGAAATAATATAAAACTTATCTAAATGTTTAAAATACAATAAATTATTTAATATTGCTAAATCATCACATCTCAAATCATAATTATATTCTATAAATTCTTTCATACTTTTATATATGAAAAAAACATAGTGTTTATACTATGCTATACGCTTACTATCACTAGGATTATCAAAAATATTAGTTGAATCAACGTTTAAGACAGCACTTTCTTCATTAACAGCACTATTCAAATCTTGATTATTAACTTTTTTTCCTTTTTCACGATATTGACTTATAATAGAATGAATTGAAAGTTCAGCAATTTTAATAACTTCTGTTAATCCGTCTTCAAGTTCCTGCAATTCAGCATTTGATAATGTTACGTCATCAACTTGTTGCATTGCAACATTAACAGCTTTATTTAAAGGATTAGTTATCGCACCTTGTGAATTATTATCATTTAAAGTTACTGTTTCACTCGGTGATTGGGCAGAAAACAAATTATCATTACCGCTTAGATTATTAACAATATTTTTTTCAGAAGAATCAAATACCATTGAATCATTAGAATCTAAAACAGTCTCAGTAGTTTGATTTACACTTGCAACATTTTTTATAAATTCATTATATTTATTTTTCATACTATTAGATTGATCAAAAGTTACAGCAATAACTTTTGGAGAAGCCATAATAATTTTTCCCATTTTAATCCTCCCACTTCAAGTATTTAATTTCAACACTATTACTATTAGTTAAAATAGATTTCATAACTACTTTTATTTTATTCCACTCATCATCAGTAATGTTATCAGTAACATTCATACTATCAGAAACTTCAGAAACGTACATTTTAACAAGACCATTTTCAACTGCTTCATTCAAAGTATAAAATAAATACCTCTTTTGAGTTTCTACAATTTCAAAATAACTAATTATTTCAGCTTGTATCTTCTCTCCATTTTGTTTTGTCAAACTAACTGTATTATTCATATTTCCTACCTCTCTAATATTACACATAAAATATTAACATATTTTTAATACTGTATCAACTAAATTTCACGTTTTAAAATAAAATATTTGCACTGATATGCGCAATTATTAATAATATATTCTTCAACAAATTTAATATTATTATAATCTTTCACCTTTTTATTTTCTTCAGCCAAAAAACCTTTTAATCGTAACTTACCATAAGCCCAATCTCCAACAATGTAATCAAAATTATCATAATAATCAGTAAGTTTATTTTCAACTTCTTCTAGTATAAATCCTTCATTGTCTTTAATTAACTCAAATTTCTTTCCATTAATCATTTTAATTTCCATAAATTATCCCTTCATAACAGAAACAGCAATTATAATTCCAATCATAATTTCAGTAGCCATAACACTTAACAAAACTAACGTATCAACAAAACCATTTCCAGAAGATATTGCTAATCTCAAAGGAATAACAAACCTGTTTTTCTTTCGCTCTGTGTCCGCATCCTCGACAACAATTTTATTATTTATTTTCTCTACTGTTTCGTTTGATAACTTTGACATATCATTTAAAGAAATCCCAAACTCTTTATATTTTTTTTCATCAAAGAAATCAGGCAATAGCAAATCATATGTGAAATTAATGCTTTCTGAATCAATAAAACCCTTCTTTAATTTCCACATTCTATAAAAATTAACATTATTATCTCCCATTAATTGACAAGTTTCTGATAGACCAATAATTTTATTTTCAAAAAATCTAACATAATACGTTACTTCTACAGAAGACAAATTCTTTTCACTAACCTTATTAAGTACCATTTGAAGTAAAATAAATTTGATTCTTTCGATAACATTATCATTTTTCTTATTAGAACTACTTAACCATCTATAATACTCGTCCATTAAATTGATAAACTGATATACACTTTTGGAACTAAGTCCATATAATTGCAAATTTTTTATAAAACTTTTTGAATCTTTTAATTTATAAGGATTAATAATATTAATCTCACCATAAATATGAATTAACATTTCAATAACAAGAACTTCAAAAATATGAGATTTATCATATTTCTCATTATTCTTTTTTAGTAGATAATTTTCAATTCCACAATCTATTGCTCGATTAACAAAAAAATTCATATATCCTCACTATCCATAATATATCACAATTATAAATTTATTTCTATAGGTAGATTAACTATATATTCAAAAATCCAGTGTTTTTTTCAAAAGTTGTTCCATAAATAGAAGGAATTTTACCATTAATTATTTTAGAAGATAATAAAATAGTATATTCAGTAAAAAAACTTTCATTTTTTATAAAGAAAACTTGACTATTAATTTTTAGATTTAAATATAACTCTATATGTAAACTATTTATCCCATAATTTTTTACAACGACTTTTATTTCATAAAGAAAATCTCTTATATAATTAAGTTTTACAAATTGTTTAGGACCCATGTTTGATATAATGGGATTTTGCAAATAATAATAAACAGGTACTTCCATTACTATATTTTGTTCATCTTTCTCAATAATATTAACTAAATCACCAGTATAACTGAATTCAAATAATTTTAATTCATTACAAATTTCTGAAGCCAAACTATAAGCATCATTAATTCGAAAATTTACGTCAGCAAGTTCGTTGTTATCGTTATACTTTATTGTTACTAAATTATCTATATCATAATTTTTTAAAATTGAAAGTTTAAAATTATCAGATAACGATTTTGTCAAATTTTGCTTTACTACTGGCTCGATTAATGAAATTAGTCCTGAACTAAAATTTGATGAAATATCCAAATATAATATTAAAGTTAAAAGAAATATTACTAAAAAGAACATCATTCGTATATTTAAATTTTTCTTAGTTTTAAACTTTTTCATAATTAATTATATGAAAAAAGACTATTTAAAATAGTCCCAAATTTAAATATTTGTTTAAAACAAAAACTGATATTCCTAAAATAATTATTACAAAAATAAATATTAATATTTTTATGGCAATAGAATTAGAATTGATATCATCCTGAATTTCCTTAAAATCATCATAATCTTTTTCCTTTATTGCCAGTTTTCCTGTATAAAAAGTTTCTTCATTATCGTCTTTTTCAGCAAGTTCTTGAGCTGCAATTAAATTTGGAGTATCAACATTATCATCAGGTTCAAAATTGCTATCTTTATTTTTATTTTTTAATTCTAATTCTGTAATCGTATTAATTAAATTTAAAAGTTCTGCCGCCTCTTCACTTTCTTCTTTAGGTTTGTATTTTCTATTAATTTCATCTATCAACTTCTCACTAGAACTCGTTTCTATACGATTAAACCTGTCCTCCTCATAAGAAACCTTTCGATTTTGCTTTGCTTTATCAAGTATCACATTTAAATCATAATCCTTTTCATCACTATTCTTATAGGCAACCTCAGCATCCACATTAGTTGATTCAACACTTATCGATTTTCTTTTTGGAATATTATCTCTATATTTTTTGTCTAGCATTTCTCTTATTTGGTCAACATCAATACTTCGCGCATTATCTTTAAGAACAGAAACATTTGAATCAACATCGAATTTATCATAATCATTTGAACTATTGCTTTCATACAAACCTGAATATTTATCGACTCTTCTCTTTAATTCTGGCGTTTCATCCGCATATTTATCCATCCGATTCACGTTATCACCTACTCAATATTATAATAACATATTTTACACTATTTTTATAGTTTTTGTTGAATTTATAAAATCTTTGGGTATAATGATATTGGAGGAACTATGGAAAAAGTTACAGTAAACAAAGATTTATGTATCAAATGTGGCATGTGCGTAAGTATGTGCAGCGAAAACTTTTCATTTGATAAAGATGGTAAAAGTGATGTTATTAATGAAACAGTAACAGAAAACACAAAAAATACCGCAGAATGTTGCCCAACAGGTGCTATTGAAATAAAAGAAGTTTAATTTACATAAGCACCCATTATTTACAAAAAAGCTCTAGAAAATAATCTAGAGTTTTTTATGATTCCTCAATAAAATTTTTTCCTTTAAATGGCTCATCTAACAGCAAATTCATATAATTATTTTGTCTTAAAGCCTCATAAAGTGCAATTGCCACAGAATTGGAAACATTTAGTGCTCTAACATTATCACTCATTGGAATTCTATAACAATTATCAATATTCTTCTTCAGCAAATCCAACGGTAACCCAGTTGATTCTTTGCCAAAAATCAAATAAATATCCTCTTCATCATTCAATACAAAATTTGCGTCAGAATGTGGCTTATGCCCATACCTTGTAAAAAAATAATATTTTCCTTTACACCTCGTAAAAAAATCGTTTAAATCATCATACAGAAAATAATGACAGTTTTCTAAATAATTAACACCACTTCTCTTTAAATATTTTTCACTTAAACTAAAACCAAGTGGTTCAATAAGATGAAGGTAACATTCCGTCGCTGCACAAGTACGCATTATATTCCCAGTATTTCCAGGTATTTCCGGTTCAAATAATACAATGTTTATTCTACTCATTATCTTTTACCTCATAAGTATCCAAAAGATTATTAAAATCACTACAATTTAAAGTATGCATAGAACTATCTAAAATCTCTAATACACTACCATTTTTTAAATAAACTATCGCTGGAAACCTTTGAATTTTCTTATCAGTATCAAATAACTCATTTGCTGTGGAAACCTTCATTTTATTTGCATCTACATATAAAAATTCATCTTCCATATGATAGTTTATAACAGATTTTTTTAACTCCTTTTCCATTTTATAAAAATTATCATCGCCTGTAACGCCAAAATAGACAAATGTATTATCCCCAGACTCAACTATAGCATTAGATAAATCATTAATCGAAATATTCGTGACATATTTTGCAATATAACTATTATTTAATTTGTTATTTTCATAATTTCTATATATATTACATACTAAAATAGTAGCAATTATTGTTATTAATAATATAGTAAGTAACCTAATATATTTATTTTTTCTCATTCTACACCTCTACTTAATTTTATCATAACGCCAAAAAAAAATGAAGATTATTTCTTCATCTCTTTATATTTTTTATATAATGTCTTAAACATATTATAATGAACAACTTCTCTTTGTCTCAAATATAATAAAACATCAATAACATCCTCATCATCAGCAATGTCAATTAAATGTTCATAAACTATTCTTGCTTTCTCTTCTGCTGCCATATCCTCAGCTAAATCAACTACAGCATCACCAGTCGAAGCAAAAGTTTTAGCATCAAAAGCTACTCCATTAACGTCCATTGGATAAATACCAAATCCGTGCTCTACGTACGTGCCTGTTAAACCAGCATTCATAAGTTCTTCCTTACTAGCACCATGAAGAAGTTGGTGTACCATAATACAAATCATTTCTGCATGTCCAAATTCTTCTGTCGCAATATCATTTAATAAAGCACGCCCCTCATCAGTTGGCATTGTAAACTTTTGACTAAAATATCTTAAAGCCGCACCAAGTTCACCAGCATAACCACCATATTGTGTAATAATATATTTTGCAAGTTTAACATTCTTTTTTCGAATATTTATTGGATAAGGTAGTTTTTTTTCATATTTAAACATCTTTCTTTACCTCCCATGGCCAAAGACCACTTTCCCAAGTATAAGAACCATTTACATCTTTACTTAACTCTAAAACTTCATATTTTTCTGAATATAAGCAAGTTAATTCGTTTAACTCAATCATATATTTTTTAAATAATTCATATACATCGCGATCATCTGGGCATAAATCCAAATACAAATTTAAATCTCCAACTGCATGTGATAACTCTCTTATTTTAAGCATCAATTTTTCTTTTTCAGTTGTTGCTACAAGTTCTCTCGGCTTGTAATTTTTATATGGCTCATACATATCAAAAAACATATTACCTAAAATCAGTCCTTCTTTAGGCTCTAACAAATTATTTTTCTTTTCCAAATTAAAATATCTTTTTAAAACATCTTCATTATTAACACTAAATAACATTTTTTACCTCCAATATATCATATGAACTCTAGGCATTTTGATATGGGCATTAATCACGAATGACTAAAATTTTAAAATTTGCTCACAATAAATATGAAGTGATAATCATGAATTTATTTTATTTATGTCTCAAAATATTTAGTGCCAGAATCATAGATGTCTCCATGAATACCATTCGAACAGTTTACATTGTAAAAGGAAAAAGACTAATATCAACAGTAATTGCTTTTTTTGAAGTGCTCATTTGGTTTGAAGTTGCCAGAACAGCCCTTAATACAGAAATAAATTCTTTTCTTATCCCAATATCCTATGCAGGGGGATACGCAACTGGAACCTATATTGGAACTTTAATAAGTACAAAGTTTATTAAAGGTCACTACACTGTAACTATAATATCTAATAATATAGATAGTACAAAGATTAAAAAAATAAAAAAAGAAGGCTATGGAGTCACATCCATCGCAACCGAAACAAATTCCAAATATTTAATAATTGAAATCAATAAAAAAGAACTTAATAATCTAAAAACTCTTATAAAGTCCTTTGACAGTAAAGCATTTATTTACATTAATGAAACAAAAACTATTGAAAATGGCTACATAAAATAATTAAAACGTATCACTATTATACTTTGATTTATAAAACCATTTGCGCAGTAAATCAACTGGTATAACAGTAAAACTTATTAAAAGAATTTTTGCTAACTCTATAAATGTTAAACCATACGTTCTAAAAATCGAACCACCATAATAGATAAATATAATTTGAATTAAACAAACAAACATAAATATCATAATAAACATTTTATTTTTATTTATTAAATACAAAAGATCATATCTTTCTGTCCTTGCATTAAAAGCATTAAAAATTCCCATAAATACAAAAAGTGTAAAAAAAGCTGTCATAAAATATCTATTATCTGGATTTTGCCTTATCAGTAATTTAAAAAACGGTAATTTCAAAAAAAGAAGACATAATAAAGAAGAATATAAACCCGTAACAAAAATTTCATTATACATATATCTATTAATAATATGCTCCTTACGACTTTTTGGCTTTTCATCCATATATCTTAATATAGGTTCCTCATACGCAAAAGCAAGCCCGGCTAGAGTATCCATAATCATATTAATCCAAAGCATTTGCATTGAAGTAACTGGTGTATCTATTCCTACAAAAGGCCCAATAATTGATAAACTCATTGCTCCTATATTCATTGTTAACTGAAATACAATAAACTTCCTAATATTTTTAAATATAGTTCTTCCATACAAAATAGCAAGACTTATACTCTTAATATTATCATCAAGTATAACTATATCAGAAGCTTGTTTTGCAACCTCAGTACCGCTTCCCATAGCAAAGCCTACACTGGCTTTTTTTAACGCCGGCGCATCATTTATCCCATCACCAGTCATTCCAACAATAAATCCAAGTTCTTCAATTATTCTAACAAGCCTACTTTTATCATTCGGTTTAGCCCTAGCAACTATCCGCACACGAGAAATACTTGCCTTTAACTCTTCATCACTCATTAAAGACATTTCATTACTAGTCAAACAAATATCACCCTTTTTAATAAGACCAAGTTCTCTACCAATAAACATAGCAGTATCAATTGAGTCACCGGTAACCATAATAAGGCGTACACCTGCTTTTTCAATAAGTGTAATTCCCTCTTTAGCATCCTTACGTATTTCATCTTTTAAAATTGCAAATCCTGCAAATATCAAATTTGTTAAATCGTTATTTTTAGAAAATGCCAAAACTATAACTCTGTATCCTTTGCTTGTATATTTAAGTATATTATTATTAATTTGTTCTATGTCCAACAACCTATCAATTTTTCCATTATTATAATAAGCAGTACATTTTGGCAAAATAACCTCAGAAGCGCCCTTGAAGTATGTATAATTCTCCGTTTTTACGCTTGAATACTTCTTATTACTATCGAAAACTTCTTTTGAAATAACTTTATCACCACATTTAAAACTCATAAAAGAATATAAAGCCTTATCTGTCGAATTACCAGATATTAATTTACCATCACTTACAATAGTATCGTTATTTAAAATAATCAAGCGACCAATTAAATCAAAAAAGTCAGGATTTTTATTAAGTACAACTTCATTCTCATAAAGTTTTCCGTCATATTGCACAATTCCATTTACACTCATTTTACCATTAGTAATAGTACCAGTCTTATCACTAAGTAAATAATTAATAGAGCCTGCCGTTTCAATACCAACCATTTTTCTAACTAAAACATTCTGTTTTATCATCTTTTTCATATTCGTCGATAGAACTAAAGCAACCATCATTGGTAACCCTTCAGGAACACTTACAATAATTATTGTAACTGCCAAAGTAATTGCGGATATAAGATATTCACTCATCAAATGAACATTAGTAATAGTATCCTTAATCAAAGATATATTAAAATTATTTTGAATAATAATGTTTGAAAACAGGTAAGAAAAAAATACCAAAAAAGCGCCAACATAACCAATATTACTTATAATTTTCGCTAAGTGCCTAAGTTTATACTTTAATGGACTTTCAGCAGTATCTTCCTGAAGTTCAAGTGCAATCTTTCCATAAATCGTATTTGTTCCAACCGACTGAACTTTCATCAAACACTCATTATTAGAAATAATCGTTCCTCGGTATAATTTATTATTTTCATGAGCCCTACCATTAACAGCAGTTTTAAATGTATCGTTAGACTCACCATTTATACAGGCTTCATTTACAAAAACACTACCACTAACTACTACTCCATCTGCTGGAACAATATCACCACTATTTAACGAAACAATATCATTAACTACAATATCATTAATATTTATTAAAATAACTTTGTTATTACGTTTAACTTTAACTTCTTTTACACTATTTTTAGATAATAAACTCTCAAAAGCCTTAGAACTTCCATATTCACTTATGCTTGATATAAAAGACGCCAAAAATATGGCTATTAACACTCCCAAAGTTTCAAACCAATCGTTATCAGCAAATAAAAAAACAAATTTCAAGGCCAAAACTATAAGTAGAATTTTTATCATCGGATCACCGAGCGACTCCAGAAACAACTTAAAAAAAGAATTCTTTTTAGTTCTTTTAATTTCATTATCACCATATAACGTACGATACTTCTTTACTTCTTCATCACTTAATCCATTATAAACGTTCATATGTCCTCCACTTAAACATATGAACTTACATAAAAAAAATATGCGACATGCATATTATTTTTTTTCTAGTATTTCTAAAATCGTTGGAACAATCTGTTTCTTTCTTGATACAAAGCCCTTAAGTAACTCGCCCTCTTCTATACTTGGCAAACTATAAGCTTCAGCTAATATATCAACAGCAGACCTATTAAATAAAGCATAAGAATTATTATTTATAAAATCCGTTACAAATAAACAAACAACCTTATAATCATTATTTACAGCAATCTCATCTAATCTATCAACATATTTTGAAATATCAGCCACATAATCATCAAAAGTTGTTGTAAACACCTGACCGATACCTATCTTATATTCACCAGCAACATAATTTTTAAAGTCTTTATAAATAACATCATCAATACTCATACCTTTAATACTAACTCCACTAGCAAGTAAATCCATACCATACTTTTCTAAATCAACTTTAGCAATTTTTGCAAGACTTCTTGCTGTTTCTCTATCTAAATCAGTTGTCGTTGGACTAGCAAATAAAAGTGTATCAGAAACAATTCCACTAAGCATCAACCCAGCTATTTCCCTAGGAATCTTAACCTTATACTCATTAAATAAAGTATAAATAATTGTATTAACAGACCCAACACTCATATTTCTAAAATTAATCGGATTATGTGTACTAATGTTGCCTATGTTATGATGATCAACAACCTCAACAATTTCAGCCTCATCTAATCCCTCAACACTCTGAGCAGGATCATTATGGTCAACTAAAATAACCTTTTTTCTCATAAGTTCACTCGTATCAATAACACGAAGCATTCCCTCACAATACCCATTATTATTTAAGAGTGGATAATTAGTATGTTTAAGTTTATTACTAATATCTAAAAAGTCACTTAAGTAATCCTGTGTATTAAAACATACAGCAGATGCAGCTCTTCTAATATTCTTAATTGGATTTGATAAAATAATAGTTCTAGCAGTTTTAAATGTATCATATGGTGTAATAATGACATTAACTTTATTCTTCTTAGCAAGAAGTAACTCATCAGAAGTTAAATTTCTATTATTAATAATAATTAGTAGTTTAACCCTCTTTTTAATTGCATGATCAATTATATGTTCTCTATCTCCAACTATAACAATTGACTTATCTCCAAGAGGAATACTATCAATAAACATTCTGTAAGGAAGTGCAACAGCAAGCGTATTACCACATATTTCATCATCAAACTTAATATAACTACTAGCATTTAATGTCTGTGCAATATTATCAAAAGTAGTATCTAAATAATTTGAACTACTAATAATAAGTTCACTAGCAATTTCTTTTAATGAAACATACCCGATAAACTTTTTAGCATCATCAACTATCGGAATACCTGTAATCTTCTTATCTGAAATATAATTATAAGTATCATAAATTGATGCATTTTCATTTACATAATATTTTTTCTTATACTTTACATCTTTAAGTTGTAACTTTACATCATTTAAATACTTCGGTGTCTCTACTCCAAAAGTTTTAAGTGCAAACTCAGTTTCTTTATTAATCTCACTTAAAACACGAGGCTCAGATGCTACCCCAATCGCATTTTTTAAATAACTTAAACTTATCGCACCACATACACTATCTGTATCTGGTTTACGATGTCCAAAAATTAAAACTTTATTCATTAAAATCACTTTCCTATTTTCTATATTATACACTACTTTATTAAATAATAAAATAACAAACCACTCTAATTATGTTATAATTAAAATAGCGAGGTTATCATGACAAAGAAAAAATTAAAATTAAAGAAAAAATTCAAAAGAAAACTAATTATTTTGCTATTCATTATAATTATATCAATCGTTGGTATCAAATCATATAAAACATACAAATACCATCAGACATATGAATACAAACTACTTGAAAAAAATTACACCAAAGAAGAAACAGACTTACTTCTAGAAAAATTAGACAAAACAAGAATTGAAAAACTACTAACCACAGAAAAAAATGAAAAACTAATAAACATTTTAAACGAAAAATACTTTTTAATCAAGAATTTAGATAAATATATTGCTTATAGTGATAAAAATCCAGAAATAAGTTTAACCGAAGTCATCGCACTAGTAAATGTTCACAGAGACCAAAACTATTACGAAAACATGGAGGTAACCGACACTTCTAAAGGAAACACCATGCTCGTAAATAAATATAATGCCTTAAGTAAAGACTATGAAGTAGAAGACTTAAAAACCATAAGTAAAACCTATAGCTATGGAGATAATAAAAAACTTAATAAAGAAGCTTATGATGCCTTTATTAGTTTAGCAGACGATGCTAAAAAAGAAGGATACACAATTCTAATTGTCTCATCATACAGAACCTATCAAGACCAAGAGGATGTATGGAAAGACTACAAAGCATCATTTGGAACTAAAAAAGCAGATGCATATGCCGCAAGAGCAGGATCTAGTGAACACGAAACTGGCCTAGCAATTGACGTTGCTGATTACAATGATAAAAATGACAAATTTGAAGCCACTGAAAGTTTCAAGTGGATGCAAACAAACGCCCATAAATATGGTTACATTTTAAGATACCCAAAAGGTAAAGAAAATATCACCGGTTACTCTTATGAAGCATGGCATTATCGTTATGTTGGAATAGATACTGCAACTAAAGTATATAATGAAGGAATAACATACGATGAATATTATGAATACTACTTAAAAAAGTGAGATTAATTTCTCACTTTTTTTAACATTTTTCTTGTGTAGAAAAATATAAGTCGCCACTTTTTTGTTTAGTAAATGTACCATTTCCAAATTCAAATACATACTCTTCATGAACACCAACTTCATCACAATCAACAATATTAACTGTGCCACCTTGCGTTCTATCATCAATAAAATAAAGCTTACCATTTGAAATACGGGCATTACCATCCAATTCAACAATTTCACTCAAAACATAATCCTTTTTACCACTTTGAACTTTTGTTACCAAATCATTATGATCATAACCAAGTTCCAACATATTATACATATATTCATATTTTTTATGACTAGCAACTAAGACTAACCTAAAACTTGGACCAGTAGGATAACGATATAAATAATAATTATATTCTTCGTCAGAATTAATTAATTTTCTACTAACATATTCAGTTAACTCTTCATTACACTCACCAGAATACTCAATATCAGTACGATATAAAAGACCTTCTGCCCTATCTCCAATATAATAGACATTTAAATAATACAAGTCCTCTAGTTTACTAACTAAAAATAAGTATTCCACCCCATCAACTTTTTTATTAAGCTTACAAATATCTTCTTCATTACTAACTAAATTATTATTACTATTATCATTTGAAGAATTATCGTGTAAACTAACAACATTAGTAGCCAAAAGAACTGCAAACACAATTGCACTTAAACCAATACCACCAAATAACCACCATATACCCTTTTTCATAATTTACCTCTAACACAAGTATAAACTATAATAATCAAAAATGCAAAACAAATAATTAGCTTGCATTTTATTTTTCATTTGCTTTCATTTCAAACAATATATCCCTTAATTGCATTGCTCTTTCAAAATCAAGCTCCTTAGCTGCCTTACGCATCTCATTTTCAACCTTTTGCATCATCTCACGAGACTCCTTCTTACTAAGTTTCTCTTTGCTTTCATCCTTAACCTCATTAGAAATTAAATCTCTAATTTCCTTAACAACCGTCTTAGGTACAATACCATGTTCTTTATTATATACCTCCTGGATACTTCTACGCCTTCTAGTTTCCTTAATCGCTTTATCCATCGCATCACTAATCGTATCAGCATACATAATAACATGTCCATTTTGATTACGTGCCGCTCTACCAATAGTTTGTATCAAACTTCTCTCACTACGCAAGAACCCTTGCTTATCAGCATCCATAATTGCTATCAAACTAACTTCTGGAATATCAATTCCCTCCCTAAGAAGGTTAATGCCAACAATAACATCATACTTACCAAGTCTTAAATCACGTATAATTCTAAGCCTTTCAAAAGTCTTAACCTCATTATGTAAATAAGCAACTTTTATATTAACACTCTTTAAATAATTAGTAAGTTCTTCAGCCATCCTAATCGTCAGCGTCGTAACAAGAACTCTTTCATTCTTACTAACTCTATCATTAATCTCTCCAATTAAATCATCTATTTGACCTTCAGTCGGTTTAACCTCAATTTCCGGATCTAAAAGCCCAGTTGGACGAATAATTGCTTCCGTAAATTTACCGCCAGTAAGTGATAACTCATAATCACCAGGAGTGGCTGATATATATATAGCCTCTTTAATCTTAGCATTAAACTCATCAAACTTAAGTGGTCTGTTATCAAGTGCACTAGGAAGTCTAAAACCATAATCAACAAGTGTTTGTTTACGCATCCTATCTCCATTATACATTGCTTTAACCTGAGGAAGAGTTACATGTGATTCATCCACAATAAGTAAATAATCATCACCAAAGAAATCCATCAAAGTAGATGGCGTTTCACCCTCTCCTCTAAGTGCTAAATGTCTACTATAATTTTCAATACCATGACAAAAGCCAGTTTCCCTAAGCATCTCTAAATCATACTCGCATCTTTCTTTAATTCTTTGCTCCTCAATTAATTTACCATGTTCATGAAAATACTTAATCTGCTCATCTTTTTCCTTATCAATCCTCTTAATTGCTTCAGCAAGTTTCGCATCACCCGTAACAAAGTGACTAGCCGGAAATAAAGTAATATGCTTAATATTTTGAATAACATTTCCACTTAAAACATCAAACTCACAAATGCGATCAACTTCATCACCAAAAAGTTCAATTCTAATACCATTTTTTCTCTCACTTGCTGGCACAACATCAATCACATCACCATTAACTCTAAAAGTACCACGATGAAAATCCAGCTGATTTCTCTCATAAGTCATTGACACCAATCTATCAATTATCGTATTACGTTTAATTTTATCCCCAACACTTAAAATAAGCATATTATTCTTATACTCTTCTGGCTCTCCAATACCATAAATACAAGAAACAGAAGCAACAACAATCGTATCTTTATAATTAATTAAAGCACTAGTTGCCCCATGTCTAAGTTCATCTATTTCATCATTAATACTAGAATCCTTTTCTATATAAGTATCCGTAGATGGTACATATGCTTCTGGCTGATAATAATCGTAATAAGAAACAAAGTATTCGACATGATTATTTGGAAACAACTCTTTAAACTCACTATAAAGTTGCCCAGCTAAAGTCTTATTATGAGCAAGAACTAATGTGGGTTTATTAACCCTTGCAATAACATTAGCAACCATAAAAGTCTTACCAGTACCGGTAGCACCCATTAAAACTTGTGCTTTCTTGCCTTCCTCTACACCTTTAACAAGTTCATCAATTGCCTCAGGCTGATCTCCACTAGGTTTATACTTAGAAACTAACTCAAACATACGCTCATCTCCTAACACCAACTATATTAATACATTTGTTTGCTTAAGTCAATAAAATTTTCATCAAGTAAAAAACAAACTAATAATACTTAAAAATACAATTCTATTATTCCCATCTTTTACTAGTTAATTCAAAAAAAATAACCCTTAAAAAAATTGGTTTTTTCCACCAATTTTATATTAATCTCTATCTCTTCCAAATATAGCAAGTAATCTAATAATCTCTAACGCACTAGATAACACACCAGCAACGTATGTATAAGCTGCTGCTCTTAGCATTCTACTTGCTCCGCTTGCGTCAGTATTATCAGTAAGCCCTAACTCATTTAAATTATTAAGTGCTCTTTTACTAGCATCTATCTCAACTGGTAAAGTAATAAGCTGGAAAACTAAACCAAGACCATATAATGCTATCGCAAGCATAATTAAATTATGCATTTCTAAAATAGCCCCAATAATAAGTAACACATAAGCAAATGTTGTTCCAAGATTAACTACCGGATAAATAAAACTACGCAATCTCATAAAGAAATATCCGTCCTTATCTTGAATAGCATGCCCACATTCATGTGCAGCAATAGCAAGAGACGCTACACTATCACCATGAAAAACCTCTGTTGATAATCTAACTGTCTTTCTAGTTGGATCATAGTGATCAGTCATCTTCCCTTTAGTCTCAACAACATATAAATCTCCTAGACCATTAGCTTCTAATATCTTCTTAGCAGTATCAAGTCCTGTTAACCCTTTACCATTCTTAACTACTCTAAACTTACTATAACTGGTACTTACATAAATCTGAGCCATTAAGGGAATTAAAATAGCAATTAAATAAAGTAAATCCATCTATACCTCCTTATAGGTAGTGCCTTCCCTTGTATCAATCAAAATAATTCCCTTTGCTTTAAGTTCATCTCTAATTGTATCTGCAAGTTCAAAATCACGTTTCTTCTTCGCATCATTTCTAGCCTCAATTAACTTCATAATCTTATCATGATCTGCACTTACCTTCTTCTCAGCAACTAAATTCAAACTTAAAACTTTATCAAAATTTCTAAGTAACTCTAACTTAGTATGACCATTAACCATCTCATCTTTAAGTAAATCATACACTAAAGTTATTGCATTTGCAGTATTTAAATCATTAGACAAACTCTCCATAAACTTATCATTATAAGAAGCAAACTCTCCTTCATCTAAGTCTCCCTCATCTTTAATTAAACCGATACGATTAATAAGTTTATCATACTGTGCTTCAACTTGATTAAGAGCTTCATAAGAGAATACTAACTGCTTACGATAATGACTCTGTAAGCACATAAGTCTAAATGCAAGTGGATTATACCCCTTTTCCATAAGAACACTTACTGATAATACAGCTCCCTTACTCTTACTCATCTTACCAGTCTCATCCATTAAATGTTCATTATGAAACCAATAATTACACCACTTATGACCTAAATAAGCCTCACTTTGCGCTATCTCATTAGTGTGATGTGGAAAAATATTATCTACTCCGCCACCATGAATATCTAAGTGTTCGCCTAAATATTTTAAACTAATACCAGTACACTCAATATGCCATCCTGGATAACCAGTTCCAAAAGGTGAATCCCACTTTAAATCTTGATCTTCAAACTTACTTTTAGTAAACCATAAAGCAAAGTCTGCCTGATTACGCTTACTATCATCATAATCAACACCATCTCTAACACCAACAACCATATCGTCTTCTTTATGATTAGTTAATTTATAATAATCTGTAAGCTTACTAACATCAAAATAAACATTTCCTCCAGACTTATAAGCATAACCTTTATCAAGTAAAACATTTATTATCTTAATATATTCATCTATATTATCAGTAGCGGGACTAACAACATCTGGTCTTCTACAGTTAAGCGCATCAAAGTCCTTAAAAAATGCATCAGTATAAAACTTAGCAATATCCATTACACTCTTATGCTCTGCCTTAGCACTCTCAACCATTTTATCCGCGCCACTATCACTATCACTTTTTAAATGTCCAACATCAGTAATATTCATAACTCTCTTAACATCATATCCTAAATATCTAAGTGTCTTATCTAAAATATCATGTCCAATATAATTACGCATATTACCTATATGAGCATAATGATAAACAGTTGGGCCGCATGTATAAAACTTTACCTTTCCTTCCTCATAAGGAACGAACTCTTCAACAGTTCTAGTTAATGTATTATATATTTTCATAATGCCTCCTAACAAATATTATAACACAAACCCTAACTAGCCGCAAACCCTACTTTAGTACTAATATCTTCATCAATCAAAAACATCACGGACTTATCTAAATAAAGCCTTTCATTCATACTATTTTCAATATACCCTTTATCCTTCATCATCCTAATTATATTATCTAAAACCCTTCCTCTCTTGTTATAATTATCAAATACCACCAAAGAAAAAGGATTATCACTAATCTTGTTATATAAATAATTAGTACTCACAAACTTATTTAAACTATACTCATCATTATAAAGAGCACAATCTATATCAATCACATTAACACCTAAACACTTACCTATATCAAATGGAGCATGTCTTTTATCATCACTACCACTAAATACCATATACTTACTTTTATCAGTGCACTTAAACATCTTAACAACATTATCTGCAAGCACTTCTGAATACTTATCACTAAGCACCGCCCTTACCTTATCCAAATTCTCATCACTGACTAAAGAAATATTACACCTCTTGCTTATTACTTCATACACATCTTCCTTCGTAAGTATACGTTTTTTACCTTCTAAAGCTATCTTAGATAAACTAGTATCTAATATATCTATAGACTTATCAGGATTATAACTATTAGGTAAATACTTATCACACAAATCTACTAAATACTTAATAACATTAGAATTAATCTTCAAATTATAAAATTCTTCATAACTCTTCTTTAACTTATTTAATATTGTAACAGTATCCTTTAAACTAGGCTCATTAACAATTACCTTCGCAAACCTTCTCACAAAAGCCCCATCTTTCTTTAAATACTCATCATACTCCCTTTTAGTAGTAGCTCCAATAATCTTTAAATCATTCCTGGCTAAATAAGGCTTTAAAATATTAGCACCATCAACTCCAGCCTCACTAGAACCTGTCTTCATAATCGTATGAATCTCATCAATAAATAGAATAATATTCCCATTACGAATAACCTCATTAATAAGCCCATTTACTCTCTCTTCAAACTCACCACGATACTTAGTACCCGAAACCAAACTAGAAGTACTAACCAAATAAACCTCTTTCCCCTTTAATCTATCTGGCACATTTCCACACTTTATCCTCCTAGCAAGTTCATATGCTATCGCCGTCTTGCCAACTCCGGGATCACCAACAAGTAAAGGGTTATTCTTACCCTTTCTTAAAAGTATCTCCATCACTTCATCAAGTTCCTTATCTCTTAAATAAATCTTATCTATTTCCTTATCAGTTAAACATACCCCAATAGACGAAAGTATCTTTGGTTTATCAAGTTCTTTAACAAGTGCATCTGTATCAACTCCCATATTATAAGCCACTCTAAGTGCTATCCCATCACTTTCCCCAAACAAAGAAGAAAGTAAATATAACTCATCCATCTCCTTATGCTCATCATAACTTTTATTATAAGCATTATCAATAACTAATTTAAGAAGTGGTGTATATAAAATAACTTCACTTTTCTTAGAAGCCTGACCAATTAATCTAACAAGTTCATCCCTAAAACCAGCATAAGTCAAATTAAACTTATAACATATTTTCTTTACTCTATCCCTTTTTAGCAAAGCAAGAAGCAAATGTTCCGTCCCAACATAAGGATGCCTTAAATTAAGCATCTCTCCCTCTGCAGACTTTAATATCATACAAACATCTTTATTAAAACACTTGTCCATAAAAAAATCCTCCTTTTATATCTTATGATATAATGCGGAAGATTTATCAAATATATTCAAAAACAATTATCTAACCTCAATCTGTCTGCAAGAGTTGCTATAAACTCAGAATTAGTAGGTTTAGCTCTATCATAATCTACAGAATGTCCAAACAAAGACTCCATCAAATCATAATCTCCTCTACTCCAACTAACCTCAATCGCATGTCTAATTGCTCTTTCAACTCTACTAGAAGTTGTATCATACATTGAAGCAACCTCAGGATATAATTCCTTTGTAATTGCTCCTATCATCGATGGATTCTTATACATCAAACTAATACTATCCCTAATATAAGAATAACCCTTAATATGAGATGGAATTCCTAAAGAATGTAACATATCAGTAATCGCCCCATTTAAAGACTTATCATCAAGAAATAATTCCTTACTACTAGTTTTATAAACCTCTCTCACTCTTGAATACAAAGAAGCCATATCATAAGGCTTAAGCATATAATAGTTAACACCCTCATCCATGCATTTATTAATAATTAAAGTAGAGTTTATATTAGTAGTAACAATACTCTTAACATTTATCCCCTTCTTACGAATAGTTTCTAAAACACTTAAACCATCCAACTTTGGAATAATTAAATCCATGATAAGTACATCAAAATCATGTGCACGCTCTTCAATTATTTTAACTGCCTCTACTCCATCATTTGCACTTAAAACGACCTCAATATCACCACAATCACTAAAATACTTCTTTACGTCATTAACAGCATTACTACTATCATCAACTATAAAAACACGTATTTTATTCATTCTTTAATTTTCCATATCGTACTAACACACAAATCAATTATAATACAAACTTCGTCATAACCATAGAAATTATTTTGTAAACTATTGTAAATAAACGTAAACTTTTGTCGAATTATAATTTATTTACACACTCTTTTACATCATCTTTACTAAGGTTTTTACTCATAACTCCTGTAAAACCATCATTAAGAAGTTCCTTCTTCGTATTAAAATTAATCTCATTACAAAGCACAACCACTGGGCACTCTATGCTCTCCTTCTTTATCTTATAAATAAAACTTCTAGCATCTATTTTCTCCATATCCTCATCAATAAATACTAAATCATAACGTACCTCACTTCTAAGTTCATTAAGTAAATCCAAAGTAACATCAAAAATATGAACATCACAATCTCTCTTTAAAGTATTCTTAATAACCTTTACACTCTTATCACTTAAACTAACAACACCTATACGTTTCTTACTAAGTAAAGTTTCATTATACTTATCTATAACCTTATCCTCACTAGACTTCTCCCCAAAAGCTATTCTTTGATCCAAGATAATCTGTACTTTAGTCCCTTTACCATTCTCACTATTAATTGATATCGTTCCTCCAAGTAAATTAAGCATCTTACGAACAACAGAAAGACTAACTATCTTATTATCAATATTTTCAATATCACTATCACTCATCTCATTATGATTAGTCATAATCTCATTATGCTTTAAAATATCAATTCCACATCCAGAATCCTCAACAACCAAAATAAGTCTGCACACATCATACTTAATAATCGCACTAGCTCTAAACTCAACAAAACCCTTATTAGTATACTTTAAAGCATTATCCAAAACAGAATTTAATATCTGCTTAACTTTCATTGAATCTCCAAATAAATACTCTGGCATTCCTTCACTTAAAACAAATCTATAATCAACTCCATCATGTGCTTTTTCTTTACTACCTAAATATACACCATCCAAAAGTAACTTTACATTATACTTATTCTTAATATTCTTAATATACTTAGAATCTAATGACGAAATATCAATTGTCTGCCTAATATTATTTCTAGAAACATTAACAATATTGTTAAGTTCACTTACTTCATATAAAATATCTTTATTCTTAGTTAAAGAAGCAATATTATTACTTATAACCTCTACTTTATCAAGCTTATCCTTAATATCCATTGTAACAACATTTAAAAAATTACTCTTTTCATTACTAGTCTGCTCAGATAAATTTCTTGCCTTCTGCACCTCAGCAAGTAATTTTAAGTCAGGATTTTCAATAGTAAAATACATAATAAATAGTACTAAAGTTTCCATAGAAGTAGTAAGAGTAACCTGCGGATTAAGTCTTTGAATAAACGCAATTATAATATTAAAAACCGTAAAAGCAAAAAATGGAATTGCTTTTTTAATATCAATCTTCTTAAAACAAACTAACGTCGTAATAATACTAAGCGTAATAAGAACTGTACCTACATTATAAACATAATCACAAGATGGTCCAGTCGCAAAACCTACCGCTGTAGTAATCGGTAAAGCAAAAATTACAAAAATACTAAAAATTAAAAATGCCAAACTAAATTTTTTAACCTTATCAAAAATACTTTCTTTATCACTTAAACACAACGAATAAATATAAAGACTCATCATAATGGTAAAACAAGTTAAAGTACTCATAAAAGTCTTTGTAAAAAAATGAGATATCGGACTATTTTCTGGAAAAGTAAACCCAACAATAGAACACATAGTTTCTCCAACAAGCCCAATTAAATTAACAATAAGCAAAATAGAATAATATTTTGTCTCCCTCGTCTGTAAATGATTCTTCTTAAAATAAACCAAATTTAAAACAAACGAATAAATAAGTGAAAAACCAATAATATAAATATACTTCATACAAGCCTCCTATAATAAAATATTATCACAAAAAAAAAGATAAGTCTATTTCTTTAAGACTTTATCTTTACCTTTAGTATTAACATATAAAAGATTCTTTACACTTAAACACTTAGAACTATAACCTTCTTCAATCAAAGGATGAATATCTCTCTTACCACTAGGTGCAACTGGAAAACCTTCTTCTATACTTCTAACACGTACATATAACTTATCTAACAACTCTGGACTAAACTTAGATTTCAATCTCTTACTTAAACTAGCAAGGGCTTTCTCTTTATTTGCTTCAGGTTGTAATATAATATGCATAACATAAGCTTCTCCAATATACTCATCACTAATCTTAACAAGAGAACCTGTCATAATATTCTTAGTATCATCTAAAACTGCATCACAAATCTCATATACAGGAATAACCTCTCCATCATCAAGAATAACATTATTATTAAGTCTATCCTTAATCTTAACGCTACCACTTTTAGTCATATAAGCAACATTACTCATAACTAAAAATCTTCTGCCATCCTCAGCCTCAATATATGGACTATCAACATGTAGCTTAGAAAAATCATCACCAGTATAATAATAACCCATCATATCACAAGGACTCTTAACACCAATAAGCCCTTTATCACCAGGTTTACGATAATTTCCCTGTTCATCCAAAATTACAACCTCAGCAAAAGGTAACACATTAAGACCTATTCCTTCCTTACTAAAAGTATAAGGTGGCAACTTTTCCATATAACTCTTAAATAATGTTGTAAATACTCCACTTGCTTCTCCAGTTCCTCCACCAATTGAATAACAAACTGGAAAATGTAATTTCTTAACTCCAAACTTATGCTTACGTGCCACTTTATTAAAGTACTTCTCACTACCCTTATCCATACCTTCGCCAGTAATCGTTGGAGCAATTAACTCACCAAGTTGTCCATTACGATAACCATCACCAGCAAGTCCATCACACAATCTTCTAAACTCCTCATCATGCTCTAAAGCATAACACAAATCATAATTAAATCCTTGACTTCCAGGCTGATAATTAGCTCTATGCATTATAACTGAATACTTAAAGAAATCCTTATCATAAACTGGCTCCAAACATAAAGTGCACCCATGAAACAATCCATCCATCAAAGTACACAACTCCATATGTGTATAAACAGGAATATGACACAAAGATTTAATACCATCCATATTAGTTAAATTAGTTATATCTCTATCCTTAAACCTAGCAATAGTAGCATAACTTCTATTACTATGAAGTACCCCTTTAGGAACTCCAGGATTAGTAGTACCACTAGTATAAGTAATAGCTGCAGGATCATCTAACTCACTATCATTAACAACATTATCACAATAATTTATACCAATACCCTCAAAATTCTTTGAAGACATAACTGTTTTACTACTTTCTTCCCTAATCTTAGAAACCTTACTATCAAATAATCCAGGATGAAACTTATCATCAATCTCCTCATAAGGATTACCACCCTTTAAAGAATCAGCTAAAGACAAAACAACCACATTACTTATACTACTCTCATCTATCTTATCCTTAACCATATCATAAACATCATCACTAATAAAAATAGTATTACTCTTAGAATGTTCTAAAATAAACTTAGTATAATCCTTATCAAACCACTCACCAATAGAATTAAGTTTAGCCCCAATTAAATTAGTAGCTAAAAATAAATATACAAACTCTGGAATATTAGTAGCACAAACAGGAACCTCACTACCAGCACCATAACCCATAGTTTTCAAACTCTTCGCATAGGCATACACCTTATCAAACATATCACCATAAGTAATCTTATTACCACGATAAAGAAGTGCAGTCGTATCTAAATTATCCTTATTTCTTAAATAAACCTCAACCGCAAACGAATGATTATGAAAAGCATCCATATCAGCTATAACCATCTTAGCACTATCACTAATCTTTAAATCAGTTACATAATGTCTCTTCCACTTACGTGAATTCTTTAAACTCTCATTAACTTCACTAGCAAATTTCTCCATATAATCTTTCTTACTACTTATCATAAAATAAGCCCCCAATCAATGATTTTATAATAACAAACTTTTATAAAAAAATCAATCAAACAAAAAAGTGATTCCTTAAAATCACTTCTCTGTAATAAAAAATCTCTGATACCAAGTTAAAAATGCATAAATAGTATAAATCTGTTTCCCATAAACGGCACCATTATAATGCTCATCCAATAACTTATTAATCGCCTCATTATCAAAAAATTCTTTTGAAAAATCACTATTAAATAAATCCTTAACTTTATTATAATACTTCTCTTCTCTTATCCATTTACCAAAAGGAACCGGGAATCCCTTCTTCTTACGCTTAGCCCACTCCTCCGGTATCTTCTCATCTGCTATCCTTCTAAAAATATACTTAGTCTGTCCATCACGAACCATATACTTTGTTGGTATCTTCTGTGATAACTTCCAAACCTCTTTATCTAAAAATGGTACCCTAAGTTCAACAGAATTTGCCATACTCATCTTATCAGCCTTAAGCAAAATATCATTAGGTAACCAAAAATTCAAATCAATATACATCTTTCTTTGAACATCATCCTTACCCTTAACCTCATCATAATAAGGAGTACATAAATCAAATGGTGATAAATCAGTCCTATACTTAGGCTTAAGTATTGCTTGTGCATCTTTACTTAAAAACATCTCAGTTTTATTATAATATCTCTCTTCTAAAGGCTTACTATATTTTTCAATTGTATGTTTCCCCTTAAAATAAGGAAGATTTTTCGTAATATTACCAATACCTCTTCTTAAAAATAAAGGCACCTTATCATAGAATTTCTCTAATCCTTCAAGATTATACTCATTATATCCACCAAACATCTCATCAGCACCCTCACCAGAAAGGACAACCTTAACCTCTTTTCTAGCAAGTTTACTTAAAAAATATAACGGCACAGCTGACACATTCGCACTAGGCTCATCCAAATGATACTCTACAGTAGGTAAAATATCAAAAAACTCATCAGCACTAATTACCTTAGAATAATGCTTAATCTTAAAATAATCAGACAAATCCTTAGCATACTCAATCTCTGAAAAACCTTTGCCATCAAACCCTACAGTAAACGTCTTATTAGGTCTAGCCTCAGCAACTACATAAGATGAATCAACTCCACCACTTAAATAAGAACCAACCTCAACATCACTAATCTGATGATACTTAATTGAGCTTTCAATTGTCTCCTTCAAAACATTCTCATACTCATCAAAAGGCTTATCTTCCTTCTCATACTTAAGCTTAAAATACTCCTTAACCTCTAACTTATCATTTTCATAAACAAAATAATGCCCAGGTCTTAACTTATAAGTATACTTAAAGAAAGTCTCTTCCATATGATTAGTTCCATAAGATAAATACAAACTAAGTACCTTCTCATTTAACTCTTTCTTAAAATCAGGATGTGATAAAAAAGATTTAATCTCTGATGCAAACATAAATAATCCATCATTCTTATAATAATAAAATGGTTTAATTCCAAAAATATCTCTTGCCCCAATTATTTTCTTCTTATTTATATCATAAATTATAATTCCATACATTCCACGTAACTTATTAAATATCTCAGTATCCCACTCTTCATATCCATGAACAATTACCTCAGTATCTGTATTAGTTCTAAACTTATGACCACACTTAATTAAATCCTCACGTAAACTTTGATAATTATAAATCTCTCCATTAAAAGTTATTGCAATCGTATTATCTTCATTATATATTGGTTGACTACCACCCTTTAAATCAATAATAGATAACCTTCTAAAACCAAGTGCAACATTATCATCAACATAATAACCATCACTATCTGGTCCTCTATGGATAATCCTATCCGCCATACTCTTAATAATCTTCTCTTTGTCTTTCTTAGACCTCTTATCATTAAATCCGCAAAATCCACACATTAATCCTCCTACACATTAAATCTAAAGTAACAAATATCCCCATCTTGCATTAAATATTCCTTGCCCTCTAAACGCATCTTACCTGCTTCCTTAACCTTAAGTTCACTTCCACAATTCTTCAAATCATCAAATGACATAACTTCTGCTTTAATAAATCCACGTTCAAAATCACTATGAATTATTCCTGCACACTCAGGTGCTTTCATCCCCTTCTTAAAAGTCCATGCTCTGCACTCATCTTTTCCAGAAGTAAAAAATGTTTGTAACCCAAGTAAATCATAAGTTGCATATATTAGTTTATCTAAACCAGAAGAAGTAATACCCATTTCTTTTAAAAACTCCTTCTTATCATCCTCATTTAACTCTGCAAGCTCACTTTCCATCTTCGCACACACAACAATTACACTAGCATCCTCTTTAGAAGCATACTCACTAACCATATCTGTATACTTATTATGGCCTACTATCGCATCATCCTCATTAACATTAGTCATATATATAATCGGTTTCAAAGTAATAAAGCAAAAAGCTTTTAAAATTTGTCTCTCTTCCTTAGATAAATCCAATCTTCTAAGTGGAATATTTTGCAGTAACGCTTCTTCACACTTCTTAAGAGTTTGAAACTCTAAAAGTTCAGCCTTATCCTTAGTCATCTCACACTTTTTCGCAATCTTACCAATCCTATTTTGTACAATCTCTAAATCAGAAATTATTAACTCGACATTAATTATCTCAATATCCCTAATAGGATCAACACTACCCTCAACATGAATAATATCACCATTTTCAAAGCATCTAACGACTTCAACTATCGCATCCACTTCTCTAATATGACTTAAAAACTTATTACCAAGACCTTCACCATTAGATGCCCCCTTAACAAGCCCAGCAATATCTGTAAACTCATAAGTAGTTGGTATAGTTCTCTCTGGCATATATAAATTTTCTAAATAAGTAAGCCTTTCATCTGGTACAGTAACAACCCCTACATTCGGATCAATCGTCGCAAATGGATAATTAGCTGCTAATATATTCTTCTTCGTAATCGCATTAAATAACGTACTCTTACCAACATTAGGTAACCCTACAATTCCTGCCTTTAACATAACATCATCTTCCTTCTATCTGCCCCTTTGATAAGCAATAATCTCCTTTTTAACCTTCTCTAAATCAGGCTTAACCCCTCTTTTATATAAAACTTGTACAAGATCCATACCAGGGCCTCTATTACCCTCAATAATAAGTGGTCCATCTTTACTAATTGCAACATCCCATCCAATAACATTAACATTATCATTTACCTTAGCTGCCTTATTAACCATCTTCTTAATCTCTTTCCAGTATGGAATCTTATAACCATTTACTTTAACATGAGTAACACTAGTCTCTTTAGAAACATTCCCCTCTTTATCTATTGCTTCACCCTCTAAAATTCCTTTAGCAGTATTAATCTTTACACCAACACCACCTTGATGAAAATTATCCGCAATTGTCTTGCCAGCGCCTATCCTAGCTACTGCAAACAAAATCTCACTCTTACCACCAATACACTTAGTCACTATCCTAAGCGTATTAATACTATTAGGATTTAACTTACTCCACTCTGCATCTTGAACAACAAGTTCCTCAAGTAAACAATTTTCTTCCTTTAACTTCTCATAAAAAGTCTTCATATCTTTAACATCACTAGAAGCTAACTTAACAACATCCTGTCCCCCTAACCCACTAATTGGTTTACGAACAAACTCTTTATGGCTACTAATAAAATCTTTAACTTTAGAAAACCCGTCATCATAAGATACAAACTCTCTTTTAGTAAACTCACTAAAATTCTTATGAAAATTAACCTTATTTGAGAAAAAGGGCGCATACTTAACATTAGCAGCTAACTCATAAAACTTATTTTGATAACCAATCGTCGCATAAGTCTTTCTCTCACTAAAACTCTTATTATAAAATTCATAATTTAAATAATCCTGAAGTCCAGACTTAAATACAAGTGCTGAAACCGCAGTATCTATAAACATTAAAATTGTACTCTTACCAGTTTTTTGAGAAACATTCTTTAAATTCTTATAATGTCTCTTATAATTACCTTTAAGGGCAAATCCAATAAAACCCATGTTATCACCAACCCAAATTATAACAAAAAAAAGGCCTCTTTAAAAGCCTTTATTCTGCTGTTTGACTTAAGGTTATCGTTTTTGTTTCAGTTTTAGTTCCTCTAACAAATGTAATTTCAACCTTATCACCAACATTATACTTATATAAATAATATTTTAAAAATGATGAACCCTTAATATCATAATCACCAAACTTAGTAATTACATCACCTTTTTCAAGCCCAGCCTTATCTGCTGGTGATCCCTTTTGAACATAACCAACTACTGCACCTTCAGTAATATTCTTACTTAAAGATATTCCATACTCTCTAATTAAAGCATCAGTATTACTTACATCTAAAGTACCAACTCCAAGCATAGGACGCTCTATCTTACCACCCTTAATTAAAGATTCAGCTATACTAATAGCATCCTCTATAGGAATTGCAAATCCCATACCTTCTACACCACTACTAACAAGTTTCATATTAGTAATACCAATAACCTCACCATTAGCATTAGCAATAGGTCCACCAGAATTACCACTATTAATAGCAGCATCAGTTTGCATAACATTCATAACCCAAGAAGCTACACTAGAATTACTAGCATTAACCTCAACTAATCTATCCTTACCACTAATAATACCTCTAGCAACTGTCCAAGAATACTCAGAAGCAAGTGGAGTACCAATAACAAATGCCGTATCCCCTAAACGAGTATCCGCAGCCTTACCAATCTCCGCAACTTTAATAATTTTATCCTTATCTATAGATAAAACCCCAATATCACTATACTCATCACTACCAACTACTTTAACAGTCTCCGTCCTATTATTAGTAAACTTAACTTTAACTTCACTAGCACCAGATATAACATGATTATTAGTTAAAATATATGACTTCTCACCCTCAGTCTTATAAACAAATCCACTACCACTACTTACCATAGTACCATTTTGATAAGACTCAACAACAACCACTGCATCATAAAGCTTCTCAACAGCATCAGCTATTCCATTATCAGTAACTGTTACCTCTTTCTCTAACTTATTAACTACCGTCTGACTAAGTGGTTTAAAATATCTAATAGCATAATACATACCAACACTACCAATACCTAAAGCCACCATAAATATTACAACATATACAAGAACATTACTTTTATCCTTCTTCATATTTCCTCCTACAAATCTAATATTTCTCTAAAATTCCTTGGAAATCCCATCGTATCTAGGACCTTCCCAATGTTAATAACTTTAAGTTTTCCACAAAGAATATCTATCTCATAACTTAACTCATTTATAAGAAGACGAAACTCCTCAGGCCTTAAAAGCTGCTTTAAAATAATGATTAAAGCAAAAAGATCATCCTTACCATAAATATACTCACCATCAGTAGTTGGTATATCAAGCCCATCATGATACCTAGTATCGCCAATTATCTTCTGCGTTCTATGATCATATAATATATCCTCATGTGCACACAAATTACGATAATTAGAAAGTATTGGAAGATAAGTCAAAAGATTATTAATCGATAAATCATAAATATTTGCAATTTCCTCTTGATCTTCCCTCTTCATAACAGTATAAAGTTCACCAACAATACCAAATGATAAAACTTTCACGACAACCCAAAGTGGAATATAACCATAATTCTTTAAATAATGACTAGTAGCTGAATGCTGCGCACCATTAACCCTAATTTGACGTTTCATCTTTTTTAAAGTATCACTTAATTGTCTCTGTTTATCTGGTACCTTAGTAAAATTTTCTGGTTTCAAGTAATCTTTCTCTCTAAAACCATATTTCTTTGATAACTGATAAGAAATAATACTCTTCAAATTGTTCTCAATAATCAACAAATTTTTAAAGACAATATTTCGTACCTGTCTATCAAAATTGAATAATGCATATAACTCTCTAAAAGTTGTACCTTTAATGAAATTACGATCCTTAGGGCTCTTTAAAAACAAATGACGATAACCACTAATAAAGAAATAATTCTCACGAATAAGAATATCTTCTGTAAAAAGATAGTCATCGATAATAAGACCTTTGCTTTCAAGGATACTTATTTGTTCTTGAATTGTTTTAAAGACCTTCATCTTCATAGTCTCACCTATTATCAAATTATATCACACATTCCTGATAAATCATATAATTATATTATGAAAATTTTATGAATTTACGAATAAAAATAATTTATAACACCTTGAGTTATTTTCAAAGAAAGATTTTTAACATACCCTTCATTTAAAAGATTAGTCCTATCAAAATAATTAGACAAAAAACCGCACTCCACCAAAACCCCAATAGGATTAAGCCTATCATACATATACTTACCACGCATCTCTTTTATCTTTCTATTAGTTTTTGTAAAAGAGTTTAACTCACTTTGAATAACCTCAGCTAAATGCTTATTGTAACTATTATTACTAACATAAAAAACTTGTGCACCACGATACTTAGAACTCTCAAAAATATTTTGATGAATAGATAAATATATATCAGGATTCGTATTATTAATAATCTCTATCCTCTTATCAAAATCACTCTTCTTCCTTCTAGATACTCCATCTTCACTTAAATCATCATCACCAGTTCTCGTTAAAATAACATTAGCTCCCTTTTCCTCTAAAGCATTCTTAAGAAACATAACAATCCTTAAATTAACATCCTTCTCTTTAACATTACCCACTTCGGCACCACCATCTTTACCACCATGCCCCGCATCTAAAATAATCGTTTTACCTAACAAAGGAAACGTACTAGAAGCCCCATTAACCATCAAAGCCAAAGCAATTAAAAACAAAAAAGCAAACAATGTATACAAACACTTTCTCATACAATAATCTATGAAAACTATAAAAAAAAAGACTATTAAATAGTCCACACAAAGTCACTCTTTAAAATCACCTAAAATCCACATAACCATATCCTTAACAGTATCAGTAATATCTCTAGTTACAAAACCAAGATCTCTCTTCGCTTTCTCATTACTAAAATTCGAATTAGAAGATAACGTATACAAAGAATACTTAGTAAAAAGTGGTGTTTTTCCTTTAACATTATAATACATCTCATAAAAAGGTGCTACTATCTTAGCAATCATAATTGGTAATACAACCTTAATTCTTTTTTTGCCAACAACATCACAAACCAAATCGGCAAGTTTCTTAATCGAAACAAACTCCCCTGACATAATATAACATTCTCCCTTTTTCCCCTTATCACAGGCCATAATTATTCCTTTTGCAACATCCCTAACATCAACAAAATCATATCCTCCCTTAACACACATTGGAAGTTTGCCTCTTACAATTTCCCTAACAAGCGCAGTCAAATGACTATTACTAAAATCATATGGCCCCAAAATACCAGAAGGATGAACAATACAAGCATTTAACCCTTTATGCTTAACCGAATCCATAACATATCTTGCAGCTTCAGCCTTTGTTTTAGCATATAGTCCAACTACATCATCAGGATTAAAAATAGACACCTCACTAATCAAATTTCCATCACTCTTCTCAGGAATAGCATGAACACTACTAACATAAATAAGTTTAGCATTATACTCCAATACCTTATCCACTATATTTTTAGTTCCATTAACATTAACATCATAAACCCTTGAATTATACTTTGATTTTATATAAACAACAGCAGCACAATGAATCACAAAGATTTCTGCGCCATCACAACCATCAAAAACAGAATTAAGAGTATCCGCCTTTGTAACATCACCATAATAAATAGAACATTTCAAATTATTAAGAGAACTTATAGACTCACCATTTAATACAAAAGCTCTTACCTCTGCATTATCATCATGTTCTAACATTCTAATAATATTATTACCTAAAAAACCACTAGCACCTGTAACTATATAAATTCTTTTCATAAATCATCCACCTATCTCATATTATATTTTTCATTATCTATCTATATAATATCACTTTTTTTACTAATTCTGTACTAACTAACAAAAAAAATGCCTAACTAGCACTTTCAACAACATAATACTTACTATCACTCTTAATTAAAATTAAAGTCACTTTAGTATCATATCCCAAATCTTCATTATAACTTAAAGTTAAACTAACCTTCTTAGCATCACTTTCATTATCACCAATTTTATACTTAGTATCACTAATCTCATCAGCACTAACACTAACAACCATTGGAAGTATCTGACTTCTCTTTCCATCAGAATTATCCTCTAAATACTTATACAAAGTATCTTGAACATTTACCTTAAAATTATCTCTACCACTTTCTAAAACATATTCAGTGCCACCAACATCATACTTATTTACCTTATTAGATAAAGTATATAAATCAGTAACAAACATCTTAGATATTGTTTTAGCATAAGCATCATCATTTATATTATCATTATTTAAAATAGTCTTAAGTTCATTAAAAAGTTCTTTCTGTAAATTAGTGGCATTACTCTTAAGAACATACCCATACTTATCAATCTTATCTATACTCTTAACACTATTATCTACACTATCCCTATGAGTTATATTATAATAAATACCACCAATAGAATACAATAACACTAATACTAATATCACTAAACCAATCTTTTTCTTTTTCATTTCTTATCCCTTTCATCACTAGTAACCCCTATTAAATCATAAACAATTATATCATTTGAAATATCAATTAACTTATCTGCTTTATTCTTAGCATTAGCAATATACTCATCACTCAAAACCTCATTTAAATTAATTGCCTTGTACTCTTCTTTGGAATTATAATAATACACTTTATTAGTTAAGAAATTACCATTTGGAAACGCTATTACATTATCATCTTTAATTTCAAATATATCATTTCCCAAAGCATACTTATTATAAATACCAAACATATTACCTATCGTTGGCATAACATCAATCATACCCATATAATAATCAATTTGTTTTTCAAACTTTTTATTCTTACTCCAAATAATTAGTGGAGTCTTTTTATTAAGTTCGTTATCATAATAATCATAAGGAATATATCCTTCATCTTCCGCAGTTAAAACCCTATCAGTTGCTGCATCATAATTATAATAATAATTAAAATCTTTTAAACTAATCTTAGGATCATGATCACCATAAAACACAAATATAGTATTATCAAACTTATCACTATTTTTTATATAAGATATAAACTCGCCCATCGCTTCATCTGCATAATGACCACTTCTTATATAATTACCTAATATTGTATTTTTCAAATAATCTCTTTTTACAATTTCATATTTTCCAGTTATTTCATTATAAACTTTTGCACTTTTTGTTAAATCAATCTGCTCAAACTTATCATTATTTGCAAAAGGCGTATGATTAGATAACGTAATCACAGTACCCATATAATTATTATTATTTTCTTCAATATTCTCTAAAATATTAATACTTTGTCTAAAGAATGACTTATCACTTAAACCTAATCCAATAGTTTCATCAATATCATAAGAAGTACTTGAATAAAAATCCCTATAACCTAAAGACGGATGCATAACTCTTCTATTCCACATAGAAGCTTTATTACCATGCATACTAAATGTATAATATCCTTGCTCACTAAATAGTTTTGGAATAGTCACATAATCTCTATCATAATAACTTACAAATACAGTACCATTTGTTGCTGGCATTAGTGAAGAAGTTAACGTAAACTCTGTATCACTACTAGTACCAACACTAATTTGTGGATAAAAATTTCTAAAATACATTCCTTCACTAGCAAGCCTATTTATATTAGGTGTTATCTCCACCCCATTAATATTAGTATTCATAAGAAAATCAGTCATACTCTCCATATGAACAAATATAACATTCTTTCCCTTAAAAATATCAGTATATTCGTTATTACTTTTCTTAATAGTGTTCTCTGCATAATAATCAGTAAAATCCTTAAGAGCAACGTCATATCCAAACATTAAAGTAATCTTAGGCCTTAATGTACTTACTAAATCATTTATTTGATACACAATAATTCCAAATTTATTAACAATATATTCACGATTCCACTGTTTAGCAAGTCTTGAAAAAGCAGTAGCAGAAAGCATAGTAGCACCTAAACATAAAAAGAATAATCCATAAATAAACACTCTCTTAAGTAAACTCTTACTATTTTCAAACTTAGCAACAAAATTAAAATAATCTCTATTAGTTAAATGCTTATTTACCGCAAAAAAAGAAATTGGTGCAAGCAAATATATGAAATGCAAAACATTCATTTTTGCAAAAACTGCATCTCCTACTTCTCCAACTTGACCTAAAGCAGTAAGCAAACTAAATGAAGCAAAAGAACTATAAAAATCATAATACACGGCATTAACAATGCACACTACATCAAGTAACAATAACATTACAAAATAATAATTAAATTGTTTCTGTGGCTTATAAAAAAATCCAAATGAACCAATAATCAATATGGAAGCTAAATCAATAACAGATGCGCTTATCCAAATACTACCGGTTGTATAAATTCTTATATATAAAGTACACAAAAAAGAGAGAACCACATATGAACAAAACTGTCTATTATACTTAACAAAATCTATAAAAGAACTATAAAACTTACTTATCTTCTTTTTCATATAACCTTCCTTTAATGCATACTAAAAAAATGCATAAATCTAATCATATAATACATTATTATGATAAAAATTTCAAGTTAGAGCAAATTAATAAAAACTCACAAACAAATAAGTCCGTAAATTGATTTCAAATGTAATCATAAAGGTTGAAATCAGACGACCTTTATTAATAAACTACTAAATGATATTACGAATTAGCACAAAAAATATAAATGTTGAGACATTTACAGTGACATTTATGGTATACTTTTATTAGTATGAGGAGCGATATAATGTATTCTAAAAACGAAGATGAAATATTTAAAATTTTGAACAGTAATATTGATGGATTAGATAGTAAAGAAACGAAAAAAAGAATAAATGATTATGGGCAAAATATTATTATAAATAAAAAGAAAATGCCTTGGATTTTAAGATTTTTAAAACAATTTAACGATACAATGATTATCATATTGTTAGTAGTTGCACTACTTTTATATTTTTATGGATATTTTTATTCCCATGAATATACTGATACTATAGTAATTCTTTTTGTAGTTTTTATAAATGCTATTGTTGGATTTATACAAGAAGAAAAAGCCACTTTAGTATTAAGAGATTTAAAAAAATATGAAACCAGCACTTGTAAAGTTAAAAGAGATGATAAAATAATAGTAATAAACACTAAAGAATTAGTTCCAGGAGATATAATCTATTTAGAATCCGGAGAAACAGTTCCTGCTGATATTAGAATACTTTCATGTGAAAGTTTAAAAGTAGATGAATCAGCACTAACTGGAGAAAGTGTTCCAGTTCAAAAGAGTTCAGAAGTTTTAAAAAATAACTTAATTCTCCAAGAACAAAAAAATATGTTGTTTTTAGGAACAAATATTACTAATGGAAAATGCACTGGTATAGTTGTAAGTACAGGAAAAAATACTGAGATAGGCAAAATTGCACTATCACTAAATGAAATTGATAGAATAGAAACACCATTACAATTAAAAATAAAAGAACTTTCTAAAAAAATTACATTTATAGTATTTATTATTTTAATTTTTATATTTATTTTAGCTTTAATTAATAAATACACAATACTTGAAATTATAATGCTATGCTCATCACTCGCAGTGGCTGCTATTCCTGAAGGGTTACCAACTGTAATTACAATAACATTATCCGTTGGAATATCTAATTTAGCAAAGAAGAAAACAGTAGTAAAACAAATGCAAGCTGTAGAAACACTTGGAGCAATAGATATTATTTGTTCTGATAAGACAGGTACTATAACACAAAATAAAATGACCGTTAAAGAAGAATATGTAATAGATGAGAATATGCTTAATTATATATGTGCTCTTTGTAATGATGGCCTTATTTATGAAGATAAATACGTAGGAGATCCTACAGAAACGTGTTTATATGAATATCTCTATAATAAAAAAATCGATTCTCTTAAATTGAGAAAAAAATGTGAGAGAATATTAGAAATACCTTTTGATAGTGATAGAAAGATGTTTACTACTCTAAATAAAATTGATAATGAAGTATATATTTTATGCAAAGGTAGTATGGATTCTTTAATAGAAAAAGTAAATCTATCTAAGATTGAAAAACAAGAGATTTTAGATAAGGTTAAAAATCTTTCTAAAGGTGCATTAAGAACTTTAGGATTTGCTTATAAAAAATTGAATTATGTACCTAAAGATATTAAAGAACTAGAAAAAGAAGAAAATAATTTATCTTTTGCTGGTATTCTCGGAATGATAGATCCTCCAAGAGAAAGCGTTAAGAAAAGCGTTGAACTATGTAAAAATGCTGGTATTAGACCTATCATGATTACAGGTGACTCTATAGATACGGCAATAGCTATTGCCAAAAATGTTGGAATTATAGATAATGATAATGAAGCAATACTTGGAAGTGAACTTGATAAATATAATGATGAAGAACTAAAAAATATCGTTAAAAGGTATTCTGTGTATGCAAGAGTTAATCCATCACATAAAGAAAGAATTGTTTTTGCGCTTCAAAATAGCGGAAAGATTGTAGCAATGACTGGAGATGGAGTAAATGATGCTCCTGCTATTAAAGATGCTCATGTTGGTGTTGGAATGGGTATTACAGGCACTGATGTTACAAAGTCTGCATCAGACATAGTCTTAATGGACGATTCTTTTTCAACAATAGTTGTAGCAGTTGAAGAAGGAAGAAGAATATATAATAATATTAGAAATAATATAGTATTTTCATTATCAAGTAATTTTGCCGAAATATTTACTATTATAATAGGGCTACTTACTAAAACAACAATTTTATTACCAATTTATATTTTATTTATTGATTTGGTAACTGATTCTATTCCTAGTATATGTTTATCTTTTGAAAAGAGTGAAGATAGCATAATGAATAAAAAACCAAGAGGCATTAATAAACCATTATTTACACCATTTATAAAATCATGTATCGCATCTTCAGCTATCATTGAAACTATATTTGTAGTTCTTACTTACTTTATTAGTTTAAAAATGTATGGGCAAGAAACCGCTATGTCTTTAGCACTTCTTTCAATGGTTGTACAGGAGATAGTTTATTCTATATCTTGTAGAAACTTGAAAGAGTCAGTTGTTAAACAGGGATTATTTTCTAATAAAGCAATGAATTACGGATTATTATTGATACTTTTAATCGAACTCATAGTGTTTGTTACACCTATTGGTAAATTAATAAGTATATCAGCAATAGATATTAGTTTGATATTAATAGTATTCTTAATAAACTTTATGGCAATATTTATTTACGAATTAATTAAGCCATTTTTAGTAAAATGGTTTAAAGATTAGAATACATAAAATTGTAAGTATGCTTTTGAAGTTATAATTACTACTTATCTTTATAAATAGTAATTTGAAAGTGAGGTAAATATTATGGATTGGGTAATTGGATTGATAACAGGACTAGGTATTATATCTGGTATTCTTACTCTAATAAAACGAGATAAGAAGATGGGAATTATTCAGTTGATATTGACTATTATTGTTCCTATTTCAATCTCATTATGGTGCTTGAAAAAAGAAGATTTTGTATTTGGAGGAACAGACTGGGAATTTATGATACAAACTGCTACTATTGATAGAATGCTGGAACCTTGGTTAATACTGGCTTTATTTATAATATTATTAGTTTTAATATTTATAAATATATTCAAACTAATTAAAAAGAATAAATAACAAATTACAATTTATTAGTGGGATTGGTTTGAAACATAACTAGTCTTTTTATTTTAAAAGAAATAAAAAAAACTAACTATTTCTAGTTAGTATTTATTACTCTCAAAAGTTAATTTCCGAGTTTCTTATCAATCTGGAACGATAACAAAGGTTATTCAAAACTCATAATAGTAAAAGTTGATAAACAGCTAATCACTAACTTGTTTTTCTAAAATATTAAATAGATTTAAAGAATTTTGAGTAAATAAATGATATAATATATTTAGAAATTCATTCAGGGGATGATAGTATGCTTAAAGAAGTAAAAATTGAATTAACTAATAAATGCTCTAGAAATTGTAAACATTGTTCTAGTAATGCTACTAGTAGTATTGGTAATTTAAAGATTTTAGATTTTGAAGATGTATCTAGAATAATTAAAGAAGCAAAGTTAATGGGAGCTGATACTATTGTTTTTACTGGTGGAGAACCTTTAATGTATGATAGACTACCAGAACTAGTAGAATTAACTTCAAAATTAGGAATGAAATCAACTATTTATACATTTGCATATAGAACCGATGAAACTTTAAATAAATATAGACAATTAATTGATTTAGGTTTAAATAAAATAGTTTATTCACTTGCTGATTCATTATCTGATGAAGAAGATATATCAGTTTATAATAAGGTTGAATTCTTTGATAAAGTATTTGAAAATAATAATGCAAGATTAGGATTTCACTATACTATTTCAAAAGATTCTTTTGATAGATTAGAACAAGTGATAAATGAAACTATTGAAACATTTAAAAGTAGAAGTTATTTTGATAGAGTTAGTTTATTAAGGTTTGTCCCACATGGTAAAGGAACTGCTGATATGGACTTATCAAAAGAAGAATTATTAGCAATTAAAAACCTTTATTTAAACTCAAATGATAAAGATAGAATTAGATTAGGTACTCCTTGGAATATACTTGGTATTGAAAATACACCTTGTATTATAGCTGATGAAATAATGATAATTGGATTTGATGGAATAGCTTATCCGTGTGATTCAATTAAATATTTTACTAAACTAGGTATTAGTGGAAATATAAGAGAAAACTCATTAATGGAAATGTATGATTCAGATTATTTTAGCAATATTAGAAAATTAAATACTGATAATTCTTGCTCTACTTGTGAGCAATACTCTATATGTAAAAGTGGCTGTATAGGACAAAAGATAATTGCTAATTATACTGAAAGTGAGGATAAAGTATTAACTTTAAAAAGATGTATTAACTCAAGAGATCCAAAGTGTATGAGGTAGATATATGAAAAAAAGACAAGAAGTATATGATTTATATTGGTATTTTGCTTGTGAAAGACAAAATATATTTTGGAAAAAAATAAATGGAGAATCTGCTCCATGGACTGAAGATAAAATATTACAAGAATATAAGTTTTGTAATAGTTATAGAATTAATGATAGAGTTAGCCAATATTTATTAAAAAATGTTATTTATAATGGTAAAAAGTATTCCGATGAAGATATGTTATTCAGAATATTATTATTTAAGTTGTTCAACAAAGAATCAACTTGGGAGTTATTATTAAATAATTTTGAAGATATTACTTTAAAAACATTTAATGTAAAAGATTATTCCAAAGTATTAGAAAATGCTATATCAAATGGTATTAAAATATATAACGATGCTTATATAAGTTGTGCCAATAAAGCGTTTGGATATGATAGAAAACATGATAATCATTTAGCACTACTTAATAAAATGTTCAATGAAGACAAAATACAAGAAAAAATAGTTAAATGTAAGACTATGGAAGAAGCATTTAATATTATAAAAAGTTATCCATTAATTGGAAACTTTATGGCTTATCAATTAGTAACTGATATTAATTATAGTAAAATTGTTAATTGGAGAGAAGATGAATTTACAGTTGCTGGACCCGGATCACTACGTGGAATTAAAAAGTGTTTTATTGATAAAGGTAAAATGAATAGTGAAGATATTATTAGATATATGTATGACCATCAAGATGAAGAATTTAAAAGGCTTAATTTGAATTTTAAAAGAATTGGTAATAGACCATTACAACTTATAGATTGTCAAAATATATTTTGTGAACTAGATAAGTATTGTAGACAAGCTTTACCAGATTTAAAATCAAATAGAACTAAAATAAAAAAACATTATGTACCTAAGAAAGAAATAATAGAATATATTTACCCACCAAAATGGAAGTTGAATAATTAATAATACATTTTATCTCAAAAAATAAAATGGGTGAGAATTTCCCACATACGAATTTGTACGGGAGTATAAATTCAGTGCTGGCTAGACATAGGTTTTATTCCCATATCCAAAAAAACAAAAAAGAGGATTAAATTATTTTGATAAATTTTTCCTCCTTTTAGTCGTCAGTAGGTACTATTACATAAATACCACATCTCATAGTTTTCCTCCTTGAAAGAAAGAGAACTTTTTATGTTTTATATAAAATAAAAACTTACGAACAATTAAGTCCGCAAGTTGATTTCTAATGGAGCCATAAAGGTTGAAGTCGGACAACCTCTAATTATCTAAATTATAGGTAGTAATAAACTACTAACTGATATAAGTATACCATGAAAATACCATAATTTATAAAAAAATGATAATAATTATTAAGCAGGATAAAGGGAGTGATAGCACTGCCCTAATTCATTCTATATAAATATAGGAATAGTTGTGCTATCATTTCTTATTTTGCACTTGCAAAATTGTGTTAAAAATATGGAAGAATTCTACCATACTTTTTATTTAAATCAATTAATTAAAAGGTTTGCGAGGTTTTATTTTACTTCCAACTGTTGGATATATACTGGAAATGTTGGATAAATCTTGGATGTTTAAATTTAGTTTCAAAATATGTTGAAATTATGGTACAATTATATATAGAATGACAGATAAATAGTAAGTTGTTGAAATGGAGGAGTGAGAATTTCATGAAAAAGAAAATAATTATAATAGTTATAGCCATAGTATTAGTTATTCTATTATTTCCTATAAGAAGCGTGTTAAAAGATGGTGGAACAATAGAATGGAAATCATTAACTTATTCTATATCAAAAGTTCATAGTCTATATTCAGTAGATGGTTATCCAATGGGTTATAAAGATGGAATAATTATAAAATTATTTAATATGACTATTTATAATAATACTAAAAATAACTTAACTGAAGAATTTGTTATTGTAGATACAAGTAAAGATATTAAAGATTTTGCTTGTGATACAGCATTAGAAGAAATTTATAGAGATGATAAATATATTTATTATTTACCTTGTATAAAAAGCACATATATAAAGGTAATTTATGCTCCAAATAATTATCAAGAGGGATTAAAAGTTTCGCTTGAAGAACGTAGAATTAAAATAAATGATTTAGATAGATTTAATATTGAATATATAAAACAGGAAATATAAAATACCAAAGAAGTAACAGAGATAAGTTTAAAAGAAAGAGTTTGAATTAATTCTCTTACTAAAACAAATATAAAAAACACAAATGATTATTTTGAAATAACAAAGAATATTAAATGGGAAATTCCAGAACATTGAGAAGATACTACAGTTAGTTTTTCTATTCCTGTTCCATATACATTTGTAGTAGATGGAATATCATATAATGGAATTTATGAATTAGGCGAATCTACTTTTAGTACAAAACCAGAAGGACTAAAGTATAATTTAAAAGTTATTAACTTAACAAAAGATGGAAAAATAGAAGTTGAAGTAACAAAATAATTATAGCAATAAATTACAATTTTTAGAATGGAGTGTATATGAAAGAATTTTTAAATAAAATAAGAGTTCCTGATGAAAATACAACAATGAAAAGTAAGATTGTAAATACTATTTTAATATTCTTGCTAGGAATAATATTAGGTTTATTTTCTAAATGGTTAGATAATCTTTCTATCAATGATGAAATATGGTGGCAACACTTTATTGGAATATTAGATTTAGGAAATGTTTTTTCATATTTTGGAATATGGATTTTTTTAGCCACTACAATTTCTGTATTTAGCAAGACACCTTTAAGAGCGAGTTTAAATGTATTTTTATTTTTCTTGGGTATGACAATCAGTTATCATTTATATACTGTATTATTTAGTGGTTTTAATCCTAAAAGTTATATGATGATATGGTATATAATAACTTTAATAACACCTATACTGGCTTTTATTTGTTGGTATGCAAAAAGCAATAATAAAATATCTATAATTATATGTAGTGGAATACTTGCTGTAATGATGTTGTTTTCATTTGGAATAGGAATGTGGTATTTTGATTTTAAAAGCATTATAGATACAATTCTATTTTTAGGAACAATAGTTGTATTATATAAAAATCTAAAAAATAGCATATATAGTTTGTTAATTGCTATTGTATTAGCATTTGTATTTAGAATGATATTATAACTACAAATTACAATTTATTGATGAGATTAGTTTAAAATATAACTAGTCTTTTTATTTTGAATAAGATTTATATTTTTTGTCTAACATAATATAATAATATAATATAAAGAATTAATATAACAAGAATATAAATAATAATTTAAATTAGTATAAATATTTATATTAAAAAACAAGTATTAAGTTGGTAGTTTACTTGTTTTAAAAATATTTTTATATAGCAGTGTTCCATCTGGGCTTTTTATTTTTGATAAATTAATAGTGATTATTCCGAGTTCTAATTTGTTACTTTTAAATTTATCATTATCTTTTATAGGTATTATTCTTATTATTTTTTCTATATCATTTTTAGGTGTAAATGATAAATTAGTGAAATCTTTATTCGGTATAACTTCATAATAATTAACATCATACATTTCTTTTAATTTATTAACATAATTTTCTATTTCAATTCTAGTTCTAAAACCATTATGTGCTACAGGTATGGGAAATTTATCCTCATCCATAAACATAAATAAATCAAGCGGCGTGTCATAATTATTATGATAATCAATTAAGTCATAATAAAATGAGTTTCTTAAATTTAATTTTTTTATTTCTATTTTTGTACCTAACTTTTCTATTTCTATGTCATCAATATATTTAGAAATTAGTTTTTGTTTATTTGTTTTATCTAAATAATTCCAACGAACAAACAAATCAATTATATTTTCAGGGTGAAGATAATCTTCTATTTCTTTTTTATCTTTAATAAGCAATAAATCATCCATAGTAAAGTTTAAATTTTCATATTGTTTGCTATCTTGCTCTTGTTTTTCTAGTACTTGTCTTTTATATTCTATTTGTTTTAATTCATTATCAAACTCATCAAGTTTAACTATACCCTTAATGTATGCTGTTTTAATCCGATCTTTTTCCTTATCTAGTTCTTTTAATTCCTTTTTATAATCTATTTTATTATAATCAAGTTTTGACTTTATAAAAGGCGTATAATAGTCGTTAAATAGGTCATCTATATAAACAAGTGCTAATAGTTCTAAAAGAATCAAATCTTCAATAGAATCTTCTTTTAAATTAATTTTACAATGATTACATTTATAGTAGTAATACTTTTTATTAAGTTTCTTTTTAACACTAGCTTTACCACCAAAATAATTACCACATTTAGAACACTTTAATTTGTTAGTAAAAAGATATGTTGAAGTTCTTTCATAGTGTCTTGCATTTCTTAATTTTTGATATTGGCAAGATTCCCATTTTTCTTTATTAACTAAAGGTTCAACTACATTTTCATAATATGTTGGATGTTTAGTTCTTTTACCATGAATATAATCTCCTTTATATATTTCATTAGATAATATCTTTTGAATAGTAGAATCTCTCCAAGTTTTACCTAAAACATTTTCTTTATTGTAAATATTTGCTATTTTCTGATGGCTTTTACCTTCTAAATATAAATCAAATACTCTCACTACAATATCTTTTGTAAGTGGATTGGGAACTAACTTTTTATTTTCTCTTTTATAACCCAGTGTAGTTCTACTTGGCAAGTGTCCTTGTTTAATTGCACCCGCTAATCCGACTTTAGTTCTTTCAGAACATTTTTCTATTTCATTTTGACTTACACTAGTCATAATTCTCATAACCATTCTACCATTTGAAGTAGTAGTGTTAGATTCATCAGCTAGACAATCGATATCACACTCTAAATCATTAACTATTTTCATTAATTTTTCAATATCATAAACACTTCTAGTAAGTCTATCAAGTTTAAATGCTACAATTACATTAATATTCTTACTTTTTATATCCTCAAGCATTTCTTGATATGCTGGCCGTTTATCACTTTTAGCACTGATTCCTGCATCTTTATAAACTTTAAATATTTCATATCGTTTAAACTTACAAAACTCTCTTAATCTTTCTTCTTGTTCTCCTAAACTAAAACCTTCACGAGCTTGATCCTCTGTACTGACCCTAATGTAAATACCTGCTATTTTATTTTCTTTATTCATATTTTTTAAATATCTCCTTTCATATGTTTGCATCTTAAATGAGAAAAGTGTAGTCTAAAATTTTAAAAAATTTAAATATGCTTCTCATATGTTTGGCATCTTAAATGAGAAAAGTGTAGTCTAAAATATAGATATTTTAAAAGACACCTCTCACTTGTTTGACATTTTAAAGTTAATTTTACGAAGTCTAACATTTAAAAAGATTTTTAATGACTATTTATATAATCTTCTAAATCTTTAAATACTATTTTGTTTTTAAAGGTATTTACATAAACATCATCACATTCATCAAACATTAGGTATTTATTATTCTTAATAACTATAATATGTGGCATAACATAAGCAACATTTGTCCCCGTTATATTTTTAATTGAACCATTATTTATAATTGGAGTAGTATTTGTAAATCTACCAATTATATCAATTTTTCTTTTTAATTTAACACTTATTTTTAATTCTTTTGTTTCTATATTTAACATATAATCAACTCCTTTACATAACAAAAAAACTAACTATTTCTAGTTAGCATTTATTACTCTCAGAAGTTAATTTCCGAGTTTCCTATCAATCTGGAGCAATGACATGGGTCATTTGCGAAAAAGTAGAAACAAGTAATTGATTAAATCGATCTATTAATAGTATAACATATTTGTTTATTTTAATAACGTTATAATTATATTTTTATCAACAAGTTTAAGATTTATTCTTCGCTATATTCTTTAACTCTTGTATTTACTCCATCAATAATTTTATATTGCCTATGTTTATTTTTATTTACTTTTTTTAAAATTTCGGTTTCTAAATCTACATTTAAAATCTCTGATAATCCAAGCAAATATATTACTACATCTGCAATTTCCTCTCCTACGTCTGTTTGTTTTTTTCTCCAAGCTTCATATGCTTCTGCCATTTCACCATAGGTTAAGCAAAATTCTTTATTAATATCTGTTACATTAAATCCCTTATTCAATTTATTTTTATAAATATCTTTTTGTAATTGTTTTAAATCTATCATTTATTCTTCCTCCAATACATCATTTATTATTTTTCTAATTTCTAGTATTCTTTTATTCATAAAATTTGGGTGATCCTTGAACCATTTTATATTAAGCGGAGAAGGGTGTGGTAGTACTATAGCTGGTTTTCCATTTATGTAATTATCTTTAAAAATTAATTCATTAAAATTTTCTTTTGGAAAAAACACTTTTGCTGATTTTGCACCAATTATTATATAAATTTTATTATTAATATATTCTAGTTCTTTTCTTATCCAAGTTTCATAACAAATCTTTGGCGGTATTTTATCATTTCCATTTTTATCTTTTCCTGGATAGCAATGAGCTAGAGCCGCAATATAAAAATTGTTTGGATTATAAAACGTGTCATCATCTATCATATACCACTCATATTTTAGTTTCTTCCCACTTTGATCTGTAAATGGTTTTAATGTTTCATGAACGGTAGCAGATGGAGCCTGACTTATTTGAACTATCTTTGAATTGATATTTCCTAAAAAGATAGGATGTGGTTGAAATCCAAACTTATCTTTACAAATTTCACATTTTTTAATATTTTCTATTAAATCATTAAATTCTTTTTCCATATCTTTTTCTGTACTCCTCAATATTGCTAATTACTTCATCAAATATATACTCAATAGGTTGCATTCCATTAACATGTATTAGGTTATTCTCATTTATAATAGACAAATATGCATTTCTAACTTTTGCTAAGTGTTCAGCAGACGCTTTAATATTAAATTTTGTATCAGTATTTCTCCTAATAGATTTCTCTGGTGTGATATCAATAAAAAATCCAAGATCAGCCTTTGGAAAAATTGAATTGATGTTGGCCACCCAATTCTTATCTACACCCTCAGCCATGCGATAAGCTAAGGCTGAAGGCACATATCTATCAAACAACATTATTTTTTCTTTAAAATCGTCATTAGTAATATTTTTCATTCTTACATATCTATCAGTTGCAAATAAATAAGCCTTCAAAATTGGATCTAATGTTCCTGCTTTTGCCATTTGTTTTAATTCCTTACCAATATTTGTTTCAAACTCTTTTGAAATTTCTACTGGAATATCTAATTTCATATAATATTCTTTTATCATTTGGACTAACGTCGTTTTACCACAATTATCTAATCCTTCAAAAATTACTAACATAGTATATCATCTCCTACATTTAATTATACCATAATTTCAACATATTGAAGCTAAATTAAAACATCCAAGATTCATCCAACATTTCTAGTATATATCCAACATTTGGAAGTAAAATAGAACCTTGCAAGCCCTTTAATTAAAAGGGATAAATCGAAAGTATGGTAGAATTCTTCCATATTTTTAACTCAATTTTGCAAGTGCAAAATAAGAAATGATAGCACAACTATTCCTATATTTATATAGAATGAATTAGGGAAGTGCTATCATTCTCTTTATCCTGCTTATTATTTACTTACTTATTTTTCATTAATTATCTCTTTAATAGTAGGTCTAAAAACTAATCCAAATGTAATATCTTTACCTTTAAATAAATTTAAATCTATTATTGGTATCACTATCAACAATTCATAATTATCTGGTATTGCAGAATCGAATACTGCCATACCATTTTCAGTTCTATCTCCTTTATCTTCACGATATTCAATTTCAAAATATTTTCTTAAATAATCCAAATATTTATTTACTTGTTTTCTTTTCATTGAAGAAGATATTAAAACCATTTTTTGTTTGATTATTTTTATCATAATATCATCAACACCTTCCTTAAACGACAAAAAAATCAATCATTTCTGATTGATTTAATCATTAACATCGCTTTGGTGCGACGATTTTTGCTTCTGGAGCAAGTGAGGAGAATCGAACTCCCATCCCAACCTTGGCAAGGTTATATTCTAACCATTGAACCACACCTGCAACGCATATTCATAATATCAAATTTTTTTTATAATATCAAGTCATTTAGTAAAAATTTAACTAAAACTATAAAAATATACGTCATCATTTAAATCAAAGAAATTAACACAGAAATTACCACTCTTTGTAACATTATATGTTTCCGTATCTATTATACTTTTATTTTTATCATAAACAGAAACATTCAAAGCACCTGTGCCACCACTCACATAACCACATAAATTAAATAAGTTCATACTTTTAGTAACACCATAAGAAATATTATTTATCTTTATGCTAGAACTATTAATAGTTACATAATCATCTAATCTAACAATATCCCCAAAACTTACTAAATTCTCAGTTATAACTTTTGTCTTTTCATTATAATTAACTGTAAGAATAGTCTTGTCATCTTGTTTCTCTGCATGAATAACCCCGAAATCTACTTCACCAGAAATTGTTTTTAAGCAAACATTCAAAGCACCATCATAAGAAACTCCTAACTCACTTTGCACAGCCCCAACAAAATTGCAATAAAACTCATCTTCGCCAGTCTTAACATCCATCAAATAATATCCATTCTTCTTAGTTATTACCTTACCATCTATTTCAATAGTATCACCCAAAATTTTAACTTGTTTATCCTTAAAATAATCATTTTTAGTAAGAAAGTCATTACTTATAACATCAGTGTTTTCATTCCTATCTTTAATATAAGCGTATCCAAATAAAACACCTAAAACAAATAAAATAATTAAACAAATAATAATCCCAATTTTTGTCTTACTCATATCTACTCCTCTTCATAAATATAACTAAATCTTAAATTATTAACATCTGTATAAGCTATACCTCTATCAACCGCATACTTATAAACATTAAATGAATAATTACTGCTATCACTTGTCAAATATTGATTAACACCAGTATAAGAATTTAATAAAGTACTATTATAATAAACTTCAAAAGGGTTATTCTCATTAATAATAGCTTTACCTAAACTAAGAATACCTTTATTTGCCGTAGTACCACTAGCATTTTCTTCTCCGGCACCAATCTCTACTGTTATATCCGTTATGATATCATCAAATATTTTATATAGTCCATTTAAACTATCTGAATCACTAACATCATCATATGAATAATAATTATCTCTTGACGTAGCTAAAGGTATTAACTGAGAAGCCACTGCTCCACCAATCCCTATTGTATAAACTTTTGCTTTATTTTTAACATAATCAACATCTGAACTACTTGGTGTATCAGCACTATCTCCGTCACTTAAAAATATTACATAATTATCTTTATCATTTACAGAAGTTTGCAAAAAAGATGCAGTCTGTCCAATAGCAGATAAGAAACTAGTTCCACCACTAGCACTCAAACTATTAATTGCATTATCTATTGAAGATTGATTATTACTATAAGAAAGAATAGTTGAAGCAGAAGATTCAAACGTTATAATTGACACTGTTGAATTTTCCAAATTTAACTTTTTTACCATTTCTTTTGATACAGTCTTTAGATTATAAAGTCTACTATTACTACTCATCGAACCAGATACATCTAAAACAAGAATTAAGTTAATTTTTACCTCAATCGTATCTGTACTAGTAATTTTTTTAATCTTATTTTGTTTAATATCTAAATTCTTAACATCATAAGTACATTTTAACTCTTCATTATTAGATATTGTAACTTTACCATCTTTTTCATCAACTATATACTTTGAATTAGTACACTCAATTAACTCTTTATAATCATCGGAAGACTTTATTTGTTCATCTGGAACATCAATCTGACAATATCTTTGATCATTAACTAACTTACAAGTTTTCGTAGTCTTATCACCATTCATATTAATCCAAGTTGCACTCATTTCTCCTTCACTTATTGCATATACATAAACACGATTATTTTTAACTTCAAAAGAACTATTTGACAATAAATCACTTAATGCTGAACCTTCCATATAAGTTGCTCTTTCATCATCTTTATTAGTACTCCAACCATAAATAATACCATTATCTCTCTTAATTGAAGGAAGAGTAATTCCTTTAGAACAACTAGCAATTTCATTATTTGTATCACCATCACAAACAACGGCTTGTACATGTCTTCCTACTGATGTTGCTCCATTTTTTTCATAAACAAACAATATATATCCATCATCATCTTCAGTATATTTAAAATCATAAGCACCATCTTTTAATTTAGTAAACTTTACAACACCCTCAAATTCTTCATTCGTTTTAGGATTAATTGGTATCTTATTTAGAAATCCATCATCAACTAAATCTTCAAGTGTTATATAGCAAAAAGTCTCTTCTTCATTCGCTGCCGTGTATTTAATAATCTCATACTTACTATCACTACTAGACTTATTAGTCATTACATAAGTGTCTGCAGCACTTTCAATTTTTTTTATTTCATTATTATAATTTTCTTCTAATTGATTATTATTTTTTCTACTAAAATTAAGAACAAAAAGCCCGCAAATTACTGCTATAAGTGCAATAACTGCAATAATTTCAACTAAAGTGTACCCTTTCTTATTCATAATTACACCATCCTATTATAAGTTTAGCATAAAAAAGTGTAATTGCCTACTTCACTTTTTAACATTTACAGAAATATTTCGTCCTTTATTTGGTTTTCTAAGTGAACAACAATTATCAATAATAAATAAAATAATTAAAACTAATGCAAGTAATAATCTATTAGAATATCTAAAATTACTAATTTTAATAATTAAATAAGGTGCTATAAAAAATGCACAAAAAATCCCACCTACTCCAAAAAATAACAAACCTGCAAAACAAACTCTACCATTTATATTTAAAAAAGAATCTTTATAATCCCACCATTTTTTATGAAATAATTTTTCTAATAAATAAGACGTCATATATTCTAAAAAGCCGCAAAGTAAAATAATTAAAATAAACATAAGAAAAGGTTTAGTCATAAATCTACTGAAAAAAACTAATATCAAAATCATTCCATAACCATAAATCGGAAGCCATGGACCTTTCAAAAATCCTCTATTTACAAATTTCTTTTTCTTAAAAATAAATAATATCATTTCCCATAAATAACCAATAAAAGAAAATGCAAAAAATAAAAGAATTGTTGTTAATATATTATCTCTACTTAAATAATTAAAATCTTTCATATATATATTATGGTACAAAAAAAGAAAAAACTTTAATTATTTTTTCTTTGATTTTTTAGAAGTTTTTTTCTTTTTACCTTTATTTGCTTTTTTCTTTTTTGTTGTTTTCTTTTTAGTATTTGTATTTTTAGTAGTCGCCTGCTTTTTAATTTCTTTATTAACTACAGGTTTAGCACTAGTTTTTTTATTCTTAACTGGAGCCTTCTTATCAATAGATTTTTTAACATTAGTATTCTTAACACTATTTTTAACCTCAAACTTTTTAGAAAGACTCTTATAGGTATCCTTAATAACACCTTTATACTTAACTACAATATAACCAACTCCAGCAACTGCTACTACCAAAAAGATATATAAAGCATAATTAACTGACTTAAATTTAATAGTTATCTGATAAGTTGCTCTTGCTCCATTTTCTGCAGTAACAATAATCTTGATTATACTACCCTCAGTTAAATTATCATTTCCCTTAATAATATAAGACGCACTATCATCTTCTAGAGTAGGAGTAATATCTAACTTATTAACATTCTTCTTTATTTCTAATACATAATTCTTAACTCTCTTGCTAAACTCTAAACTATACCCATCTATCTTTAAATCAGAAATATAATTATTACTAGAAGCATTTTTTATTGTCTTGGTTATAAAAATAAAATAAGTTCTTATATTTCCATTATCATCTTTGAGTCTTATTTGTACAACATTATCACCATTTAAAAGTTTAATAGTTTGCTTACCATAATTCTTAACAAACTCACCATTTCCTGCCTCTGGACTTATTTCTAAACTTGTAACACTAGAGGTAACATTTAAATAATACTCATAAACATCTGGCTTAAAATCTATAATTAAATTATTGTTTTTATTATCTTTGATTAAAATACCATTTAAACTGCCAGATTGTATTTTATCATCTTTATAAAATCTTATTAATACAACCTTCTGATTTCCATTTTCTGATAAAACAGTTATTGGCACAATAAGTTCATTACTATCTTTTGCAAAGGTATAATCTCCAGCCCCAGTTATAGTTGCAAACTCATTTTCTAAAGTTACTTCAATGTTAATTTTTTCATCTGAAGATTGCAGACTATAAAGTTTCTCAGTGTTAGTAAATCCTTCAAGAACCTTTCCATTAATTTTTATCTCCTTAATATTATTATTCGTAGAAATTACTTTGACTTCGCTATTTACATCGTCATATGTCAATTCCGTATTATTACTAGAGTTCTTAGATTTTATATTGATTAATTTAATAGAATGAATTCCATCTGTTTTTGCCTTAAATAACAAAATACCATACTCTTGCAAACCACTTTCCTGTGTATCACTTTTTGTCTTAGCACTTATCGTTTGCTTATCATTAGTTATCTGCCAAACTTTTTCGTAATTACTTCTAACATCAACAAGTTCAATTCCATCATCAAATTCATAATTAAAATCGATTTCATCATAAGATGCATCTTGATTGATTGAAACTCTGCAAATAAACTGATCATCAATATAATAATTACCTTTATCACATTCTAACACAAATTCATCTTTTGCAAAAACCATAATTGGAAATAATAAAAATGATATTAAAAAAAAGAATTTCTTTGACATAATCTCACCTAAGAAAATTATATCATAAAATTCTTATTTATATTCAAAAATATATTTAGTTTTTTTATCAATTCCGTATAAAACTAACTCTTCATTTGCTAATACAAATATATCTTGTGAAACTTTTGCTTCATTTATCTTTCCATTACCATCTAAAGAATAAAAATATTTATTTGCTCTAAGTTTTAAATAAGTATTATCCACATTCATTACTTCAAAATCTGTCTTACATGCATCGTTCTTATCAAAAGATAGTTCATATCCAGTTAAAACATTATAATTATCACTTTTATTTCCACAAGACATATATAATTTTTTTGTATCATTACTAGGTTTTATCTTATACCAAATAAATACACCCGCTAGAACAACTACTAAACATATTAAAGCAACCTTTAAAATCTTCTTCATATCTTACCTCATAATAAATATAGCATAAATAATATTTTTTTAATAGTGCAATTTTTATTTTTTAACTTTTAACAAATCTAAAATTTTTAAAATAAACTCCCAAATTTTTTCAAATAATGTTTTTGTTTCTTCTTTAACCTCTTCTTTTTTATCTTCAACAGGAATATCTGGCTTAACTTCTTTATTATCAGTCCCCTCTAGCGTTTTAGGTTCTTCTTTCTTTGGTTCCTCTTTTAGCACTTCCTCCTTAATTTCATCTTCTTTAACAATTTCTGGTTCATTCTTCACATAAGATAACCATTTACTTTTAGTCCAAGTCTTCCAAGGTCTAGCACTTAAATTAGAAATACACACCTTTCCATACTTTATCCCTGAAATCTTCTGATTAGATGTACACTCAATCACCTTACCATCACCAATATATACTCCACAGTGTCCTTTCATATATAAAAGTACTCCTTCTTCCTCTGGAAGCGTAGAAATGTCACCTTTCTCACTTGCAGTACCAACTGTTATCCCATACGCGTCCTTATCGTAACTTACAATATAATTAACTTTCTTATTTCCATAATCACTCATAAAATAAGACTTAATCAATCCTGCACAATCATAAGCATAATAATTTTTTCCTACTAAACTTTTTAAATATTTAACTTTTGTATCGTCATAATGACTAGGATACTGCTTTTTCTTACTGTCAATTGTATTATTTGTTACCAGTCTGCCAAACTCACCCCACATATAAACAGTATTTCTGTTAAGTAAAGTCTTTAAATAACTTACAAACTCTTTATTCGTCTTTATTTTTATCATCTCCTATCTTCAAAGCATCATAAGCACCACCTGCAGATAAAGATCCAATCAAGCAAAGAACAATCGAGCGAAAAATGCTAGTCTCAATATCAGCAAAATAAACAATGAATCCCGAAATAATTCCAATAACAACATTCTGTAAAGGAATATACTTCTTATCTACAATTTTTAACTTCTTACTAATAAAACCAATAATAAGTGTAACTAAAGAAATAACACTAAACGCAGTCAGCTCCATCCTTTTTTCTCCCCTCTAATACAGTAACCCTTTTATCAAGACTAGATGACATCTTAGTAAGTTCATCAACCTTATCTGTAAGTAACTTAGTATTCATATTAAGCTTAGTAATTGACGTATTAAGTTTTAATAAAGGCGTAACTATTGCTATAAGTGATACAACTAGTCCAACAATTTTAATAATTTGACTATCCATAACCTCACCTATTTTATTATATAAAAAAAGCACTCATAATGAGTGTTCCTTTAACCTATATACCAAACTTTTTATTAATTAAATCAGCAATATCAGTTGCCATTCTACTAATTTCCTCGGTATTTTTACCTTCAATCATAACTCTAATTAAATTTTCCGTGCCACTAGCCCTGATTAATATACGCCCATCACCATTAAGTTCTTCTTCATACTTTTTAATCAAAGCATTAATTTCAGCATCCTCACCAAATGAAGTTTTACCCTCCTTAGTAACATTAACATTCACAAGAACCTGTGGATATTTATCCATAATACTAGCTAGTTCACTTAACTTACATTTCCTTTCACTTAATATATTTAAAACCATAAGAGAAGTAAGCTCACCATCACCAGTATTTGCATATTCTTTAAAAATCACATGTCCCGACTGCTCTCCACCAATCACATAATCCTTATTAAGCATCTCTTCTAAAACATACCTGTCGCCAACTTTAGTCGCAACAAAATTAATATTCTCACTTTCACAAAATTTTCTTAATCCTAAATTTGACATTACGGTTCCAACTATCGCATTATTATTAAGTCTGCCCTTTTCCTTTAAATATTTACCACAAATTGCAAGTACATAATCTCCATCTATAACATCTCCATCATTAGTAACAAGTAAACATCTATCCGCATCTCCATCATAAGCAATCCCTAAATCCGCCTGAACTTCTTTAACTTTACTAATTAAAGCATCTAAATGAGTAGAACCACAATTATCATTAATATTTACTCCATCAGGACTATCAAAAATAATTTTTGCATTAACATTTAACTTTTCAAATAAAGTAGGTGCAGTAGCAGAAGCTGAACCATTAGCACAATCAACTACAACTTTAAGACCATTATAATCATTTGCTAAAGTATACAAAAAATTAATATATTTATTTTTTAAATTTTCATCTCTCTCATATCTACCAATATTAGTACATTCTGGTAACTTTTCATCTAGAATATAATGCTCTATTTTTTCTTCAATCTCATCAGCAAGTTTATATCCCTTATTATTAAATAACTTAATTCCATTATACTTAGCAGGATTATGACTTGCCGAAATCATTACACCCATATCAGCTTTTAAATGCGTTACTAAAAAAGAAACTGCAGGAGTTGGCACTACACCAACAAAAATAACATCAGCCCCCATACTTAATAGCCCAGCATTAACAGCACAGGCAAGCATATCCCCAGAATATCTAGTATCCATCCCTACAATAACCTTAATCTTTTTACTCTCACCCAAAACATAAGCTGCACTAGCGCCTATCTTCATTGCTAAATCCGCAGTAAGTTCACCTCCAGCAATTCCTCTAGCACCATCAGTTCCAAATAATCTTCCCATTATCTTTGCTCCTTATCTATAATATTATCCATTGATTTAACTATCTTCCAATCACCAATAACACCTCTTACCATCGTAAGTGGATACACATTAGTATGAGCACCAATTATCGTTCCTGGACATAGTACACTATTACACCCAATATCACTATAATCTCCAAGTATTGCACTCATTTTTCTAAGCCCAGTTGCTATTCCACCATCTTCTTTAACAACTACATTACTCTTATCGCTTTTAACATTAGATAAAATAACTCCTGCACCAGTATGAGCATGATCCCCTAAGATTGCATCACCAACATAATTATAATGAGGGCACTGACAATTATCAAAAATAATTGCATTCTTTATCTCAGTACTATTACCAATTACACAATTTTTACCAATAATTGCACTACCTCTAATAAATGCTCCAGGTCTTACTTCAGTCCCTTCATCAATAATTGCTGGTGCATTTATATCAGCTTTTTCACTTATCTTTACACTTTTATGCACCCAAACATTATCCTTATATAATACATAATCATTAGATAAAGTAGGCCCTACTTTCAAAATAAAATCTTTGATAAGAGGTAATACTTCCCAAGGATAATTAACCTCATCAAATAACTCTTTTGCTATAGTAGCATCCAAATTTAATAAATTTTCGTACTTTTTTAACATCTTCTTCACATTCTCCTTAGCACCATAATACCACAAACATTGATAAATGTGCACTTTTTTGCTATAATCTTCATTGACAAAAAGAGGTAATTTAAATGAAAAAATTAGAAAAAAAAGATTATTTACTAATCGGAACACTATTTATTCCAATGGTAACTTTAATAATATATCTACTTTGTAAAGGATACATATTCGGTTCTAATATTGACTGGGCTAATCAGCACATCGTACTACCAGAATACTTTAGAAACCTATTTTATAGTAATGGTAAAATAATTCCATCATTTGCTTTTAATCTAGGAATGGGGCAAAATATCTTCAACTACTCATACTATGGATTATTAAGCCCAATTATTTTACTATCGTACTTACTACCTTTTATACCAATGTATATCTACATGCCAGCAATTTCTATCATCATGTATTTTACAAGTATCATAATGTTTTACTTATGGATTAAAAACAAATACAACACTAAAATAGCTTATATTTCATCTGTAATCTTTGCTTTAAATGCACCATTTGCATATCACTTTCATAGACATCTAATGTTTGTAATATACATGCCATTTATGATTGGTGCCCTAAAAAGTGTTGACTTATACTTTGAAAAAGGCAAAAAGATACCGCTTATTATATACACAATCCTATTAATTCTAACAAGTTACTACTTCAGCGTACCTGGAATTATCACAATTGGTATTTATACAATTTACAAAATTTTAAAAACTAACAAAATAGATTTTACAAAACTTAAAAATATAATATTCTTTGTAACAACAGCAATCTTAATTACTGGTGTATTACTACTTCCAACCGCATATGCCTTAATAAATGGAAGAATTGAAACATTAACAAGTTTAAAACTTACATTCTTAGATTTAATAAACCCAATGAAAAACTACTCATATACATTCTACAACTCATACTACTCTTGGGGAATAACATTTATCTACATTATTGCAATTATAAATGGTCTTCTATCTAAGAAAAAAGAACAAATATTTTTAAGCATAATAACTACTCTATTTATCATATTCCCACTAAGTAGTTACATCTTAAATGGATTCATGTATATTGATGGCAAATGTTTCATACCATTCTTACCACTAGCAGTCTTGCAAATTAGCGAACTTCTAAAGAATATATTTGATAACAAATTAAAACTTAAAAAAATGCTCCCATATATACTTCTAAGTGGAGCAATATTAATCTACTTCGCGCTAGGTAAAAATAACATTTACTTACTACTTGCTGACATAATATTAATGTTAATAAGCCTTTACTTATGCACAAAAAAACAAAATAATATCTTACTTTACATTACAATAGTAGGTGTATCTCTTACCTCATTCATAGCAAGTTCTACAAGTGAATCATACATGAAAATATCAGATATTAAAAATATAAATAGCACATCTTATGAAGAACTAATAAGCAAAATAAATGATAAAAACATCTATCGTACTAGTAATGAAGAATACATACTATATAATCCAAATAAAATTTATGATATAAATGAAAACATAACAACAACATATTCTTCTCTATCAAATAAATATTATATGTCATTTATTAGAAACATCTTTCAAAATGAAGTTATTAACCGAGATAACACAACAGTCACTCAAACATCTAATGTTTTATTCAACATCTATAGTGGAACAAAATATTTAATCTCAAGTGGTAACGCTGAAATTGGTTATACAGAAATCGAAAACATCGATGGAACAAAACTATACGTAAATGAAAATGTTCTACCAATCGCATATGCATCTAATAAAATAATGAGTCAGCGCGAATTCGACACTCTAGAATATCCTTACACAATTGACGCTTTATTAAATTATATAATTGTTGATAAATCACTAGATAATGTTTACAAAAGTAATATAAATGAATATAAAAATGGTTACAAAATTAAAGAAATTAATAATTTGACATACAACGAAGAAAATGGTCACTACATCATTGACGCAAACAAAAATGCAAATTTAAAAATTAAATTAAATTCAAAAATTCAAAATAAAGTTCTAATAATAAGTTTTAATATGAATAAAGCCAAAGAAGGATTTGCATGTAGTAGTGACATCACTATAAATAATATTAAAAATGCTCTATCATGTTCAAATTGGAAATATAATAACAATAACAACACTTTTGAATATGTTCTTTCATCAAATAATGTAATCGATACATTAAACATCGAACTAACAAAAGGAACATTTGATATAAACGACATTAAAATATATACAATGGACTACAACAAAGTAAGTTCAATCAAAAACAATGTTGATGAAATGATAATAAACAAAGCCAAAATTGAAGATAATCATATCTCTGGTGAAATAAATGTTAAAGAAGATGGTTACCTAAAAATAACTATTCCATATGACAAAGGATTCAAACTATACGTTGATGGTAAAAGAGTTGGTAAAGTATTAACAGACAAAACTTTCTTAGGATTAGAAATTACTAAAGGTACACATAAAATAGACATTAAATATACTCCACCACTACTAAAAGCTGGAGCAATAACTTCTCTTGTCGGTATTTTCCTACTCATCAACATCATTGTTTATCCTAAAACAAAAAATAAATTACAAAAAATCAAAAACTATATTTTAAATCTATGCAAAAAAACAAAAACTGTAATTAAAGATTTCTGCAAAACAAATCGAAATTACATCTATCTATTCGTATCATTACTAATACTAGATTTAGCATTAAGAATATTCTTATCAAATCAAATAAGTTTCTATCACTGGTTCATGCCAGTACCAAACTTATTTACAATTCTATGGATTACCACTATTTTATGTATAACGAAAAATCTTAAAAATCCATATAACAAAATATTCTATATTATATGTTACATCATAAGCATTGCCCTATTCCTAACACATGCAATATACTTCTCATATTTCAAAATATTCTTTGACTTCAGTGTACTTAGTGTTGCTGGCGAAGGTGCTGCTTACTTTAGTTCCGTATTTAATAATATTAAATTATGGGTAGTAATAACTACATTAATAAGCTTAAGTCTAACAATAATAGGTCTTAAAAAAACTAAAAAACAAACAAAAAACAACTATAAAAAATTGCTAATCATCTTAATTATCTTTACTATTATTCATAGCATTCTTCCAGTCTTCCTTGGTAAATCAAGCACCGAACTAAACTGGGATGAATGGCGTAATCCAAGAAGCATATATCGCTCATTTAATGACAACAACAAAAGTTTAATGGTTAGTGGAATATATGAATACAATATTAGAAACTTCATATTTACCTACTTTAAAGATAGTAACTCACTAACTGATAATGAACAAAAAGTTCTTGATGAAAACTTTACAAACAACACTGAAGCTAAAGAAAACGAATACACGGGGGCCTTCAAAGGTAAAAACTTAATAATCGTTCAATTAGAAAGTGTAGATAACTTCCTACTAGATAAAGACATCATGCCAACCTTCTACAAACTAAGTAAAAATTCAATCAATTTTGTTAACCACTACTCATTTACATCTGGTGGTGGATCAACATTCAACTCAGAATTTATGATTAACACAGGCTACTCTACTGCATATAACTACAACATGAACGCTTACTCATTTAGTAAAAATGCCTATCCTTACAGTTTACCAAACCTACTTAAAGAAGAAGGATACACATCAAACGTATTTCACATGAACTCAGCAGAATACTACTCAAGAGGAGCTAACTATAAATCATTTGGTTATAACGAATATTATGGATTAAAAGATTTAGGAACCTACAAAAACAATGAATTCTGGCTAGACACTGAACTAATCAAAAACGAAACATTCAATAAAGAAATATTTAAACACACCGGATTAAACTTATCATACATAATTACCTACTCAGCTCATATGCCATTTAGTTCAAGCAAAGGAACATGTTCAAAACTAACAAATGAAACAGGCTTAACTGAATTTGAATGTTTAAAAATACAAGCAAAAGAAACCGATGATATGATCAAATTACTAATGGAAAACCTAGAAAAAAATGGTGAACTAGATAACACAATTGTAGTCCTAATAAGTGATCACTATTTATATACACTAGAAGACAAAACTCTATTAGATAAATACAAAGAAACAAACACAAATCTAATAAATCATACACCATTCATAATCTGGAGTAATGGCCAAATTAAGAAAACAGTAAAAGATGTTAACTCCCAATTAGACGTGCTTCCAACACTGCTAAATCTATTCGGAATAAAATATAACGAAGCAAACTACATTGGTAGAGATATCTTCTCAAAAGACTATGATCCACTAGTATTCTTCCCAGATGGAAGTTGGTATAATGGTAGTACCTATATTGCAAATGGAGAATATTTAAAAGGCAAAAAAATGTCATCTGAAAAAATAGAATACTATAACAAGTTAGTTAAAGATAAAATGAACTTAAATGATGCAGTCTTAAAATCTAACTACTTTGCCAATAAATAAGTCGTAAAACCGGCTTATTTTTTTATTTAAATATTTATAATTAAAATAAAATAGTGTATAATCAAAATATAGGTGCATAAAAATGAAGAAGAATAAAAAGAGAAAATTTGGTAATTTATTTAAAAAACTTAAAAAAACAACACCAGGATTTCACTTCATGTACATCGTTGTACTAGTTCTTTTTATAATGAGTGTAATCTTACTAACATACTCTTTAACCTTATTAAATGGAATAGAAACCTTTATCAGAATACTATTCATAATTGCTATGGCTGCATACACCATTCTATTCTTCTTTATAGGTAGTGCTTTACTAATAACAAAAAAACATACAATACTAATTGTAATAAGTATAATTACAACACTCTTTACAACTATTAATAGTTTAGGATACTACTATATTCAAAAAACATACAACGTAGTAGATAACATAAGTAAAGAAGAAATAACTTATACAACAAATCTAATAACTTTAAATAAAGACGAAACAATAAAAACCATTGGTATCTTAAAAAATGAAAATAGTCCAGAAGGCTATATTCTACCTCAAGAATACCTAGTAAAAAATAATAAAAAATGGAAAATTAAAAATTACGAATCTAACGAAGAACTAATAAAAGCGCTTATCAATAAAGATGTTGATGCAATATTTATCACTGCAAACTTCAAACTGCTATATGCATCAAATTATCCAGAATTAGAAAATGTAGTAATCCTTGATACCTACAGTAAAAAATTAGGAAATAATGATACAGTTGCTTCAACAAACAAAGACATAACCGAACCATTTACAATGCTTCTTCTAGGAGTAGATTCAGAATATGATGGCCTAGCTAATAATGCCGCATTTAATGGCGACTCAATCATGCTATTAACATTTAATCCTAAAACATTATCTGCAACAGTATTTAGCATTCCACGAGACACATATGTACCAATTGCTTGCAACAATAATAAACAAAACAAAATAAACTCAGCAGCGGCATACGGAACAAAATGTATGATTAATACAATTGAAAATTTAACAGATATCACAATAGATTATTTCGTAAAAATCAATTTTAAAGGTGTAGTCAACCTAGTTGATGCCCTAGATGGAATTGATGTAAATATAGATGAACCTGACTTTAAAAAGAACGGTTCAGTAGACTGTAAAGGAATGGTCTGTGAACAAAATTCCAATCGTGAATTTGGCGAGCACATAGTCTATATCAAACCAGGGATGCAACACTTAAACGGAGAACAAGCTCTAGCATATGCAAGAAATAGACATCAATGGGCTCTATCAGACTTTAAAAGAGTCGAACATCAACAAGCAATCGTAACCGCGATCGCAAATAAAGTAAAAACAATTAGAAACATTAACACATTCTATAAAGTACTTAACGCCGTATCAAACAACATGGATACAAATATGGAAACAAATCAAATGTTAAACTTCTACAACGTCGGTAAAAACATTCTACTAAAAAGTAACTTTGGTGAAGGAGAATTCTTAAGCATTCAAAAAACATTCCTATCAGGTTACGATCAAACAGTGTACCAAGGATATAATATGTATACCTATCAATACTATGAAGAAAGTCTAGCTGAAATAGTTAAAGCAATGAAAGTAAATCTAGAATTAGAAAAACCAGAAATCATCAAAACATTTAGTTTCTCAGTTAATAAACCATACGAAGTACCAACAATAGGGCGTATGTATACTGGCGTAAGAAAAAATGAAACACTCCCTAACTTCGTAGGACAAAACATTAATTATTTAGAATCATGGATAAGTTCAAGAAACATAACATTAAATAAAAACTATACCGAAAGTAACTCTTGCACTGAAGGAAGTATTCTAGAACAAAATGTACACTCTGGAGTAATTGTCTCAAGTATATCTAGTTTATCAGTAAATATATGCAAAAACGTACATATTAATGAACCAATAACTCCACAAGAACCTGAAAATAATAATGAAGAAAATAACAATCAAATAGATGATCCAATTGAAGATATGCTAAACTAAAAGTCGCTTTTTTGTAAGCGGCTTTTTTAATTAAATAACTAGTGCTATAAGCACGGACTAGCTTGGAACTACTAATCTTTGCCCAATCCTTAAAACATTTGATTTTAAACTATTTAAACTCTTAATCTCATCTACTGTACTATTAAACATTCTAGCGATACTCCAAAGTGAATCCCCACTCTTAACTACATACACATTAGTTTCTTCATTTTGCTTATTACTATAAAGCGGAATCTTTAAAATCATACCAATACTTAAATTATTAGAACTAAGATTATTCAAAGCTTTAATATCATCTATACTAACATTAAACTTCCTAGCAATAGCCCATAACGTGTCCCCAGCACTAACTACATAATCATTAGAAGATTCCTTACCAACAATAAGCCTCTGCCCAACACTAAGACCATTACTACTTAAATTATTTAACGCCTTTAATTCATTAACAGATAAATTATACTTCCTAGCAATACTCCATAAAGTATCTCCACTCTTAACAACATAATAATTATCATTGCCATCATCACCCGTGCTATCAGCACTGCTTATCAATAAAGTATCACCAACATGAAGTACATTACTACTTAGATTATTTAATGATTTCAACTCATCAACAGTAAGCCCATTTGCTCTAGCAATACTCCACAGTGAATCGCCCTTTTTAACAACATAATAATTAGAACCACTTACTGGAACATACTTATATCCACCATACAAAGTAACTGCTCTTACTACCGCTTCAGCATACTTCTTATAATTACTCTTAAGCCTTTTTGCATCAGCATCATTATCTAAAAAACCATACTCTACTATTAATGTTTCATTATTAGGTGTATTACGAATTATATAATAATAATCCTTAGAAGAATCACTAGGAAGCCTTCTTTGATAATACTTTCTAACCACTTGTCCACTCTTTTCAAGCTCATTTAAAATACTTGAAGCAAGTTTATCACTATTACGAAGAGCATATATAACTTCTGCGCCTTCGCCACCTGCCGATAGTCAATGTGTAACTATTTTATTTTTAGTCTTGAAAGTGTGAAAAATTGTCACGATTTCAATATTATATTTTAAATTCAACTGGTGACAATTTGTCACCAACTGATTCATATAACTGTTTTTTGTTTAAATAGTGTTTATTCATCATTATCAACAAATAATCTTTGCATTAATATTTGTCCATGATAACCACCAGTTTCTCCTACTCCTTCTACTAATTCATAATTTTTATTTAATATATCAAATATATTTGTCATTTTATAACATGAGTGTATTTTAAAATTCATTAGATTAAAAATAAATTTTTCATCTGATAATTCATATACAACACCATCTTCATATTCTAATTTTCCTGTTCCGATATCACTAAAACCTAACAAATCACTAGTGTGATCTCTTTTTACAAAATATAAATTCCAGATACCATTATATTTTCTTTCAGTAGTATTGTTAATAAAACTAATAAAATCAAAATTTTCATTAATAGTCTCTGGAACTGATATAAACTTTGCATAAATTGATTTTATAATTTCGTATTTTGTTTCTATCTTAAAACCATTTATTATTTTAGGTAAACCATCCACTTTAAAAAATTTTAAATATGCTTCATCATATTTACCAAGAAAATGATTGCAGTTTTTACATAAAGTTCTTGCAGTTCGTCCATGTTTATATGTTGATTCAAATAATTCATTATCAAAAATATTTTCACAAATATCTTTAATATTTTCGCCTTTTTTTAATTTTTGATAAATATCTTCTTTTATACTTTTGGAATCAAATATATCAATAAATTTGGTTAAATCAAATTTACCTATATCATCATTACCAACACTTTTTGCTGGATAATGCTCTTCACTCATTTCATCATTTTTATATTGTTTATTACATAATTTACAAACATATTTATCTTTTTCCATCGAATACACCTACTACTCAAGTCTGCAGTGATTACTGTAGAGCTCTGCAGAATTCTCTGCAGTATATAATTTTCCCAACTCGTTACATTTTGTAACGGTTTAAATTTTAATTTTAAAACTCTTCACTTAATAGAAAATCAATTAAATTTAGATGAATAATTCCATCACGAGATAAATCTATTTTATCAAGAGAAATAACATATTTTGGATAATTATCTTCAATAGACTTATATGCTCCAAATTCTCTTTCTATGGTATTATCATGGCCTTCCATTTCATAAGTTACTTGAATATATTTAATGTTTCCATCTTTTTTTGCTAAAAAGTCAACTTCACCATTTTTAGTTTTACCAATATATACTTCGTAGTTTCTGTTTATTAACTCATTATAAACAATATTTTCTAATACAACGTAACTTTTAAATTCTGGATTATTATTTTTTATCTGAGCAATTCCTAAATCAGTAGCATAATACTTATTTAATGTTTTTAATACACCTTTACCAGCAATATCATATCTATATACCTTTTTAAGTATTAATGCTTTACATAAAGCATCTATATAATTATAAAGTGTTTCGTTAGATATTTTCTTATTTTCTTTATCTAAATATTTTATAATGTTATCAGCAGAAAATTCACGTCCAGCAGTTTCAATTAAATATTGTAATATCATATCAAATAAAACTGTATCCTTTAAATTTAATCTTTTTACAACATCTCTTAAAATAATAGAATCATATACACTATGAAGATAATTTTTTATATCTATCTCATTTGTAAATTCACATCTATTAGGAAGTCCTCCCCATTTAGCGTAGTCCCAAAAAGTATTTAAGTCATTTCCATCTTTTTTTGTTAAAGAAACATATTCCTTATAAGATAAAGGATTAATATTAAATAAAACATATCTACCTGATAAAACAGATGATAACTCATCAGATAACATTTTACTATTAGAACCAGTTAAAAATATACTTATATTTTTTATGGAAGCACGTAGTGAATTAACAACCTTTTCAAAGTTATCTACATTTTGAATCTCATCTAAAAACAAATAATAAATTTTATTGTCTTTTATTCTATCTTTTATATATTTATTTAGTTTTTTATAATTTAATAATTCTTCAAATTCAATAAATTCAAAGTTAATAAATATAATATGTTTCTCATCTATTTTTCTTTTATCTTTTAATTCCTCTATTATTTGATTTAGAATAACTGATTTACCACATCTTCTTATACCAACCAATATTTTAATTAAATCTGAATCATAGAATCCTCTAATTTTAGATAAATAATCTTCTCTTAAAAGCATATAAATCACCTCTCTATACATTATATATCATTTTGATATTTTTGTAAAGTTATTACGCTTAACCGTAATAACTTTTGAATTTTAAAAATTATTACGTTACTATTATAATGTACTAAAAATTAAAATATATTATTTTTTTTACTTCGTGCCAACTTGGCACTATGTTTAACTTCGTCGCCACTTGCGACAAAGTTATTTTTGTTTAAAGTATTAATAAATGAAATAATAATAATTATTTCTTCAGATTTTAAATTATAAACTTCTCCCCAAAATGGGTAGAAGTCTTTCATAACTTTTGAACAAGTTGACCGAAAGTATAATTATCCTACTTTCTTCCAAATTGGTGGGAAGTTATAGTACAATTGTGCTAACTTTGGTCCAACTCGGACGGAAGTTAATTAATCATTCATATTAGAAACTTGTGCTCAAGTTGGTCACAAGTTTGTTATAATAATTATATTCAATAATTTTACACATAATTTCTTTGTATTTTCGCCTCTATATGTACGAAGTTAGTAATAAACTAACTTCAATTAATCAATATCATTTAATAAACTGAATTTATAATATATTTCAATATTTCTATCTTTGTCAATAACTATTTTATCAATAATAGATTGTAATAATTCTCTACTTGGATTATCAAGATTTATTAATTCCTTAATTTTATCTTCATAGTTTCTCATTTCTTTGGATGACTCTTTTTTCTTTTTATCTACTGCTTGTAGTTCTTCTATTCTAGATTTAGATTGATTTAGTAATATTTCTGTATCTCTTGATAATCTTTTATAAGTATCTTCTGAAATATTACCTTTAAATTTATCATCATATAGCATATCAATTTTAGCATTGTATTCTTTAATTTTTTTATTCAAAAAATTAATTTCTTCCGTTGTACTTTCTTTAGAAGTATTTTTATCGTTTATAAGTTGTGCTAACGATTTTACATCAATCTCATCTAGATATTTCTTACAAGTACTTTTAATAGTACTTAGTAATACTTCTTCTAATTTATCATAAGGCATAAAATGTGGATAACATAAATGTCTTCTTGGATTTCTTGAATATCTATTACAATTAACAGTCCAATAATCATGATTCTTTCGGTAAGTAACCGTTAAAGTATTGCCACATTCCAGACAATAAATAAGATTCTCAAATAATCTTTTTTCTCTATCAGTTTGTGTTTTCTGCTTTCTTTTAACATTACTTTGAACTTTATTAAAAACTTCTTTACTAGCTAATGGTTCATGAGTATTCTCTACAATTATCCATGCTTCTTTATTAAGAGCAACTTTTTTTTGAGATTTATATGATAATTTAGTTTGTACATTTTGCACCATATCACCTGTGTACATTTGATTTTTTAGTATTTTCTTTACTGATGAAACAGTCCATATAGGATTAAATTTTTGTTTTGAACCTTCTTTCTTTTTGTATAAACTTGGTGTTGGATATTTACAATCATTGAGATAACTTGCAATATCACTTACACTTACACCATTATTTGCCATTTCAAATATCTTTTTAACAATAAAGGCAGTATCAGGATTAGGTAATAAATGCCCTTTATCTTCTGGGTCTCTCATATAACCAAAGCTAGGCTCACTTCCAATAAATTTTCCATCTTCTTTCTTATTTCTTAAAATAGAACGTATCTTTTTAGAATTATCTCTACTTGTCATATCATTAAATACTGATTTAAAAGGTATCATTTCATTACCAACATTATTTAAAAAAGTATCTACTTGATCAAGTACAGCAATATATCTAACTTTTTTTAAAAGAAAATACTCATCTACATAATAACCACAAGTAACATAATTTCTACCAAGTCTAGATAAATCTTTTGTTATAACACAGTTTATTCTACCATTTTCAATATCTTCAAGTAACCTTTTAAATCCAGGTCTATCAAAATTAGTACCAGTAAATCCATCATCAATATATTCATCGACAAAGGTAAATTCATTTTGTTTTACAAAACTCATTAATAAATTTCTTTGATTAATAATACTTTCACTTTCTGATTCATAACTTTTATCAGAATCTGCTTCAGATAATCTTATATATAATCCTACTCTATAGTAACTAGGATGTTGTAATATAGTGTTATACACGGCTTCTACTCCTTTCTTTTGTATAACATTTAAAGCTTGATTTGAGTCTACCATTAAAATAGACATATAACAAATCTACGATTTTATTAAAACACATTTTATATATCCAATTATCAAATCATTAATAGTAGAATTATCATCTTTTTTAAAGATTTCTTTAATATTAAACATATTTCACCTCTTAAAAAATTCTATGATAATTATTTCCATAATATTTTTATTCCTCCTCTTTTTTAAATTCTTCTAATAATTTATTCAGTTCTTCAAGTTCTTCTTTAGATGGTGTTTTGCTTTTAATTAGTTGTCCATTCCAATACTCATTACCAAACTCATCTTTGTAATATATTTTATTTATATTACTTTTATTATAATGTTTAAAGTTTGGTTGAACACAAGAATTAAAGTTTTCTTTAATACCCTGTATCTTATTCTTTAATACATGGTCAAGTGTAATTGTACGTTTAGAATTATTAGTACTATCTTTTTCATATTTCAAATTAATATAATTTAAAGAGGCAAGATGATTAATACTTTTAGATATTGTTTGTTTACTATATCCATGAATATTCATAAAATAACTATTTGTATCCTTTATTCTTACACAAAGAAATTATGTGCAGCAATAATAACTTTTCTAAAGATGATATTCTACTATCACTTAATACCGATATTGGCATAATTGGATTTATAAATTCTTCCATAGTATCCACTCTATAGAATCATACATAAAATATATCTTTATAAAAGTGCACTTTTACATACTACTTTTCCTAGGTGTTTTCATCTTACATCAAATAAAAATAAAATGATATTGTACAAAAAAGAAAAAAAGAGTACAAACTGTACTCCCATAAAACCTAATTATAAATTATTTAATTTATCTAAAATTTCATTTCTCTCTTTGATTAAAATATTCTCAGATATATCTATAGCAGGCTGAAAAATATTTATATTTCCTTCGAAGTGATTAAACTCGTTAAGCAATGTTTTTTTTGAATAGAAAAATATTCTCATCCTACTATTTTCAATTGTTTCTTCTTTAAATGATTGGAAAATTATACTTGAAAGTTGATCATATTTAGTGGTATTAATACTAAATTTATCAACTAATATTTTTTCAGTTTTCAATCTTAAATACAAATATGAAAGATTATTGCATAAAACTTTATTCAAAATTGGATATTCGTTTTTGTCAATAATCTCATTTAGATTACAAATATCTAAACTTAATATATCACTAATATTTATAGTATAATTATTACTCAAATTATTATTAAATAATGAATAATATATTTGTCCTAAATCAACATGTTCTGTTTCATAACCATGCATTAATTTTGTTAATTGATTTTTTATTACTTGATTGCCTATATATTTAACATATCCTCTCATAAATGGAATTAATGAATAAATATATAATTTTTCATCTTTTAAAAATTCAATAATTTTATTTGAACGAATAAAATCGAGAAAATCAGGTATTGAAATTAAAAGCATTTTTTCATTGTGATTAACTTCAATAAATCCATTCTCTTGTCCATCAAAATTATTAAATAAATAAATGTTGAAATTATTATTATTTTGATATTCTATTAATCTTATTAAATCAACATTGTGAGTTAAAATAATTACTTTCTTTTTTATTAAAAACTTTACTATTGCATATACCAATTTATTTTTAAAAATAGAGTCAAAACTTGAGATTGGATCATCTATAACTATTATTTCATTTTCAACATTTTTTGCTTTCAAAAGTTCAAATGTTAATGAAATAAAATTTTGTTCACCAGAACTCAATTTTAAATTTTCACGCGCTACTCCAATTAAATCTTCAGAATCTAAAGTAATAACAATTCTATTATCTGCTCTTTGTAATTTTATGCTTTTATTGATATTTTTTTCTATAAATTCTTCAATAAACATTAAGTCCTCATCAGTAATATTTAATTCTTTAGTCAACATTTCTTTATATTCTGTATATTTATCAACAAATTCTTTTGAAAGTGAAGAAGATAATAAATTGTTTATTAAAGATTTATAAATATTAATATACATTTCAATCTCTTTTATAAGATTTGAAACAATATCTATACTTCCAGATGATATTGCACGAGTCAAAGTATTTTTTATATTAAAAGGATCAGTTTCACCAATTCTATTTATAATTTCAATTAATATATTTTTAGTATCATCGTCAAGATTATTAATTATTTCTGCTTTTTTAATATTCTTCTTTTCCAGTAATTCTTTTGAATTAATATTGTCATTATCACAAACTATACAATTACTTAATTCATTATATTTATTTAATATAATAATAGCATCATCATATTGTTCGATTTTGGAAAAATCGTTTGATTCCTTAATATTAGAAATTCTCACTATTCTATTAATAATTTCAAAATTTTCATCAGAAATGACATACTTAAATTTATCAGCATTATGTTCATCCAGTTTTTCTTCTTTCAATTTTTGAATAAGATGTATATAATCATCTAGATTAATATCTGTTGATTTTGCTCTAACATTTACAATATTTTTCAGAATATTATGTAATGAATGATCTATCCATGAAAATTTATTATCTGAAATTTTAGACAAATTCATAATATTTTTTAATGATAATCTTAAATCTTTATAAATGTCATCAAATTTATCATCAATCCATTCTTTAAGTTCATATTCTCTAGCTATATTATCACCTAATAAAAAGTCTTGTGCTTTTCCCTTAATAATATTTCTACTATTCTGATCATTTATAATATGAAACAAATTACAATTATTAGTTGAATATTGATTTCCATCATAGTTAATTATAAATTCTCCTTGATTATCTAAAACTTTACAAAAACTACTTTTACCAACACCATTAGGAGCATATAAAACATTGATGTTTGTATTAGTAAAATCAATTATATTATTTTTATTCATATCAATAAAATCTTCACAAAAAATATTTTCCTTCTTTAGTTTTAAAAATTCTAACTGCATATAATTACCTCCCACTACATAAAAAGCGCAATACAAAAAACTTAAATATCTTTAAGCCTGTACTAGCGCTTTAACAATACTTATTTTATAATTACGTTAAATACATCATTTTTTTCATCATAGTTCCATATTGATTGTCCTTCTTCAAAATCAACATTAGATATGAAATCTTTATAATGCTTAGTCACACCACCAAAATAAGATTTATCAGAACTAATATTGTAATCCTTATATGTCTCACCATTTATAGATATTTTATATTTTGATTTAGACTGTATTAAGTTCTTATATTCACTTGGAATTCTTAATATTCTTGCTCTTACATCGTTTTTAGTGATTCTTCTCTCAATTGTTTTAATATCATCCTTATTAATATCATTCTCTTCATCTAAAAATAAATCATTTAATTTATCAATATTAAAATAATATTTTATATCAAACATCATATCACCATGAGACTTGCAAAAATCAATTAATTGACTTCCGTTTATTAAAGTCACAGGTTGATTAGTATCATAAGCTTCTTCTATAGCACCTTTTGTATAATCACTAGTTGTAATAAATATTTTCCTTACTGACATATCAGTCTTGGAGCCACGAAAATCTCTTATATCTCTAGGTCCTACTTTATTATTAATTGCATAACATTTTGCTTGAACAGCATACTCAATAGTATTCAAATTCAACTGTTCAATTTCTTTTTTATTACATTTTAAATCTATTCCACCATCACCACGACGTTGAGTTACTTGGATATCATCAAAATCTAACCATTTTAAAAATATCTTACAAAAATTTTCGAATTTATATTTATCATCATCAAAATATTTAATAAATTGCTCTCTTAATTCTTCATCACTCATATTAAACCTCTAATTAAAATAAGCCTTTCTTATTCTTTCAAGTGCATCTAAAATATATCGTGAGCACATTTTATATTCATCAATTATTATATTATACCCTTCCTCATCATCACATACAAAATTCCAATATTGTTTTCCAATTAGAAGTTCATCGTCACTAAAATATTGTTTAACACGTTCTTGTCTCCATTCATTATCTTCCCCATACATGTTGTATGCTGTTGCCAAATAAATCTTAACGGTTTCTTCATCATCCAATAGTGCATTTTTTAATATAAAATATTCATCAAGCAATGCTTCTTTTTCACTTTTGGCTTTTTTGATGTCTAAATCTCCACCAGCTTTTAATTCTATAATAAAATGTTCTTTTGTTTCTGGATTATAAAAATGATTATCAGTAACATGCTTTTTCTTAAAACTATCTATGTTTTCTGGTTTATACGCTTGCAAATTAGTATAATCTTGAACTCTAGGTTTTACATGTTTATCATATTCATTCATGATATTTGACTTTCTTTGAATTTGTTCAGGAAGTAAATAAGATGATATATCTTCTAAAACGACCTCATAAGAAATATCTGCAATATCATTAGATAATTTTTCTAATATTTTCCCAAAGCTCGAATCAAATGACCTACAAAATGCAGAATAAAACATAAATTCATTCCCCAATTCTGAAACAAAAGCATTATTTTTCTTTGCATTTATCACACCAGTTGGATCAGTTAATTCCTTCATATATCTTTTTTCAAACTTATCTACAAAATCTTTAATATTATCTCTAACTTTTTCTCTAATTTTTTGTTCCTTTATTTTATCCATTACAAACCTCCCTAAATCTCATAATTTGTTATTATCAAATGTTCAACATTTTTATCATTTCTATTCTTTATACTAACTAAATATTTTTTATCAAACGATTTGATATATAATCCTTTAACATTATACAGATTATAAATAAAATCTGTATTTTTTATAATTAGCATAAATTTTGCTTTCGTATTTTTTAAAAAATTAGCCAATCGTATTTGATCATTTTTACCAAATTCATTTTTAGCATATGTTGAAAATTCAGTATCATAAGGTGGATCTAAAAATATAAAATCTTTACTCGTTAATTTTATCTTTTTACAAAAATCTTCAAAATCTAAATTAAATATATCAGTAGTTTTCATATAACTTTTTAATTTAGAAGAATTAAGATTATTTATTTTCTTATCAAAATCTTTTCTATTATAACTTATTCCACCATAAGGAACATTAAATTTACCATTAGCATTATATCTAAACATTGATGCATAACAATATTCCCTTATAAAATAAAATATTGCACAATAAAATTCATCTTCTATCTCTAATTCTAATCTATTATTATATAAATATCTAAAATGCATATAATATGCACTTTTAAATGCACATTCCAAATTTTCTAAAATGTTTTGATCAGACATTTTTCCGCGATTTAATTCTATTTTTCTCATTCTTTCTATCTTAGATAATAAATTCTTTTTTACTTCAGATAAAAAATTATCTATTTTGATATTAAAGTGTTCTGATAGCAATCCATTGAATTCCTCAGAATGTTCCAATACAAATTCATAAATTTTATCACTATAATTAACTTTTATTCGTTTGTTAATTTTTTCCTTATTAACTTGTTTTGAATAATTTTTATATAACGATAAAAGTTCCTTTGAATTATTCTCAACAATTTTTTCAAGTAAAATCCAATTTTTATTTATTTCTTTTAATTTTTTGATAAATTTCTGATTATTATTTTTTATCATGCTATATAAGAGTATTAATTCATCTGATTTATCATTTATAATACTTTTATCACAATTTATATTTAAATATACTGACCCTCCACCAACGAATGGTTCTATGTATCTTTCAAATTTATCGGGTAAATTAGATAATATAATTGGCAACTCTTTTTCTTTTCCACCAGCCCATTTAATAAAAGACTTTACATATGCCATTTTTACTACCTCCCAACTAATAAGTTATCATCTGAAATAATTATAACATAATATGATTATTTTTTTAAGAGTTTTGGGATATTTCCCACAAAAGAATTTGTACGGCAGTAAAAATTCAGTGCTGGCTAGACAACAATTGTATTCCTAATATTCTTTTAATAACTCAGTTAATAAATTAATAATTGCAACAGGATTATCTTCTATAGTTTGATTAATCTCTTTTGTCATTTTCTGAATCTCTATTATATCTTGAGTATTCTTTCCAAAATATTCACCATTTATATCAGGATGTAATAAGTCATTATATCTCTTAATATATTCTTCAGAGTATTTATCTTTATCTATTTTTGATAACATTAAAAACATTCCAAATAGTATATAAGTAGTATCAATTGATATTTCTTCGTTCTTACTCAAATATTTTAAGCATGCATAAACCAATATTTCTAAAAAATACGCATTTACTTTGTTAATAGAAATAAACAAATCTTCATCATTATTTATTCCAACTTCTACCATTGCATTAACAACTAAAGTACTATGAGTATATAAGCATAATTTATCATAAAACTCTTTTAACAAATGACCTATTGTTCTATTATTCATATCACTAAACATTTCTGGACTTATTGTTTTTAACTTCTTTTTTAAGCCATTTCTCAATTTAGAAAGATTTGTGTATTCTCTTTCTTCATCTTTTAAACCAAGTATTTTAAATTCGTTATATGTATCTTCATCAAAATAAATCATCATAGCCATAACAATATTTTCAAAACATGATCTTAATAAGGTATTAGCATCTACTAATGATTTTTTATTTATTAAGTAATGTATATTTTTTATAGATATTAATGATTGATTTAATAAATTTATTGTTTCTCTACGAATATCACTATTTTTATATAATAATTTGATATTTTGTTTATTTGCGTTTCTTAATGGAATAATAAAATTATTTTTTACTGATTTTTCTAATTTTGCTTTTAAAGTATTTAAATCTTTTTCAGTTAAGATTTTTAATAATTGTTTTATTTGATCTTCAGTTAAATTTTTGGTAATTTCTTTTATTTGTTCATCTGTCATATAGCACCTCCAAAATTATCTATTATTATAGCATATAAGTCGTCAATTTCATCCATTTAAAAACTCTATCAGTTTGTTCTAATAGAGTTTTCCTTTTTAATAAAATTTCTTTAATATCATTGGATTATTATTTACTATTTTTAAGTTATATTTTATTCTTAATATCTTCTTTATAGATAGTATAAGTTTATCTATATCACATCTTACATTAAATATATCTATTGCTGAATTAATATAATTATATAGTGGTGCTTTAGATAATACTTTCTTATAAAAACTATCTGCTATGTAAAAGGCTAATACATCGGGTATTACAAATTCTTTTAGATAGTTATCATAATTAATGCATACTGGTAAGTATATTCTTTCAAATTCTTCATCAGTAATATCACACATAGATATACTCCTTTAGAATTATTTCTTCTGCAATATTTTTAATATTATTCATTTTACTTACCCAAAGCATTTGATTATTTTCTTTTAATTGTTCATTAATGCTTTCTTTTTCAGCCAGCTCTTTAATTAACTTCTGCACCTTCTCCATAACAGTAGTATCTATATTATGAAGATATTCATTTAAATTATCATTAACAAGTAAATCAAAATATAATCCAAGTTTGTACTTCTTAATATATTCTGGTCTTAATAATCCATATTTTCCTATATTAAATTGTTTTTTATCTTTTAATATTAAATTAGGTAATAAATAATCACCTTGTTTAGTGTAACTAATATTCATAACATTTCTCCATTTCTTTCTATTTTTATTTGGCTTTAATTGTTATACTTTATATTTGTTACACATTGACCATCGGCACCTCCTGCATTTATGTGATTAGATATTACCACAACATCCTTACCATTGCCAAACTTATCTAAAACAACACCAGGCCTATCATTCGGTTCTAGATCAGCATCACTAGTTCTAGTCATCTTTACTGGCACCCCAAGAGCTTTAAACCTATCATACATATACTGACTTATCTTTAAAGTTAGCTCCTTCTCAATTATTCCATTTCCAGAAGAACCTTGATCATTTCCACCATGTCCGCTATCTAAAACTACACCTTTTAAAGCCATATTAAATCACCTAATCTATTTTATTCATTTATTAAAAATTAGGTTCTAATTATAAAATAGTATCAATGATTTTCTCACTAACACTATTTATTATAGAAACAAAAACAGTACAACCTCTACTACTTTTTTAAATACAACAAAGAATATGCAAACAATCACAAAAATGTTATAATTAAAATGTGAATAATATGAAAAAAAGAAAAAGAATAAAAATAAAATGGATTAATCTACTACTTTTAATAACAATTATTATCTGTGCTAGTAAATTCTTATCATCATCCATTCAAATCATAAAATGGTCAATTGACAATAAAAATACAGATTCTCAAACTAACAAAATAACTGAAATTACTAAAATCAAAGAAATTGAAGATAACGAAAACACTGAAATCGTAAATAATGAAATAGTAATTGATAAAAACGCTCCATACTGGAACTTTATTAAAATGAATATGATTGATGCTGATTTTAATGAACTTAAAAAAATTAATAAAGACGTCAAAGGATGGATTGAAGTAAATGGCACAACAATAAACTATCCTTACGTTCAAACAAATAATAATAACTTCTACTTAAATCATACCTTTGATAAAACCTCTAATGGGGCTGGCTGGATTTTTCTTGACTACCGAAACAACACAAACTTTGAAGATAAAAATACCATAATATACGGACACGGAAGATCAAACTCATCTATGTTTGGCTCACTTAAAAATATTACTAAATCATCATGGTTTAATAATACCAACAACTACGTTATTAAAATAGCTACTGAAAAATCAAACACCTTATGGGAAGTATTTAGTGTCTATCACATACCAACCACATCTGACTACTTACAAATATCCTTTAATTCAGATGACGAGTTTTTAGAATTTGTAAACAAATTAAAAGAAAGAAGTTACCATAAATTTAATACAAACATTTTTAAAACTGACAAGATTATCACACTATCTACATGTTTTAATGATAATGAAAAAGTCGTCATGCATGCAAGACTAATTAAAATCCAAAATAAAAACGCCTAACAAGCGTTTTTTATAATAAAAATATATAACATAAAATAAACACAAATACATTATTAAGAAGATTTACTGCATCATTATTCATCCAGTACAAACCTTTAACTAATTTTGTTGGTTCTCCGCAATGCATATATTCCTCAACTTCCTTCTTGCACTTAGAACAAACAAACTTACCTTGCAAAGAATCACCTAATAAACTATCTGCAATAGACCCAAACAAGCCCATAAGAATAATTAATAAATAATTCATTGAGTTTAACTTCTCAGCATAATAAATAAGCCCTAAAATAATACCACCAGCTAAAGATGCATTAATACCCAAAAAAGAAACTGCACCACTAGTACCAGCCGGTACTCGCTTAAGTGTAAATATACTCACTGGTCTATTTTTAGAAAGCGTTCCAATACTACTAGCTAAAGTATCAGCTAAACTAGAAGAAAGAACCGCATAATACATTACATAAAACTTATCATTTAAAGTAAAATGATATAAAACTATACAGATTGTCGGCAATAAGACATTACTAAACATCTGATATATAGTTCTGCATTCATCATTAGTTTTCTTTTTTATTTTATCACTTGATATCGTAAGCACAAAAGTAAGTGCAAGTGCTCCAAAAGCATAAAGACCGCCAAAATAAGTAATTATTACTCCCATTAACCAAGCAGCAATAATTCCCGGTTTAGTAACCTTCTTCTTCCATAGAGCAAAAAGTGCAAACACACTAGGTAACAAAATAGATAAATACATTTATATCACTTCCATTAAATATACAACCAATGAAACTCCCAAAGGCAAAAATAAATTATCTAAGCCCTTTCTATCAAATAACTCTAATGCAGCTGCAACTACACTTATTAAAATCATATCAATAACATTAAAACCAAACTTAAAATAATAATTAAATATAATAATGATAACAAAACTAAAAGCAAACACAGTCGCTGTTCCACTTATTGTCTTATGATTATATATCTGCCTTGACTTCAAATAACCAGCAACTAACGGAGCAAAACCATCTCCAAATGCCATACAAAATAAACCAACTCCAAATGCTCCATAAAACTCTGGAACAAAATAAGTTACCAGTGCCATAATAAACACACTTATTGGATAATAAATAGTACCTAAATTACCACTACCATCTTCCATTGATTTAAACAACTTAAACTTATAAGAAAGTATATTTATAACAATAAACGAAAGCGGTGGAATAATAATATGAATGCTACTACCAAAATACTTATACAATATCAAATAACAAAAAGATATCATAATATGTATAAATTTCTTCGTAAACAAAGTTCTTAAATTAAATATTTTTCTAAGACCAAACGCAAGCAGTAAAATAACTATTAAATATCCATAAGTAAATAAATACCCCTTTAAAATCATAAAGCTACACTAGTTCCTATACCAAGTGGTAAACCTATTAAATAAAACAATATTAACACTACAATCCACATAACTAAAGTATAAAAACTATAAGGAACTAAATACTTAGTATTACCCCAAAGCCCATCTTTATCTGTATTAGTACTATAAAGTTCCATAAATGCTAAATAAACAACAAAGTAAGCCATAACTGGAGTTAGCGCATAAGTTGCACATTCACCGGCTCTAAATACTAACTGAGCAAGTTCTGGACTTAATCCCGCATTCATAAACACAGGAACAACACTACCACTCATTATAGACCACTTACTAACACTACTAGGAAGTAACAATGTAGCAAGTGCACTAAATCCAAGTGTAAGCATCATAAGTGGAATACCTGTAAAATTAGTCTTACTAATAATACCAGCAAGATAAGCAGTAAACACCGTACCTATATTAGTTTTCTTAAATATAAATATAAATGCAGATGCAAAGAATATAAGAACTAAAACCTTACCAATATAATCTAATGAATAACTTAATCCATTACATAAATCTTTAACATTTCTAATTGATTTATTAACAATACCATATACTAGACCTAATATAATAAATAATATTGTTACAACAAATACAAAACCTTGATTAAAAAATGAATTATAACCAAATAACTTATCAATATATAAAGTTTGTGAATAATCTAATAGCGCTCCACCTAAAGGTGCATTTGGAATAATGTTATAAACAAATATCAACAAATAAATAACACCTGCAAAAAGAGAAACAACTAGCGCTCTTCTTTCAGTCTTCGTAAAATAATCTTCCTCATCATCAAGTAAAGCATACTTACCAAGTTTAGGAACTATAACCCTTTCCGTAATACTTGTAACAATACATGCTAAAACTAAAGCACACACAAGCATTATAAATACATAACTAAATGTACTCATCTGATAATCAGGAGATAGCAAATTAGCACTAGATAATGTATAACTCATTAAAGCACTATCTATTGAGTTCATAAAAACATTAATACCAATACCACAACTTAAACTAGCAAAAGCACAAATAATACCCGCTTTAGGATGTCTCTTTCCATATTTAAATAAAACTGCTGCTAGTGGTATAAGCACTATATAGCTTAAATCTCCACCAATAGATGCAAGAATACATACAAGAGATAAACTAAATGTTACAACCCTCTTACTTACCTTTTTAGTAAGCACATAAAAGAAACTATCTAAAAAGCCACTCTTATCCATTACACCAAAACCAATAAGCGTAATAATTAACATTGATAAAGGCGTAAAAGATGCAAAACTTGACACTGCATTACTAAATATAAATTTAAGTCCACTTAAACTAAATAAATTCTCTACATACACTGAATCACTAACATATGATCCGATATTGGAAACTTTACTATAAGTAGCACTAGCATTAAAAAGAGTAAGAACTCCACTTAAGATAATTGTTCCAAAAATAAGTAAACAAAATGTCATTATTGGGTGGAGCATTACCTTCTCATATTTTCTCTTAATCCTCATGTAAAACTCTCCTTAGTTTCTTCTCAAACTCAAGTCTATCCATCATAATCTCATGATTACAATTTACACATTTAAGTTTTATATCAACCCCAACACGTGTAATAAGCCATAAATTAGTTCCACACGCATGATCCTTCTTCATTACAACTTTATCCCCTAAATTATATTTTGCTTCCATTATGCACCTCAATCTGATTATAAGGAATCTTTATATTGTTCTTATCATAAGCATCCTTAACAAGAGTAAGAATTGCTCTTCTAACGGCATATTCACTTCCTTGCTTACACTTAACACTAATTAAATAATTTACTGCACTATCTCCAAGCTCATTAACTCCAAGATAATTACACTCCTTATCATCAACATCTTTTATTTTTTTAACGTCCTCTAAAACATCAAGCAAAACACTTTTAACTTTCTCTTCAGTCACTTCATAACAAGTCGGAATATTAAGTAAAATAACATGTTTATCTTGACTTAAATTTATTATCTCATCAATATTTCTATTAGACACAACCATTACATTACCATTAAAATCTTTAATTTTAGTACTTTTTAATCCAAAAGAAATAACTTGACCAGTAAAATCACCATATTTGACATAATCTCCAACTACATAAAAATTATCCAAAATTATATTAATACCGCCAATAATATCTTTTAAAGCATCCTGTAAAGCAAGACCAATAACAACACTTGCTACACCTAATCCTGCAATAAAAGAACTTGTATCAACTCCAAAAATATCTAAAATCATAAGAGCCGCAATAATTAAACAAACATACTTAGTAATATTCTTAAATAATACTAAAACGGTAACTCTCTTTTTCTTCTCAAATTCAGTTGTTCCCCTTATAGTAGCTTTATTAAGTACTGAAATAATAATTTTATATATAAACATTACTCCAATAATAACTACAATAGGTCCATAAAACTTTTTAGATGATACTATATCAGCAATCTTTACCCAAAATTCCATTATTCCTCACTCACATCAATATCTAAAATTTCTAAAATACGGGCTAAATCTCCCTCACTATCAAAAGGAATTAAAATTTTATTCTTATTAATTTGAACTTTAGTTCCAATCTTATCACGCATAACACTTTCATAAATTGAAAACTTAAGAGGCTTAATATTAACTCTAGTTACAGGTTGTTTCTTGCCAACAGACTTCATTGAACATAACTTTTCAAGCTCTCTTACTGAAATTCCATCACTAACAATTCTCTCTGCTAAAGTAATAATTAAATCATCATCATCTAACTTTGATAAAGTACGTGCATGACTCATTGAAATCTTACCTAAATTAATTTGTTCACGAACACTTTTAGGTAAACTAAGTAGTCCAAGTAAATTAGTAATATAACTTCTGCTCTTACCAAACTTCTTCGCAATTTCATCTTGAGTTAAACCCGTATGATTAATGTAGTTTTGAAAACCTTCAGCAAGCTCAATTGGCGAAAGATCCTCTCTTTGAATATTCTCTAAAATAGCAATATCCATCATCTGTTCATCGGTAAAATCTCTTACAATAGCAGGTATCGTTTTCATTCCCGCAAGCGCTGAAGCCTTAGTTCTACGTTCACCAGCAACAAGTTCATATCCATGTAAACTCTTCTTAACTATAATTGGCTCAATAACACCATGCTCTTTAATTGACTCAGCAAGTTCTAATAAAGCATCTTGATCAAAATGCTCCCTAGGTTGATATGGATTGCTACGAATCTCAGCAACTGGTATTTGCTGAATATCACTTTCACTAGAGTTCTCAACAATATTTTGCTCTATAGTATCAAAATTAATTTGCTCACTATTAAATAATTGTTCTAACCCTCTTCCTAACGCTTTTCTCTTAGATTCCATCTCTTTCTATAACCTCCTTGGCTAAATTAGTATAAGCCTCAGCCGCTCTACTAGTTGGATCGTATTCATTAATTGGTTCACCATGACTTGGAGCTTCAACTAATCTTATTAAACGTGGAATAATTGTATTAAACACTTTATCTTTAAAAAACTTTCTAACTTCTTCAACAACTTCTAACCCTAAATTAGTTCTAGAATCTAATAATGTTAACAATACGCCTTCAATTTTTAAATTAGGATTTAATCTAGTTTGTGTCATAATAATTGTGTTAAGTAGTTGAGTAATTCCCTCAAGTGCAAAGAACTCACACTGAACTGGAATAATAACCGAATCACTAGCTACTAATGCGTTTGTAGTAAGTAATCCTAGTGATGGTGGACAATCAATAATCATATAATCATAATTATCCATTATAGTTGCTAGTGCATTCCTTAACTGTTCATTCTTCTTAAACTCAACATTCTGATATCCCTTTTCCATAAGTTCAATATCAATACCTGCTAAATTAATAGTTGCTGGAATAATAGAAAGATTAGTAAAACCAGTCTTTCTAACTGCCTTCTTAGCCTCACAAGACCCATTTAACACATCATAAACACTATAATTTATATTTCCCTTATTAACACCCAATCCTGTTGTCGCATTACCCTGTGGATCAAGGTCAATAATAAGCGTTTTTTTTCCTAATTTACCTAAAGACGCAGCTAGATTTATACTAGTTGTTGTCTTACCAACACCACCTTTTTGATTTACTAAAGATATAATCTTTGTCATATAATATCACTGCCTTCTTTACTTCTATAAAATATTTTATCATATATAATAATATTTGTCTAAATAAAAAATACTATTTTTCATAACGTGAGCACCTTTTCTTTCCAACCAAATAGTAATATTAATAAACAAACTAAAAAATTATAAAACATTAATAAAAAAAAGATCCTATTTACTAGAATCTTCTGCTTTTTCTATAGCTTTTTTCAACTCTTCATCAGTCATCTTAGTATAGCCTTTAACACCAAGAACCTTAGCTCTTTCCTTTAAACTAACAGTATCTTCACTAGGTGTAAAGTTATCACTAATATGTCCAGTTTCAACAAGTTCTTCAATTTCTTCCTTAGTAATAGTTTCTCTTTCAATAAGAGTATCAGCAAGTAATCTAACTAATTTCTCATTCTCTTTTAAAATTCTAGTAGCTTCACTATAACATTGATTCATAATTTTTCTAACTTCTTGATCAATTTCAAGTGCTACAGCATCACTAAAGTTCTTACTCTTATTATAATCTCTACCTAAGAATACACCCTCACTCTTTTGTTCCAACTGAACTGGTCCTAAATCACTCATACCATATTCAGTAACCATTGACCTAGCAATCTTAGTAGCTTTACTAAAGTCATCACTAGCACCAGTAGTAATCTCACCAAAGAATAACTCTTCGCTAACTCTACCACCAAGTAAACCAGTAATAGTTGAAAGAAGTTCACTCTTAGTCATAATAGCAATCTTCTCTTCCTTAGGTAACATCATAGTATAACCACCAGCTACACCTCTAGGAATAATTGTAATCTTATGTACTACCTCTGCATCCGGAACTTTCATACCAATAACAGCATGTCCACTCTCATGAAGAGCAATCAATTCTTTTTCTTTAGGGGTAATTGTATGACTAACCTTAGCTGGTCCCATTAATACTCTATCAGTAGCTTCATCAATCTCAGCCATTGTAATAGCTGGTAAATTTCTTCTAACCGCAAGAAGTGCAGCTTCATTAAGTAAATTTTCTAAATCGGCTCCACTAAATCCTGGAGTACGTTTAGAAATATTCTCTAAATTAACACTCTTATCAAACACCTTATTACGTGCATGTACTTCTAAAATAGCTTTTCTTTCCTTTTGATCTGGTAAACTAACTGTAACTTGTCTATCAAATCTTCCTGGTCTAAGTAATGCTGGATCAAGTACATCTGGTCTATTAGTTGCAGCAATAATAATAATTCCTTCATTAGCTCCAAAACCATCCATTTCAGTTAATAACTGATTTAATGTTTGTTCTCTCTCATCATGTCCACCGCCTAAACCAGTACCTCTTTGACGACCAACCGCATCAATTTCATCAATAAAGATTAAGCATGGTGCAGATTGTTTAGCTTGTTTAAACATATCACGAACACGTGAAGCACCAACACCAACAAATAACTCTACAAAATCAGAACCACTTATATAATAAAATGGTACATTTGCTTCACCAGCAACAGCTTTAGCAAGTAAAGTCTTACCAGTTCCTGGAGGCCCTACAAGTAATACACCTTTAGGTATTCTAGCACCAAGTTTTTGAAACTTCTTAGGGTTCTTTAAGAAATCAATTAACTCAGCAACCTCTTCTTTTTCTTCAACAAGCCCAGCAACATCACTAAACTTAGCTTTAGACTCCTCATTTAACTTAGCACGGCTTCTTCCAAAATCCATACTATTTTTATTACCACCACTTATCTTAGAAAATAACCAAATAGTCGCACCAATTAACACAACAGTTGGTACCACATTTATTAATACAGTAACAAAACCACTATTCTCAGGATTAGGATTAGTAATTACTTCAATCTCATCTTCATCAACATACTTCATTACTTTATCAAGCACAGTCTCAGCAAGTGGAACATTAACTCTAAAACTTTCAGTACTCTTATAATCCTTTAACTGTCCATTTATAACATAAACACCAGAAGCATTCTTTGGTGTAATTTCTAACTTAGATACATCACCTTCAGATAATTTCTTAATAAACTCATCATAAGAATAATCATAAACCTTATATTGTGATAAATTAAAGAAAACTAACACTCCAATAATAACAATCAATAAAATTGCATAAGGAACAGTTTGCTTTGTATAACTCTTTTTCTTCTTCATACTATTTCTCCTTCTTTACATACTTAAGTATTATATCATAACTTTCGTTCATTTGCTTATCAAATTTACTTTTTTTTACGCCAGGAATCCACAAAATATTTCCCTCATCATCACAAACCAAAGGATAACTATCACGGATCTTTAATGGAACCTTCTCATCAATAAAAATACTCTTAATTTTTTTAGTCCCATTCATATTCTTAACATCCATAAAATCCCCTAATTTTCTTGTCCTTACATGAAGAGGAAGCTTAACTTCATCACTAGACAATCTAATATAGTAATTACTCTTCCCATCATAAGATGGTACTTCTTCAATTACCCCTAAAGGAAGTTCTATCCTTTTATCAAATATATAATCATAAGTGAGAACTAACTCCTCCTCATTAAAAATAAGACTATTATAATATTTATAAACTTTAACCCCATTAGGTAAACAAACATACCCATTAGGTTTTCCATCAATTAAATTAAAGATTAGATTTAAATGCTTATCGTTAATATAGGTAATATCATCACGATAAATCTCAGAAAGAATTGTGCACAAAATATGCTTTTTAAGTAGAAGGGGTAGAGAATTAAAACCATCCAAATCTAATCTATTATTTGAATACAATCTATCAAGCAAAGAAATAACTTCTTTCTCAACATAATCATTATATTCACCTATAGTATGACTGAACTTTATGAATTTTTCGTGAATTTTCGGATTAATTTCCTTTAAAACAGGCAAAACATCCAATCTTATCTTATTTCTAGTATGTACCCTTTCAAAATTAGTATAATCATTTGCATACATTATCCCATATTTTTCATTATATTCTAAAATATCCTTCTTAGTAACAAAAATAAGTGGTCTAACTAGTCTTTTACCTCTAAATTCAGACTCCTCACTAAAACCAGCATACCCACCAAAAGATGCTCCCCTACTAATTCTCATCAAAATAGTTTCTACTAAATCATCACCATGATGTGCCGTAAACAAATAATTTGCCTTATATTTAGTTAATATTTCTTCAAAAAAATTATATCGTATTTCCCTAGCCTTAGACTCAAAATTACCATTAATCTCTTCTAAAATACTCATTCCCTCAAAAGGAATATTACTCTTCTTACAGTACTCTTCTAATAATTTGTACTCCTCATCACTTTCACTTCTAACCTTATGATTAACATGAGCTACAACAACCTTTAACTCACATTTACGTAAAAGATCAAGCAAGCACATTGAATCAGGTCCATAAGAACAAGCAAGAACAACATATTCATCTTTCAAAATATTTAAATTATTTATAAAATTAATAACCTCTCTCATAAACCCTCCAATCACAAATAGTTTACCCTACAATTAACGAATAATCAACAAATTTTCAAAATTTGATAATCCCTATAAAATGCAAAAACCTTGAGATAAACTCCCAAGGTATAAGAAACAAATTAACGTTTACTAAATTGTGGTGCTCTACGAGCCTTCTTAAGACCATATTTCTTACGTTCTTTAACTCTAGGATCACGAGTTAAGAAACCAGCTTCTCTAAGAACTTTCTTATAAGCGTCTTCTCTAGCTTGATCAGCCTCAGCATCAAACTCAACTAATGCTTTAGTAATAGCAAGTCTAATAGCTCCAGCTTGTCCAGAGAATCCACCACCATTAACCTTAACATCAATATCAAAAGTATTTTCGTTATTAGTTAATACAAGTGGTTGTTTTAAATCCATTACTAATGTAGGAAAAGGCATGTATTCATTTACATCTCTACCATTAACAGTAATCTTTCCCTTACCAGTAACTAGTTTAACTTGTGCAACTGAACGTTTTCTTCTTCCAGTAGCAGTAACTTCACTTTTCTTCATAATCTCTCTCCTAATCAATTGTTATTGTAGTTGGCTTTTGAGCCTCATGTTTATGTTCACTACCAGCATAAACGAATAGCTTACGATACATTTGTCTTCCTAAAGGTCCATTTGGAAGCATACCATTAACAGCTCTTTCAACCATTTCTACAGGATAACTTTCTAACATAGTTTTAGCATTACGAGTTCTTAGTCCACCTGGGAATCCAGAATGATTATAGTACATCTTATCATTAATCTTATTACCAGTTAACTTAACCTTATCAGCATTAATAATAATTACATAATCTCCACAATCAATATGAGGTGTAAAAGTTGCTTTATGTTTACCTCTTAATATAGTAGCAGCTTTAGTCGCTACACGTCCTAGAGGTTTATCAGCAGCATCAATTACATACCACGTGCGTTCTACAGTTTCTTTTGTTTGCATAAATGTTTTCATAAAATAATTCCTTTCATCACTCAATTATCATTTGACGTCCCAAATCAGCAAATAATTAAGCAAATCAAAATGTACCAATATGAATTATATGAAACCTTACCCATAAAGTCAATAAAAACTTGCTCAAAAACAAGAAAAAATGTGAATAACTATCAAATTATCCACATATTTTACTAAATCTAGACCTAACTTCAGCATCACCTAATATATTAATAATCTCATACAAATCAGGTGTAGTAAGTTTAGTAGTAAGCGCTACTCTTATAACATTACTTATATCAGCAGTACTACCTCTATAATTATCTGGGTTTTCTTTATACTCTTTCATATTAGAACAGTATCCCATCTTCTCAGTTAACTCCTTAATCTTATTAAACCATGTATCCTTATCATCATTAATATCAAAATACTCATTTAAATAAGTAGAAATAATTTTCTTAGCATCCTCTTCATGTTTTAAGAAACTAAAATCAAATATAGCACCATCAAATAATTCATTATACATATACCAAATATTATCTTTAACTTCACTAAAACAAGCAAAATCTTTTCTAGGTTTCTTCTGCTCCCTTTCAATATTTAACACGCTAATTGTATAATCCTTATGTTTATTAATTAAAGCATTAAAATCAGTATCATAAATCTTAGACCACTCATCTAATCCATCAAATACTTCACTAGCTTTTAACTTACTTAAATAATTTTTAGAAATATTATCAAGCTTATCTAAATCAAATAGTGCTCCAGCAGAACTCATCTTCTTAGGAGAAAACTCAAACTCAGTAAAATCAGCATCAGGATGACCTTCTCTCCACTGTTCATAATTAGAATTTGCTATTGTCATAATTGCTTCAATCAATGAATAAACTGGATAACCCTTCTCCTCATAATAAGTCATTCTAGCCTCTGGATCTAATCTCTTAGATATCTTTCTAATCTTATCTCCATCCTTCTTTAATATTAAAGGAGTATGAATATACTTCGGCATCTTAAATCCAAATGTCTTAAATAACTCATAATGAACTGGCACACTACTCATCCACTCTTGGCCACGTACAACATGTGTAGTTCTCATTAAATGATCATCAACCAAATGAGCAAAATGATATGTTGGAAGTAAATTACTAGACTTCATAATTGGAATATCTATATCATTTTCTGGAAACTCCATCTCACCAAATACTAAATCATTAAACTTAAACTTATTAAAGAAATTACCAGAACTCTTTAATCTAACAGTATACTTCTCGCCACTCTTAATTCTTTCCATAGCATCTGCCGGGCTTAAATCACGATACTTAGCATACTTACCATAAATACCAATTCTCTTCTTACCAGCAGTCTGAGTTGCTCTAATCTCATCCATCTCTTCTTGAGTTAAAAAGCACGGATAAGCCTTGCCTTGACTAACTAATTCTTTTATAAACGCATGATAAATATCTTTCCTCTCTGACTGAATATAAGGCCCATAATTACCTGCTTGCTTATTAATATCACGATACTCATACTCATCAGGATTAATATGATAATGCTCAAGTACATGACGAATATACTCAACTGCTCCACTAAGTTCTCTAGATGAATCTGTATCTTCATTTCTCAAAAAGAACACACCACCACTTTGCTTAGCAAGAACATAATTAATAACAGAAGAATAAAAATTACCAATATGCATAAATCCCGTTGGACTAGGTGCATATCTTGTAACCTTAGCTCCTTCCTTTAAATTTCTCTCAGGATACTCTTTCTCATAATCAGCTACGGTTTTCTTTATATCTGGAAATATTAAATCTGCAAGTTTCTTATAATCATCCATAAAATCACTCGTCTTTCTTCCCTACAATTCTAACAAAATAATCCCATAAAATCAACTACACATGGTAATTATTACCAAGCCAAATTCTTGAAACTGCATCAATTATAAATAATGCAAAAATAACATAATACAAAAAATTAACTTTCTTATTTTTAACATTTGCTAATTTCAAACATAAAGGATAAACATAATAAATACCAAGAAGTGCTAAAATTCCAAATCGTAGTCCCGGAACAAGTGCTATTCTTCCTTCGAAATTCATAAACTTATCACTATAATCCCATAAACTTCTAAAATCAATAATATAAGATGCAATAAGTTCTACTAAAACACAAATAATCGTTGTCTCAAAAAACAGCACAAGCGGTCTAACATTAACCTTACCAATCATAATCTTCTTATCTTTATATCTATAAAAAAATAAAATTACAGCAAAACCACCAAATCCATATATTGGAAGCCAAGGTCCCCACAAAGAACCTCTATTAACTAACACATGATCTTCTACTATAAAAAGGAACTCCTCATATAGCCATCCACAAATTGCAAAAATTATAAATGTCAAAAAATACTTTTTTAAATTATTCACTACTATCACCTATTATTCTTCAGTATGTCCTTCTTTTCCATATTTATTAGATATTGGATCTTTAAATAAAAAATTATGAACAGGTTCTAAAGTTCCAACCATATAAGTTCCAAATATCATAAACAATATTATAACAGAAACATACTGATAAACAAAACCAAATGCTTCCATATTTACAATATAATTAAAGACATACTGTGAACAAAAAATAGTAACATAAAAATATGTAATATCAAACCAAAGCACTGCCTTCTTCGTAATTGCTGTATAAGTATAAAATATAATTGGTATTAAAAATACTATAACAAGTAAACTAGCACTCTTCGCTATAAAATAATTAGGACTTGCCCCATACTTAAACCCATCTAACAAACTCCATAAAAAAGTTGGCGTTAAAGCAATCTTAATATGCTCCCAAGTGCTTTCATTAACTGCTGCAAATATAGCAACTACCTTATTATGACCGCTTATTTCATATAAAAAATGTAAAAGTGTTCCAACAATTGAAATAACAATAAAACCTATCCACATAACTAATTATCCTTTTCTATTCTAAATTTATTTGTAATCCTTAAAGTATTTAATATTGCAAGAAGCGTTACACCCGTATCAGCAAACACTGCAAACCACATATTAGCAAGCCCAAACACTGAAAGAAGTAAAATAATAACTTTTACTGAAATTGCAAATATCAGATCTTCCTTAATTATCTTTTTCGTATACTGAGAAATTCTAATTCCTAAAGGAATCTTCTCCAGATCATCATTCATAAGAACAATATCACTAGCTTCTATCGCCGACTCTGAACCAATACCACCCATAGATATTCCAATATCTGCTCTCTTTAATACAGGTGCATCATTTATTCCATCGCCAGCAAAAGCCGTTACACCACTCTTATTGACACTATCAAACTCATTAAACTTATCTGTTGGAAGCATCTCATATCTAATCTCATCAATGCCAAGTTTTTCTCCAGTAATCATCGCAATATCTTTCTTATCCCCAGTAAACATATAAGTTTTAACCCCAAAAGCCTTAAGCTCATTAATAACATCACTAGCATTCTCTTTAATTCCATCATTTAACATAATAGAAGCCTCATGCTTACCATCAATAACTACATGCACATCAGCATTTTTCTTACATCCACATATCTTCTTATTACCAATAAGCACATCTAGTCCATTATAAACAAAACTAATCCCCATGCCATCAATCTCTTTAAACTTAGTAACCTTCTTACCACTACTTTCCCCCAAAGCCTTAAGCGAACTAGCTAGCGGATGATTACTCATCTCTTCACCACTAACAACAATATCAATAATATCATCCATACTATACTTACTATTCTTAGCAATTTCTATATTATTAACCTTAAATTCTCCACTAGTAAGCGTTCCTGTCTTATCAAACACAATATTTTTTATATCAGATAAACCATCTAAATAATTACTTCCCTTAATCAAAATACCATTCTTACTAGCAGCACCTATTCCCGTAAAATAAGATAAAGGAACAGATATTGCAATTGCACAAGGGCAAGAAATAACTAAAAACGTAAGACCTCTATAAAAACTTTCCTTAATAGATATTCCAAAAAGAGGCAGAACTAAAATAACTAAAACTGCTAATCCCAAAATTATAGGCGTATAATATCTGCTTAATTTACTAACAGTCGTCTCTAACTTAGTTTTCTTATCACTAGCATTATCTAGTAACTCAAGTATCTTTGCAACAGTAGAATCAGCATACTCAGAAGTAGCTTTAACTCTAATAACATCACCCTTATTTATAGTACCAGATAACACCTCATCGCCACATTTAACAAAGCGTAAAACTGACTCTCCAGTAAGAGCAGACTCATCCAAATTAGTCTCTCCGCTTATCACGATACCATCAACCGGAATACGTTCCCCCTTCTTGATAACAAGTTCATCTCCACACTTAACATCCTCTACACTAGCCTTAACGATTCTTCCATCACTAACCACATTAGCATACCCTTGTTTAATCTCCAAAATCCCTTTAATAGACTTCCTACTATTATTTAAAGCCTTCTCCTCTAAAACTTTCCCAATAGTATATAAACCTATAACCATAGCTCCTTCCATAACCTTATCAATACATAAAGCACCAACACAAGATATAGTCAAAAGCATATTTTCATTAATAACATGACTCTTAAATAAAAGCTTCATCGCCTTAACAAAAGTCTTATATAAAAGAAAAACATAACTAATAATATATAAAATAATTCTTACATTATCACTTACTGACAAATACATTCCCGTAAAAAGAATAACTAAACCAATAATAAGAAAATAAATATTAGTCTCCTTCTTAACCTCTTCATCAGTACTAACACTCGCATCAGGTTCAGCCGCCTTAACTAACTTATTAAGCTCTCCCAAACTAAAATCTTTATCAGACTCATAAATAATCTTACCCGTACTAAAATTTACAACAACATTCTTAAAATCCTTATTCTTATTTAAAGCAATCTCAACCTGCTTAGCACATCCAGCACAATCTAAATTATTTATATTATATTTATACTTTTTCATCTAAAATCTCCTTTACATGAGATAACGCTACCTCATAAACCTCTTTAACATGCCCATCATCTAAAGAATAATAAACCTCTTTACCAACCCTATTACACTTTACAATTCTCTCATCCCTCAATACCGAGAGCTGATGAGAAACAGCTGACTTCGTCATATTTAACACATTTGCAATATCACAAACACACATCTCATTAGAATCTAAAGCAAAAAGTATCCTTGCCCTAGTATTATCCCCAATAACCTTAAAAAAACTAGCAATTTTCTCAATAACCTTACCACTAGGCATCGCCTTTAAAGTATTATTAACAACTGCATCATGAATAACATTACAATCACACTCTAAACATTTACAATCCATATTCCCTCCACTATCATTATAGTTGAACATTTATTCAACTGTCAAGTAAAAAAAATTAAATTTTATTAACCACCATTAAACTTCCATCATACTTAATTTTAATTAAATCATCATCAACTTCAAAATTTACATTAATTTTATCATCTTTAATATCATTTATCTTAATTCTAATCTCACATTCAATCTCAGAATCCAAAAACTTCACCGTATCAAACACCTCAAAATAGATAAAAGGATAACCATCAAAATTAAGCCCGGAATACTCCTTATTAAGAAACAAATTAATATCCTTCTCTTTTTCAAACCCAGTATCTAAATTAATATAACCCCTTTTCTCTCCATCTATAAAACGCAGTTCGAATCTTATATTATATCCATTAAGTTTATTATAGTTAATATTACCTAAAAATGCAGTCTCCCCAGTTACTTTAAACTCTCTTCCATCAATTAAAAGCATTGTAAACATCTCCCTTTAACTATTATATTAAAATAAAAAAGCCCCCAAATAAGGAACTTTAAATAACATATGGTGACCTATATGGGATTCGAACCCATGAATGTTGCCTTGAGAGGGCAATGTGTTAACCATTTCACCAATAGGCCTTGCAACAAACATTATACACAAAAAATAATGTTTATGCAATAATTTTATCTCTGTTTCAAATACTTACCAATATCTTTCAAACTAAATTTATTACCATAATTAAGTATTGCATTAGAATAAACCTTAACTGAAATATATCCAATAAGTGCAGCAGTCAAAACTAATATAACAAGTGAAACAATCACATCACTCACGCTCGCAAGTCCAAGCATATATCTTGATGGCATACTAAATGGTGAAGAAAAAGGAAATAACGAAGCAAATACACTAACACTACTCTTAGAATTCATCATTGAAAAATACGCTAAATAAAATGCAAACACTGAAAGCATTGACACCGGACTATTCGCACTCTGAATATCCTCTGGCTTCTGCACCAAAGAACCAGTAAGCGCAAATATAAGTGCATACAAAGCATACCCTAAAACAAAATAAAGTAAAATAATAACCCAAACTCCAATAGTAATTGAATCTAAATTAATTACTCCCTTTAAAATATCACTAGGTAAAAAAGACTTAGCACAAATAACTCCAAAAATAAGTAGCACAGCAAGTTGACATAACCCAGTAAACCCAACACCTAAAGTCTTACCTAAAACTATATTCTTAGGACTTGTTGACGTCGTCAAACTTTCAATAATCTTAGAAGTTTTCTCTGTCGTAACAGACGAAGAAACCTGACTAGCACAAAAGAACACTGCATAAAATAACACTATCGAAAACATCATCATCGCAAACGTACTATTACCACTATCTGAATTAGACAAATAATTAGTATTCAGTTTAAAACTTACATTAAGAGCATTTAACTCATCTTGTGATAAACCCAAAGACATTAACTTCATATTATAATAAGCACTAGTAACCTGATTAACAATAACCTCAGCATTAGATCCAACCAAACTCATATCTGCTCGATAATCCTCAAACATAATCGTATTATTATCTAAACGAAAACTTAAAACCTCATCATACTCATCATTATCAAGTGCTTTCTGAGCATCGCTCTTATTATACTCTCCAGACATAACCTTTATATCATATCCAAAATCTTTATTATCTTCTAGACCAGATAAATAATCCCCCAAAATATTACCCTCATCAACCAAAAGTAATCTAGATAGTTCATCATCCTTACTAAAACTTTCCATAATTCTTGGAATATTAGTCCCCACAAGGATAACCGCTAAAAAAATAATATTCGTAACTATAAAACTCTTTCTTTTAACCATATCCTTAATCGTAAACTTAGCAACAGTTAATAAATCCTTCATCTACTCACCAGCCTTCTCAATAAATATCTCATGCAAACTAGGCTTAACCACACTAAATGTTTTAACATTAATCTTACACCTAACAAGTTCTTTCAATAACCTGTCCCTATCCGGTGCCTCAGCACCTATCATATAAACCCCTTCACCCTCACTAACAACATCTAACTTTAACCTATCTAATATATCTTTAACATCATCATCAGTTTCAAGCATAACCTTATTAGTCTCATAACTATCCTTAATCTTCTTCAAATTACCCTTCAAAACAGTCTTACCCCTATTTAAAATAACCAAATCAGAACAAAACTCCTCAATAACACCCATCTGATGAGAAGACATAATAATATACTTACCTTCAGAAACTAACTCCTTCATAATATTACTCAAAACTTCAGTATTAACTGGATCAAGTCCACTAAAAGGCTCATCTAACACTATCAAATCCGGATTATGAAGCATCGCTGTAACAAACTGTACCTTCTGCTGATTACCCTTAGATAACTTCTCCGCCGGACTATTTATATACTCCATCAAATTAAGCTTACCTAACCAGTACCTTACCGCCTCATCAGCCTCTTTCTTACCTAATCCCTTTAAATTAGCAAAATAAACTAACTGATCATAAACTGTACTCTTAGGATATAATCCTCTCTCCTCAGGTAAATATCCAAAATTAACATTACCCCTAGTAACCTCTTTACCATCCCAAGTAATCTCTCCACTATCCTTCTTAATAATACCTAAAATCATTCTTATAGTAGTAGTCTTACCAGCACCATTAGTACCAAGTAGTCCAAACACACCAGGTTTCTTAAGCTCAAAAGAAATATTATCAACAACACGCTTATCTCCAAAAGACTTATTAACATTCTTAACAACTAAACCCATCAAATCATCTCCTACACCAAAAGTATATAAACCTCAAAAGAATTAGTCAACAAAAAAGCCACCTAAGTGACTTAATTATTATTCAACAACATAAGGATCTTCTGAGGTACCATTTCCGGTTACATTGGTCGTCGATTTAAGAGAAATTGAAGGACGAACCCCGCTAGTGTAGAACACGTAGACGTGAGCGAAGTCACCACTGCTGCCGATAATGTACCAAACGAGAGCGTAGCTGCCATTGAAGAGGCCAGGAGACAAAGAACACCAATAAGTATCTGTAGCATTTTCTTGTAAATATGTTGTTGAGTTTTCTAATCCATAAGCATATCCAGCAAATGCTAGTTCATCTGCTGTTATTAATCCTACTTTTGAATTTATTTTGCTTAAGTCACCATTACATTTTAAACTAGGCCCAGTGCCTCCAGCACTCCCACTTGTACTTAATAATCTTTGAGCAGCACCATACCATGTTTTATTTATACCAAATCCTAATCCTGTTGCATTTCCACCATATGACGATGGATTATAAGTTGTATCTTTTACAATTGTTTTATCATTACACCATACAGTATCAGCTATTTTATCAGCATAATCTGATATATTATTATTATACCATGTTTCTAAATTAGTTAGTATTGTACTTTTATTAGTGTTAGCATGAATACTTGCATAATCAGTTGCCCCTGCTGCTCCATACATAAATCCTAGATAAGCATTGTCATCTGTTTTTTCATTAAATGCACTTTTATATGTTTCACCAGAATATCTTGCAAATGCTGCACTAGCACTATTATTTGCAGCATCACAAGGATTAGCTGCTCCAGTTGGATTATCATTATGTAAGATAAGTTTTACAGAGCCATCTCCACTCACTCTTACTATTCTCCAGCACTTATTAGCAAACTCTACATAGTTATTTGTTACAGCACCTCTAAAGTAATAAGAAGTTCCATAATCATCTTCTGCAGATGCAAGTAAAGCTTCACTAGCAGTAGATATTGCTGCTCCTGGTGTTGTAAGTGGAGCTTTCACTTCATTATTTGCCAGTATTACTTTAGCTAAATTACTAACAGTAGGTGCTTTAGTACTTGTTATCTCTACATGAGCACTAAATGCTGCTCCTTGATTTGCGTTTTGGCTAGTAGCCTTCCTAGGATAATATATCTTTAATAAATAAGTATGTTTAGCATTATTTGCTTTTGCAAACTTTCCACTGCCTAATTCAATAGAATTTTCAGTTAAATCAGTTTTTGATATTGTTGGAATTATTTCTCCATTAGTACTAGTATTAGTACTTACTAGTTCATATTGTAATGGATCATCTGTTTTAAATGTATTTGAGTCTACTACTAAAGTTAGTTTATAGTACATTTCAGCATCTGTTGTATTATTACCAGTTACTGTTATTGTTTTTGTAGCCCATACATCATCTTTAGGATATATTCCAGCAAGATTTATATTAGCTCCTCCATCATAAGTTATTTTCATTGTTCCGGCATCAGCTCTTACTGTAGTGCTTGTTTCAGAACTCATTCCGGCAGTAAAGAATGCATATGATACACCTACAACGCATATAAGTGATATAATCATTACATAAATCATTATTCTTTTATGTTTCTTTTCTATTTCTTCTGGGTTCATATTTTATCACTATCTTTCTGTAGAAAGTATATAACAACCCCCCCCCGTGTCTAGTTAATGTTTAGCCAAAAATATTCTATGATGCAAACTTGTAAATTTCTGATTATTAAAATTTGCTTTATTTTCAGCATTTAATTTAATTTTTTATTAACCATTTATGAGAGAAATTACCTATATAATTTTTAAAACAACTTAACATTTACTTTACTTTATTATGTTCAAAATCGCGAAAAAAATTATCACAAAAGAAAAGAACTAGCTTATCGCTAGTCCTATTTAACTTCAATATATTTTTTATTTTCTTGGATTTCTTTCTTTGGAACTGTAATATTTAAAATACCGTTTTCAAATTTAGCATCAATATTATCAACATCAACATCACCTAAAGCAAATGATCTTGAATACTCTCCATAATATCTTTCTTTTCTAATATAATTTTTCTTTTCATCTTTGCTCTCTTCTTTTTTATGAGCTTTTACTGTAAGGTATCCATCTTTTACTTCAATATTGATATCTTTCTTATCAAAACCTGGAGCATCTAATTCAATACAATATTTATTATCTTTTTCATAAATATCACATTTCATTTCACCTCTTTTACTAGGTTTGGTTACAAAGAAATCCTCCAAATCATCATCAAATAAAAAATTTCTTGGGATTAAATTCATAAATCTCATCTTCCTTTCACAATTATAATTATACCACTATTTTAGCACTTGTCAATAGTAAGTGCTAACTTTTTTTATTTTCCCATTAATTTATTATATATCAAATGACAAAAAAAATACTAGATATCAAAATCTAGTAAATCACAAATATCATTATTCATAATATATACAATTAGTTTTTCATCATATTTGCTTATTTGTTCCTTTAAATAATCCACATCCATAAAGCACAAATCACACCTATATAAAATAAGATTTTTAAAATTAGTAACTCCTATACTTTGTAAATAATCAAGGACCTCAATCACATTATTTTTCATAACACCTAAATTATAAATAAACTTCTCATCAAAGTGCCCTTTAATCTCCAAAATATCTTCTTTACTTAAACCATACTTATTTAAAAAATCTATCATAACTTCTTCACCTCATTACCTAAATGAAGCATCCTTAAAATACTCTTCTCTTCACTTTCTTCAAGAGGTAAATTAAATGTAAGTGCTTTTACAATAGCTTCCTCTTGCTTTACCCCCGCTCTTACTAAACTATCAAATACTCTATAAGTTTTAAGTCTCGAAATTACAATTCTATCAAATACAAATTCTGTCTTTCTCTTAATTTGTGCATATGTTGTATCAGAGTATATTGCTAATCTATGTCCTTCTTCTAAATACATTAATATTGGATAATCACTTATAAGTGGAATAATCTCATCCTCTTTTAAACAAGGTGTCCCATTAATTAAACTATAACTATCCTTACTTTCCCAAACTGGAAGCCCATTTTTAAAAGCATAAAAAATTCTTCTAACCATTAAATCCTTAATACCCTTTAACTCCTTATTACCACTATGAACATGTTCACTAATGCCAAGTTCAATAAACTGATCCAATACTCCTGCTAAATCAAATGTTGTAAGAACGCTAGAAGCCCCTTTATCATCACTTAAACTAAAACCATATAAAGAAAAACTATCTAAATTATTAAGCACTCTCTCACTATCATAAAGCACCCCTATATTCTCACTAAGAAAATCTGTTATATTAACCCCTTCTGGCAGTTTAGATATAAGCCTCTTATTCTTCATATAATCATTAATTAAAAACAGAATACCTCTAGTAACAACTATACTATTTGATACATTATATTCTCTTAAAATATCCATATTATGTTTAAAATTATCAAAGCCATCCTTAGTAAATATAACAGTACCTCTCTTAAGTAAACTCTTAACATCCTCATCAGTAAATTTATAATATTCTTTTAGAACTTTAATAATATCTATAAACTCTTCTAAACTAACACCACTTAATACTTCACAAACACCTAGATAATTATTGCTACCAATAATATTTATATACCCATTATCATAAAGATACTTAGTCCTTTTACTCAAACCATCTAAATCGCACTTTAACAGTTTATCTGCACTAATCTTATCAAACTTATCAAAATCAAAACCTATAGATGCCATGACTTCTTTAACACTCTGTCTTACCTCATGCTCCTCTATCTTACAAACTGGCTTAAATGTACTTTTCATCATATCATGATGTTTAAAAATATCTTCATCTGGATTCTTAAAGTTTGCTCTTTCTAAAAGTCTACCACGTAACTTATCTTCACCAAGCTTCTTCAACTTTCCACCATTATACTCATTTAAATAAGTAATAACCTTATCCCAGTTAATATCTCCATTACTTGGATTAGCACATTTAACAATTCTTTCAGTAAGTAATATATCGTCCGGCGTAAAGATTTCCTCGCGAGATAACTTTTCTTTTATCTTTATAACATCATCACTAGTAATACTCGAATTTGTTATAAGCGTTACTTTATCATGCAGATCACCAATTACCTTCTTAAGAAGCACAACTATTTTAGATAATTCGCTTATTTCCTTATCACTAAGAACATAATCATTAATAGTTAAAGAAGAAGTCTTAATTGCAAGTACTTTTCTTCTTAAAAGTACACTATCATTGTCATCTTCAATATAACTTAAACAAAGATTAAATAAGCGTTCCAAACTACAAACTCTGTTTGCAAACTGCAAATATTCCTTTTTATCATAAAGAGCAAGTAGTTCCTCACCTTCACTAATTTCTTCCTTCAAACTCTCAGCAAGTGCTAATGAAGAAGTTACCGCACTACCATTTAAAATTTGTAATAAAATATCCTTTCCTTCCATTATGCACTCCTATTAATTACTACCTTTAACTTACACCTTAACTCACTTTGACTAGCAAAAACTTTCTCCTTATCTAAAAGAACTTCCTTAATAAACATTTCATCCATATCACCAAATTCATCTTCACTAGTATAAACATGTAATATCATTAAAAACTTATCAGGTAGTCTCATAAAAGAAACATTCACATCTTTATAACTAGAAACATAAATATTATAAGAAGTGTTTTCTAATCTTTTAACCTCACTAAAGTCACCTAAAATAAGTTCTTCACAAACCTTTTTAAAAGCATTTAACTCTTTTTTATCTAAAGCATTAACTTCATCTATAATACTCTCTAAATAAATAACATGCTCTTCCTTATTCTCCTCATTCTTATCACCTTTTAAAACTTCATACGTTTCAATATACTTGTTAATATTATTTATAAACGAAGAAAGCACACTGTCATCAAGATGACCATCAAATAACTTAACCTTATCTAGTGCCCCATTAACCTCTCTAGAAAGTTCCATCAAGATAGACACTATCTTATACTTATTATCTTTATCGTCAGAAGTAACACTATCAATCAAAAACTTTTGTAAATCCTCTGGTTTAACACTATCAATAAGTTCCTTTTCACTAGAAATAATCTCTTTAGCTTTGTTTATTACCTCATCAAACTCTCTAGACTTATCACTAGAATCCTCTTCCTTACTATCAGTGACCACTTCCTTTTTTCTAGAAAGTGATAAAACCTCTTCCATCTCACTTTTTAAATTAAGTAAGTTATCATAAACACCATCACGAACTCCTAAACTTAAAAGTAATTCTTGATATTTCTTTAAATCATCTTCAAGCACTTTAATAAACAAAACTTGTCTAACATCATTATAATCAAATTTTTTATCTTTGGAAATTTCTTTAGCCTTTTGACTAATTAAAGAAGCATCTGCATAAGCATCTATAAGAACATCATAAACATCTTTATACTTTTCTTTTTTATTCTTGATGACAGACGCGTATTTATCTATAAAAAGTTTATCATCCTTACTCATCTGATGTGCTACTAAATTAAAACTTTCGATATATAACTCTTCTTTCAACTCTCCTCTTTCTTTACTAGAAAGTCCTAAGGAAAGTTTATCTATATCACTATAATCATAAATAGGTCTTTTCAAACTACCATCATCAAATAATTCCAAAACTCTCTTTGGAAGTTCAATCATTTCTCTTTGACTATCAATATATTCTTTATCTCTCTTTAAACAACTACTCAAATCCTGAGTAATTCTTCCAGCAATCTGTTCTAAATAAACATATGAACCATGATTACCATTATTTCTAATATTATTAATATTACGGGTTGCTATATCCTTTATTTCGTCAGTATTATTACCATATATAAAATCAATAATTAAATAAAGATCATCTATAGACACTGAATCAATTTTAAGTAAATCATCAGCACTTATATTTCTTTTATTAAGCCCATATTTTAAAATTATATTATCTATCTCTAAAAGAGTATTCTTCTTATTTTCAAAATCAATCGTTTGTAAAGCAGTACTATCTATTCTCTTTTGTAACTCTTCCAAAAAAACTGAAACAGCCTTCATGAAATCACCTTCTTTACAATAAACATTTTACCATAATCTCGTATTTTTAACAAGAATCATTGAAGTTCACCCGTCAAATATGATATAATATCTAAAATAAATGGAGGCTCATATGAACGAAGAAGAAAAATTCAAAAAAAGAGTAGTAAAAGAAGAAAGTATCAAATTACCAGACCCAAATCCAGAAAAAAAAGCAAATAAAATAATTAACTTTTTATCATCTCTACTAATTCTAATTATTATTATCTTTGGCTTATATTTTCTAATGGATAAAGGCGTTTTACCAAATCCATTCGAAATCAAAAACGATAATCCAATAATCCCAATCGATCAAATATCGACAACAACTAAAGCACATGAAACAAATACAGACCCTAACCTAAAAGTTTATGAAAGTGATACTACTAACTGTTCTTTAGGTAAACCAAGAATAGAGATCAATTTAAAAGATAATACATTTAAATTTGTAACGTATAATGGTGCTTGTGATAAAACGGAAATTACTGGTTCATCTGAATATGATATTGGTGCAAATTCATATAAATTCACTACTGAAGACGGAAACATCCTTACTGGTAAATTTAATAATCGCACATTTGTCTTAAATATCAACGGAAGCATCTATGAAATGGTAGATTTAAATGAATAAAGAATATAACATCAAAGAACTTCTTGGCTCCATTGACTTTAACAAAAACAAATTAACCAAAGTAAATGATAAACTAATGCTAACAAACTATCAAATAGAAGTTTTAAAAAGATTTGACATAACTCCAGAAAATTATTCCAGTTTATCTAGTATAATCTGTGACGCAGAAGAAGTTTATGAAGAAACACTTGATGAAGAACTTGACAACATATTAAGTGAACTTCAAGAAAGAAACTATTACGAAAATACAAACAAATAAAAACCTTAGTGCATAACTAAGATTTTTTTCTATCTACTAAGTTTATTTTTTAAATTAAGCAAATACTGTTTACTCATAATTGGTAAAAAAGTATTCACAACACTCATCGTCATCTCACTGGTCTTGTCAGCAATAAAAATATTCTTGATCTCCTCTGGAATATCATCTACATATACTTCCTCATTATCAAACAAGGATATCCCCGTAATAATTATATAATCCATCATAACTCTCAAACTATTTTTAATAAAATTGTTAATATCTGCAATAGTTAATTCTTCATTATTAACCAATAACTTAAACCATATAAATCTATCATAAATACGATCATCTATCAAAAACACTTTGTTATCATCAATTATTTGATATAATTCAGTACCATCCAAAGTAAGTTTAATAAGACTATCTCTAATCTTTGTCGAAAGACCAAACTCCCCACCAATCCTCAAATTAAAAGAACTCTCAAAAAACTCAGCAATGATACCCTCATAGTTTAAACGTCCAGCCTCTTCACTAATCATTACTATAGAAGGGGTACTAGTATTAAACACTTTCTTCACATAATCTAAATTCAATCCTCTTTTAAGATTATTAACCCCAAAAACTTCATTTACGCACAAATCAAAAAGCAAATTTATGCGTTCAAAAGAAATAAGTCCTAACACTCTTTTATATTCCTCTATTGAAATAACTTCAAAAATATAACTAGCAAGTAAATCAGCACAAATAAATGCCTTCATTTTCTCATTAAGCCCATCAAAATACTTCTCTAGTACTCTATCACTAGCACCATAATCTATATTACATGCAAGTATCAAACTTGTCGTTCTTCCACCAAATATTCTAGATAACTCATCCACACTAAAAAGGTTATTCTTTACTAAATCAAACAAATAACCAGCACAAATTTCTTCATCTTCATATCCATAATATTTAAGTAAATCTCCTCTAAACAAAGATTTCAAAATATTAAAATTAGAATTTTTAAAATTACTAAATATAAAATTAACACATCTATTTAACTTTTCCATATTCTACCTCAGAAGAAGAAACTATTATATAATAGAAAAGTTATAAAAGTAAATACTTACGAACTAAAAAGTATCTAAATTATTATCAGTACAAACGCACTGACCATTTCTATATTCAAAATTATAACCACATTCTTCATAACAATCAACTGCTCCGCCTATACCATAACTAAACACAAATAGAGCAAACATCACTAAAAGTGCTTTTACTAAAACCCCAGTTATACATCCTATTAAAGATGCTCTAGAAGCTTTCTTCTTTTCATTTAAATAAACCAAAAATAAAATAAAACCAATTAATGGAAAAAAGAAACCAAGAACTCCATAACCAAATCCAGACGATTCTCTACTTTCTTCTTGAACCTTCCTTCCGCAATTAGAACAAAAATTTCCTTTTATTTCACTTCCGCAATATTTACAGTACATAATTTACCACTCCATCTAATTAAGTATCTAGTGCCACAGCACATTTACAATAAAAATTATATCATAAAAGATAACAATTTGATAAAAAATATTATCAAAAATTCAAAAAATAATAGACTTTTGGCCTAGGATAAAACCTAAAACTCACATACGATAAAGTGGGAGGTATTATGAATACAAATTTTACTAAACTAAAAATGCAAGATGCTATTAAAACAATTCAAAATAATGACTTATGTACATTAACTTTATGTAATAACGGCTCACCTTTCTGCACTCCAATTATCTATGATAGTGATTGCTATTGTGGAAATATCAAATTAACTTTTGAAACATGTGTAGATGGAAAACTATCAGAATTAATCGAAAATGATAACAACTGCTGCTGTCAACTTACAAACAGATGTAATAACAAAATAGAAGTAATTACAATGGAAGGTACTTGTGAAATATTACCTAATGAAAGCACTTGCCCATGTTTACATGAAGAGTCATGCTTTGTAACAGTAGAGTTCACTCCATGTAAAATCACAGGTCGTTGCTACTGCAATCAAAGAAGAAGAAATACATCTTGCTGTAATAACTAAAAATTACAAAAATGGTCTAGTAAAAACTAGACCTTTATTTATAATAAATAGCATATTCGTACACAAAAAAACGCCATACGGCATTTTTTTATTTTGCAATTAACTCACAAATTAAATTAGAAATCTCTGTTGGATTATCAATGGATAAGCCTTCAATCAATCTAGCTTCACTATAAAGAACCTTCGCATACTTCTTAAGTTCATCCTTATCCTCTTTATATAACTTCTCAAGTTTCTTAACAATATCATGCTTTTCATTAATCTCTAAAACTAGTTTAGCCTTAACATTCTCATCAGTTGGCATAGCATTAATAACCTTCTGCATCTCTACACTGATTTCACCTTCACTAGTTAAACAAACAGGATGACTATCAAGTTTATTAGTGAACCTTACACTAGTAACTTCATCACCAAGTGCATCCTTTATCTCAGCAAGCATATCTTTATTATCTTCATTTAACTTCTTATTAGCTTCCTTCTCCTCTTCAGTATCTAAATCTAAAGAACTATCACTAACACTCTTAAATGTCTTGCCATCTTCTTCCCTTAAAACACTAATAACAAACTCATCTAAATAATTAGTTAAATATAAAATATCAAACCCCTTCTTCTTAATTTGTTCCACTTGAGGCAAACTATCTATTTTACTAACACTTTCACCAGAAGCATAATAAATATTTTCCTGACCATCTTTCATATTCTTAACATACTCATCAAGTGTTATTAAATCGCCCTTATCTTTAGAATAAAATACAAGTAAATCCTTAAGCTTATCCTTATTCATTCCATACATGTTGTAAATACCATACTTAATCTGAGAACCAAAAGCCTCAAAGAATTTTTTATAACTCTCAAAATCATTAGTAAGCATATCTTTAAGTTCATTATGAATTTTAGTCTCTAAACCTTTAGCAATCGCAAGTACATGCTTATCACTTTGAAGTGTTTCTCTAGAAATATTTAAGGATAAATCATCAGTATCAACAACACCCTTAACAAAACTATAATACTCAGGAACTAACTCCTCACACTTATCCATAATAAGAACTCCATTAGTATAAAGTTCTAACCCCCTCTTATACTCTTTATAATAATAATCATAAGGAGCATGACTAGGAATAAACAATAAAGCCTTATAACTAGATAATCCTTCAGCACTAGTATGAATAACCCTTAAAGGCTTATCCATATCACTAAACCTAGAAGAATAAAAATTATTATACTCTTCCTCACTAATATCCTTCTTATCCTTCTTCCATAAAGGAACCATTGTATTTAATGTTACCATTTCCTTATAAGTCTCATACTCATCCTTAGAGCCTTCCTTTAACCTAGAATTCTCCACTTCCATCATAATTGGATACTTTAAATAATCACTATACTTACTAACAATACTTCTAATAGTATACTCCTCTAAATAATTAGAATAATTATCATCATCAGTATCATCATTCAAATAAAGAACTATTGTCGTACCTGTTTCCTCTTTATCACAAGTCTGAATAGTATACCCATCAGCACCTTCACTAGTCCACTTATAAGCCTTATCAGCATTATACTTCTTACTAATAACCTCTATTTTCTTAGCAACCATAAACGCTGAATAAAAACCAACACCAAACTGACCAATTATTGAAGTATCTTTTTGATCTTTATTTTCCTCTTTAAACTTCAAAGAGCCAGACTCTGCTATTGTACCTAAATTATGTTCAAGTTCAGCTTCATCCATACCTATACCATTATCACTAATCTTAAGTATCCTAGCATCCTTATCTCTTTCAATAACAATCTTTAAATCATCACGATTAACTGAAACACTACTATCAGTTAAAGACGTAAAAACAAGTTTATCAATCGCATCACTCGCATTACTTAATAATTCCCTTAAAAATATTTCTTTATTCGTATAAATAGAATTAATCATCAAATCTAATACTCTCTTTGATGAACTCTTAAACTCTTTCTTCTTCATATTATTCCATCACCTTTCCTACATCAACCCACTTAACTGGATTAGAAAACTTCTCTATTTCATCTATACTTAATTTAATTGCTGAATTAGAACTACCACAAGCCGGATACACATATTCATGTTCCTTTAATGACTCATCCAAATAAACAGACACATCAGCATTAAGCCCAAACGGACAAACCCCACCAGGAGCATGACCAATAAGTGCTTCTGTCTCTTCATAAGAAATCATTCTCGCTTTAACACGAAACTCTTCCTTAAACTTATGATTATCTAACTTCCTATCACCAGCTAAAACAATAACCACTGGCTTATCATTTATCATAACTGCTATAGACTTTGCAATTGCTCCCTCACTAGTATTAAGTGCATGAGCAGCCTCTTTAACCGAAGCACTACTCTCATCAAGAACAATTACCCTATCATCAGCATTATATCTCTTTAAATACTCTTTAACTTTAACTAGAGACATATCATCACCTTCCTTACAATCATTATACTATCATTTTAGCACTTGTCAATATTAAGTGCCAGTTACAAACTAAAAAACTCGGGTAGTCGTATGCAAGAACTACCCGAGAACCCCTTTAAATACATTACTTCTAGAAAAGAACCCCTTATAACTAATTAAACTTCTTTCATACATTTCACTATCAAACCTCTTAAGATTACGCAAATGCCTTCTTACTCTCCTATAAGTAAAATTATTTATTCTAATAATTAAACCATTACAATTCTTATAAGTATAACCTAAAAAACTAAATCCTCTATCAAAATCAAGAATTCTACTTTTATCATTTAACTCTAAATCCAAATTCTCAATCTTAACTTTTACCATATCGAAAATCTTTTTAAGCCTCTTATAATCAGTATCTAAAAACACCAAATCATCCATATATCTTATATAATATTTAACCCGTAAATCTTCTTTAATAAAATGATCAATTCCATTCAAATAATAAATTGCAAGTATCTGGCTTGTCATATTTCCAATACCAAGCCCCTTACCTTTCTTATACACCGGTAATTTCTTTAACTCATCTATCTTTTTTCTCTTCTCTTCAGATGAAATATTTAACTTCCTAATCGAGCAAATCTTATTATTTCTAACCTTATTTATTTCTTCATTAACATAACCATCATCGGTACTATCTAAAATAATCTTAATAATTCTTAAAGCATCCTTATCTTTAATATCTTTCTTAATCATTTCAAATAAAATTTCGTGATTAATATTATAAAAGTACTTTTTAATATCTACCTTCAAAACATAAATTTTTTTATTTTTTAAATTTAATATATTTAAATATTTATATATTAAATCATTGGCAAGACCACTTCCCTTATTCTTTCTTGTAGCAACATTACTATAAATAAGCTTATGTTCAAGAGCAGGAAGCAAAATATAACTACTAACAGCATGATTAACAATCTTATCGCTAATACACTCACTCATTATAAGTCTATACTTAGGCTCACTAATTATAAAAATATGATAATTAGAAAATTTATAATTCCTATTATATAAATTTTCTAATACCTTATAAATATATAAACTATAATACCGTTCAAATAACCCAACAGCTCTTTTATTTCTGCATCTTACCCTAATTTTATAATACTCTTTATATAAATTATCAATACTACAAATATCCTTATAAAGATTTCCCTTTCTCTTCAACTATTCCCAACCCTTAACCATTAAGAATATTTCAGATAATAGTCTAACCGCACTACTAAATCTTCTTTTTTCTACTATTCCTAAATCATAAAAATAAGTTAAAAGAAAATTTAAAAAACTAATATTGCAAAAAATATTTACTTGATATTTTTTTCTAACATTACCACTTGTATTATTTGCAAGGCTAACATTATCAAACAAACTCTTACACTCATTAAAATATAATATCTTTAAATGTTTCTTATTCCTTGGAAAATTTTCATAAATATATGCATCACTATAAACATAAAATTTCTTTACACATCCCATTATTTTAAAATCATCATTAACACATTCATACTTGCTCATCAGAAACTTCCTCTTTCAATTCCTTCAAAAAAACAAAAGCCTCACTAGGTGATAAATCATCCATATTTAAACTTTTAATTTTATTGACAAGTCCACTAAAGTCCAACTCTTTCACTACCTCTATCTTGTGATCTTGAAATAAAAATAAATACTTCTCTAAAGATTTAATTGGAAATCCACATTTAACACTATCACCAAATCCTGTTAATTTAAATCCATACTTATCGCTAAAATATCTAGCATCTTCTTCTAAAAAATAATAAAACAATCCACTTTTAAATAAATAATATTTAGTATCATCTTTATTCTTACAATCATGATATAATCCTAATAATTTTCCCATTCTCAACCTCTTATTCTTTAAAAAATAAAGCATGGAATTTCTTCCACACTCTAATTACTAAGTACATTACAGCTCACTTTCGAAAGTAAAAACTCCTACTAACAAATCATAACTCCTAGTAATACTATTTGAAGATTACTAAAAAGTAATCTAAAGGAACATGCTTGTTTCTCTATCATGTAGTCTCCCTCCATTATCTATAGACATTGCTACGAGTTCAACAGTATATTTTCCAAATTAATATTTGTATGAGAAATTGACCGGACGCAAACCATTGTTGTTGTTAACGTTGTTGTTGTTCAAGTTGCCCGAGTTCACGTTCCAAACGTTAGCGTTACTGCCATTGAAGTTGTTAGGCGACAAGGACCACCAAACGCAAGGACCCAAGCACAAAAATGCTTACTCACTACTCAGCATAGTTCCTACTATAAATCTATTCACATAGTTATAGCCAAAATAAATGTGCAAAACTCTAAACAGTCTGGGCGGCAACTTCCATGCTCCAAGCGGAAAATCCGCATGCCAGTTGCCGCTTAACCGTCACAGTTTAGTATAAAATTTATCATACCAACCACGCCCATAATTTGTCCCTCGAAGGGTTTCTCGGGACTTACATAGATCAAAGATATCGACCTTTTAATTCTTCTCTTCGTTTACTTTTCAACAACATATGGATTTTCACTGGTTCCATCACCGGTTACGTTGGTCGAAGATATAAGAGAAATGACCGGACGCAAACCATTGACGCGGTCAACGCGGTCGAAGTTCAAGTTGCCCGAGCGCACGAACCAAACGTCAGCGTAACTGCCACCGAAGTAGTTAGGCGACAAGGACCACCACCATGTAGTTCCTGTATTTTCTTGTAAATATGTAGAACGATTATAAGTATAAGCGATAGAACCAGCAAATGCTATTTCATCTGCAGTTAATAATCCTATTTTATAAGTTAAATTACCATTACCATTCTTTGTATCATCAACAGTAAATTTAGATAATTTTCCACCATTATTATCATTTGGACATTTTAGTGTTGGTTGTTTTGTAGAAGCCAATCTATTATATGCACCGTAATCCGTTGCATTAGTTCCATATCCTAGTCCTCCACTTACTGTACTCTTATCATTACACCATATTGTATCTGCTAGTTTACTTTCATATGATGTCAAATTATTTGTGTACCAAGTTTCTAAATTTTTAAGAATATCACTCTTATTAGTATTTGCATGGGTACTTGCATAATCACTCGCTCCAGTTGCTCCATACATAAATCCTATATAAGCATTATCATTATAATTTGAATTAAATACACTTGTATATGAACTTCCAGAATACCTTGCAAATGCAGCAGTTGTACTATTATTTGATGATGCGCAAGGACTAGAAGCATTAGAAGTATTATCATTATGAAGTACTAATTTAACCGAACCATCTCCATTTATTCTTACTATTCGCCAGCATTTATTTGCAAACTGCACATAATTGTTTTTAACTGCTCCTCTAAAATAATAACTTGTTCCATAATCATCTTCTGTACTTGCTAAAAGTGCCTCAGTTGTATTTTTGTTTGAAGTGATTTGTTTATATGTATAACTACTCGATGTAGCACTTACTACATAATACACACTACTTAAATTAGTTGTTGTTTTCATAGTTCCTGCTGTACTTGAACCATTACTAGAGGCTGATGAACTAACAAAATATTTACCAACTAAACTTGAATATGAATTAGCATATGTGTCTGCTGTTACTGCTGTTCCAGTTAAATTAAATTTCGAACCATTAGCAGTATATCCTGTACCATAAGTAAAATAATATGCTTGATATGTTGATGATACACTTGTAGTTTGGCTTTCAACATCATCTTTTGTATGAGCACTTACCTCACTGCCAGGCGTAGTAAGAGGTGTTTTTAGTTCATTATTATCCCTTATTGATGCAAGCAGTGTGCCACTTCCAGCACTATACCAGCCATCTGGTGCAGGTGCTGCTGTAACAAAGGTAGCATTGCATCTCACATTACCATTTGTTATCTTAGCAGTTAATTCCCATTCTGTACCATTCCAAACTATACTCTCTTTAGCATTAACTTTTTTACCATTTCTTGTACATTCTACCGATGCTGTATAACCGCTTGTCGTTGGAAAACTTGTACTTTCTTCCCCATCTATTAAAGCTGCAACAAATAAATCGTCTTTTGGTCTTGTTCTAACAGTACCTACTACAGATATTTTAACCTGATAATCTTTTCCTTCTACATCTTCACTTGTCCAGATATCTGGATTATTACTATCTAACCACATTCTAAAGTTAAATGTTCTTGATTCGTCTTTAGTAATGCCATCGCCTCTTTTTAATATGTAATTTTCGCTTATACTATATTTGGATAGACTTTGTGGTGTTGCAATAGATTCTAAAGTATTTATTACTGCACCATTTAAATCATTATCTCCTAAAAGTGATACTTTTACATATTTTGAATCAACCTTATTAGTTGTACTTATTACTGATGCGATTACATAATACTCAATGTAGTTATCACAATTATTTTTTATTGTGAATGTATATGGTGTTTGTTCTAATGCCTCACCTTCACTAATTGGATAAGTGTTAAGTAAGTTGATCTCATTTTGACCGTTAAATTCTAGATCCATGCATGATGCTGCTAAAGTATTTGCATCACTTTGACTTGAATAACTTGTGAATATTGCATAACTTACCCCAGACGTAATGAGGACAACCGCAAGCATTATGCACAAAATTAGCATTCGTTTCTTATAACTTCGCAACTTCTGGTTCATATTTTACCTCTACTATTCTATAGAAATTATATAACACCCCCCCCCCCGTGTCAAGTTAATTTTTTGCTCAAAGTATTCTATGAGAAAAAATTTTCCGTGCTGGCAGCCCTTATAAACTTAAATTAGACATTCACTATACACTTGTGGACAAATCATTATTTTATTCTCTCAATTATTTCATTTCAAAAAAAGACTTCGCATAATCGCGAAATCATTTTTATGATCCGGTACTTTCATAATGTTTTAAACCTACATTAAATGCAAAATAACATGGAATCAAAAACAAAAATACAAAAATTGGTGATATTGCATGCAAGAAACTATTACTCTTTCCAACCAAATAAAGTAAAGGATAATAATTAACAGAAGCATAAGGAATTACAAAAGTAAAAAATATTAAAAATGCTTTTCTAAAGATTCCCATTGGATATTGGGCCAAATGTTTGCCGCCATCTGTCATAAGATTTTTTATTTCAAGACCTTCAATAGTCACAAAACAATATGCAGCCATGAGCAAAAACAAACTGAAAAATATCACTACCGAAGCAAACATCATCATAAGCACAATGACAACATTAACATAATTAAATTCTAATTTCAATTTAATAAAACTATAAACAATGAAGAATAATGCCTGAAATAATCTCGTTACCTTAACAACATCCATTCTTGAACATAAAACTTGAAAAAGTACTCCTTGAGGTCTAACCAAAAGTCTATCAAGTGAACCATTTGAAATAAAATCTTCAAACTTATCAACTCCTCTAAAAAAAGTTTCATTAAAAGCAAAGCCAAAATGAATTACGCCAAAGCAAAGCAAGACCTCATATATTGTAAAACCTCTTATATTACTAAATCTTTGAAAAAGTGCTAAAAGCAAAAAATAATAAGAAAAAAATACTCCAAACTGACTAATAACAGATAAAATAAATGTTTTTCTAAACTCTAATGCACACTTAATATTGTTTTTTAAACTCTCAATATATATCTTCATTCTAGCCTCCTTGAATAACCGCTTTCTTAAGTGCTCTATTGCAAAGATAATAACCAATTGCTATAACAATAACGCACCAACCTAGTCCTTTACCTAGCATTATAAAAGAATTAGAAACACTAAAAGTCCCAGAATAAACTCTAAATGGAAAATCACCCAAAAATCTAAATGGAAGAACATTCGCTACTTTTAAAAGCCAATCTGGAAAAAACACTAAAGGGACAGTTCCACCCATAAATAACTCGATAATAACACCAAATATACTAAGACTTCCCCTAAAATCTAGCGTGTACATCGTAATAATAAATAATAACATCACTATCGCACATACCAAAATTGAAGAAACAAATATCGCAAGAATGAATATTCCTAAATACTCTATCGATGGTGGTAAACTAAGCCTATATGGTTCAGGAAGAATAAAGGCAACCAATAATACTGGTGCAAATCTCAAAAGCACAGCAATAATCTTCTTTGAATAAATCTTTACATACCACTTAAAATAAAAATTATCTGGTCTAACAAGTTCATATGCTAAATTTCCATTTTTTATCATTTCAAATAATTTTGGATCTTTTTCACTCGGATAAACAAGAGAAAAGAAAGCCTGTTGTAACCACATATAATTTACTAAGTTACATAAAGAAATTGGCACGCTCCCATCTCCTGAAGAATAAAAAGCAATATATACTTCTATAAAAACCATGCCAAAGAAAAATTGTGTAAGTAATCCTGCTATAGCAGCACTTCTATATTGCAAATTCGTAAGGCATCTAAGCTTAAAATAAGTAAAATACTTTTTCATACATTGTAATCCTCGTAAAGTTTCAAGATAATATCATCTATTGTTTCATTATCAACATCTAAATCTTCTAAATTATAAGAATTACTAACATAATTAATAAAAGAAGAAATTGTTATTATATTAGTATCTATAACAAATTTATAAACACCATCACAAAACTTTCTTTTTACAATACCATTAAATTCAATATTCTCTATTCTATCTCTAGTAATAATACTTACTGTTTTATAACTCCCATACTTCTTCTTAAGTGAATCTATTGCTCCATCATAAAGAATTTTACCCTTTCCTATCAGGATTATCCTTTTAGCCAAAGCCTCAATGTCACTCATATCATGAGTAGTTAAAATAACCGTAACATGATTCTTCTTATTAATCTTTTCAATAAAATTACGAACTATAACTTTGCTCTTTGCATCAAGTCCAATTGTAGGTTCATCTAAAAAGAGTATTTTAGGCTTATGTAGTAATGAAGCACATAGTTCACATCTCATTCTTTCTCCTAAACTGAGTGTTCGAACTGGTTTTTTAATTATTTCTTCAATCTCAAGCAATTTAACAAGTTCATTTTTTGTCTTTAAGTATTCATCTTCATCTAACGAATAGATATCCCTTAACAAATCAAAAGTATCTTCTGCTGGAATATCCCATTCAAGTTGACTTCTTTGACCAAATACAACGCCAATTCTCTTGACATATTTTTTTCTGTCAGCACTAGGATTTAAACCATCAACATTAATTTTTCCAGAACTAGGAAGAAGTATTCCCGACAACATTTTAATCGTCGTACTTTTCCCAGCACCATTTGGACCAATGTATCCAACGATTTCTCCTTCGTTAATATTAAACGAAATGTTATCTACTGCATTAACGTATGTATAATCCCGTTTAACAAACGACCTTAAAGCAGCTTTTAATCCACTGCTTCTTCTTGAAACTCTAAAAGTTTTACTCAGGTTGCCCACACATATAAGCGACATTTTAAATTCACATCCTTTCTTACAACGCAAAAAACCACATATTAAAATATGTAGCCACATAATGTATTTAATATAAAGTTTTTTGCAAAATGTCATCTTAATTATAATTGATAAATAAAATACATGTCAATAAAAAAACACTTAAACAAAGTGCTTTCTATAAAAAACTTATTACCTCTAATATTTCTTCAGTTCTTTCCCTATTTCTAGGATTATCATACATGTTATTTTGAATAAGTTCTTTAAGATTTACAAAAAGAACTTCCTCCAGTTTATTTAAGTCATAATTCTTTTTGCAACTATCAATCACATAGTAATTTCTATAAATCATTTTTTCTCCAATAAGTGGATGATCTTCAACATAATTATTTACAATTGCAAAAGGTTTAAGTTCAGAAAAAATTGCCTTATCACCTTTTACAAAATCATATGTACCATAATTCAAATTTAAGTAAATTTTTTTATATGAATCGACAACAAGCACATAAACTTTTTCCTCTATTACATTTGCTTCTTTATCTGGAAATACATCTCCCTTATTAGCAACATACAAATCATCTTTAACTACAACATCAAACTTATTCATAATTATCACGCCTCTAAAATTATTTTAGCAAATGTTTTTAAAAAAATCCAAAATCTTTAATAAATTAACATCTTATTAACTAAAAACTTTGCAATTTTTCTTAAATTTTATAATAAAATCATAAATTTCAAAAAAAGGTCAAAATTTTACGCAAATTTTACAGAAATTAGTCTTTTTTATAAAAAGTCCCTTGAAAAAGGTGTGAAGTAAAAGAAAAAGTCCCTTGAAAAAGGTGTGAAAACTAAACAAAAGTCCCTTGAAAAAGGTGTAATCGTGCAAAATTGAAAAAAACACTTGACATTTTTAAAATCTAGAAAATAAAATTATTAAAAAAACTAATTAAATCTTTACATTTATCTTGCATGAATTTACATTTGTTTGCTATAATTTAGGTAGAAACAAGGTGGAAATATGAAAAAAAATTTAAAAGGTTTTATCACAATTGGTATCGGAGTTTTCTGCTTAATTGGTTCTTTACTAATTAACCGCTATGCAGATATAGACGATGTATTTTGTGTCGTCCTTATGACATTTTCACTTATAATCGAAATTTATGGACTATTTCAAATAATAAAAGACACTTACAACTAGTGTTTTTTTTAAATGTGAAGTATAATTAAAATGGTGATAAAATATGTTTAAAATTGCTGTCAAAGAAGCGTTAAATTTTACAAGACCTCTCGCAACTGGTTTTTATTACTTTGATAAAAAAATAATTAACGGCTTATCAACATTAATTGTTTTAAATAATGAAGGAGATATTTTAACAACTGCAAGCATAGCTTCCCTATTTAAACTGCAAGACGAACTAAAAGAAACATACTTACCAATTTACGAAGAACTAAAAAGTTTAAAAGGAAGAAAACTTACAAAAAAACTAGATGATTATGGCATTAAAGATGAAACGTTAACTGATATTTTAAATGTCATAATTGATATTGCTGAAAATCCAGGAAAAGTAAATATTATAAAACACGAATACTTAAATTTAGCAGTTATCAAATTCTCAAATCATGAAAATGTTCTCGTCAAAGACTTTCCTAAATTTAACGAAAATTATGAAATAGGTCAAAGCACATGCACAATAGGTTTTGCTTTCCCAGAATATAAAGCATTTACTTATGACGAAGAAAACAGAACACTTAAAAGCGATTTCAAAGTAATGAACTTTCCTATTTTCCCAGTTGAAAGCATCATCACAAGAAATATCTTTGATACAAAAGAAAATATATCAATGTTTGAGTTATCATCCCCAGTTGAAGACGGAATGGAAAGTGCACCAGTCTTGAACACTAATGGAGAAATTTTAGGTATTGCTCTAGGTAACAAAAAAACTGGCAACCGCACCCTAAGTTATGCAATAACATCATCAATTATCACAAAATTTTTAAAAGAAAATAATATAAAATATGAAGAGGTAAACAATGAATAATAATCGTGGAAATATAATAATAATCGAAGGCCCACAAGGCGTTGGTAAAAGCACAATGGCAAACTTTTTAAGAGATAACCTAGCATCATCTAATCTTTATAGATTAACTGGTATTAAAGATAAATCTCAAACAGGTTATGCTAAAAATAAAAAAATGTATCTTAACTTACTAAACTATATGGAAACTTTAGAAGAAACCGAACTAAACTTAATCTTTGATCGCACTTTCTTCACTGAACAAGTATATGCAAGTCTAGGATTTAAAGACTACAAATTTGATGACGTATACAAAAGACTAGTTCAAAAACTTAACGACCTAGATTACAACATTTACTTTGTAGTACTATACTTAGAAGATACATCACTATATGAAAAAAGACTAGTTCGTCAGCATCATCAATATCAGGCATTCTCCCTAGAAAGTAGTATTAAACAACAAAACGCCTATTTAAAACTTGCTGATGATTTAAACATGCCAAATATAAAAGTACTTAAAATTGCCACCGATAACTACGAAGAAGCGTATAACAAACTTATAAATTCTATTCCAGTTTTAAATGGCATAAAATATACACAAGAGGCAAAATGAAAAAAAGAATTAAACTTAAATACGGAAATATCTTATTAATATTAATTATTCTTGGATTAATTTCATATATTATTATTACTATAATTTCCCCTAAAAAGGAGTCTGATGATAATATGGATAAAACCAAAACCACTAATACTACAAGTAAAACAACAACCAAAACTACCACAACATCTAAAACTACCACAACGACTACAAAAGAAACTACAACTAATAAAAAAACAACTACTACAACCACTACTAAAAAAAATATAAGTAGTCAAACAAATAAGACTGGAAAAACATCAAAAGGCTATACAGTCGAATACAAAGATGGAGCATATTATGTTGATGGATACTTAATCGTTAACAAAACATATCCATTAGATAGCACTTGGAAACCTAAAAACACATTTAAAAGCGTTCCAAATGATGGATTTGCTAGAGAACCATTAAACTCCGAAGCTTACGAAAACTGGAAACAAATGAAAAGTGATGCCGCAGCACTAAACTTAAATCTATGGGCACAAAGTGGCTATCGCTCATATGATTACCAAAACGACTTATATAATAGTTATGTAAAAAGAAGAGGCAAAACAGCTGCTGATACCTTCTCAGCAAGACCAGGACACTCAGAACATCAAAGTGGTTTAGCCTTTGATTTAAACACAATTGATAGTTCATTTAAAAACACAGATGAAGGAAAATGGGTAGCAAAAAATGCTTACCTTTATGGATACATCTTAAGATATCCAGAAGGAAAAACAAATGAAACCGGTTATATCTATGAACCATGGCATATAAGATACGTTGGTAAAGAACTAGCAAAAGCTCTTTATAACAATGGAGACTGGATAACAATGGAAAGCTACTTTGGAGTAACATCAGAATATGACAATTAACGAATATAAAAACGAAATAATAAAGCTTCAAAAAGAAGATACTAAAAACGCTATCAAAAAAGGCTTTAAAGACAAGATAAAATGGTACAATTTCATTAAAAATGAACCAAACGATACCATCGCTCTATCCATAATAAATCTTGCTAAAATATGCGATATTAATCCATTAATAACTGCCGAACACTTTGATGCAACAATGATAACCCGTGTATCTCATATGCTTAGTATAAAGTAACGCAAAATATGCGTTATTTTTATTTTAAAAGCACCTAAAAAATTGTATAATAAACAATGAAAGGAAGTAACAAATGAAGCAAGACTATATAATCGTACCTCAAAACTATAAAAAAAGTCTTATTAAAAAATTAAGTAAGCAAAATAATTTATACAAAGCCAAAATTCTTGGAATAGACGAAGTAACAAAAAGACTTCTATTTGATTATGATGAAAAAACAATTTATTATCTTATAAAAGAAAAAAACTACTCATATGAAAACGCTAAAGAACTAATTAAAAACATGTACTTTATCAAAAACACAAACTATCAAAATGACAAACTAAATAACTTAGTAACACTTAAAAATGAACTTCTTGAGAAAAATCTTCTTACTACAGATAAGTTTTTTAAGAACTCAATTAAAAATAAAAATGTTGAAATCCAAGGATTTATTAACATTGATAAATGGACTATGCACATTATTGATTTATTAAAAGAAACTGCTAATGTAACAATCACAAATATTCCTGATAAAAATTACACTCACCCAGTATATGAGTTTACAAACATTAATAATGAAATTGAGTTTATCGCTAATGACATAATCCAAAAGAATCTTGATTTAAACAAAGTATATATAGCAAATATCAATGCAGACAACACAAGTGTAATTAAACGTATTTTTGCAAACTACCACTTACCGATCAATATTGAAAGCACAAAGACACTATACGAAACAACTGAAGGACTAAACTTTTTAAATAGTCTAGATTTAGAAAAAGTGCAAAATGAAGAAATTAAAAATGGTATTATTAAAGTTTTAAATAAATACAGTTTCATTAAAGATATTACTGAAATTAAAGACATCTTAAAAGAAGAATTTAAACACACAAAACTTAAAAGTGAAAAACTTACAAACTCTATTAATATAATAGACCTTAAAAATAATATCCCAGAAGAAGACGATTGTATTTACTTAATAAACCTAAATAAAGAAACAATTCCTCATAATTATAAAGATGAAGATTATATCTCAGATAATGAAAAAATGCCTTATTTAGATCAAACATATCAAAAGAACAACAATGAATTCATCATCTGGAAAAGAATAATTAATAATACTAAGAATTTAATTATTACAACAAGTAAGCAGAACTTAAAAGGCAGTACTAAAACTTCCCCACTTATCGAAGAATTTAAACTAGAAGTTATCAAAAAAGATTACATACCAAGCATGTATTCTAATCAAAGTAACAAGTATAATTTAAGTTCACTTCTAGACGAATATATAAAATATGGAACCTTCAACATAAACATTCCTATATTATTAAACACATATAAAAATATAGAATATATGACATATGATAATACCTACCACAAGATAAACTTTACTTACGACAAATTAAACCTATCATATACTAAATTAAATACTTACTATGAGTGTCCTTTCAAATATTACTGCTCGTATATTCTTAAATTAGATAATTATGAACAAACCTTTGATGCTTATGCAGGCTCTTTATGCCATCATATATTACAAAACATGTTCAAAGAAAATTTTAACTTTAATACAGAAACAGAAATCTATCTTAAAGAAAATCCATTTAACCTAACTTTAGAAAACAAAATTTTCTTAAATAAAATGCTAGAAGAACTTAAAAACGTAATTAAAAATATTAACTCACATTTAAACATTACTAACTATAAAGAAATAGAATGTGAAAAAAATATTGAAATTACAAAAAACAAAATTAAATTTGTTGGTATTATAGATAAGATAATGAAGTATGATGACAAAATAGTTTTAATCGACTACAAAACTGGCGAAACAGATATTGATTTAAGACTAGCTCCATATGGACTAAAACTCCAGCTTCCAACATATATTTATCTAATTCAAAACTTATATCCAAATAGTAAAATTGTCGGTATCTACCTACAAAATATCATAAGCCCAATTATCAATTTTAAACCTGGAAAAACTAAAGAAGAACAAATAAACGACCACCTAAAACTAAATGGTTACACTATTGGTAATGAAAACCTTATATCTGAGTTTGATCCAACCTACGAAAACAGTGAGTATATTAAAAGTATGACTCTAACGCAAAATGGATTTAGTAGATACGCCAAAATACTTACTGAAGATGAATTAAAATACTTAGGTACATTTGCTGAAGAAAAAATAGACAAAATGATTAAAAATATAGATAATGCAAACTTCAAAATAGAACCTAAAATTAAAGGTATTGACAACATTAGCTGCAAATTTTGTAAATATCAAAGCATCTGTTTTAAAACTGAAAAAGATAACAAGTACATATACCCAGACGAAGAACTAAAATTTTTAAGAGGTGATGAAAATGCCTAAATGGACAAAAGAACAAGAACTAGCAATCAACACTGAAGGAAGCAATATTATCGTATCAGCTGGTGCTGGTTCTGGTAAAACAGCCGTACTAACTGAGCGTGTAATAACTAAACTTAAAAAAGGCGTTCACATAAATGAACTTCTAATCTTAACATTTACAAATAATGCAGCGGCAGAAATGAAAGAAAGAATTAAAAAAGCCATCAGCAAACTACCAGAACTTACCGAAGAAATGAATCTAATCGAAACTGCTAACATAACAACATTCGATGCCTATGTCTTATCTCTAGTAAAAAAATATCACTATTACCTAGGGCTAGATGCTGGCCTAAGTATCATAGATGCATCCATAATTAAACTAGAAAAGAAAAAACTAATTGATAAAATATTTGAAGATAAATACCAAGAAAATAATAAAGACTTTATTAACTTCATAACAAAATACTGTGTCAAAAATGACAAACTTCTTAGAAAAAAAATTCTCGCAATAGACTCATCCCTAGATCTACTTATCAATAAGGAAGACTTTTTAAATAATTATATTGACAACTATTATACTGACGAAAACCTAGAAAATCTATTTAACTCATATGAAAAACTTATTCAAAATAAAATAAATTCAATAAAAAACAGTCTTGAAAATTTAGGTTATGAAATAGAAGAAAAAACATATCAAAAATTCTTTGCAGTTTTAGAGCCACTAATAAAAGCCCAAGACTACAATACTATCAGACTATCACTAGACTTCACAATGCCTAGACTACCTAATGGTTCGGGTGAAAAAGCTAAATATTATAAAACTCAAATTAGTGAAATTACCAAATCTATAAAAGAACTATGCTACTTTGATAAAGAAGTACTTATAAATAATTTAAGAAGTACTAAAAGTGATGCCAAAATAATTGTTGATATCATCAAAGTTTTACACAAAGAAACCGAAAATTACAAATATTCAAAAAATATGTTTGAGTTTAACGACATTAGTAAACTAGCAATTAAACTAATAAAAACAAACGAAGAGGTCCGTACAAATCTTAAAAATTCATTCAAAGAAATCATGATTGACGAATATCAAGATACAAGTGATATGCAAGAAACCTTCATCTCCTTAATTGAAAATAACAACGTTTATATGGTTGGTGATGTTAAACAATCCATCTACCGTTTCCGTAACGCTAACCCAGATATCTTCAAAATAAAATATGATAAATATAAAAACGAAGTTGGTGGAAGAAAAATAGATTTAAATAAAAACTTCCGTTCAAGAGAACAAGTCCTAGACAGTATCAACGATATCTTTAATCACATAATGGATGACTTTATCGGAAACGCTAACTACCACAAAGAACACCGTCTAATCTTTGGTAACCAAGGCTTTTACATCTTTGGTAGTAACAAAAATAATAACAATCTAGAAATTTATAACTACGAAAAAGACAAAGATCACACTAAAGAAGAAATTGAAGCATTCATTATTGGAAACGATATTAAAAAGAAAATTAAAGATAAATACCAAGTACTAGATGATGAAGTTCAAAGAGATATAACATTCAAAGACTGTTGTATTCTCATGGATAGAACAAGCAGCTTTGATACATATAAAAAAGTATTCGATTACCTTCAAATACCCCTTAATATTTACAAAGATGAAGATATTCTTTTCACAGATGAAGTATGCTTAATAAATAATATTCTAGGACTAATAATAAACATCAAAAATAAATTAAACAACGTAGACACTAATTTTTACTATACCAGCATTGCTCGTAGTTACCTATATAACCTAGATGACAATATAATTTACAATAATCTTATAAATAAGCAATTAACTACTACCGAAATATATCAAAAATGCCTAGAAATTAGCAAAAGCATCGATAGTATGAGTAACACTGAAATAATTGAAACCATCATCAAAGACTTTAACTTCTATGACAAAATGATTTCTAAAGGTAACATCCTATATAGAAGTATTATTCTTAACAATCTTCTAGAAAAAGCCCAAAGTTTAAATGACGTTGGTATGAACATCTATGACATGAAAGACTTCTTTGAAAACCTAATGGAAAACTCTGAAGTAATTAAATTACCCGCAATAATCAGTGACTCAAACTCTGTAACAATTACTAACATTCATAAATCCAAAGGATTAGAATACAAAATATGCTACTTCTCTGGTTTCCATAAAGAATTTAATCTAATGGATGTTAAAGATAAAATTTTATATAACGAAAAATATGGTTTAATAATGCCCAGCTATAATGAAGGATTCTCTAATACATTTATAAATACAATTTTCAAAGAAGATAATTTAAGAAATGAAATATCTGAAAAAATAAGACTTCTATACGTAGCACTTACTAGAGCAAAAGAAAAAATGATTATTGTAACAAGCCTTGACAGTGACAAAATCTATGTAACAAACAACGAAAAAGTAATTGATGACTTAGACCGTATGAAATATAAATCCTTTAAAGATATCCTCAACTCTGTCTATGAATACATAGAGAAATACATCACAAACGTTAATATTCCCGAAATTAATGATGACTACAAAATATCAAAAAATATTAACTTAGATGGCCTAATAAATACAAATGAAACAATAGCCGTAGAAGAAAAAGAATTTCAAACAAGTTCATTAGAAGAAAAACACTTTTCAAAAGAAACAAGTAAACTAATCACTGAAGAAGAAAAAAATAACATGAACTTTGGTACAGAAATGCACTACATGTTAGAAAACACTGACCTTAAAAATCCTGATTACATTTTACTTAGTCCTATTGAAAAAAGCATCCTAGAAAACCTACTTAAAAATGACATCTTTAAAAATATAAACAATGCTGAAATTTATCAAGAATATGAATTTATAGATGATAATGAAACAAGTGAAAAAACAGGTGTTATTGACCTCATGTTAGAGTATAATGACCATATTGATATAATTGACTACAAGCTTAAAAACATTGCTGATAATGCCTATAAAAAGCAATTAAACGGATACAAAGAATATATCAAGAATAAAACTCACAAACAAGTAGACACTTACCTTTACTCACTACTAGATAGAACATTAACCAAAATTGATTAATGTTCTTTTTTCTTGACTAAATGTAAATAATCACCTATATTAATAAACATGAACGAAGAACAACAAAAAGCAGTACTATCACTTAATGATACCCTCCTCATCGCTGGTGCTGGTTCTGGTAAAACGCATACCATAATTAATAAAATAAACTACCTAATAGATAATAACATCTACACAGAAAAAGAAATCTTAGTTATCTCATTTACAAATGAATCCGTAAATGACATTAAAAGAAAATGTAACAAGCAAATAGATATCTCAACATTTCATAAACTAGCTATAAACATTATCAAAGACGAAAACTACCATCTTGCTGGTAACACCCTAGACTATATCATCAATGAATACTTTGAAAGCTATGCTAAAACAAATAAAAAAACAAATCAAATAATTAAAAGAATATGTATCGAAACAACCATTTCAAATCTAAAAACTTACATCAAAACATTTATAAATCTGTACAAAGCAAACTATTCATCAATTGTTACACTATGGAATCTTTATATTAAATCACACTTCATAAATAAAGACTACTTAAAAATCATCTTAGACATCTACCTTATCTATCAAAGAGAACTAGAATCATCTGGTACTCACGACTTTAATGATTTAATAATAAATGCCGAAAAACTTATATCAAACAACATTAAAAAAGTACCTTATAAATTTATAATAATCGACGAATTTCAAGACACATCTTATACAAGACTTAACCTAGTCCTAGCAATTAAAAAAATAAATAATGCCAAAATATTCTTTGTTGGTGATGACTATCAATCTATCTATAGATTTAGTGGTCTAGATTTAAATATCTTTCTAAACATAAAAGAATACATACCAGAAATAACTATTTTAAAATTAGTAATGAACTATCGAAATAATCAAGAAACAATCAACTTAGCAAATAAATTTATAATGCAAAATAAAAAACAGATTGAAAAAACAGTAATCTGCCAAAAAAATTTAAATAAACCTATAAAAATAGTTTACTTTTCAAATAAACAAACAATTATAAACAAAATTATTCCCAACCTCTTTGGAACAACCTTAATTATGGGAAGAAACAATAAAGATAAAAACGATTATAATATTACAGAAACTGAAAATCTTAAATTTTTAACAGTTCATAAAGCTAAAGGTTTAGAATTTGATAATACCATCATAATAAATCTTGAAAACAAAACAAATGGCTTTCCATCTAGAATACCTAATCCAAAGCTACTAGACAAAATAATTAAAACAGATTCTTACCCAGACGAAGAAGAAAGAAGACTCTTCTATGTTGCTCTTACTAGATCAAAAAACTATACTTACCTACTAGTACCTAAAAACAACCCATCTATATTTATTACAGAAATTAAAAAATACGGAAAAGAATATATTGAAGAAATTAATCTTTAGAATAATAAATTTTTGTAATTGGATATCCTTTACTATATATCATTTCCTTATATTCAGTACTACTTTTACTATCTAAGTATTTACTAAAATCCTTCATAAAAATATTCACATCACCACCCATATAATCAAAACAATCATCATAAGAACAAACTCTATCAAAATATTTATCTGACACTTTATCACTAAAATTAAGTGTAGTAACACCTTCAGGATACACAACATCACTATTTTCATAAGCATAACTTTTACTAAAAACCAAATAACTTAAAACTATTCCATAAAATAAAAATAAATTAAAAACAACATACTTCCTCATAAACATCAGTATTATTATTCCCAAATAAGAAAAATATAAACAAAAAAAGGACTATTTCCAGTCCCATTTAAACTCTTTATAAGCCTTAATGTAATTATATCTAATCTTTAATAAAAGTAACTTTCTTAAGAAACCATTATCCTTTTTATAATTAAGTGCTTCTGTTCTATCTTTCCACATAGATAAAGCCTTCTTCTTAAACTCTTCATTTGTAATATACTTCTTAACTATACACTTAGGCACAAACGTCTCAAGTACTTCCTTATCACAAACCTTATATTTAAGTTCCTTACCTTCAATTAAATCCTTATAAAGTAACTCAATCAAATTAAATCCAGCAGGTGTTATATAATAAGAACATCTTCCTTGTCTAGCATTAATCTCCATAACTTTATACTTACCATCTCTAGCATCATACTTCATATCAAATTCAGCAAATCCTTGATATCCTATTTTCTCAGTAAACTTTCTAATCTTCTCAATTTGCTCTTCTACTCCAGGATACTGTGAATACCCATTAATAATAACGGCTGCATTTCCAATCATTCTAGGAGCATGCTCTTGCAGACCTATTTGAGCAAAAGAAACCATCTTTACCTTCTTATTCTTATCTGCATAAACTACTGCATCAAATAAATGTGAATCATCACCAGGAATATACTCTTGAATAATAATTGTATCAGTATAATTACCCTTCTTAAACTTATCAATAGCATCAAGTAACTCTTCCATCGTATCTAACTTATAAATCTTCTTCTTACCAACAAAATTAATATGTTTAAATAAAATAACATTTGCTGGTTTAACAATTACTGGAAAAGTAATATCTTCTGGTTTAATCTCTTCATTCTTAGTACAATCATAATAAATACTTCTTGGTAAATCAATTACACTATCTGCATACGTCTTATAAAAGTCTTCCTTATTAATTAAAGTATGTTGTAACTTAACACTAGGATAATTAAAGAAAAATTTACTCTTAAGCTTACTCTTATTCTTCGCTATAAACTCACCATAAGTCTCATTACTACTAACAAGAAGTATTTTCTCATTCTTATGCTCTTCGTAATATTTATCTAATTCACTTAAAAATACTTTTTCATCCCATAGATTCTCTACATACTTAATATTTAAAATCTTAGTATATCTCGTATAAGCAAAAGGCTTCTCACCAGGAATTATAATACTGAGCAAATCTGCTTTCTCTCCTGTAAACTCATGATAACATCTAGCTAAATAATAAGCATTAATATCATTTCCAATAATAAGTGCTCTAAACTTCTTCATCTTCTATCCTCTTTCCATTATAAACATAAATTCTTGGTACTCTGTATGTAACACTGCAAATTAACTTATACACATTAACTCCAGTATATCCAGCAATCTCACGAATACCAATCATATCACCAAATATAATAACCTCATCACCTAATTTAACATCCTCATCAATTATAACAGAAGTTATATCCATATAATTAGTAATAGTCTTATACTTCTTACCCTTAATCTCTACATAATATGGTTTAATAAGTGCAAAATCAGCAAAGCCATAAGGAAGAATCCCTATCTTAATATTAGACTTAGCATCATACATACCACCATATCCAACACCTTCTCCAGGCTTAATCTCTTTTATTTCCATAACATTAGTAACAAACTTAAATGCAGTATTTAGCTTTAAAGGACTAACATCCGGAACATACTTCTTAAAAGTTAACTTATTAAAAAGTTTTCTCTTCCAAGAAAGTGGAAATGATCTTTTCGCAAATCCATACATTACAACACCTAATCTTACCCCATTCGCAAAATCAAATGCCTCATGTTGCTCCATCGTCAAACTTCTATCCAAATGAACAATATCTACCTTACTTAAATCTATATCCTTAGTTATATCTTTAAATCTAGATACCTCTTTATTTAGCTCTTCACCTACTCCAGAATATAACTGAGTAAACACACCCTCCATATATAAATTCTTATCTGAATTATTATAAATATAAGAAGCTACCTCACTAGACTTAACACCAAATCTATTCATTCCCGTATCAATCTTCAAATGAAACTTAACCCTTATTTTCTTTTTCTTAATCTCATCAAAAATATCTTTATTATCTATCGTTATCGTAATATTATTCTTTGAAGCAACCTCAGCATCACTAGCACTAACTGGCTCTAAAACTAATACAGGAACATCACTATATCTTTTTCTAACCTCTAATCCCTCTTCTAAAGTAGCTACTGCCAAATAATTAATACCAGCCTTAAGCATATACTTAATAACTCCTAGCCCATGCCCATAAGCATTAGCTTTAACCACTCCAAAATAATACTTATAAGAAGAATACTCTTTTATTATTGCTTTAACATTATCCTCAATAACATTACAATCAATAAGTGCATATGTCTTTCTATACATCAAATCACAACCTTAATTAACAAAAAAATTATATCATTTATTACTATTATTTACAATAAAATGGCCTTTATTCTAAACTATATACTTACTTCATTGACTTTCTTTTTACTCTTTACAAAAGACACAACTTTAGCTTCACTAGAATATATAAAATTTAAAAAATCTGCAATTGAAATATCAGCCTTAAATGTAGTTTCACCTTCATAAATATCTTCAAACAATATCCTAACATCATCAAAAGAACCACTTTGAATAACCGTTTACTTCCCATGAGCAATACTATTTCTTATTCCATTAATAATACCCCTGTTATAGACAAGTAAACTATTATCAGTTACATAATCTACTGCATCATCATAAGTTGCCTTAGCTGATGCTACATCACTAATCATAGTTGCTTCTAAAATCTTATCATTATTTAAATTAGCACTAAGTACTGCATGTGCCTTAGTATTTCCACTTAACGTAACCGCATTCAAACTCTCAGTATTTTTCTGTATCTTACTTTGAATAGCAGCAAGTCTTTTAGAAGCTCCCATATAAGTTTCCTTATGACTATCTATTGGTCCATTATCTGGCTTTAAATAACTAACATTAAATGCAGAAAAATCTAACGCACTATAATCAAATCCAGTATTATCTCCACTAGTAAAAGCATTCTCATTATCTAACAAATCATCATGTAAATATCCAAACAAAGTATTAAATAAACCAATTGAAGCCGCAGCAAGTTCTTCATTACTAGCAACAAAGAAATTACCATATTTATTTGCTATATAATTACTAATTTTATCCTTATCAGTAGATTGCAAGTCATACGCAGCCTCAAGCAATATAAAATCATTAAAAGAAGCACCAATCTCACTAAACTTCTTTCCTTCCGTAACTCTCTTTAAAACTTTATCACCTATAGCATTCACTGCTTCAGTATATTCTAAACCCTTTAATACATCAAATAAACTATCTGCAAACTCATCAAGAGCATCAAACTTAACATATCTTACATCCCAATCAAAATCATACTTATCCTTTACCATATCTTTAAACAAAGTAAAAACTTTTAAATTAGCAGTATTTTTATAAGCATCAATTACCTCATCTAACATATCCGCTAGATCCTTACTAATAATTACCCCATCTTTACTTTTCAAAGTAACTTCTACCTTTTTAAAATTAGATATAACTCTCTTAACCTCTTTACTATCTTTTAAAGGTTTAGTTCTATTTTTTTCTGCTTTTTCATTCATAACAAAATTTTTCTCACAAACTTTCATTTTTACTCTTCTAAAATAATTTTTAAGAGAATAAATAACAAAAGTAGCAAGCTTATCTATATTTAGTTTTACTCCTCTTCCAGCAAAATCTAAAATAACCCTGTTATGATCTAAATCAAACATAAAATTACCATGAGCAAGCTTATTACGAATCATCGCAACTACAGTCGCAGCATCACTAAAACTATAACCATCTATTACATAACCATTATCAGTCTTAGTTGCTATCATACTAACCGACTTAGCTAATTCATCTGCAAATATCTGTGTCTCAAACTTAAGTTCCGGAGCCTTTGTAACAATCTCTTCCTTTATTCCAAGAAGTATATTACTAATAAGCGCTACTCTAGCAGCATTATAATTCTTCTTATCAAGAACATAACTGCCATCATACTCATCACCCACAAACTGATTAAGTAAAAATAAAGAATAAGCCTTCGCCCCAGAATAATAATCTAACATACTATCAATTTTATCCATAAAAATCACCTGTCTCTTTTAAATTATATCATATCACAAAAAAAGGATAAAACATTACCCTAATTATCATTCCTTAAAAAGGTAAATACATCTTAAATTTAACAGATTGCCCATTTAAAATAGTATTCTCCCAATATCTCAACAAATCTTTTTGATTAATTTTTATACATTTAATAGCCAAAGACGTGATACGATTATCATGAATTTTTTTTGTATCTATTATAGATAAATCCCTTAAATTTACTCTAAATTCTAAACTACCATGCTTACAATGAATATGTGGAACATGATGTAAATCTTTCTCATTTGTATGAAAAAAGAAATGTATACCTCGACATCTGCCAACATCACCACCAATACCTCCAAAAATACACGAAACTTTTATGATTTTATTAGCTAGATGAAATTGCTTATCCAAATTATTTAATGTAATATCTTCAAAAGAAATAGAATATTCATATCGCATTTTTTTAAAATTATATTCTAATTCAAATAAATTTGAATCAACAACATAATTTATTGGATAGTCAATATTTTTAAAATCTAGTCCAAGAAGCAAGCAAGCTTTTTCTAAAGCTGAAGATAATGTATAATTCCCATCAAATTTACCCCTAAAATAATAAACAGTTTTTTCAATATTATCAGGTATAATTCCACGAATTTTAATTCTAAAATTCACCTCGATTTTATCATCCATATTTAAAACTATTCTCCATCAAAACTCATATTATTCTCATAATTAGTAATAATAACTTCTTTAACCTTGCCCCTCTTCTTACCATTAGAATTAATATTACGATTAGCTTCAATAACATAAATATTATAATCTTTATATAGTTCACTAATTAAACTAGTCTTATTATTGGATAGCATTACATAACAGCCACTATCACTTAACTCTTTAAACACTCTAGCTAGTCTAACTTGTTCATTCTTACCAAAGCCTTCTTCAGTATAACTATTAAAAATAGAAGTATCTGAATCATACGGAGGATCAAAATAAATAAAATCACCTTTCTTAGCATCTTTAACAGCAGCTTCAAAGTCGGCAGAAAGCATCTTTACATCATTATAATTAAAATATCCACAAATAATTCCTAAATTCTGCCCCTCATAAGTATTAACACTAGTCTTCTTTCCAAAGGGAACATTAAACTCATTCTTACTATTAACCCTATATAACCCATTAAAACAAGCTTTATTTAAATAAATAGTTCTCGCAGCCCTCTTATAATCAGGAAGTCTATTAAACTTAGCCTTATCCCTATCTAAATTTCTAATTTGATAATAATACTCTTCACTATGATTAGCTTCATGATGATTAAGTTCTCTGCACATCGCATCAAACTTTTTAGCATCTTTCAAACACACATATACATTCATAAGTTCTTTATTACAATCATTAATAACTGCACTTCTAGGCGATAACTCAAAAAGCAAAGCCCCACCACCAACAAATGGCTCATAATAAGTATTAAACTCATTAGGTGCATAAAACTTTAACTTATCAATAATCTGTCTCTTACCACCAGCCCACTTAACAAAAGGCTTTCCCTTTATCATTTACATCACCTCATATAAAATATATTTTATCATAAAGTAAGGAATATACCAAAAGAAATCCTGATTAAAGTAAACTTTTATATTATAATAAGCACAAATTTTTTATTTTGAGGAACCACAGAAGAAATTATATAATTTAATCATCTCATCTCTATCTTTTATAAATTTTGTTTCATTTATATTAATTAATATATTTTCAACGTCCTTCATAAATGGTGAAAAAGTTTCAATAAATTGCTTTTTATTAAAAAACAAAAATATTGACTTTATTATATTATTTCTTTTAAAACCAGAAGGGCATAAAATTTTAGGGTTAAGTTTAAAATAAATTTTATCATATTTTCTAAAAAAGGCATGATATTCACTTAAGTTCTCCGAAACTTTAGGTGATAGTTCACACATTCTCTTATAAAGATTATATGCATTATAATGATATAAAAAAGAGTTATTTTTAGTATAATAATATGTTCTATATAAATCAAAGTACAAAGAATATATATTATTAATTATTCTATTTTTTGCGGTAAAATATTGACAAACACTAGTTATTAAACCAACAATTATTCCACAATATAAATTTGTTCCAATTCCACACCAATCAAAGTTAGAATTAAACAAACTGCAAAAATAAAGAATAGGTGCTATCACAACTGACAACACTATAAAAATTATAGTTATAATTCTTGCTTCTTTCATTAATTCACCTTTCATTTTCAAATATAAATAAAGCTAATATGATACAAATCACTTATTATCTTTCTCACAAAACATATACAAGACAAACGCAAAATCATTAAAAAACTTTGTTGGAATTGTAGTTGGAATTACAAAATTAACTTTTTCAAATTCATATCTTAATTTAACAAAATATTTTGAAATAAATTTCAAATAATCATCAAAATTATTTAAGCGTTGTATTATATTTCCGTCTTTATCTATAACATCTAGAGAATTAATTTTAATTTTTTTAATAATTAATGCTTTATCTTTGTTAGAAATTAAATTAAATAATGAATCTAATGAATGAATTGTAGAAAAATTAACACCCTGTTTAAGTAAAATAGATTTTATAAAAAGTTCCTGAGCATAAGCTAAAGCAACATACGCCTGTCTATTAAAATAATTATTATTTTCTAATTTATACCCTAATTCTAACCACATACAAGCTTCTTCATATGCGGTTCTAAATTTAAAATCAACGCCATTTAAAGAATATTGAAAAGCATCATACCTTGACTTACTCAGATTTTCATATAGACACTCTATCGATTTATTACTATTAAGGTCTTTATTATTTTCTTTTCTATGAAAATTAAAAACACAACACATAAATATACCTCAAAATTTATATTCAAAAATGTTATTCATTATTGCTTTTATGCTGATTACAATATCTATGAGCTAATTGCGCATTTTCAATAATAGTTAGCCCACCATTTGCATATGGCTTTATATGATCAACATGAGCATCATCATAATTTATAATTCTTTGTCCACACAATTTACAAGTAGGATCTTCATTAAATAATTTAGTTTTAATTGAATCTGGAAAACATCTAGGATTTGTACTATTTATCTCTTGTTTCATTATATCCGCTAGTATCGTTCCCCATTTAGTAAACCTATAATTAACTGTTTGCGTATTACTTGTTTCCTTTTCAATACTCGAAATAAAATCAGGATCGTTAACCATTAAATCAAACATTCTATCTCTAATTTCATCTTGATGACGAATTAACACTTCTTTTTCATATCTAGTAAATTCAAACATTTGAATATCATATAAAGCAAGATTTATTCGTGTTTTTGACCATTCATAATCATTTTTACCTTCTACTTTAGTTAATCTTCTAAAGGCATTTTCTCCAAAAATCGTATAGACTTTATCAACGGTTTCTTTAAATAATTCTCTATACTCTGCAACTTTTTCTGGCGTCATATTTCTAAACTCTTTTATATGCTTATTACAGAAAGTTTTCATACTTGGTTTATAATTCAAATATGTTCTTTCTTTAAATGCAAAGAATCTTAAAATCATTCCCCTGTAAATCATTCTATTTTTAAAATTAGGTTTATTTATCATTTTATTGAATTTTTCATTTTCTTCTAATTCTTTTAATAAGTTCATATAACTTCCACGATAAATAGTGTTTCTAATTTCATCTTCATTTAAAGGAGTTGACCCAGTATTTAATCTTTCGAATATTTCAAATTTTATATCATCAGAAGACTCCTTTTTTATTACTATAGCTCTTATAGGAGTTCCTAATATTTTTTCTCTTTGAACATCTGTTAAATCACCCCAAGACTTTCTATTTAAATCCGTAAGGACATTCAAACTAGATAATCTAAATGGTTTATCATCATATAAAAATTTACCATTTATAAAAGATATAATTGCAGTTAATCTTTGTTGCCCATCTATTACACTATATGAACCATCTTCCTCTTCAGCAAAATATACAACTGGTAAAGGTATACCCAATAACATAGATTCAATTAATCTACTAGCTACTGCTTGCTTCATCACAAATTTTCTCTGATAATCTGGTTGTAATATCAATTTATTTCTAGTATATCTTCCATAAAGTGATGCTACATCAGGATCCTGTTTGTCAGTAACAAGTTTTCTTTCTTCATCTTCACCATAAGATGAAGAATCATCATTTCCTTCTATTTCATCATTTGAAACCAAATTATCTTTGAAATCTTCCACAATTTCTTCTTTTGTTAATATTTTTTCTTCCATAAATATAAACCTCTTTCATCGCTCATTTTATTTATTATATCATATACTAATTTTTTATTGAATCAGATTAAATCTTATAATAAGTAGCCATCTACCATGCTAACGGTTTTCCATTTTCGCATAAAAGGCTATATTACTGATTGCCAAAAACATCTATTACTCGCTGTCATTTAAATCTTTCATTGTCATTTATTGATTTAATTAACCTTACTTAATTGATTTACTTAATATTCTTTTACTTTATTTAATATTTTCCCCAACTGTATCAACATAATATTATAATTACAAATTGTATTTATTAAATTTTTTACATAATTTATTGTACAAAACATTCTAGTATATTAAAGCTTCTTGCGAACGTAGCAAATATTATATTAAAAAAAATTTTATTCTTCAATTCAACACTAAAGCTTTCCGACCTCAAGACTATCTGGGGACTTCAAACAAAAAACGAAAGCTTACACTCTCTTCAGGGGGAGCCTGCTCTCTTCAGTTAGAAGAGACCAAATTGTGTTAAACCCTTTAAATATGGGCCTTTTTATATTGGCATAAACCGTCATTTAACGTAGTTTTTTAGCATTTTTGTACCTAAATTGTACCTAAAATGCATATTAATTAACAAAAGCGTCCATTTTTACCTCGCCCATCCATAATCTTTCAACATAAACTAATAATTAAATTGAGTTCAATAATTCTAATTTATTTTTTTCTTTATTTAAAATATTTTGCATATATTGTTTCATATATTTCCAGTTTGGAATACCATTTAATGTCGGCAATAATATTTTTTCATTCATTAGCTTATCCTTGGTAACAGCATCTCCCCAATAATACTTGTTTGAAAAGGCACTTCTGATTACAGATATTAAATATAAGTACTCCAGCACGCCAATCTCATAATCTTTAATATGCATTTCAAAATTATGACTATCATTTGATACAAAATCATTCGCCTGATATGTAAGAGTAAACGTCTTTCCTCCAACCAGTATACAGTTTCCTTTTATCAAAGAATATTTGGTTGCATCAATATGTGCTACTACTCCATTATTTATGCTACTTGCTGTTACATATGGTGTTGTTCCTGTCCCATCAATTACATCACGAGATAAAATGTTTCCAGTATTGTTTGCTTCAAACAAATCATTCAAACAAAACATCTTCCACTCAGAAGTATCACATTTTGTATTATCTATATTATAATTACTTAATAATCCTAGCGACGTTTCAGCCTTTGCCTTTATTTTTTTCATATATTCTTCCATGAAGTTCCAATCTGGGTTCCCATTAATATCAGCAGGTAATTTTATTTTTTTATTTCTGATCCTATCTGGTATCATTCCATCAGAAAAAGAATAATTATCTGAAAATCTTTTCTCAAAAATTGTTTTAATAAATAAGCTTGCTAATGGATTTAATTTTTGAGTATTAATATAATACATTTTGTTTCCAGTTATATATTCTTCAGGCTGATAGAAGAAATTAGCGTTTTCAGCACCAAAAGAAATTGTATTTTTAGGATTTATATTATATTTTTCGTTCATTTTTACATACATATTTAATCCATTATTAAATTTGCTTCTCGTAACATATGCAATTTTTGTATCATTAGTTAATGCCTCTATAACATCTTTTTTATGATAAGCTGTTGAATTAACTAAATCAAATAGATCTCCTACTACGAATTCTTTCCATTTGTTAATATTTATTTTATTTATCATCGTTATCACCTTTTAAAGTTATTATATAATCCTCACCATCTTCAGTAACAACGCTCGAATACATTACTTTCTCTATTAAGTTATCATAAAAGTCTTTAGCGTCTATTCCATCTTCATACATCATGTAATCCATCATTGTTTTTGTAAAATCTTGTTCAAAAATTTCAAACTCTTTTTCTGGCATTTGATAGCTTAAGTGTTCACTTGGTTTAATCCACTGAATTGATTTGTCTCCACTTTGCTTATGAACAACATCAACAAATCTGTCTTCAATTTCTTGCCATCTATCTTTAATATCGTGTCTTCCTTGATTCTTCACTGTTTCTAATCCATCATCTTCTATATAACAAGCAAAAATTTCTTTTTCATTTTGAGGAATACCTGATTCAAATACAAATACCGATGCAGTTACTCCCTCTGAAAAAACTTTTTCTGGTAGTTTAATTATTTTTTGTAATTGATGATGTTTTAAAATTGAATCACTTTTATCTTTTTCTAATTTTTTATCTGGTAATATAAATGCACACATGGTGTGAGCTGGTACGCTATCAAGAACATTTTCAACAATTTTAAGGCATCCATATTTTCTTTCAAATGGTGGATTCATCAATACTTTTGTTATTCCCTTGCTTCTAATCCATTCAGCAGCCTTCAAAGTTCTGCTATCCAATTGTTCTAAGTTTGTTTTACCATCTTTATGAATTAGCATATTTGCGCAGGCAAGTGCGTATATTTCTCTATCAAATTCAATTCCAAATAACTGAGACATTTTAATTTTTTTTGCTTTTTGGGTTTGAACTCCACCGGCTTCTTTTATCATCTTACTCATGGATTTAACTAAAAATCCTCCCGAACCACATGCGGCATCTAATACTTTATCATCCTGATGAACATCTATAATTCTATACATAAAAGAAGTAATATGTTCTGGAGTAAATACCTGGCCACTTTCTGATTTTTTCTTATATCTATTAAATTCATTAAAGAAAATGCCCATAACGTCTTCTCCATTCCAATAGTCGGAATTAAGACATTCAGATATTTCCGTTACCCATTCTATAAAATTATCTATTGCTTCTTGATTGTCAGATGAATTCATTTTTATTTCAGAATAAACATCTAATAGTATGTCTAATTTTTGGTTTTGTCTTCTACTATCTTCCAAAGATTTTGCTAAAGTAGAATGTATAGACGTATGAAATGTTTGATAATTCATTCCTTTAATCAAGCTTGCTCCATAACGCTTTGCCACTAATGCACAAGCTGTAAAAATCATTCTATGATACAAATTTTTTATTCCAAATTCTACATGTAAACAATCATTTATTTTTTTTGATAAATTATAGATTTTTTGTTTATCTATCTTATTAACAATAAATAAAGATAAATAGTATTGCTTACTTTCTAATTTTTCTGATGAATCAATCATTTCGTTGTTTTTAGTAACAATAACTTCATATCCATTATACAAAATTCCAACAACCTTTTTATATTTTGTTAATACTATATTACAATTTTTTTCTAATTCATATAAATAGTTTTGTAAAATTTGATCAGAGTTCTTTGTTTCTAATATTATTGCTGTGTCTTCAAAATTGTCTGGCAAATACCATCCATCTGGTTTATCATTAACTCCCCTAAATCCCAATTGATTAAATGTTGTTAGCTGACCAACCCCGCTTTGAATTCCTTTTTCATTCTCAAATCCCAAAATTTTACCCGCATTGTCTCTTACAACATCTTCTGTCAAAAATTGTCTCATTTTTTTCTCACTCCTATACTTCTTTCACACAAATTAATCTTTTCAACCATTTTTATGTATTCATCAAAATCTAATATAACCACGTAATCCTTTCCATTTCGAGTCACTCTCAAAGGTTTCTTTGTGTCTTTTACTTTTTTAAATAATTTAGCAGACTGTCCTTTGCAAAATTCTCTTGTAAGGGTGGTATCTTCAATATATTTTTCCATACTCCCTCCTTTATTATTCTCCTATTATAATAATATCGCATGTAATTACTTTTGTAAATATAATTGTAACTACTTTTTTAAAACTTTATCTTGACTAATTTTAAATTTTAAATGATTAATACAAGGAATTGTATGATTAGAAAATGTACTAATGAGGATATTTCTGATAAAGAATTAGAAAAAATTATAAATCCCTTTTTATGATAATTATCATGAGTATATTATTACTTATGTTATGCCTGAGGTAATTACATTTTCTATTGCTAGTTCTTATAGTAGGAATGCGATGTGTTAAGCTACATTTTATCAACATTATAATTCTGCTAAAGATACTTTTAATATTAGTGATGATGAAGATTATGATAATATTAAAACTGATTTAATAAAGTTATTAAGAATGAAGTATTCTTTAGAAATCATTAGTGAAAATCCATTAGTTCTTAAAAAAATTAAGTATTAGTTTTTGTTCTAATACTCTTTTTATTATACAATTTATAACTTTCAAGCAGTATATAATAAAATGACAAAGTTTCAAGTTCCTAATGAGTGATGAAAAGAAATGGCTTATTATGCTTATGATAAAATTAAAAAATTTATTTCTTATGAAGAAGATATAAGATGAAAATGTGTATTTGAAATATTACATTATTGTGGTCTTCGTAAAGGAGAACTAAAAGGTCTTACTTGGAAGGATATTTATTTTGATAAAAAAGTATTATCTGTTAATAAACAAATAACTCAACGAAATAATCGTATTAAGTATGAATTTTTGGATACTAAGACAAGAGATATTAGAAGAATAGTTCTCATTATTAAAGTCTTGTTAAATGAACTTAAAATGCTCTATGAACAGTATAAAAAGAGTATTACGAATTTAATGATGATTTCTTTGTTGTATGTGATGCTAAACCTATAGCTGATTCTAATATATATCTTAGAAGAACTAAACTTGCTACATTAGCTGGTTTAAAGGTTATTAGGATCCATGATTTTAGACATTCATGGGCATCACTACTTATTAACAATGGCGCTAATGTTACATTAGTTGCAAAATATTTAGGACATACAAAAATCGAGGAAATACTAAATACATATTCACATATGTTTAGTACTGCCCTCGACTCTGTTGTTTCAGTTATAAATAGCTTAGAAGAAAATTAACAAAATGTAAAAAAAGACTTGACAAAATGTAAAACATTTTTATATAATATCTCACAAATCCATTGATTTTTTCAAAATTAATTGGTATAGTTATAGTAGGTAGTAACATATTATATAATGTAGTATGTACTACAATTTTTGCTCATTATCCAAGTGGTAAAAGAGCGGCGAAAACGGTAAGATTTAGTTCTTACCGTTTTCATTTTGCTTTTTTTCCTTCTTTTGCATCTGTTTTAGCTTATCACAATATATAATTGGATATGCAGTTTTTAAATAGTAAAATGGCTTATTTGTTTTTTTATCAGTTCTTAATTCTAATATAATTAAATAATTTTCTTTTTTACACCATAAACAGTATTCTTTACCCCTATCATTTATAAATGAATAATTACTACAATTTTCATTATTACAATATGATGTTATATGTTTTATCCACGGAATTTTATTTAATCTATTTGGATCATACAATCTTGCTTTCATATCTCTAGATATAATATGCTCAAAAGTTTGTTGTCTTAAATTATAATCTAAAGTTTTTGTTACTTTAACAGGAAGTCCTTTAAATGTTAGCCTATCATTATTTCCTATTTCTTTTAAGTAAACATTGTAAGCTTTATCGATACTATCTTTGCTTACATCATTTAAATCTAACTTAGATGGTAAATTACATTTTTCCATATTTCTTATGTCCTGGTTCCCATACAAATATATCAAATTTTCCATGAAACATCTTAGGCCTTGATGTAGACGTCAAATTCTTACCCGATAGATTTTCTATTATTTGTATTAATTGATTTTTTCCATCATTAGTTGCTAATTCCCTATTTTTATAAGATACAGCACCAATCAGTAAATCTGTTAATTGCATTATTTCAACTTCATCGCTTCGTATTATTTGAACTCTATCGATTGTTTCTTCTGCAAAATCATATAATGTTCTATTTAAAACTGTTTTTAAATTTTTAACTCTTTCGCCGCCTAATGAGTCTTTTATATCCATATATATTCTATAATTATTTTCTATGTCTATAATTTCTTTTATCAATAAATAATATATTCTATTATACCAGTCATCATAAGATATATTATATTCTTTACAGTTTAAATTCTTCTTATTTGTTGCTACAACACATCTGAAATTCAATTTGTCGTTATCAAAAAAATATTTTATTAACTCTATATAATAATCGATCTTATTTTGATGAACCTTGTTCCACTTAGTTTCGTTACTTAATAAGATGCTGTACTTTTCTTTTATTTTTCTTATATCATTATTTATTTCATAACTGTACTTTTTTTCACAATACACAGTACCTATAACCATAATATCGTTACCATCATATTGAAGATGACAACTTTCATCACAATATAAATTATATATTTTTGACATAATCTTAATACCTCCTATTCTACTACTGATAAATATCTATCAAGCATTTCATTTTCTGCTTCTGTTACTAATTTAACAAAATCAGTATAATCTCCTATTGTATGTGCTTTATCAAGTGCTTCATAATATTTTAATCTATTATCTTTTTTAATAATAACTGGTACATATCCACTTCTCATTAATTCCATATTCATTATTAATCTAGAAGTTCTACCATTTCCATCAATAAATGGATGGATTTTAACCAATTCCCCATGTAATAATATTGCTCTTACTATTGGATGATATTTATCCCATTCATCATAATTCATTATAAGTTTTTCCATTAGTTCTGGAACTTTTATATATTGTGGTGGTCTATGTTGTGCTCCACTAATTATTACATCATGATTTCTATATTTTCCGGCATTTGCGTCATCAATTCCTTTTAAAACTAATTGATGTAATCCTTTAATATTCCATTCGGATATTTCACTTTTTGTACCAATTAATTCTTCTAAATATTCTATAGCATTTTCATGATTTATAGCTTCTAAGTGTTCTCTTACAGATTTTCCACCTATAGTAATACCTTCTAATACTACTTTAGTTTCTTTTAATGTTAATGTATTACCTTCAATACCATTACTGTTATATGTCCATTCTAGATTAATTGCATTTTGTAATGACTCAGTTGCTTCTTTAGATAATGGCCTTTTACTATTTAATTTTGCAAGTTTTTCATCAACTTCTTTAAAATAATCTTCAGGTAGATCTATTTTGAATTCTATCTCATCTTTTACCCTTTTATCAATTGGCTTATTAACATCATCTGGAATATTCCACGTTGTGCCTATTTTTTCAGCACCTTCAATTCTTCCATCTTGAATAAGTTGTCTTATTCTTCTTTCACTAATATTCCACTTTTCACTAGCTTCTCTAATTTGCATAGTTATCACCTCTATATATATTATACCGTTTTTGGAATAATATATCAATATATTTTATATCATTTACGGAATAATGTTATTTTTTCATTCATATGGATCATTAATATTTTATCCGTATCATTATTAAAATTAAAAATCCATTGAGAATTTTTGCTACTTTTGACACTTTTTCTCAATGAACCATTATTAAATCAATTTTTTTGTACCTAAATTGTACCTAAAATTATTTTAGCAATAATGACACCTCACAAACCCTTATAAAACGGCCACAAAAAATGAGAGCACGGTTAAATGCTCTCTTCAGGGGGTTTTGGTTGATACACCTTAACATTGAATTCGTTAAGGTTATCAGCATGATATCTCTACCATGCTAAAATAATCATAAACGAATTTTCATTCTTTGTCAATCACAATTTTTAATAATTTACAAAAAACAAAATTATTTAACTTTTTTAAGTTCTTCGTAATATAAAATAAATGTTACATTCATATAAGGAACAAGCCAAATATATAAAATTCCTAAAGTAAATATTCCAAGTAATAACCACCCAAAGAAACTAAGAACTAACATAAAATAATCCATCTTATATCCATTCATCATTTCCTTACTTTTTCTAATACAATCCATCGGATTCGTATTTCCATCAATCATTAATAAATTTACCATTGAGTAACTTAATGCCGCAATAATACCAGGAATAATAAGAAGTAATGCCCATAAAGTTGAAAACAATGAAGTTAAAAACCATACCCCAAATATTGGCCCAAACATCTTGTAATATTGAAACATTCCTTTAATGTCACACTCTTCGCCTCTAACAAATTTCATTACATAAGCAGTTGCGCCAAAACTTAGTGGTAACGTAATAATCGTTGATAACATTTGTGCACTTGTATTAACATAAATATTATCACTATTTACTCCAAAAAATGCTCCAATAAGCGAATTTATCAAAGACACAATAACAAACGGTATTACTAAATCCCACACATGGCCTTTAATCATAGCTTTAGCTTTTTCTTTTAATTCTTTTCTATTCATATCATCACCAATATAATTATATACAATTCTAAAATTCTAAGCAATAGTTAAGTTCTCAAGAATTTCCTTCTGCTCTTTATAAACATCTAAATTCTTACTCTTCAAAAATTCCTCAGCATCACTTTTACATTGCATTAAAATTTTATAATCTCTATTTAAATTTGCAATTTTAAAAATCTGCTCTCCACTTTGTCTAATTCCAAAAATATCGCCTCCACCTCTTAGCTTAAAATCTTGCTCACTAATATAAAAACCATCATTGCTCTCTTCTAAAACCTTTAATCTTTCTGCATCATAATCACTTATCAAATAACAATAACTTTGCATGTCATTTCTACCAACTCTACCTCTTAATTGGTGAAGTGTAGCAAGTCCAAATCTTTCTGCATTAAAGATAACCATCATCGTCGCATTTTTAACATCAACACCAACTTCGATTACCGTTGTTGAAATCAATATCTTTGTATCACCGTTTTTAAAACTATTCATTACTTCATCTTTTTGATTAGGTTTCATTTTTCCGTGCAATAAGCCCGTAGGAACCATTCCATTAAATGCTACATCAAACTTGTCCTTTAATGAAATTACATTCATCTTTTCATCCTCTTCATCATCAATAAGTGGAGCTACGACGTATATTTGATGCCCAGCTTTAATTTCATCTAGCATTTTTTCTAAAACATTTTTAAGTTCACTATTTTTAAAAATTTTAGTAATAATTTCTTTTCTGCCACCAGGTTTAGTCCTAATCTCCGTAATATCCATATCACCATAAATAGTTAAAGCAAGTGTTCTAGGAATTGGTGTTGCACTCATATATAACACGTCAACATCTTTTCCTTTTTCTTGTAAAATTTGTCTTTGATTAACACCAAATCTATGTTGCTCATCTGTAATAACAAGCCCAAGATTATTATAAACAAGTTCATCATTAAGTAAAGAATGCGTACCAATTAAAACTTGAGTTTCACCATTTTTTAAATTCTGTAAAATCTTATTTCTTTCACCTTTTTTAGTTGAACTTGTAAGTAACTGAATCTTTAACTTATCTCCAAAAAGACTTTTCATATTATTAAAATGTTGTACTGCTAATATCTCAGTCGGTGCCATAAGCACGCCTTGATACCCCGCTAGCATATTCATATAAAGTGCAATAAAAGAAACTATTGTCTTACCACTACCAACATCACCTAAGATTAATCTATTCATTTTCTTCTTAGATAGAAAGTCTCCCTTAATATCATCGACTGCCTGCATTTGTCCATCAGTTAAGTTAAATGGCAAACTACTAATAAAATTATTAACCTTATCTTCATCAAAACTCTTAATGTTAAATTTGCCATCACTTGCATTCTTCTCTTTTAAATAACTTACCTTTAACATAAAAGTAAATAACTCTTCATATATTAAATGCAAATCTGCTTTTTTCAAACTGTTAATATCTTTAGGTTTATGCACATTAGTAACTGCTTCTTTTTTATTTATAAAATTATACTTTTCTATTAAATAATCTGGCACATTACTTTTAATTTCTACAGTATTATCCAAAATCTCATCAACCAATTTTTTAAAATTACTTCTTTTAATCCCTTGATTCAAATGATAAACAGGATCAATAACTGTTTTCGTTATTGGTGTAAGCTTTATATCACTCGCCATAAATGTATTAGATTTTCTATTATATTTACCAATTACTGATATATAACTTTTAATTCTAATATTCGGTTTTAAATAAGCCCTATTAAAGATAGTAACATTTACTAGTTCACTTCCAGTATTAAATGCAAAAGATAATTTATTAAGATTTTTTCTTATAAAAAATACTTTGGCTGTAGACTCAACATATCCAGTAATTGTGCACGTATCGCCTTCACTACACTCTCTTAACTTGACTGGTGTATAAACATTATATCTGTAAGGAAAATAATTAATAACATCATCTTTTGTATATAAATTAAGTGCTTTTAAAGCAAGTAAACTTTTAGGTCCAATTCCTTTTATATCTTCTAGCATTGTAATCACCATCTTTTATTATTTTTTTATTAAAAATGCTTGACAAAAGTGTCTCATTCGGTTAGTATATAAATCACCAATTCACTTATAGGCGAATTGGTGCTAGTATCACACTAGCCAACCCCTTTTTATTCTTTGAGGCTGCTTATTAAGCAGCCTCCATTTTTTTATTTATTTAATAATTTTTTATAATATTCATAACGCTCTTTTGCAGCGTTTTTATTTTTTTCTAATAACACATCTGCTTTTTTTTTATCCTTTAAAATTAATGCATTATATCTTACCTCATTACGTAAGAAATCATCATACTTCTCAAAATTAGGTTCAGCACTATCTATATGAAGCTCACCATCAAAGTATCTCATAAGTGTCACATAACCACACATTACAGCAAGTTTCTCCTCATTAATAGAGTTACCCATACCGCCTTTAATTCCCTGCTCAATACAAGGACTATAAGCAAGAATAATAGACGGTCCATCATGTTCTTCAGCCTCTTTAATAGTCTTTATCGCCTGCATCATATTAGCACCTAAACTAATCTGTCCAACATACACATTAGGGTATCCCATACAAATCTTAAATAAATCTTTCTTATAAGTATCCTTACCCATATCAGCAAACTCTGCTACTGCTCCAATATGTGTACTCTTACTAGATTGCCCACCAGTATTAGAATAAACTTCAGTATCAAGCACCATAATTCTAACCTTTTTATTACTTGAAAGCACATGATCTAAACCACCAAAACCTATATCATAAGCCCAGCCATCTCCACCAATAGTCCATACACTCTTAGGTGTTAAATAATTAACCAAATCAGAAGATACATACTTCTTAGCTTCATCTAATACAGCATTAATCTTCTCATAATCATTCTCATTATCTTTAACAAACTTATAAAGATTAGCAGCCGCCTTATTACTCTCAAGCTCTTTAAGTGCTCTAGCATGTAACTTATCATAAGTTCTTAACATTCCATAACCATACTCAGCATTATCTTCAAATAAACTACTACCCCAAGAAACATTATAAGGCATACTTGGGCAAGATGCCCCATATATACTAGAACATCCTGTAGCATTTGCAATAACAAGTCTCTTACCAACAATCTGCGTTAATAACTTAATATAAGGTGTCTCACCACATCCAGCACAAGCTCCAGAAAACTCAAATAATGGTTTCTTCAAAGAAACTTCTTTTATATTATTCGCACTTGTTACATCATTTTCATAATTCTTAAATAAATCATCTGCTCTTTTTTGATTCTTGTCATCAATTTCTCCCCAAGATAAACACTTAACAGGACATATATTAGCACATAAACCACAAGCCGTGCAATCCCTCTCACTTACTGCCACAATAAACTTATTCTTCTTATCTAAGCTATCCTTTGCATCACTCGCATACTTATCATTTTTATCAATTACAAAAGGCCTAATAACAGCATGAGGACAAACAATATTACACATACCGCACTCAATACATCTATTCTTATCCCATTTAGGAACCATACTAGCCATGCTCCTCTTCTCTAAAGCACTAGTCCCACCTCTCGTAGTTCCATCACGCATCTCATAAACATCACGAGTACTTAACTGATTACCTCTTCTAGAATTAATATAATCAAACACTGTATTACCAAACTTCATATTATAAGTACTAGCATTATCTATCTTACACTCTTTTAAATAATACTTACTTTCCTTAATACATGAAACATTCGCTTTAACAATATCTTCACCCTTAGTAAAGAAACGTTTCCTAACATTCTTAATAAGCACTTTTTCATAATCATCAAAACCAAACAAATTTAAGATAGCACTTTCCATAATTAAACTAATCTTACCAGAAATACCATACTTACTAGCTAACATTCCAGCATCAATTAAATACACTTTTATATTATTATCAATTAAATATTTCTTCACTTCATTTGGTACAAACTTATTAAACTCTTCTTCTGTCCTATAAGTATTAACAAGTAAAGTACCGCCTGTAACTAAACCATCTAAACAATCAAACTTCTTAAAATATTCATCTTTAGAAACTACAACTAAACTAGGACTCGTAACATAATAAGGTGCTTTAATTAACTTTTTACTCGTTCTTAAATGAGAAATAGTTACTCCGCCACTCTTCTTAGAATCATACTCAAAATAACCTTGAACATAACTACTTTCACCAAGTATTTTAAGCATATCCTTTGACGCACTAACAAGTCCATCAGAACCAAATCCGAATATCTTAAATTCTTTATAATTTTCTTTATAATTAAACTCGAAATGTTTCAAAGACAAATTAGTAATATCATCATCTATCCCGATAACAAAATTATTTACCAACTTTGTATCAAGCATCTTATAAACATCATAAATATCACTTGGTGTCGTATTCTTACTAGATAGTCCATATCTTCCATGAACTATCTTTATCTTTTCATCACTAAGAGCAGATAACACATCTAAATATAAAGGCTCACCTGCACTGCCACTTTCCTTAGTTCTATCTAAAACAGCAATCTTACGTACACTTTTTGGTAATACTTTCTTTAAATAATCTGTACTAAAAGGTCTATATAAATGAACATCAATTAAACCATACTCATCATTTTTACACATATCTATTGTATTTTTAATAGTATCACAAACAGATCCCATTGCTACAATAACCTTCTTAGCATTCTTACTACCATAATAATTAAATGGTTTATAATTAGTTCCTGCAATCTTATTAAGTTTCTTCATATAAGAGTTAACTATATCTGGCATCTTTAAATAATCTCTGTTTCTGGCTTCGGTTACTTGAAAATAGATATCCTCATTTTGCGCAGTACCCTTAGTAATCGCCTTACCAGAATTAAGTGCTCTATTTCTAAACTCATTAACTTTTTCATAATTAATCATTGACTTAATATCTTTATCACTAATAAGCTCTATTTGATTATACTCATGACTAGTTCTAAAACCATCAAAGAAATGTAAAAATGGAAGGCTCCCCTCAATCGCAGATAAATGTGCTACCATTGCTAAATTATAAGCATCCTGCACATTAGTACTTGCTAAAATACAAAAGCCTGTTGCTCTTGTTGCATAAACATCCTGATGATCACCAAAAATACTAAGTGCATGCGTAGACAAACTTCTAGCCGCAACATGAATAACTCCTGGAAGCATTTCTCCAGCCATTTTATACATATTTGGTATCATTAATAAAAGCCCTTGACTAGCCGTAAAAGTACTAGCTAAAACTCCCACATTAAGTGCTCCATGCATTGCTCCAGCAGCTCCAGCTTCACTTTGCATTTCAATAACATTTACCGTATCCCCAAACACATTCTTTTGGTTCTCACTACCCATTAAATCTATTTGACTAGCCATTGGACTAGACGGCGTTATTGGATAAATAAAACTAAGCTCACTAAAATTATAAGCCATCTTAGCACACGCAGTACATCCATCAACAACTTTCATATAATCACCATTCCTATATAATAATTATATCTTAAAACCAAAGAAAAACAATACTTAAATCTTTTCATAAAGTATTGTTTCACTATTTTCATAAACATAAAATTTGCAGTTTACATATTTCTCCATTATACTCTTAAATCCAGCACCAACTAAAGTAAACTCCCCTTGCTTTTTATTAAACCACTTTCCCCTATAATATGGCACCTTTCCACTAACAATAACTGTATCACTATCAAACAAAGAAAATGCATCTATAAACTTTATACTTACATTACTAATAAAATTAAACAAAGAATTATATAAATACACTTCACAAGGCTTTAACTTATCAAAATATAAAATATTATACTTCACCTTAAACAAACTACTAACCAAATTATTATTAGACGTAATATTATATACAATCCTCTTTAATCTCACATAATCATATATATGGTTATTCACTATAACATTATCTGGTAATTCCTCTTTAATTATCCTCTTACTTTTAAGAGAATAAATTAAAACATACTCATCAGTAAATTCAAAAGTATAAATAAAATCACCTAAGAAAGTTCTTTAATATTCATACCATATATATTTTCTGGATTAGCATAAGTTCCATTATGTTCTACTTCAAATAAAAGCATATTACTATAAGTACTATCAATCTTATTTTCACCACTAGTCCCAATAACATCGCCCTTTTTTAAAGTATCGCCAACCATAACATTAACTTCATTTAAACTTTCATATCTTGTAATTAAGTTATTTGTATGTTTAATAGTTACTACATTTCCAAGCACTTCATCAGCTACCACATCTTCAACAGTACCATCAGCAACAACTAAAACTTCAAACTCTTCTTTAGCACCGTAAAGCACACCAGTATTTGGCATATAAGTATTTTGATAATAAATTATAGATTGCTCTTGTGCCTTACTTTCAGCATCTTTCTCATAAAACCCTTTTACAACAGACACTTCTTCACCACCAAATGGCTTAATCACCTTTCCATCATCAGTACTTACAACTGGAACTGTATCATCTATTAAATTTCGGTAAACATATGACAAGTTATCATTACTATAAACTGATGCTTTCAAAACCTTCGCAGTCAAATATAAACTTGAAATAATTGCTCCTACACTTAACAAATAAATACATACTACTACTGAACTTTTTAACTTATATCTTTTCATCTCGCACCTTCCTAATAAAAGTGTGAGTAAAAAAATCTATTTTATACTAAAAATCTTTAATAATTATATCTTTATAATAATACTTAAGTATTTCCTTATAACTATAACCATCTTTAGCAAGCAAATTAGCTCCATTTTGACTCATACCAACACCATGTCCATACCCCTTAGTAGTAATGCTTACGTCGTCACCATTTATTTTTATCTCAAAATCAGTAGATCTTAAATTAAGTAATTTTCTAACATCAACACCACTAAAACATTTATCTTTAACACACATCTCACTAACATGATTGGTATCATTTCTCTTAATATCAAACCCATCAAGTGAACTTACTCCTAACTTACTTAATATATCACTAAGTTTATAATTCTTACTAACCTCATAATTATTTAAATTAACTTCTAAAAGAGATGGTACGCTCTCTATATCATTAGTTCCAAACACCTCTACAGAATTTTCTGTATAGCCATTACTCATCGCAAAATAAAATGTCTTCATAATACTATCATTCTTATAAATTACCTCATTACCCGTATCATTTACTGCGTTTATTACTTTTTCATAATACTTATTAAAGTCATCACCCCATCTTTTTTTTAATTCATAAATATCCAAATAAGACTGAGCATTCAAATTTGTACTATATAAATTATCACTATTTTTAGAACTCAACAAATAACTTCTTGCTGCAACCGCCTGTGCTTTTAAAGCCTCATCATTAAATAAAGCTGGCATCTCTGCCGCAACTACTCCAAATACATAATCATTAATATCTAAATATAAATTTCTATCTTGCAAATATACAATTTTTGTATTTTTAGATGTATTTTTATCAATAAAAAAAGTAGCTTTTCTCTTAAACAAAAAACTACATATACTGCATGGAATCAAAAACATAATAACAAGTAAAAGTTTTTTCATAAAATCTCCTATACAATTGCACTTATACTTAAAAACTCTATAATAAAACTTCCAAATAAATATCCCATAATAAAACTAATTACAACTATAAAACATCTTGCTTCCCAAACGTGATTTGCCTTAAAAAAATTATTAAAGTTAATACCTGAAACAATAAATATACTAAGTAAAACAGATAAAATATAAATTACTGTCTTATACATTATATTCTCCATTTTCTATTTTTATAATCTCTTCACATCTTCTTATGTGTCTTTCTTCATTACTAAAGCTAGTTTCTAAAAATATTTTAACCATCTCTATTGCATCAGGATTCTTTGCTCCCAAAGCCATAACATTTGCATTATTATGCATCTTACTAAGTTTAGCCTCTTGAGCGTTTGTAACATGAGCACATCTAATACCTTTAACCTTATTAGCGGCTATACTCATTCCAATACCAGTTCCACATATTAAAATGCCTAAATCTGCCTTCTTACTAACAACCATATCACTTACCTTATATGCAAAATCAGGATAATCATCTAAAGGATCATTAACTGGACTACAATCAATAAATTCAGCTATATCACTTAACTTATTAATAATTTCTTCTTTTAATGCTGGACCATTATGGTCTGTTCCAATTGCTACTTTCATACTATCACCACCATCATTATACTATCACTCTTATTTATAAGCAAATAAAAACTAAGATATTACTCTTAGTCCAAATTGTATTTTTTATTAAATTTATCTACTGCACCAGTCTTCTTATGCTTTCCTTGAGCACCAGTATAGAATGGATGACAAGCATTACAAGTATCAACTGTAAATGACTCTGCCTTTAATGTAGAAACTGCTTCAAATTCATTACCACAAACACATTTAAAAGTTACCTTTTTAGTTTCTGGATGTAATCCCTTTTTCATATTCGCATCTCCTTCCGCCATGACTTTTACTAAGCCATAGAAATTCGTTTCTTATGTATTATATCATATTTTTTCAAATATTCAACAACTATTCGTCGATTATTTCGATTTTAGCTCCTACTGAAGATAACTTTCCAACAATATTTTCATATCCTCTTAAAATATGTTCAATATTTACAATCTTCGTAGTTCCTTCAGCAATCATCCCCGCAACCATCATCGCCGCTCCTGCTCTTAAATCAGTTGCTTCAACATCTCTACCTAATAAATCAGACTTGCCAAAAATAATTGCACTTTTATCAAATAACTTTATATTAGCGCCCATCGCATTTAAATACTTAATATGTCTCATCCTGTTTTCATATATAGTTTCTTCAAATAAAGACTCACCTTCACACTGAGTAAGTAACGTACTCATTGGTTGTCCTAAATCCGTTGGAAATCCCGGATAAACAAGTGTCTTAACATTTACTGGTTTAAGTTTATCCACTTTATTAACAACTATTGTTGTCCCATCAATCTTAATATCACAACCAGCTTCCATAAGCTTCGTTAAAACAGACTCTAAATGCTCTTTAATAACACCTTCAATTACTAAATTCTTACCAAGAAGACTACCAATCATAATATAAGTTCCAGCTTCAATCCTATCTGGTATAACCTCAACAATACCATCACCTAAAGTATCAACGCCTTCTATCGTTATCTGACTAGTTCCAGCACCATAAACTTTAGCTCCCATCGTACCTAAAAATGATGCCACATTTACTATCTCTGGCTCCTTAGCAGCATTATAAATATGCGTTACACCCTTCGCTTTAACTGCTGCAAACATAATATTAAGCGTAGCTCCTACACTAGCAAAATCTAAAAATATATCATTACCTTTAAGCTCTTTAGCATCAACAATATATTCCTTATTATCCTTAATCTTAACATTAGCACCCAACTTTTCAAATCCATTTAAATGAAAATTGATTGGCCTAGATCCTATTGAACATCCACCAGGATAAGAAATCTCTGCGTGTCCATACTTAGCAAGCAAAACTCCCATAAAATAATATGATGCCCTTAATTTAGAAGCATATTCCTCGTCAATAACAGCATTCTTAGAATTACTATTATCAATATAAAGAGTATCCCCCTCAAATTTTATAGATGATCCTAACTTCTCCATCATCTCAATAAGTCTATGAACATCACTTATGTCTGGCACGTTATAAATAACGCATTTCCCATCAGTAAGCATCGCTGCTGGAATAAGTGCAACTACACTATTCTTAGCTCCACCTATTTTAATAGTTCCAGATAACTCATGCTTGCCTTCAATAATTAATTTCTTCATATCTCTTCCTCTTTACATAATTATCCAACTTTAATATATAATGACTGACTTTTTAAATCAACTAATTAAAGAATATTTTACATAAATTTACAATTGCTAAAATAAAAAGCAACACACTTCCAAAAACATTTGCTTCCTTTTTTAAACACTTCTTTGAATACTTGCCAGTCATAAGGCCAATGTAAGTTAAAGATCCAGCACATGTACTAAAAATAATTGAACTTGCAATATAATGATTTGTTATACCAGATAATCCTAAGCCTACAGTTAAACTATCTATACTAACACTAAAAGCCGTAAATAAAATACTAATAAAACTCTTTAAAATAACGTTATCTTCATTATTTCTAGTAACAAACATCATAATAGACAAATAAAAAAATACAGCAACCATCAAAAAACTAGGATCAAAATATAGAATATCTCGAATAAAAAAACTAAAACTATTCCCAAGCATCGGCATTACAAAATGAAACACTGCTACACATAAAGGAAGTAGAATAAATGTTCTCTTACCTATCTTCTGCATCCCAATACCAATCGATAATCCAAAAGCATCCATACTAAGAGCAAGACCAATAAAAAAAATACTTAACATTATGCCTCCTAGTTAAGTATATTATCTAAATTTTTCAATTATGCTCTTTACAAAAAATTTATATTCAACATCGCTTGTCGTTTCATTTTCTTCCATAAGACAAAGTGGAGGAAATAAAACACACCACCAGTTATCACCTTCTCCATCACCCAAAGTAACAACTAATGAATTATAATACCCGCCATCATACACTATACCTTTATAAGTTTTACTTGGAAAATAATTCATTCCATAACTAACAGTAAAATTATCACTCATTAAATTCTGCTTTATTAACCCATTTATATTATCAAGTTCCCCTGAAACTATTTTATCTGCATCACTCACCGTACTAGCACTCACCACTTTATCATATAAATAATCTTCTAATTTTCTCTTTAAATTTAACTTAGTTTTAATATCACCAGGAGCATTACTATTACTAACTACCCTAAATCTAATTGATGAACTAGGAATAACAACTGATTCATTCTTACTTTTATTAAGTACGCCCACCGAAATAACAGCAGCTACTATTATTAACAATTTCTTCATAAAAAAATCACCTTTCACTTAAACAGTGGGTGACTTTCAAACTTTTTATTCATTTATAACAAAAATATATCTATCTCTGCCAGTTAAATCTTTTTCTAACTTTACTTTAGCCTTAGGAAAAGCTTCCTTAGCAAGTGCTTTTATTTCTTTACCATTATCTTCATCTATCTCAAGTGCTATTAAAAACTTCTTATTTAAATATTTCTTAGCTACTCCAAAAATTACTGGATAAAACTTTAGTCCATCCTTACCACCAAACAAAGCATTATGTGGTTCAAACCTTGTCTTCTCATCTAAAACATCTGTTTCTTTTAAATAAGGTGGATTACTAATTAACACATCATAATTGTTGAAAAGTTTACACTTATTAACATCCTGCTTTATAAAAGTTATCTTACACTTATTAAGTTTAGCATTCTTTTTAGCTATCTTTAAAGCTCCAATACTAATATCAGTAGCAGTAATCTCTAAGTCTTCCTTCTCTTTCTTTAAAGCAATACTTATACATCCTGAACCAGTACCTATCTCAAGCACAGAAGCCTTATTAAACTTATACTCATCAATATATTTAAGTGTCTTTTCAACAAGCGTTTCTGTTTCAAACCTCGGTATCAAAACATTCTTATTAACCATAATCTTATATCCATAAAAGTCCACATTACCAATCAAATACTGAATCGGATAACCATTTTCAATCCTTCTAATTGGATAATCCATATTCTGATACTTCTGCTCTAAAAGACGCCAATCAGTTAAACTTATAAAATCTGGTCTTTTCATTCTGCATTTTCCATCTTAATTCTAGTATCTTCAGCAATTAATGCTTCTATAATAGGTTCAATATTACCATCCATAACTCTATCAAGTTCCATAATACTAAAATTAATTCTATGATCTGTAACTCTATTTTGTGGATAATTATAAGTTCTAATCTTCTCTGACCTATCTCCCGTACCAATCATACTCTTACGAGCGCTACCAGCTGCTTTATTCTTCTCTTGCTGTTGCATATCATAAATTCTACTCTTTAAAACAACCATAGCTCTTGCCTTATTCTTAATTTGACTTCTTTCATTTTGGCAAGTAACAACAATACCAGTTGGAATATGCGTAACTCTAACAGCACTATCAGTAGTATTAACACCTTGTCCGCCCTTACCACTAGAACGATATACATCAACCCTTACATCTTCTGGCTTAATCTCAACATCAACATCATCAACTTCAGGCATAACTAAAACAGTCGCAGTAGAAGTATGAATTCTTCCCTGTGTCTCAGTTTCTGGAACCCTTTGAACTCTATGAACTCCACTTTCAAACTTTAGTTTAGAATAAACATTATCTCCCTTAACTAAAAACTCAATCTGTGAAAATCCACCACTAGTTCCTTCTTCTTCTCTAGATACTTCGATCTTCCAATTATTTTTTTCAGCATACCTACTATACATTCTAAATAGATCTCCAGCAAAAATATTAGCTTCATCTCCACCAGCAGCACCTCTGATTTCCATAATAATATCCTTACCATCATTTTCATCCTTAGGTAAAAGAAGAATCTCAAGCTCACTTTTAATCTTTTCAAGAAGAGCATGTTTTTCATCTAATTCCATTGATGCAATCTCATGCATTTCTGGGTCATTAACCAAAGACTTCAAATCTTCTATTTCTGCAGTAACTTTTTTTAGCTCATCATACTTCATTACAGAAGGCTCAATACTGCTCTTTTCCTTTGAAAGTTTCATCTGCTTAGAAAAATCACTTAACACTTCAGGATTAAGTAATTCCTCATTTAACTCCTCATATCTCTTTTTTAATAATTCTAATCTTTCTATCATATTAACCTCTTTCTTTATATAAGAGTAGGCTACATTAACTCTCCATCATTCTCTTCTTCAGAATCAATAATTACTAAATCATCTAAATCATCATCACTATCTAAATCATCCATAGATTCATCATCATAGTTTTCTTCTTCAGATTCCTCTTCAGTATCCATATCTTCCTCATTCATCATTTCATACTCTTCATCGTCATCATCATCAATAATAACTTTAGTACTATGATTTATCTTCAAATCACAATACCCTTTATCTAATATAATAAATCTTTTATCTGTCGTAATAAGTTCAAAAAAGTCACCTATACCTTCTTCATATTCACTTTCAGGTAATCCCATAACTTTAATTACTTTTTTAAATAAATCTTGTATTTTAATTTTCTTTTTTTCATCGTTTAAGATTAAATATGCTACATCATCATAAGACAAAGTTTCCTTTTCTTCATCTGTAAGTTTTACCATAACTATATCCTCCTCTAAAAACCATTATATGTTTCACTAAAATAAATGATAATGGCTTTTTAAACAAACATAATTTTATCATATTATATTGCATTGTCAACAAAAAAAATATACTTAATCAAAAGTTAACACTATCCTGTTGTTTATCTGTGTTTCACTTTCAATATTATAGTATATTTCTCTTCTCTTATTCTCATTATTTACACTAATAACATCAATCTTTAAATTCAAATGATAATCCTGCTCCTTAATAATAATCTCACTAGTACTATTCTTAAAATCTAACAAATATCTAAAACTAGCATCTTCTCTAATAAGAATATCTTTATCTAAATCATAAATAATATTACCAAAAACTAGTAATCTATCATCTATCTTACCATCAGTACTTAATACTAAATCTCCGTCTTTGTATAACTCAATTTTAATCATAAAACATCACTACAACCATTCTAGCATAAAAACAATCAACTTTACCATAATAATAAACGGTGAAACATGAAAAAACTTAAATTTTTATATAAATTAACTATCTTTTTTATGATAACATTTACAGTAATTATCTCTTGTCTCTACACATATGCCTACTTCAGTCCCAAAATAACCCTAAACTCTGCAAATGCCCTATCTCTATATGATAATGAAAACAATCTAATTCTGCAAACAAGTAACAACAAAAAATGGGCTAATATAAATGAAATATCTAATAACTTAATAAATGCGACTATCTCTGTTGAAGATAAAAACTTTTACCATCACTTTGGCTTTGACTATTTAAGAATCTTAAAATCACTATATTTAAATGCTAAAACTAAATCTATAACAGCAGGTGCCTCCACTATCTCCCAGCAATATGTTAAAAACCTATTTCTAGACTTCGATCAAACTTGGAAAAGAAAAATTAAAGAAGCCATGCTAACTCTTAATCTAGAAGTACACTACTCAAAAAAAGAAATTTTAGAAGGCTATCTTAATACAATAAACTATGGTCAAGGAAACTTTGGTATTGAAAACGCCAGTAACTATTACTTTAATAAAAAAAGCAGTGAACTTACTTTAGAAGAAGCAATTATCCTCGCTGGCATCCCTAAAAGTCCCGAAAACTATAACCCAGTAAGTAACTATGACGCCTCCATTAAAAGAGCAAAAATTGTTGCTGAAGCTATGTACAAAAATAAAAAAATTGATGAAGAGACTTACAAAAATTTATTCTCTCAAAAAATTGAAATCTATGGTCAAAGAAAAACAAATAATATGCAAACCCTTATGTATTATTATGACGCCGTCTTAAACGAACTTAATAGTATTCCAAATATTCCCAAAGACTTAATAAAATCCAAAGGACTAAAAGTATATACAAACCTAGATATAAATGCCCAGCAAAAGTTAGATAACACTTTTAAAGAAAATGAAAATCAAGATAACATTGAACTTGCAGCAATAATGGCTGAACCATCTACTGGGAAAGTATTTGCTCTTGCTGGTGGTCTAAACTACTCTAAAAGTCAGTTTAATCGTGCAATTTTTGCTAAAAGACAAGTTGGATCAACTATCAAACCATTTCTCTACTATGCAGCACTAAACAACAATATGACTGAAGCAAGTACATTTAAAAGTGAAGAAACAAGTTTTGTCTTTGCTGAAAATAAAAAATACACACCCAAAAACTACAGTAACATCTACGCAGACAAAAACATTACTATGGCTGCCGCACTAGCCTATTCAGACAATATTTACGCCGTAAAAACCCATTTATTCATCGGAACAGAAGAACTAGTAAACACTCTAAAAGAAGCAGGACTTAAAAAAGAAATAGATGCATTCCCTGCACTAGCACTAGGAGCTGTTGAACTAAACCTACTAGACTACGTAGAAACATACAACACACTCGCAAACTATGGCACATATAAAGATTTATATTTCATTGAAAAAGTTGAAGACTATGAAGGTAACCTTATATATAAACATAAAAGTGAATCCAAAGACGTACTAAACAAAGACAATGTCTTTATTATAAACGAAATGCTTACAAACACATATAATGCCTCTTTTATTGACTACCAATCACCAACAATAATCTCACTAAATAGTAGACTAACAAAAAAATACGCTATCAAAAGTGGTACAACAGATAACGACTATCTAGTTATTGGTTATAATCCAGACGTTTTAATGTTTGTATGGGCTGGTTCAGATTATAACGGAGCAGTTCCTAAAGCATACTCATCTAAAATTAAAAATATTTGGTGCGATAACGTCGAAGAATATCTTAAAGATAAAGAATCATCCTGGTATACTCCTAGTGATAATATAATTGCAGTTCCTCTAGACCCAATAAGCGGTAAGGTAGCAGAATCTAACAAAAATATTCTATATTATTTCAAACGTGGTACAGAACCTATCACAAACTAAAAAAACAAGCTTACTCAGCTTGTTTTTCTATCTTTATAATCATCTGATACAAATCTTCAAAATCAAAGTCTTCACTAGAAACATTATATCCTGCTTCCTTTAATTCATTAACAAAATCATTATAAGCCTCTTTAACAGAATCTAAATTATTCTCTAGAATCTTCTTCTTTGGAGGTTCTACAGGTTTTTCTTCTTCTTTTTTAACTTCTTCAAGTGGAACATCAAGACTTTCTAATGGTACATCTTTACTAATAGTACTACTACTATTAAATGGATTAAACTCTTCCAATCTATCCATAGGCTCCATATTCATATTAGTAACTTCATCTTCTAAAGATGGATACTCTGGAGTATTATTACTAAAATTAAATAAATTAAATCCTGGACTAGGTTGTGTTTCTTCTTTTTTAACATCTTGTTCATTTTTAGAATCTTCTGCCATTAAATCAAGAGTTTCGGTTTTCTCTTCTTTTGCTGGTTCAGAATTAAATATATTATCAGAATTATCAGATATATTGGTAGATTCATCAGCTTTAAGAGCGCTATCTAACACGTTTAAATTCTCAACTGGAGTGCCAACATCACCTAATTCATCATAAGACGGAACATGATTAAGAGTACTTTCACTTACTGGATTACTTTCCTTTTTTATCTCATCATCTAACTGTCTAACAGTAAGTCTTTCAGAAATAACCTTATTTAATAAAGCCTTCTGCTTCTCAGGATCAGTTACACTAAGTAAACTTCTCGCATGTCTTTCACTAATTTTATCATTCATTAATGCATCTTGTGCTTCACTAGTTAAATTTAATAATCTTAACTTATTTGCAATTGTTGACTGTGAAACCCCAATCTTCTTAGCAAGTTCATCTTGCGTTAAACCTTCTTTATCAAGAATCTTTTTATAACTCTTAGCTTCCTCTAATGAATTTAAATTTCTTCTTTGAACATTTTCAACTAATGCAATCTCAGCGCTCTTGTTATCATCAATATTAGATATTATCGCAGGAACCTCAGTAAGACCAGCAAGCTGTGCAGCCTTATAACGTCTTTCACCAGCAATTATCTCATATTTATCCCCAAGTCTTCTTAATACAAGTGGCTGAATAATACCATGCTCTTTAATTGATGAAGCAAGCTCATTTAAAGACTTCTCATCAAAAGTAAGTCTAGGCTGAAACCTATTTGGAATAATATAATCTATATTAACATTTTGTATTAACGGCTCTCTATTCATAAAACAACCCATCCTATTCTAAATATATATTACTTTATTTTTTTATTTTTTGCAATAGGATATTTACGTATTTTATCATAAACTCTAGGATATCCATTCGGTGTATCACTAACCTTTTCAACTTTAACTAATGTTCTTTCACCAGCATCATTAAGTAAAGAAAATTCCTCTTTCTCATTAATTTTTCCGCCTAAGAACTCGATAGCATAAAAAGCATTATTAATTTCCTCTGTATTTTTACCCTTCATAGCAATAAAATAGCCACCAACTTTACAAAAAGGAATTGCAAGTTCACTAAGAATACTCATATCAGCAACCGCCCTCGAAACAACAACATCAAATCTTTCACCAGATAAATAGTACTTTTCTGCTCTATCATTAATAACAGTAGCATCTAAGTTTAACTTACCTAAAACATACTTTAAAAAAGTAGTTTTTTTATTATTACTATCTAAAAGCGTCAACTTAATATCAGGAAACATTATTTTCAAAACAATTCCCGGAAATCCAGCACCAGTACCAATATCAAGCACACTTTCATTACTAAACCTATAAACCTTATAAATAGTCAAACTATCATAAAAATGTTTTAAATAAACTTCCTCAATATTACGAATAGCTGTCAAATTAGTATGTTCATTATAAGAAAGAAGTTCTCTAGCATACACCCTAAATTTGTTTATTTGTTCATCACTAATACTTAAACCTAAATTTTCTAAAGAACTTATAAACTCACTTTCACTCATTTGTTATACTCCTTCTTCAAATAAACAGCAAGTACTGAAATATCTACAGGATTAACTCCACTAATTCTAGATGCCTGTGCTAAAGTAAGAGGTCTAACTAATTTAAGTTTCTGTCTAGCCTCACTAGCTAAATTCTTAATCTTATCATAATCAATATCAGTAGGAATCTCTTTTTCCTCAAGTTTTAATAACTTATTAGCTTCCTGATATTCCTTATTAATATAACCTTCATACTTAACAAAAAACTCAGCCTGCTCAAGTACATCTTTATCATAGTCTTTAATTAAATTGCCTCTTAAATAATCTATAATTTTAACCTCAGGTCTCTTTAATAAATAATAAAGACTATAACCTGCTGATAAACTATCCTTTAAATAACATAAAGCCTCTGGAAGTGTATTTTTACTAACCCTAACATTTTTAAGTTCATCAAGAAGTGTATTAATTGCCTTTTCCTTAACAAGAAGTTTGTTATATCTCTCATCATCAATTAATCCAACTTCATAACCATACTTTCTAAGTCTTAAATCTGCATTATCATGACGAAGTATTAACCTAAATTCAGCCCTAGAAGTTAGCAACCTATAAGGTTCCTTAGTACCCTTAGTTACTAAATCATCAACTAAAACTCCAATATAAGATTCATTTCTTTTAAGAATTAATGGCTTCTTACCTTTTAACATTAAACCGGCATTTATTCCAGCAATAATACCTTGACCAGCTGCCTCTTCATAACCACTAGTACCATTTATCTGCCCAGCAGTAAATAAATTCTTTAATACCTTAGTTTCCAATGAAGGATTTAATTGTAACGGATTAATCGCATCATACTCAATTGCATAAGCATACTTCTTAATAACAGCATGCTCCAAACCCACTAAACTATGTACCATTTCTTCTTGAACATCAACTGGCATACTCGTTGAAAATCCTTGTAAATACAAATCATCATAATATAAACTCTCTGGCTCTAAAAATAACTGATGACGCTCTCTATCTGCAAATCTAACAACTTTATCCTCAATTGAAGGACAATATCTTGGCCCAATACCTTCTGCATAACCACCATACATAGCAGATTTAGATAAATTATCTCTTATAATCTTATGTGTATCTTGATTAGTATAAACTATATAACACTTTTCCTGCTTATCTTTATCATAAAATGGTCCATTATCAAAACTAAAAGTCCAATAACAATCATCACCACACTCTTCACTAAGCTTAGAAAAATCAACACTACTTCTCTCAATTCTTTGAGGTGTACCAGTCTTTAATCTTTGAATTTCAAATCCATAATCAGCGAGCTTTCTACTTAAATTATTACTTCTTCTCTCTCCATGAGGTCCTTCATATTTAAAAGTATCACCAACTAATATCTTACTATTTAAATAAGTACCAGTAGTTAAAATAACCGCTTTAGAATTTATTGTATTTCCATTCTCTAATATTACACCATTTACAGTATTATCATTAACAATTAAATCTTCAACCATAGCTTCCATAATTGTTAAATTAGGAGTATTTTCCAACTTTTCAAGCATAACTCTAGGATAAGTAACCTTATCAGCTTGCGCCCTTAAAGATCTAACAGCAGGACCCTTAGCATTATTAAGCATCTTAATTTGAATATGGGTTTCATCTGCAACCTTACCCATTAAACCACCTAAAGCATCTATCTCTCTAACAACAATACCCTTAGCAGTTCCACCAATAGATGGATTACATGGCATATCCGCAATATTCTTCTTATTAGCCGAAATTAAAAGAGTCTTTAAACCCATAACAGCAGTAGCATGCGCAGCTTCACATCCAGCATGGCCACCACCAACAACTATAACATCATAATTCATAAATTTACCTACTTTCCTAAACAAAACCTAGAAAATAACTCATCTAATAAATCATCGTCATAAGTTTTACCAATAACTTTACCCAATAAATCATAAGCATCTTTAATATCAATCGTATACATATCAATTGGTACTCCGGTATAAGTATTATTTACTGCACTATTTATACTTTCAAGAGCTTGCTTAACCAAAGATATCTGTCTTGCATTAGATAAAAAAGAATAATCACTAGTCTCTAACTCGTTAATCTTAAATAACTGGGTAATTTTATTTTTCAAAGATTCTAATCCGTCAGACTCAATAGTATTTCCATAAACTAAAATATCTTTATCTATACCATCATAATTATTACTACTATCTAAATCATTCTTATTAACAAAAACTAACTTTTTATCTTTTAAAGATTTTATAAATTCTAAAGTATCATTATCCAACTTTTCACTATTATCTAAAACATAAATTCTCAAATCGGCATTTTCTGCACTTTCTAAACTCTTCTGTACACCTATTTTTTCAACCACATCATCAGTTTCTCTAATACCAGCAGTATCAATAAAATTTAACACGATACCATCTAAAATAGCTTTACCTTCAATAACATCTCTAGTAGTTCCTGGAATATTTGTAACAATCGCCTTATTTTCTTCCAGTAAACCATTTAAAATACTACTTTTTCCGGCATTAGGTTTACCTATTAAAGCAATATTAATTCCATTTTTAATCATCTTACCATTACTCGAATTACGCACTAACTCTTTTAATTCTGCGCTTATCTTTTCAAGTTTTGGTCTTATAGTAGACTCTGTATATTCCTCTGCCTCTTCATATTCTGGAAAATCTATGTTAACCTCAATCTCTGCTTGCAAAGCAAGTAATTTCTTTCTAATACCATCTATTTTAGGAGTTAACTTACCACTAATTTGATTTATAGCAAGTTTTCTAGCCTTTTCACTTTCTGCTTCAATAATGTCTTCAACACCCTCAGCTTGCGTTAAATCTATTCTTCCATTTAAAAAAGCTCTCTTAGTAAACTCACCCGGCTCAGCTAATCTACACCCACTATTTAAAAGAAGTTCAAGCACTCTATCAGTTGTCGTAATGCCACCATGAACATTAATTTCTACAACATCTTCACACGTAAAAGTCTTTGGGGCTCTCATTACAGATACTAATACCTCATCTATAACTTCTCCATCAAACACAATATGTCCATAAGAAATCGTATGAGAATCAACTTTCTCCAAATCCTTACCTTTAAATATTGAATTAACTATTTTTATCGCATCTACTCCACTACATCTAACTATAGAAATAGCACCAGTCCCAACTGCAGTAGATACTGCACAAATTGTAGAATTATCCATGACAAAAACTCCTCTTCTAGTGCGTATTATAACACACATCTCTTAAAAATAAAAAAAGACTATTTCTAATCTTTTTTTGGTTTTACAATAATATGTCTATTAGGTTCTTCACCTTCACTAATTGTAGTTACTCCCTTAAAATCGGTAAGAACATTATGAACAATACGTCTTTCATAAGAATTCATATTATCCATAACAACTTCTCTACCAGTATTTCTAACTTCACGAGCAATATTCTTAGCAAGTCTTTCTAAATGACTAACCTGCTTATCCTTATAATCAGAAGCATCTAAATTCAAATAAGGATATACACCAATTCTTGCAAAAACAGCAGCCTTACAAACAGCAGTTAGTGCAGTAAGCGTCTGACCATTCTTTCCAATTAATATAGGATTATTATTTGAATACATTTTAATATTAATTTGCTTATCTCTAATATTAGATTCAAACTTAACCTCAAGACCCATCTCAGTTAATAAAGTATTTAAATACTCTTTAATAAACTCCAAAATATCTGTATTTAAATAAACATGATATTTAGTAGTTCCAGCCTTAAAAAGTTTGCCTTTTACCTCTTCTTTTGTATAAACAAAATCATTTTCAGTAACATTTAAATCTTCTAAAACTTTCTTTAATACAACCTCTTGGTCTTTTCCCTCATAAACATACTCTTTCATATTAACTTCTCCTTTTACTTACAATATAATTTTGAATTACACTAAATCCATTAGTAACAATCCAATATAGCGCAATTGCTGTTGGTAAACTAAATGAAGCAATTGAAATAAACACAATCATAAATCCAGTCATAAACTTCATCTGTTGTTGTTGTTCAGCACTACCTGCACTCTTCATATTAAATGATAAAGATAAATAAGTAGTTAATATAGTAAGCAAAATCAAAATAATATAATAATAGTTACCACTCTTTAAAGCAACTAAAGGTGTTGTACCTAATTGGAATGCTCCTAGGTACTCTTCAAATATTGCTGGAATTCTATTAATAGCTTCTAAAAATGCAAAGAATATAGGAAGCTGTATAAAACTCATTAAACAACTACCAACTGGACTAATATTATATTTTTTATAAATAGCAAGCATCTCCTGACTCTTTTGCATCATCGCTTCATTATCAGTCCTATTCTTATACTTCTCTTCCAGTCTATTTAAATCCTTTTGAGCCTTTTGCATATTTTGACTTTGTTTAGTAGCTTTAATTGAAAATGGCATCAAAATTAATCTAATAAGTAATCCAACAATCATTACTGATACACCATAACTTTTAACAAGTGTACCAATTTTTACAATTACCCAAGCAAGAGGCATAACAAATAATTGAACCCATAATCCATTATAATTCTTACTATCATAAATTTTAATATCTTCACACTTAGGTAAATTATCTAAATTAACTTCTAAATTATCTTTATATTTTTCATAAATACTAGCTAAATCATCATCACTAGGCTTACATAAAATATTTGATGGTAAGCTCTGTCCAGTGACTTCATACACAACACGTTTTTTGTTATCATCTGCAATATATTTTGTACAACCACCAAGTAACATAATCATTGCACATAACAATATCATCTTCTTCTTCATTATTTCACCTTTTTAATTAAATTTAAGAAACAATCTTCCATTTCTCTATAGTCTATTGTATCACAACTTTTCCTAATTAAAAGCACATAATCATAGTTTTGATTAAATTTATCATAATTGTTCCTTATTATATTGCGTAACCTTCTCTTATAAAGATTTCTTTTATATGCTTTTCCAAATTTAGTACCAATAGCAATCCCTACTCTTACATTATCAATTTTCTTTTCCTTTTTATATAAAACAAAATAATTATTACTTATCCCTTTAGAATTCTTAAAAAAATCATCGAACTCTAACTTATTCTTTATTCTAATTTCTTCTTTCATAACTCACCCATATAGAATAAAAACCACTCTAAGTGGCTTACTTACATAAAACTTTGCGTCCTTTTGCTCTACGTCTATTTAAAATATTACTAGCTTTTCTTGCAAAAAAACCAAACTTTTTCTTCATTTTACGATTATTAGGTTGAAAAGTTCTCTTCATAAAAAATTGCACCTCCACATCAAATTTAGCGTTTTTATTATATTATATTAAAGGCTGCAAGTCAATAAAAAGTTTAACCTTAATTTATTAAAAAATTTCCGAATAATTGAATTTCTAAATAAGAAAATTTTTCAAACTTCAAAAAGTATAAATTTTTAATTTTTAAATTAGCAAAAAGTGGAAAATGTTTATATCTTATTTTTATGTTAATTGTAATTTGTGGATATTGTTGAAAACTCACTCTGGACTATATAAATAAAAGGATTGCTTGTTGATAAAATGTTGAAAAAGTTGTCGAATTTAATTTTTTTCATTTTCACTCTTTATTTTTCCACAGACTTGATTTAAAATAGAACTATCAAAAAACGAAGGACCGGGGTGAGGTAATGAAAAATAATGTAAATTGGGATGATATTCTAGAAGTAATACACAGCAAACTTAATCCATTATCTTACGATACCTGGTTCAAAGAAACTAAATTAATCGGTATTAAAAATAATACTATGCAAATAGAAGTTCCGATGGAATTTCATAAAAAAATTCTTAATCAAACATATTATGATTTAATTGAAGAAATAGTAAGTACAGTAACTGGAACATCATATGACATTGAATTTTTATCAGCAGAAGAAATAAAACCATTAGAAGTGCTTGAATTAGATGAAGTAGAAGAACCAGAAAATAAAAATTTGAACTCTAACTTAAAACCAGAATATACATTTGAAAATTTTGTAATAGGGGATAGTAATAGATTTGCACAACTAGCAGCACTTGCCGTAGCAGAACAACCCGGAAAAATCTATAACCCATTATTTATATACGGTAAAAGTGGTCTAGGAAAAACCCACTTAATGCATGCAATAGGTAACTACATAGTACAAAAATCCAATAAAAAAGTTCTATACGTTACAAGTGAAGAATTCATATCAGACTTTATAGGTATTAATAAAAAAGACGAAAATAACTATGATATAGTAAGTCAATTCAAAGAAAAATACCGAAACATAGATATCTTAATGATAGATGATATTCAGTTCCTTGGCGGTGCGGCTAAAACTCAGCAAGAATTCTTCCATACATTTACAAATCTCTATGACTCAAATAAACAAATCATTATTAGTTCAGACCGATCACCAGACGATTTAAAACTTCTTGAAGAAAGATTACTAACAAGGTTTAGATGGGGGCTAACAGCAAACATCGAGCCACCAGATTTTGAACTTAGATGTAAAATTCTTAAAGATAAAATGACTGGACATGAAGTTGCTAAAATGGTTCCAAATGAAGTAATAGAGTACATTGCAACAAACTGTGAAAACGACGTTAGACACTTAGAAGGGGCTATAACAAGACTATATGCATATGCAGCTATGATGGGACCTAAAGAAATTAACCTTGAATTTGCCGTAGATGCTCTTAAAGATTACATTGGTAAATCAATATATATAACTAATGACATTCAAAAAATTCAAAAAGCCGTCGCTGATTACTATCACATAACAATTGAAGACCTTAAAAGTAAAAAAAGAACATCAAACATAAATTATCCAAGACAAATTGCTATGTACCTATGCCGAATGACAACATCTGAAACAATCATAAAAATAGGACTAGAATTTGGTAATCGTGATCATTCGACAGTTTTACACTCATATGATAAAATAAATAATGAAATTCAAAATGATGAAAACAACATAAGACAAGTAATAGAGGATATAAAAAACAAAATTGTTAATTAAAAAAGTTTTGCACAAACAATACACATCAAATTTTTCCCATAATTGTGGAGAAAAAAAGACTTATTAACATTTTCAACAGCAATAATAATAAAAAAAAGAAAGAAGGAATAAAAATGAAATTATTGATTGAAAAAAATATTATTTTAGAAAGTTTAAGTAACGTAATGAGAGCTATCTCACCAAGAAATATAATTCCAATACTAAATGGAGTATTATTTGAACTAACAGAAGAAGGACTATACCTTACTGCAAGTGATAGTGATTTAGTTATTAAAAACTTTATTCCTAAAGAAAACATTAAAAGCATCACAGAAACTGGAAAAACAGTAATTCAAAGTAAATACTTACTAGACATCATCAGAAAAATGCCTAATACAGATATTAATATTGAAGTACTAGAAGACCTAAAAGTAATAATCAGTACAGAAAACACTATGTATAATTTAAATTGTTTAAACATAGAAGATTATCCACAAATAAATCTAGAAGAAACAAAAAATCCTATCATTATAGAAAGCGATGTACTAAAAAAGATTATTTCCCAGACAATATTTGCAATCTCAACACAGGAATCAAGACCATTACTTACAGGTTTAAACTTCAAAATAACTGGTAATGTACTAGAATGTATTGCTACTGATTCTTATCGTCTAGCTAAAAAAACTATAATCTTAGATAAAGAATATGATTCATGCAACATAGTAATTCCTGGTAAGAACATTAATGAATTTGATAAACTACTTACTACAAACGAAAATGTGGAAATACATACATTTAGTAACAAAATTTTATTTAAATATAATGGATATTTATTTCAATCAAGCTTATTAAATGGAACTTATCCAAATACTTCTAACTTAATACCAAATGAATTTAGCATTATTTTAACAACATCTTTAGATAAATACTTCAGTGCTATAGATAGAGCAGCACTTCTTACTCAAAGTAAAGAAAAAAACATTGTAAAAATGGAAACAAGAAATAATGAATTAATCGTTTCTTCATATGCCAGTGAAATAGGAAAATCCGAAGAAAGCGTAGAAGTAGACAAAAATACATCAGAAGATATATCTATTTCATTTAGTTCAAAATACATGTTAGAAGCCCTAAGAACATTTGAAGAGGAAGAATTACTAATATTCTTAAACTCAGATTCTAAGCCAATAGTACTTAAATCAGTTAAAGACGAATCACTAATCCAATTAATACTACCAATTAAAACGTACTAAAAGTGGGAAAAAATCTCACTTTTTATTTTTTTGTGCATAATTCGACATTTTTCGACAAATTTCGACAAACCACCTGTGCTATAACTAAAAGCAAGGGGGTGAAGTACATGAAAGATTACAATATTAATAAAAACACACTTGCACTAATGCCATATGGAAAAAACAAATCATTAGTTTTTGAAAAACACAAATATTATATAGTTAACCAAAAAGTAAATAAACTAATGGATGAAAGTTGTCGTTATAATGGAAGCACCATTGAAGGAAGAGCAAAAGGAACAGAATCGTTAACAGGCATCTCTTATAAAGCACCAATTATTGTTAAAGAAGAAGAGAATATTATATTTTTTCCAACGTGCTCACCAAGACTAAAAGAATGTTCTTGGATTAATGCAGGTAATATTAGTAATATCTATAAGAAAAAAGACCGATGTTTAGTTGAATTTTATAACAAAGAAACTTTAGAATTTGATATATCTTACAACATTATGAATAATCAATTAAGTAAATCACTATTATTAGAAAAAAAGTTTAAAAAAAGAGGCAAATAAAGCCTTTTTTTATTTTATAACCCATTAAATTATGATATAATAATAACTGTATATAGGAGTACGCATAAACCTATTTTGTTAAAAATTTGTTCTAAAAGAGGGTTAAAAATGAAAATCACTAAATTAAAACTTACAAATTTTAGAAATTATCCAAAATTAGAATTAGATTTTTCTAAATCAAAAAACATAATAATTGGTAATAACGGAAGTGGTAAAACAAACATCATAGAATCAATCTTTTATCTATCACTTACAAAATCATTTAGAACAAACACAGATACAGCCTTAATCAAAGATGACTGTGACTATGCTGTAATCGAAGCAAAAATAAAAGATAGAATAACAAATACTTATAAAATAGTCATTAATAAAGAAAATAAAAGAATCACCATAGATGGCACTCAAATAAGTAAAATAGGGGACTATATATCAAAAATTAATACAATTTTGTTTAGCACAGAAGATATGAAACTAGTAAAAGATAATCCTGGTATTCATCGCAAACTAATTAACATGGAGTTGTCTTCATTTGATAACGAATATTTAAAATTATTAAGTCTATATAATAGAGTTCTAAAACAAAGAAACACATATTTAAAATCAATGATGACAAATAGCATGATTCCTAAAAGTTATTTAGACATTCTCACAAATAAACTGATAGATCTAAATATTCAAATAAGTCAAAAAAGAGCAAAATTTATAGAGCAGATAAATACATACTTACCATACTATTTTGAAAAAATAACTGGTAAAACTCTATTAAAATTAAAGTATATTTCAAATATTAAAAATCTCGAAACTAGTGAATTGCAAAATTTGTATGATAAATCATTTCAAAAAGATTTAAATTATGGCAAAACTAATCACGGTATTCACTTAGATGACTATGCCTTTGAATTTAATAATAAAAATATTAAAGACTACCTTTCAGAAGGAGAAACCAAAAATGCAATAATCGCTATGAAACTATCAGAAATTGAATATTGCAAAGTTAACCTAAAGAAAGAACCGATATTATTACTAGATGATTTATTTAGTGAGCTAGACAAAACCAAAATTAACAACATTTTACAATATTTAGATAAAGACATTCAAATATTCATTACAACAACAGACATACACAAAGTTAGCAGGTCAATATTAAATAATTGTAATGTTTATAAAATAAGTAAAGGAAAGATAAAGGTGACAAAATATGAATGAAAATACTTATAATGACAGCGATATCCAGGTTTTAGAAGGTCTTGAAGCCGTAAGAAAAAGACCAGGTATGTACATTGGTACAACAAGTGTAAAAGGTTTACATCATCTTGTATGGGAAATAGTTGACAACGCCGTAGATGAATCACTTGCTGGTTACTGTGACGACATTGAAGTAATAGTAGATAAAGGAAACGTAATTGAAGTAAGAGATGATGGTCGTGGAATTCCAACTGGAACAAACAGTAAAACTGGTCTATCAACAATCGAAACCATCTTTACTGTATTGCACGCCGGTGGAAAATTTGGTGGTCATGGATATAAAGTATCTGGTGGACTTCACGGAGTAGGTGCCAGTGTAGTAAATGCTTTATCTGAATGGCTAGAAGTAAGGGTATATCATGAAGGCAATGTTTACTTTCAAAGATTTGAAAATGGTGGACATTCAACTGGACCACTAAAAATTATAGATACATGTTCTAAAGACAGAACCGGAACTACCGTAAGATTTAAAGCAGACCCAGAAATATTCACTGAAACAACTGTATATGACTACAATACATTAAAAACCAGACTTAGAGAATTAGCATTCCTAAACAAAGGCTTAAGAATAATCCTATCAGATTTACGTGATATTGAGCATAAAGAAGAGTTTTTATACACGGGTGGTATAATTGAGTATGTTAAGATGTTAAACGAAAATAAAACATCTCTAAATAGCCAAATAATCTATGTTAGCGGCCAGGAAGATAACATTTCAATTGAAGTAGCACTACAATATAACGAAACTTACAACTCAGCAGTTTACTCATTTACAAATAATATTAATACATACGAAGGTGGAACACACGAAGATGGAGTAAAAAGAGCATTAACAAGAATCATTAACAACTACGCCAAAAAGAACAAATATCTAAAAGATAACGACGATCCACTATCAGGAGAAGATGTAAGAGAAGGGCTAACAATGATTATTTCTTGTAAGCACCCGGACCCACAATTTGAAGGACAAACAAAAACAAAACTAGGAAACGCTGAAGTAAGAAAAATAGCTGATGACATCTTCTCAGAAGGCTTTGAAAGATATTTACTAGAAAATCCAGATGAAGCAAAGCTTATAATGGATAAATGCATGACTGCCGCAAGAGCTAGAGTAGCAGCAAAAAGAGCTAGAGAACTTACTAGAAGAAAAAGTGACTTAGACGTAGTTAACTTCGGTGGAAAACTAGTAGATTGTAAAGAAAAAGACCCTACAGTTTGTGAAATATTCTTAGTCGAGGGAGATAGTGCCGGTGGTAGTGCAATCAAAGGCCGTAACTCAATGACCCAAGCAATACTTCCACTTAGAGGTAAAATATTAAACGTTGAAAAAGCAAGATTAGATAGAGCCTTAGGAAACGAAGAAATAAGAACAATTATTACCGCATTTGGTACAGGAATTGGTCAAGAATTCGACTTAAATAAATTAAGATATCACAAAATAATAATAATGACCGATGCCGATGTCGATGGGTCACACATCAGAGTACTACTTTTAACACTATTTTATCGCTTTTTTAGACCAATTGTTGAAGCCGGACACGTATATGCTGCCCAGCCACCATTATTCTGTATTAAACACGGAAAAACGATTAAATATGTACTAAATGAAGACGAAAAAGCAGAGTATCTTGCATCACTTCCAGCAACTACTAAACCAGACGTTATGCGTATGAAAGGTTTAGGTGAAATGGATGCCGAAGAACTTAATGAAACAACAATGGATATTAACACAAGAGTTCTTAGAAAAATTACAGTTGATGACCTAATGCAAGCAGACGAAATATTCACTAGACTAATGGGTGAAGAAGTAGAACCACGTCGTAAATTTATAGAAGATAATGCTACATTCGTAGAAAATCTAGATATTTAGGAGGTATAAAATGGATCATAGTAGAGACAGATTAGAAGAAAATAACATAGTAAATGAAGTAAAAACATCCTTCTTAGAATACTCAATGAGCGTCATAGTATCACGTGCGCTTCCAGACTTAAGAGATGGCTTAAAACCAGTTCATAGAAGAATTCTTTACTCAATGTACGAATCAGGTTACACTCCAGATAAACCGCATAAAAAGAGTGCAAGAATTGTCGGAGATGTAATGGGAAAATACCATCCACATGGAGACTCAAGTATATATGAAGCAATGGTAAGAATGGCTCAAGATTTCAGCTACAGATATATGCTTGTTGATGGACACGGAAACTTTGGTAATATCGAAGGTTATGGTGCAGCAGCAATGCGTTATACCGAATCAAGGCTATCAAAAATATCTTTAGAATTATTAAGAGATATCAAGAAAGATACAGTTAATTTCACACCAAACTTTGATGAAAGTGAAAAAGAGCCAACAGTTTTACCATCAAGATTCCCAAATATCCTAGTAAATGGAACAATGGGTATTGCAGTAGGTATGGCCACAAATATTCCCCCTCACAACCTAGGTGAAGTAATAGATGGATGCATTGCATATATAGATAACCCAGATATCGATATTATAGGGCTAATGAATCATATTAAGGGTCCGGATTTTCCTACAGGTGGCATAATACTAGGTAATAGTGGTATTAAACAAGCATATGAAACAGGAAAAGGCACTATTACCATTAGAAGTAAAGCCCAAATAGAAGAAAAAAATGGTAAACACTATATTATTGTAGATGAAGTTCCATACGGAGTTAACACTTCAGAACTTAAAAATAAAGTTGCTGAATTAGTCCATAATAAGACAATAGAAGGTATTGCTGATTATCATACAGACCTAAAAGAAGGTATTAAAATAACAATAACTTTAAAGAAAGACGCTAATGCTCAAGTTGTTCTAAATAAGCTATTTAAACATACACAATTTCAAACAAATTATGGAATAAGCTTCTTAATGTTGGATAACGGTGTGCCAAAAACTCTTGGACTAAAAGAAATAATTGAAAAATATATTAATTATCAAAAAGAAATTATCGTAAGAAGAACCAAATTTGACTTAGATAAGGCCGAAAAACAAGTACATATATTAGAAGGCTTAAAGATCGCATTAGACAATATAGATGCCGTAATAAAAACTATTAAAGAGTCAAAAAGCGATGATGTAGCAAAAGAAGCATTAATGAAACGCTTTGGATTAACATTAATTCAATCAGAAGCAATTTTAGAGATGAAATTACGTAGATTAACAGGCTTAGAAAGAGACAAAATAGAAGCAGATCTTAACGAATTACATAAATTAATTGCTGAATTAAAATCAATTTTAGAAAGCGAATCAAAAGTGCTACAAATTATTAAAGATGAATTAACCGAAATCAAGAATAAATATGGTGATGAAAGAAAAACATCTATTGATATGACAGCTATAGACTATATTGAAGATGAATCATTAATTCCTGAGGAAAACATCATTGTAACAGTAACAAAGAATGGTTATATTAAGAGATGTACGTCAGACACATATAAAATTCAAAATCGTGGTGGTGTAGGTGTAAAGGGAATGTCAACCAATGATGAAGATTTTGTGGAATACTTATTAAATCTATCAACTCATGACTATATAATGATATTTACCAATAAAGGAAAAGTGTATAGATTAAAAGGATATGAAATACCTGAATTTAGTAGACAATCAAAAGGATTACCAATAGTTAACGTATTGCCTGTGGAAAAAGATGAAAAAATAAGTAGTATTATAAAATTAAATGTGGAAAACCAAGAAAAATACTTAATTTTAGCTACAAAACAAGGCTTAATCAAACGTACAAACCTAGAAGAATTCGAAAATATTAGAGCAACCGGAAAAATTTGTATAAAACTTAAAGAGAATGATGAATTAATAGGTGTTAAAAAAACAAATGGTGAATCCAATATCTTATTAGCTTCTTCTGAAGGTAGAATGAATGTATTTGATGAAAATGAAATCAGAGTTATGGGAAGAACAGCATCAGGTGTTAAAGGCATCAACCTAGGAAGTGCTAAGTGCGTAAGCATCGAAAATGTGAATGACGATGATAACATAGTAATAGTAACTGAAAATGGTTATGGTAAAAAAACATTAATTTCTGAATATAGAAAGACAAAACGAGGAAGTAAAGGCGTAAAAGCCCTAAATATCACAGAAAAGAACGGAAATATAGCAAGTATTAAAAAGGTTATTGATGATTCAGACATCATGATTATTACAAATCAAGGAATAATCATTAGATTACCATTAGAACAAGTATCACAATTGGGTAGAGTTACTCAAGGTACAAGGCTAATTAATCTAAAATCTGGGCAAAAAGTATCATCAGTAAGTCTTGTTCAGAAAGAAAAAGAGTCAGAAGAAGAAATTATTGAAAAAAACGAATAGTTTAGCTATTCGTTTTTTTATGTTTCACGTGAAACATAAAAAGTAAAGAGGGAGTACTTTTCCACAAGGTTTCACGCGAAACATTAAAAAAATATAATATGTTGGATATTCCATTAATTAACAAATAAGCATAATTAGTCTTTTTTGTTATAAAAATAAGATTTATTAACATAGTTTCACGTGAAACCTTTTAAACGAAGACGTTAAAAATTTATATAAAATTATCAAAGATAATTAAAATCTTCTAAGATATCAACAATCAAATGTTTCACGTGAAACATCAAAGAAATTAACAATAATAAATAATATAGTAAATAAAATGTATTACATTAAAGAAAAGATATTAACATAGTTTCACGTGAAACCTTTAAACAAAGGATAATGACATTAATATCTAGAAAAATAAAAAAATCAATAAGTGATACTTATCAACAATGTTTCACGTGAAACATTGTTAAATTAGCACTATAAGTTGCAACATTGTTATAAGTATGATAACATTTATTTGTGCAATATTTATGCAATAAACTGGTCAGATTCGGAAGAAAGCAGCCACATTTGCCTCTGAATATGTGCACTTTTTTTAAGGAAAAATTATGGAAGAAAAATACATTAATGAATTAATAAATTTAAGCAAAAAATCATTGAAGAAAAGTGAAGTTCCAATTGCAGCTTTAATAATAGATGAAAACGGCAAAATAATTTCAAAAGCCTATAATACTAGAAACATTAAACAACAGACAATTAATCATGCGGAAATATTAGCAATCACCAAAGCAAATAAAAAACTTAAAAGTTGGAGATTGAACAATTGTACGCTATACGTAACCATTGAACCATGTGACATGTGCAAGTCAGTAATAAAGGAGAGTAGAATACAAAATGTGTACTATTTATTACCAAGATTACCAGAAAAAAATCAATATAACAAAACCATATTTAATAAATTAAAAGACATGAGCGAAAAAGAAGATAAATATCAAGAAATTATCAATAAATTCTGGAAAAATAAGCGTAAAATGATATAATAAATATAGGAGGTTTAAATGGCATATAAAGTACTTTACAGAAAATATAGACCACAAAACTTTAATGATTTATATGGTCAAGATTCAATAAAAGAAATACTTAAAGATTCTATAATAAACAATAAACTAGCACATGCGTACTGCTTTAATGGTCCAAGAGGAACCGGAAAAACCTCAACAGCAAAGCTATTTGCAAAAGCAATTAACTGTGAAAATGCTAAAGACGGAATTGCATGTGGTGAATGCAACTCATGTAAAAATTTTAATGAGAATCCGGATATAATTGAAATAGATGCAGCATCAAATAATGGTGTAGAAGAAATAAGAGAACTTCGTGATAACGTAAAAATTCTTCCTTCAAATTCTAAATATAAAATATATATAATTGATGAAGTCCACATGCTATCACAAAGTGCATGGAATGCCTTTCTAAAAACTTTAGAAGAGCCACCAAAGCATGTTATTTTCATTTTAGCAACTACTGAAATTCAAAAGGTGCCAATAACGGTATTATCTAGATGTCAAAGATTTACTTTTAGAAAAATACCAAAAAACATAATTTGTGATAGAATCCAATCAATTGCAAAAGAAGAAAATATTGATATTGAAAAGTCCGCTGCAGAATACATCGCAGATTTAGCAGATGGTGGAATGCGAGATGCCTTAGGATACCTAGATCAATTATCAAAAGAAAATAAAAAAATAACAACAGAACTAATTCAAAATTGCTTTGGAATCATAGGTGATTCAACAATAGAAGAAATATTTTTATCAGCCAAAGAGGAAAATTTAGAAAATTTGCAAAATATTTTTGATGACATAGCTAATCAAGGCCTAGAAATAAATTTGCTAATTTCAAAAATATTAAATTATCTATATAATGAAGAAATAAAAATACTTCAAAACAAGTCATCAGTATTTAATGACCAACAAACGATTAAAGAACTTGCATTTGAAATATCAAACTGTTACCTAAAAAAAGATGCTCTTACTTTAATAAAAATTGTGATATTAAGTAAAATAAAGACCCAAAATAGGGTAGAATCAATTAAAAATTCAGATAAAATTATTTCCCGGGAAATAATTTCTAAGGAAATAAACAACGAAAATGATTTTAAAATAGACACTATTACAGAAATTTCAAATAATAAAGAACAACCAAAAGAAATTATAAAGCATTTAAACCAGACAGTAATGCCTTCACATAGTGATGAAGAAATAAATAAATTAAAAAAAATAAGAACAAATAATGTATTTATAACTGCTAGTAAAATTAATAAAGAATCATTTTCCATAAACTGGAACGAATTAAAAAAAGATATTAAATATAAAAACAGCGATTTATATTCAAAAATTGAAGACGCAGAAGTAGAAATAGTTTCAGATAATATTGCAGTGCTTTCAATAAATACAGAGACAGCAGTATATTTATTTAATTCAAATCTTGAAACTATTGAAGAAGAATACAACACGAAGTTTAACAAACAATACAAAATAATTTGCTTATTAAAGCAAGAATGCACTAAAGCTAAAGAAGAATATATCAAGAATAAAAATAAAAAATATGTTTATATGGAAGAGAATTTATCAGAAATAGCAACTAAAGAGATTTCTACAGATGAAAAAAGCAATAGTGCATTTGAAATTTTTGGTAAAGATTTAATAGAAATAAAATAGAGAGAAAAAGGTGAACAATAATGAACATGCAAAATTTGATGGCACAAGCCCAAAAAATTCAAAAAGATATCCAAAAAAAACAAAGTGAAATCAATTCAACCATATATAGTACACAAAATGAATTTTTAAGTGTAGAAATGTATGGTAGCAAAAAAATTCATAAAATAAATATTAATAAAGCCATCGTAAAAGACCAAGAAGATCTAGAAACATTAGAAGATATGATCATAGTTGCTATTAATGAAACTGTAACTAAAATAGATAAAGACAAAGAACAAAAACTTGGTGCTTACGCTAATGGACTAAACGGGTTACTATAATGATTTATCCTAAGGTTTTAGAAGAACTAATTGAAAATTTTAAAATACTTCCAGGAATAGGAGATAAATCTGCAGAAAGAATGGCATTATCCATTTTAAATAAAGAAGAAAGTGAAATACAAGGATTCGCTTCATCATTAATTATTGCAAAAAATAAATTGCACCCTTGTCCAGTATGTGGATTTATAACTGATCAGGAAATATGCAACATATGTGATAATCCTGTACGAAATAAAAATAGCATATGTGTGGTAGAAGATTATAAAAGTGTATTCATGTTTGAAAAAATGGGTAAATATCATGGCGTATATCATGTACTAGATGGCTTGATTTCACCAATAGATGGAATAGGTCCAGACGATATAAATATTGATAATCTAATTAAAAGATGTAATAATTCAAAAGAAAGAATCGAATTAATTATAGCTTTAAAACCAACCATTGAAGGTGAAACAACTTTGCAATATATAAATAAATTATTAAAAAATAAAAATGTTGAAATATCTAGACTTTCTTATGGAATACCTGTTGGTACAGAAATAGATTATCTAGACGCCTTGACATTAGAAAGAGCATTTGAAGACCGACGAAACTTATAGCATAACTATATAACTTTATACATATATATTATTGGTGAAAAAATGATAACTAGATTTGTAAAAAAAATAGTATTTTCAATTTTATTAATATATGGTTTCGATTTAATAATGCAAGGATTTAATATTTTAATTCCAATCAATTACTTTAATATATTAGTTATTATTGTGTTAGGCTTTCCAGGGCTTATAGCACTGGCAATAAGTTTTTTCTTCTTCATATAGAGGAACAATATGAAACAAGATTTTATAGAGTATTTAGAATTATGCGTACGTGAGAAAAAACTATCTCATGCTTTTTTGGTTGAAACAAATAATCAAGAAGAATTATTAAACAAAATATATAATTTACTAAAACACGAAAATCTTGTAGCAAAATTGAAAATAGAAAATAATACAGATATAGCAGTAATAGAGCCAGAAAATAATATTATAGATAAAGATAAAATTTTAAATATTCAAAACAAATTTTTGACAATGTCTTTTAACAATACATTAAAAGTTTATTTCATAAAATCAGCAGAAAAAATGAATTTATCAGCAAGCAACAAATTATTAAAATTTTTAGAAGAACCAAACGAAAATATAATAGGTATTCTTTTTACATCAGATATAAACATAATTTTACCAACAATAAGAAGTAGATGTGAAATATTTAATACTAAAAAAACAAATATGGATGATCCAGAAATAAAAGAAATAACCGATAATTTAAAAAAACTAATAAATAATAACAGATATGATATAATGTTATACATAAGACCATATAAAAATTTGGAAAAAGAAAAATTATCTAAAGCATTAGAAATACTAATAAATCAAATAGATGAAATTAAATTAAACGACAAATACAACAGAATGTTAGAAATTAATAAAGCAATTTTATGGTTAAATAGTTCTGTAAATATTGAATTAGTATTAGCAAAAATTGCTAAAGCACTAGGGAGGTAAAAATGAAAGTATGTGGAGTAATATTTAAAGAAAACAGCAAGGTATATAATTTTGATCCAAAAGATTTTCCAATTGAAATAGGAAAATATGTTATTGTAATAACAGAAAGAGGAGAACAAATCGGTAAAATTACGACAATAGAAGATAAAGATGTAAAAAACACATTAAAAGAAGTTGTAAGAATGGCAACAGATAAGGACTATAACCAATACCTAATTAATTTAAAAGATGCCCAAGGGGCTTTAAAAGATGCTAAGGCAGAAGCGTCACGTTTAGATTTAAAAATGCAATTAGTGGATTCAGAATTTACATTTGATAGAAAGCAACTCTATATAAACTTTGTCTCAGATGAAAGAGTAGATTTCAGAGAACTAGTTAAGTTTCTTGCTGGAAAATATAAAACTAGAATTGAACTACATCAAATGGGAGCAAGAGATAAAGCAAAAAAAATTGGTGGAATAGGAATTTGCGGAAGAAAACTATGCTGTGCCAAATATCTAAATAAAATGGATACCATTTCTATCAACATGGCCAAAAATCAAAATATAGCTTTAACACCATCAAAAATAAATGGATGTTGTGGAAGATTACTATGCTGTTTAGCATATGAAGATGAAACTTACAAAGAAAACAAGGAAAAATTGCCTAAAATAGGTAGTAAAATTAAAATAGATGACAAAATCGGAACCGTGGTATCTATAAATGTTTTAAGCAAAAAGTATAAAGTCACTTTCGAAAACGAAGTAAAGGAATTTACAATTGATGAACAAAAATAGTACAATACTAAATGATTTATACGATACAGGATTTAAAATATATCAAAATGATGAATATTTTAAATTTTCTTTAGATTCATTACTTCTAGCAAAATTTGTAAAACCAGATTACAAAGATAAAAAAATATTAGATCTTTGTACTGGTAATGCACCAATTCCTATAATTTTATCATCAAATAATAATTTTGAAATAACTGGAATTGAAATACAAAAAGAAATTTACCATTTAGCAAGTGAATCTATTAAAATAAATAATATAAAAAATGTGAATATTATAAATGATGACCTTAAAAACCTTAAAAATTATTTCCCGGGAAATAATTTTGATATAATTACCTGCAATCCACCATACTTTAAAGTTGAAAAAGAGTCATTATTAAACAAAAATGAAATTAAATCTATAGCAAGACATGAAATATATATAACATTAGAAGAAATTATAAAACCATCATATGCAATGCTTAAAGACAAAGGTAAACTATATATAATTCATAGAACAGATAGAATGATTGAATTAATCAACCTTCTAACAAAATATAAATTTGGTATTAAAAGATTACAAATTATATATCCAAACGAACATAGCAATGGTTCTATGATAATTATTGAAGCTAAAAAAAATTGCAAACATGATGTCAAAATTCTGTCACCTATATTTACAAACATCTAATAGGAGGAAGTATGAAATTAATAGTCGGACTGGGCAATCCAGGAAAAGAATATAATAATACGCGACATAATATAGGGTTTATAGCACTGGATAATTATATAAAAAATCCTGATTGGAAAGAAAATAGTTATGCATATTACATAAATTTAAAAACCAATAAAGATAATATTCTATTCATTAAGCCTAAAACATATATGAACCTATCTGGGAATGCCGTAAGTTATTTTGTTAATTACTACAAAATAAATAAAAATGATATTCTTGTTATTCAAGATGATCTAGACTTAGAGCTTGGTAAAATTAAATTAAAATATAATAGTTCATCAGGCGGTCATAATGGAATTAAATCAATAATTGAAAATTTACATACCCAGGAATTCTTAAGATTGAAAGTAGGTATATCAAAACCAGAGAACAACATAATAAACTATGTACTAGACAAATTCTCTAAATCAGAATTAGATAAACTAAATAACAGCCAGGAAATTATTAATAATATTATTAATGACTTTATCGACGGAGCCACTAACGATAAATTAATGAATAAATACAATTAGGAGTAAATTATGGACATATCTAAAAAATATGCTGATATTTTAAATAATTCAGACATATCTGGATTATCAGAAGAATTAAAAATACAATATATAAAATATCAATATGAAAATAACGAAAATGACACATTAGTCTTGTGTAATTCTTTATATGAAGCAACAACAATTTACAACAACTTAAGAACGTATATTGACAACGTTCTTCTTTTTCCAATGGATGACTTTTTAACAACGATGGCACTTGCTGTATCTCCAGAGCTTAAAGTAAAAAGATTAGAAACTCTAAATGCCATTCAACACGAAAATAAAAAACTTGTAATAACAAACCTAATGGGCTATTTAAAATTTGTTCCTAATAAATCTGTTCTTCAAAAAATGAACATCACTCTTAATAAAAACGATAAAATTAATCGTAAATCATTTGAAGAACTTATTGATAAATATGGATACACAAAAACTTCAATTGTAACATCAACCGGTGAGTACTCACTAAGAGGGTATATAATAGATATTTTTCCATATAACTACGATAACCCAGTAAGAATAGAACTTTTTGGCAATCAAATAGAAAGCATAAAAAACTTTGATGGTGAAAGTCAAAGAACAATAAATGAAATTGAAACAACTGAAATCTATCCATACAAAGAACTAATTAGTGATAACCATATTTCAATTCTAAACCTTTTAAATAAAGCAAATTTAATATATTATGATAAAGAATTAATCTTACAAGGCTATAAAACTCTAACAGATCAAATACTCGAATATAAAGAAAATAACGATATAAAAGAAAAATTAATGTTCACACTCGAAGAACTAAAGGCAACGACAGAAAAAAATCTCTATGCATTCTCAAAACAAGGCGTTTTAAATATAGCAAGTGAGAATATTGAAAATTTCAATGGTAACTACGAACTTCTTATAAATTTTATTAAAAATAAAGAAGACAATCACAACATTTATATTTATATAACAAATAAAATAATACTAGATTTTCTAAAAACAGCTCTAGTAAACAGCAACTCAAAAAATATCCATATAATAAAAGAAAAATTAAATAAAGGATTCATAATTGATGATAATATTTTTATTTCTGAAAACGATATTGAAAAAACAAGTCAAACAAAAAATTATCACAATCCCGTAAAAATAGGGCGTAAAATCAAAGATTTCAGCGATATTAAACCAGGAGATTACATCGTACACAGCGTTCATGGAATTGGAATCTATGGTGGAATAATTACTCTTGAAAAAAACGGCTTTAAAAAAGATTACATCCTACTAAACTATGCTGGAAATGACAAAGTATATATTCCAGTCGAAAAAATAACCACAATCTATAAATACTCAGATGCCGAAGGGACACCGCCAAAAATAAATAAACTAAATTCAACATCATGGATAAAAACAAAAAACTCAGTTAAAAAGAGAATCAAAGATATTTCAGCAGAACTTTTAAAATTATATGCAGAAAGAGCGACTCTAAAATCTCCAAAATATAATCATTTTGTTGAAGAAGAAGTATTTGCTAGTGAATTCAAATACACCCCAACAAAAGACCAAATAAAATGTTCAGAAGATATCTTACTAGACCTAAAAAAGTCGATTCCAATGGATCGTTTACTATGCGGAGACGTAGGCTTTGGTAAAACAGAAGTAGCATTTAGAGCAATCTTTAATACGATCTTGAACGGTTATCAAGTGGCCTACTTATGTCCAACAACAATACTATCAAAACAACAATATGATAGCGCCTTAGAAAGATTTAAACAATTTCCAATAAGCATAGCAATTGTTAATCGTTTTACTACAACAAAGGAATTTAATAAAATATTAGAGGGATTAAAAGAAGGTAAAATTGATTTAGTATTTGGAACTCATAAGCTATTTAATGAAAAAATTGAGTATAAATCACTAGGCCTATTAGTAATCGATGAAGAGCAAAGATTTGGTGTATCACAAAAAGAAAAAATCAAAGAATTGAAAAAAAATGTAAATATATTAACACTTTCTGCAACACCAATCCCAAGAACACTAAAAATGGCAATGTCCGGCTTAAAAGACTTATCTGTACTAGACACAGCACCTTCTGACAGATATCCAGTTCAAACTTACGTAGTTGAAAAAAATGATATGCTAACTAAAGAGGCCATATATAAAGAACTATCTCGTAACGGCCAAATATTTTACTTATTCAACAATGTTAAAGGTATTGAAAATGAAGCCGCCCATATATCAAAATTGGTGCCAGAAGCACGAGTTTGCTATGCACATGGTCAAATGTCTAAAACAGAATTAGAAAAAATAATTGAAGATTTTATTGAATATAAATACGATATTCTTGTGTGCACCACTATAATTGAAACAGGTATAGATATACCAAATGTAAACACATTAATAATATCAGACGCCCAAAACTATGGACTAAGTCAGTTATATCAGTTAAGAGGTCGTGTCGGTCGAAGTAATAAAATAGCGTATGCTTACCTAACATATACCCCAGGAAAAACTTTATCAGATACTGCAGTGAAGAGACTTAAAGCAATAAAAGAATTTACTGAATTAGGTAGTGGATATAAAATAGCCATGAGAGACCTTGCAATAAGAGGCGCAGGTGACTTATTAGGTGGCGAACAAGCAGGTTTTATTGATAGTGTCGGTATAGACTTATACACAAAACTTTTAGAAGAAGCAATAAACGAACTAAAAGGAATCAAAACAGAAGATGAAGATGATGATAGATCATCACTACTTGATGTAGATACACATATTAAAACTGACTATGTAACTGAAGAAAGTGTAAGAATCGAAATACATAAATTAATAAACACAATAGACAATAAAGAAACTCTAGAAAAAGTAAAATCAGAACTTGAAGACAGATTTGGCAAAATAGACGAGGACATGCTTATATATATGTACGAAGAGTGGTTTGAAAAACTAGCAAACAAATTAGAAATTAATCATGTAATTCAAACAAAAAATCAGATAGAGATTCAAATTCCAGAAAAATTCTCAAACAAAATTAACGGCGAAAAACTTTTCTTAAAAATGTACAACATTAATCCAAAATTTAAAATTAGATATCAATTTAAAAAAATTATCATATCACTACCGATAATCAATCAACCTAAACATTACATATATTATATAACAGAACTTTTACAAGAAATTATAAATGACATAGAATAAAAATAAATAAACGCATCAAAATAAAATAGTGATGATATGAACGGAATTACTTTTATAAGAAAAATAGATGATCTAGGAAGAATTGTTATTCCTAAAGAACTGCGTGGAAAATTAAAATTATCAGAAAATGAAAATATTCTTTTAAAACTAACAGATAACAAAATAGAAATTCAAAAATACTCATATATTAACAACTATCAAGCTTTAATAAATGGAATAATAAACGCATTCTATGAAATATACAAAATTCCAATTAAATTAACCGATAATAATAAAACAATTATAGAAGTTGGAAATGTTAATGGAACCAAGGAAACAATTGGCGAAAACATCCTTTTTAACTCAACAATAATTGGCACATTATCAATATATTCTGAATCTGAAAATCAGCAAGACACAAAAAAACTCTGTAAATTAATATCAAAAATTATTGAAACTTCCATAACAAGCAGTTGATTTTCTGTAAATAATATGATAGATTAACATTAATAAACAAAGAAGGAAAGAGTAGTAATTGAAAACTAACAGAGAGTTCTTGGCAGGTGAAAAAGAATTAGATTTTTAATTATGAATATGGCTCCAGAGTTTAAACGTTAATCGCGTTAAAGATATAAGAGCATGACAAAATCATGAATTAAGGTGGTACCGCGGAAAACTTCGTCCTTAATTTGTGATTTTTTATTTGTTTAAAAATAGAAAAGAGGAAGAAAAATGGAAAAATATTATATTTCAACAGCAATTGCTTACACATCAGCAAAACCACATTTAGGAAACACTTATGAAATTGTTTTAGCAGATGCTATCGCCCGTTTCAAAAGACTACAAGGCTATGATGTATATTTTCAGACTGGCACAGATGAGCATGGTGAAAAAATTGAAGGAAAAGCTTTAGAAGCAAATGAGACCCCTCAAGAATATGTAGACAACATTGCCGCTCAAATAAAAGACATTTGGGATGTAGTAAACACAAGCTACGACAAATTTGTAAGAACAACAAACAAAGAACACGAAAAAATTGTTCAAAAAATATTTAAAAAATTCTATGATAATGGCGATATTTATAAAGGAGAGTACAAAGGACTTTACTGCACACCTTGTGAATCATTTTGGACCTCTTCACAACTAGTAGACGGCAAATGCCCAGATTGTGGAAGAGAAGTACACGAAAAAAACGAAGAAGCCTACTTCTTTAAGATGAGTAAATATTCAAAATGGCTTGAAGACTATATAAATGAACACCCAGATTTTATCATGCCAGAAGCAAGAAAAAATGAAATCATCAATAACTTTATTAAGTCAGGACTTCAAGACCTATGTGTATCAAGGACAAGTTTTAAATGGGGAATTCCTGTAACATTTGACGAAAATCACGTTATCTATGTATGGATCGATGCTTTATCTAATTACATAACATTTCTAGGATATAATCCAGACGGAGAATCAAGTGAGACCTTCAAAAAATACTGGCCTGCAAATGTGCATTTAATAGGAAAAGATATTTTAAGATTTCACACAATTTACTGGCCTATTATGCTTCACTGTCTTGGATTAGAAATGCCAAAACATATCTTTGGACACCCATGGTTACTATTTGCATCCGATAAAATGAGTAAAAGTAAAGGTAATATCGTATATGCCGACGATTTAGTAGAAAAGTATGGAGTAGATGCCGTAAGATATTATTTACTTCACGAAATACCTTTTGCAAGTGATGGTAACTTCACAATTGAATTACTAGAAAACTCAATAAATAGTGACTTAGCAAACGTTCTAGGAAACCTTGTTAATCGCACAATTGGCATGATCAACAAATACTTTGACGGAGAAGTTGAAAACACAAATATCACTGAAGATATAGATGACGACTTAAAAAGTACAATCTCAAACAGCATTGCAATTATAAATAGCAAAATGGACGAATTCAAAATAGCCGACGCTTTAGATGAATTATTTAATATCTTTAGAAGATGCAATAAATATATTGACGAAACAACACCTTGGATTCTAGCAAAAGAACCTGAAAAACAAGCAAGATTAAAGACTGTTCTATACAATCTAATAGAAAGTATTAGAATAGGTGCTGTACTATTACAAGCCTTTTTACCAGAAACAGCAGAATCAATTTTCAAACAAATTAATACAGATAAAACAACAATTGACACAATCAAAACATTCGGGAAGTACGATAGTAAAAAAGTTGGTACACCAGTAGTATTATTTCAAAGGATTGAAAATGATAAAACTAACAGATAGTCACACTCATATTCTCCCAACAGATGTTCCAAACTATCAAGAAATACTTGAAAATCTAAAGCAAAATAATATTAAAAGAATAATTATAAATGGATATAATGATAAAACAAATAAAGAAATTCTCGAACTAGTAAGCAAATATGAAAATGTTTATGGAGCACTTGGCTTTCATCCAGATAACATCAATGAACTAACTGAAGATTCACTAGCTTTTATCGAAAAAAATCTAAATAATCCTAAAATAATTGCAATTGGTGAAATAGGACTTGACTACTATCATAATAAAGAAAATAAAGAAGACCAAATAAAACTGCTAGAAAAGTTTTTAGAATTATCAACTAAAACAAACAAACCAGTAATTATCCATAATAGAGAAGCAACTGGTGATTTAATCACAACCTTAAAAAAATATAAAACAAAAGGAATAATTCACTGCTTTAATGGAAGCAAAGAAACAGCAAACATCTTTCTAAAACTTAGATACAAGCTAGGTATAGGTGGCGTAATAACTTTTAAAAATTGTAAATTAAAAGAAGAAATAAAAGACCTTTCTCCAGATAGTTTTTTTCTAGAAACTGACGCCCCATACCTAACTCCAGAGCCTTATAGAGGAAAACCAAACGAACCAAAATATATGATTTACACCTTAAGAGCATTATCTGAAGCATTAAACAGAAACGAAGAAGAACTATCTAACATCTTAGAAAACAACTTTCATGAGCTTTTTGACATTATAGAATAATTATGCTAAAATCAAAATAGGTGAAGCCAGATGAAAATAAGAAATATTCTTAAAACAGCAAAAATTCTAATAATTTTAATTGTAATAGCAGTTTGCGGTCAAACAGGAATCATAGAACAAGAAGTAAAAACAAGTAACAACAATTTAAATAAAACCCTTGATTTAACTGCAATGGCCTTAAAAATAGATGAAATTAATCATAACGATTTATATTATCCATTAGATACTTACAATGGTGTGCTAACAGGCTATGCAGCAAATTGCCCCTTATGTGGTGGAACTCTTGGATGTACCGGTCAAAATGTCTTAGATGGTACAACAACATATCAAGATAAAGATTATGGTACTGTAAAAATAGTCGCTTCATCAAAAAGTCTCCCATGTGGATCTATTGTAAATTTTAGTTTAAATAATGAGAATATAACTGCAATAGTTCTAGATAGAGGCGTAACCGGAACAGCTTTAGATTTACTAGTTGAAAGTGAAGCCTATGCATTATCAAATGTAGGTAGAAAAAATATATCATATCAAATTTTAAGATTTGGCTATAACAGGTAGTTTGAAACTATCTGTTTTTATGTTATTATATACCTGTGATGTACTTATGGAAAAAATAAACTATAAAAAAAAATATGGTCAAAACTTTTTATATGATGAAAATATTCTTGAAAAAATAGTAAAAAGCACAAACATCAATGAAGACGATCTTATAATTGAAATAGGACCAGGAAGTGGCAACCTAACAAAAAGACTTCAAACATTTAATGCACAAATAATCGCTTTTGAGATTGACGAAACTCTTTCAAAACAGTTGGATCAAATAAAAAATAGCAAAACGAAAATTACTTTCAAAGACTTTTTAGAAGTAGATTTAAATGCAGAATTAAAAAATATTAAATACAAAAATATTTATGTTATCGCAAACATTCCATATTATATAACAACTCCAATAATAACCAAAATTATAAATAGCAAAATAAACCCCTGTGAAATAATTTTAATGGTTCAAGAAGAAGTAGCCGACAGACTTTCAGCAAAACCAAATAGTAAAGAATATGGATACATAACCGTGTATGTCCAAAGTTTTTATAATGTTACTAAATTATTTAAAGTAGGTAGAAACTGTTTCTTTCCTGTACCTAAAGTTGATAGTGCAATAATCAAATTAACTCCAACAACTAAAGAAATAAATAACTTAGATAAATACAACAAATTAATAGAAGAAGCTTTTAAATTCAAAAGAAAAACTCTTAAAAACAACTTAAAAAATTATGATTATGAACAAATAAACACTATCCTTGAATCTCACGGCTTTTCTATGCAAAATAGAGCAGAGCAAATTCCAATTGACATTTTTATCGAAATTTCTAATCAAATTTAGAAATTTTTTTTAATTTAAGCATATACTTTTTTAGGTGAATCATATGAATTTTCAAAAAGGAAACTTTGTAACCCGAAAAAGTTATAATAATGATACAATATTTAAAATACTAAATATTAAAGAAAATATATGCTACTTAAAGGGAATAGATGTCAGATTATATGCAGATGCCGAAATAACAGATTTAGTTTTAGTAAATCAAAAAAGTGAAGATAAATTCGGCGAAAACATTGAAGATTTCAAAGCCCTAGATCGTAGCAATTACTTTTACATGCCACCCAAAATAATGCAAATAGATGGAGATAAAGACTATCTAACACGTTGTTTAAACTTTTATAAGAAATATAATTTACAAGCAATAGGTAAGGTATTACAAGAAGAAGAACTACCATTAAAAATAGAAGGATTATTAAAAGAATATACACCAGACATAATAATCATAACCGGCCATGATGCATACTATTCAAAAAAAGGAAACAAAAACGATATAAATAACTATCGTAACTCCAAATATTTTTGTGAGGCAGTAAAAAAAGCAAGAAAATACGAAAAAGATAACAATAAACTAATCATAATAGCTGGTGCTTGTCAAAGTGATTATGAAGAACTTTTAAAATGTGGGGCAAATTTTGCATCAAGTCCAAAAAGAATAAATATTCATGCGCTAGACCCAGCAATAATTGCAACATCAATCGCTCTAACTGAAAAAGGAGAAGTAATAGATTTACTATCAGTACTAAATAAAACAAAATATGGAGCAGACGGCATAGGGGGAATTAAATGTAATGGCTTAATGTTTGTGGGGTATCCAAGATGATAGAATCAATTAAAAATCAAATCTTAAACCATTTAAACAAAGAAGTAAAAGTCGTATCCAAAGAAAATCGAAATAAAACTGATATCTTTTATGGAAATATTACAGAAATATACTCACATGTATTTATAGTCGATAATGGCATTGAAAAAAGAAGTTACTCATACTCAGACATTTTAAGCAACGACATTTTTATGACTTTTTTATAAAAAACGTTGCAATTTAAAATATAATGGGTTAAAATTAAATTAGGTTAAAGATCTTAGAAGGAGTGAATGTTATGCAAATTACATCTGTAACTGTACGTAAAATTGAAAAAGAGGGTTCAAGAATGAAAGGTATAGCTTCTGTATTATTAGATGATGCATTCGCTGTACATGACATTAGAATCATTGAAGGTGACAACGGATTATTTATTGCTATGCCTAGTAGAAAAACTGCTACAGGCGGATACAGAGATATAGCACATCCAATCAACCCAGACGTACGCAAACAATTTGAAGATGCTATTATTGACGAATACAATAAGGCTGAATAATGCTAAGAAATTAGCATTTTTTTTATTTAAAATAATATACTTAAGCAGGAGGCAATATGGATAAAATAATAGACGTACCTGCATTAAACCATATAATTAAACTTACAGATCGCAAAAACATTATTATAAGTGGTATAAAAAAAATAAACAGCTTCGATGAAAAAGAATTTGACTTAGATAGTGTAATGGGAAGTATAATAATTAAGGGTTCAAATTTAGAGATGATAAAATTAGATACAATTGAAGGAAACGTATCAATAAAAGGCCAGATTAACAGTTTTACTTATAGTGATACAAATGATAAAGAATCTTCCATTTTAGCTAAATTATTTAAATGAAACAACTAATACCAATCATATACACAATAATCTATTCATTAGTATTCACCTTAATATTACATAGTATCAAAAAACATAAACCACTTTTCTCTAGCATAACATTAATTTTATCAACTACTTACATATTCCTTTTATATAATATTAACAATGGTAATTTTCCACTTTTACTTCAATTAATCTTCTTAATAAACATAATTCTTTGTCCAAATTATGTAAAATTTATAAAAAAGCATAAAAAATAAACTTCTTATAATTCAAAAAAATCAAAATAATGCTAAAATAAAAATAGGAGACTAAAATGGCAAAGAAAAAGACAAAAAGAAGATTACTAGTTTATTCATTATTTATCTTGGCAGCTATATCATATATTGCTGTTTTTGGCATTGATCAATGGGGCAAAATATTAAACAACCGTAAAGAAACAAAAGAATTAAAACAAAAATATCAGTCTCTATTAGAAAAAGAAGAAGAACTAAATTCGGAAGTTACTAAACTTCAAGATGACGAATACGTAGCTAAATATGCTAGAGAAAAATATATGTACTCTAAAGATGGAGAATATATTATAAAAATAGCAGAATAATTGACTAATCTTTGATAATTTGCTATTATTGTACTAATCCGGGGTCGTATGGTTTCGACAGAATATATATTTATATATTTGCAAGTGGTATGCTATGCCTAAAATAGCAACACAGTTAAAATAACTGACAAAACTAATTATAATACTGCTTTAGCATTTGCCTAGTTGCAATTAAAGCACTACCTGTTAATCTTATTTCTGCGAAGATAATAGGTGGTTCATATTAGCAGAATATATTTTAGTATTTCTTCAATACTAGAAAGAATCCCTAGAAGATATTCAATATAACTTTGTTAGTTTGCAGATATTGAAAAATTAATAAACTGACTAAACTTGTAGAAGATACATAAATAGTATTTTGGACAGTGGTTCAAATCCGCTCGGCTCCACCAAATAGAAATATTCAACCATTTCGGTTGTTTTTTTTAATAAAATATTGAAAAATACTAATAAAAAAGATAAAATACTTATAGGAGGTAAATATGAGTAGAACATTAAGAAGCTGGATTATCGCAATTGTTATAATAATAATTCTTTTAATTCCAATTTATGTTGACTACTACAAAAATAGCCACATAGAAACTATCAAAAGTTACAACAGTTATTCTGAATTAGTAAATAAAAATAGTTTTGCAGTTATTTATGTAGGAAAAGATGTTGATACTAAGGTTGATACTTTAAAGAATCTAAAAAAAGAATTCAATACTAGTGAAACTTCTGCTGATTTTAAAACAATTAATGTAGAAAATATTAGTGATGCTGATAAAGAATCATTTAAAAAAGCAAACATTGACTTAACAAAGACAGCATGGGTTTTCCTAAATGAAAAAGAAGTAGTATACCAATCTTCAGAAGATTTAAATGACAAACAACTAGAAACTCAAATTAATAAATACTTAAACAATATAATTCCTGAAGAAGAAGTAGCATATAAAACAGTATCAACATATGACGAATACATGAAAGTAATTAAAAGTAAAAAAGTTATAATGACAGTCTTTGGTAGAAATTCATGTTATTGGTGTAATAAATTTAAACCAATTTACAATGAAGTTGCAAAAGAACAAGGCGCAGATATTTACTACATAGATTCTGATTCATTCAATAAAGATGAATATAACAAGATTCTAAACTCAGGATTAAATATCCCAGCTAAGTGTACAGAAAGCAAAGAAAAAGACTTACCACTTTCATCAGGCTTTGGGACACCACTTACAATCTTTACTAAAAAAGGTAAAGAAGTTGATTGTATCGGTGGCTACGTTAATAAAGCGAGTCTAGAAAGTAAATTAAAAACAGTTGGAATGATTAAGTAAGGAGAATAATATGGCTAGAACTTATGATTATGTTAGAGAATTCAAAAAAAAGTACCCCGCAACAATTAATTGGTGGAGAACAAAAAAACACTCAGATTTAGTTGATAAAAACTTAAACCCTGGTGAAACAGTTATATATGCATTTGCAGCACAGAATAATAATGATCATGGAAGTATCTTTGATACAGCAGTTCTTGCATTAACAAATCAAAGAATTATTGTCGCTCAAGATAGACTTATTGTTGGCTATAAAGTAAATTCCATAACTCCTGAATTATATAATGACATGCAAATAAATGCAGGCATAATATGGGGAACAATAACTATCGATACAATGAAAGAAGTAGTTCATTTCTCAAACATATCAAAAAAAGCCCTTCCCGAAATTCAAACTACAATAAACTCTTATATGTTAGAGGAAAAGAAAAAGAACTCATAATGAGTTCTTTTTTCAAAAGAGGTATTAATGAAAAAAATAATAATGCTTATATTAATAATAATTATTCCATTTTGCATATTTATAATAATTTCAAATACTCCAAGAAATTATAAAACTGAATATTCTATAAATAAATTAGAAGTGACTGAACAATACAACAAATACAATCAAACTTATCTTTTTATCATAAAGGATAATAAATTAGAAATTCCTTACCAAGTGATTCATAAATATATAAAGAAAAGAAAACTTATAACAAATATAAAAGTTGAGGAAAAATGTTACACAATAAGTGTTTTTGAAAGTAACTATAAATTATGTACTAATGATGATAAAATTATTATAGATTCAAATATTAACAACGAGTCACCAATAAATACAGAAAATAATATAGAAATATATAAAAATTCTGAAAAAATCTTTATATGGAATTACAAGGGATACTACAAAATAGAAAATAACAAATTAGAAAATATAACAATTTTAAAAAATGATAATTATGAAAACAAAATATCTATATCAAACGATAAATATTTAGTTACCGCTAACTATGACGAAAAATATGAGTTTACCAAGTTTTATAAAATCAATATAAAAAGTAATAAAATCGATGAAATTATATCAGAAAAACCTATTTCATCAAACTCGTATTTTTTGGGAACCCATAACAATAAGCTATATTTATTAGATTCAAAATATAAAAATGAGTATGAAATAGACCCAAACAAAAAGGAAATAACGATGATCAGTAAAGATGGAAATGGCATCTACTATGATAAAGAAGAAGTTAAAACATCACTAAATAAATTAATAAAAGAAAAGTTAGTATTTTCCACATACAATTTATATAATTATAATATTGAAGATAATAAATTAATTTTAAAAATCAATGGTCAGAATATATTAGTAAGTGATGACAAAATAGATAATATCGTCAAAATAGATAATGAAAAAGTTTACTATTTATCAGATGGTACACTTTATAAATATACATTTGGTAAACAGGTACAAAAAATAATTTCAAACACAGAATGGAAATTCAATTCATCAAATCAAATATTTATTTTTAATTAACAAAACTCCCTAATAAGAATAACCTATATTAGGAAGTGATAAAATGTTAAACTACAGAAAACAAGATGATGAAATTTACTATGAATACTACACTATTAAAAGAGGCGACAATTTATACCAAATAGCCAAAAATTATAACGTCAATCCATCTCTTTTAGCAGCATTAAATGGCCTAGATCTAAACGAATTCATATATCCAAATCAAGTTATAATGGTACCTAAAAATGAATTTTCTTATTATATAACAAAAGATGGCGACACTTTAGCTTTAGTTGCAAATACTTTTGAAACAACCGAAAATGAACTTCTTAAAAATAATAGTACAATATATCTAAGAGAAGGACAATTAATCGTAAATAAAAATTCATAAAAGAAATAGATTTAATTTCTTTTCTTTTTGTGTTAAAATTAACTTAACAATAGGAGACACATATGGTATTTAAGAAGCCTTACGCATTTTTAATAAAAAACTTTAAAATTATTCACATAATTCTTTGTGTAATAATTCTTTTTATCACTAATAAATTCGGAAATTTAGTGACTTTTTTTGGTGATTATACAACTAACAACATAAGAGTTGTCGAAGGCACCGCGTCAAACTATGTATCCCCATTATTTATTATTTCAACTATCTTAGTTATCGCATTTTCAATAATAATGGTTGTCTTAATGCGCCGCAAACAGAAACCATTCACATTTTACATACTTACCTCAGCATATTATATATTAATATTTATCCTTTTAATAATTGCATCTAATACAATAACTTCACTAAGTGATGCAACCATGTCTCAAAAAACATCAAGAGCTCTAAGAGATATTTATCTTATACTATCATTTCCAAACTATTACTTTATCATAATGTATATTATAAGAGGTATAGGTTTTGATATAAAAAAATTTAACTTTAGCAAAGACCTAAAAGAACTAGAAATTTCTGCGGAGGATAACGAGGAGTTTGAATTTGTTCTTGGAACAGACACATATAAGTATGAACGAAAAGCAAGAAGAATTATTCGCGAATTAAAGTACTACATACTAGAGCACAAATTTATTTTCACCATCATAGGTGGAACTTTAGGCGCAATTCTCCTAATAATCATAATAGTAAACATTAATATTAATCCAACACACCGCGCCGGAAAAGCAGTTGTCGTAAATGGCCTACAAATAAAAGTAAATAAATCTTACATTACAGAATACGACTACAATGGAAATTTAATTAATAATAATGAAAAGTATGTTATCGTTGATTTATCTTTAAAAAGTATTGGCAAAGAAAAAATTCTAAACAAAGATGAAGTGTATCTATCATATGGAAGTAACAAAATATATTTTAAAAACACATTAAAAGATTACTTCATAGACTTTGGGAAAGCCTATAATGGTAGCGTAGTATCAAAAGATAAAGAAGAAAGAGTAACACTTATATTTCCAATTTCTAAAAAGACAAGTACCAAATCATTTAAATTAAATATTTTAAACTCCGTATCAATAGATTCAGAAAATAATTATACATACGAATATGCTAAATTCAGAGTAAAAGCTAAAAATGTTGATAAAGAAGTAATTGAAGAAAATAAAAATTATAATGAAATAATGTATCTAGGTGAAACTACATATAACAAGTCTTATATAATAATTAAAAGCGCTAAAATTGTTCCATATTATGAATACGAATATGAAAATTGCACAAATAATGAATGTAAATCTTATATTGGGGTCGAAAAAACTGAAAATAGTGCTCTGCAAAAACTACTTGTTGTAACGTACGAAGCAGACATAGACAGCACATTGCCGATAATTAACACTTTTAATTCAAACAAATATAACTCTTTATTTGATAAATTATTAAAAATAAGATACAAAAGCAATGATAAAACATATACTTATAATGGAACAACTAAAACAAATGCTTATGTAAAAAATACAGTTTTCATCACTGTACAGAATGAAGTAGCAAATTCCGAAGGAAAAGAAATACTAATTCAAACTAGAAGTAGCAAATATTTCCTAAATTTAACTTAATTTATTGAAAAGGTTATCCATATCTGGTATAATCTTTCTTGTACGGGGCTTTAGCCAAGTGGTAAGGCAAGGGACTGCAACTCCCTGAGCACCGGTTCAAATCCGGTAGGCCCCTCCATTTATATATGAAGTATCCTCTGATACTTTTTTATTTGACATAAAAATAAAGGATAGATATAATTAAAGCGGTGAAGAAAATGAAATCATGTGTAGTAATTTATAATCCCAATAGTGGGCATACATTAAAAACGAAACATTTAAAAGAATATAAAATAATATTAGAAAAACACGGATATTCTGCAAGATTCATTGGTACAGAATATAGAGGCCATGCTAAAGAAATCATTAGTCATCTAGATAAATGTGACTTAGTTATTTCAATGGGTGGCGATGGTACGTTCAACGAAGCCGTAACTGGAAACTTACAGAGAAAAGATAGACTAGTGTTAGCTCATATTCCTGTAGGAACAACCAATGACGTAGGTGTAATGTTTGGCTACGGAAAAGACATCAAAAGAAATCTATCATTACTACTAAATGGTGTAACCAAAGAAATGGATATCTGTATCATTAACGGGCAACCATTTGTATATGTTGCTGGCTTTGGCAAATTCATGCATATTCCATATCAAACTAGCCGTACATTAAAGAAAAAATGGGGATATTTAGCATATCTTATTGAAGGTGTAAAAGACTTCTTTAGTCCGACAAAATTATATAAATTATCATACAAAGTAAATGGTATAGAGAAGACTGGTTACTATTCATTCATGCTTATTTCTAATGCAAATAGAATAGCAGGAATAAATAACTTCTATAAAGATGTAAAATTAGATGATGATACATTTGAAGTACTATTTTGTAATTTCAGAAAAAGAATAGATATTATCAGAACATTTACAATGTTACTTACATTAGATGTTACGAAAGTATCAGGACTAGAATTCTATCGTACAAATCATATAGAACTTGAATTTGAAGATTATCCTAAAAAAGTCTGGTGCATAGACGGAGAAAAATTAGATAGAGCAGTCTTAAAATATGATATTTCAAATATTCATGATTTTAAAATTATGATGCCAAAGAAAAACATTGATAAAATATTTGTTAACAAAAAATAAGCCACATGCATTAATGTGACTTTTTTCTTAATAAATAAATCTCTAAAGAAAGCAAAATTACTGAAGAACAACTTATAAACAAACCTAGCCCAAAATATGGTATTTTATAAACAAGTTTAATATCATTATCACCATCCAGAACATCAAATCCTAAAAAAGCATTTCCGATTCTAAATTTACTTATTTCTTTTCCATTAATATAAACATGCCATCCGTCATCATATGGAATAGAAGAATAAATAGTTCCTTCCTTACTTGAAACATTTAAGTTAATAACGTCTTCTTTAAAATCTACAATATTTACTTTTACAGATTCTAACTTTTTAACAAATTCATTATACTTTTCTTGATTTAACTTATACACATAAAAATCGTATTCATAATAATTATTAAAACCTACATACAAATAAGATTTCTTTTCGTTACTCTTGTGATTAATAATATACTTCTCATTATAATCATTATAAGAGGTAATGTTAATATCTTCCAAATTATACACATAACTATAATCATCGGTATTATAATATAAATCTCCATCAACTAACATAAAGTCTATATAACTACTATTATTATAAATATAATAATTTTCCACACTCTCTTTTAATTCATATCTAATAATTATATGTTCATCATCTTTATAAAACTCTTTTCCACTACTAAGTTCAACTTTTTCAAGTACATCATCTATATTAGTAGTTCTTTTAACAAAATCATTCTGTACATTAAATGGATTAAAATTATTATATTCCCAAAATTTAATATTACTATTAACAAAATAGAACAAGCTAGCATTACTATTAAAACGATTTAATGTATAACCATTAACATCACGAGAAGTATAATTATCCTCATCTTCTAAATCACCGACATAATAACACACATCATTTATCAAATCATAAATAGGTGTATTCTGTTTATAATAAAAACTATTTATTTCATTACCAGGTTGTCCGAGATTATGCTGTAATATTGCAAGATTCTCATAAATCATTGAACTAAATGATGTAATTCCATAATAACCATACCAAGATGGATCATTAAATGAAAGCATATTAGTAAATTCACCACGACAAAATCTATTATCCACATCTTTTGTAACACTTAAAATATCCTTTTTCTCATTATAGTCCTTATAAAAACTCTCCTCTAAATGAGATATATTCCAGTTAGTATTAATTGATCCAACAATCTCTAAAGAAACAACAATTAGAAATAAAGCAGGAACAAACCTTTTCATATTCGAATAATACTTACTTAAAATAATTAACAAGAAATAAATAATACCGACAACAACATTAAGTAAAACCATCTTACCAGTTATATTCTCAAACTTCAAACTATATAAATATAAAAGAAGCAAAGATAAACCCATCATAACTGCAGTAGCAATCAAATATCTAGGTTTAATATCCTTTATACTGCGAAGTCCATAAGCCGCAATAATTACAAACAGAAAACTATATACAAAAGAATATCTAAATGGCAAATCATTTGGTACATGAAAAGCATGCCAAATAAAATCAATCTGTCCTATATAAAAACTAATAAACAAAACTACAAGACCACCCAAATAAGCAAATTTAGTTTTAAGACTCAATTTCTCATCAAATATAAATAACCAAAAAGCCAAAATAGAAAGAACACCACAAGCAATATTAGGTGCATTACTAACATCAGAACTCAACACCGTTGGCACTACACCACTAAAATGTCCAGCCCAAAATTCTGCAAAATTAAATGCATAATACTGACTACTTGGAAATATATCACTTGTCGCACTTATACTAGAAAGCCCATTAAACATTGGAACCAAAAACCATGCACAAACCCCAGCAGCAATCAAACTATTAATTCCAAACATCGCACACTTAAATAAAATTTTCTTTAAATCAAACTTATCAGTATACTGCACCATGAATATAATAAAATATATAACTAGAAAAATGCAAATCATGTAAGCAATAAAATAATTAGCAAACATCATAATACTTAAACTAAGAACATAAACAAGTGGTTTTCTCTGTATCAGCATTCTCTCTAACCCATAAACAATAAGTGGCAAAAATACCATCCCATCAAGCCACATAATATTCCAGTAATAAGCCACAAAATAAGCACTAAAACTATAAAGAAGTGAAAGACACACAGTAAGTACATTTGAAAGCCCAACCTTTTTCTTCAAAAACATATACATAAAAAATGTACTAAAACACAACTTAACTAGAACAATAACGCTAAAAGAAGTAAGTAGCTCTTTATGATTAAAAAGAAGCATTAAAATATTAAAAGGACTAGATAAATAATTAAAGAAATTTCTATAAAAAGGAAGCCCCATACCCATATTAAATGAATAAAGCAAACTAGAATGACTTTTAATCCTATCAAATAACTCACCAAGCATCGGCCCATATTGATGAAAAAAATCTATCGTAAGTAAACTCTTCCCGCCAAAAGGAGCTACACCTTGCAAGTAAAACAAAATAGATATAACAACTAAAGATGAAACAAATGCCAGTATATACCCCCAATATTTCTTAAATAAAGCCCTGATTTTCATAAAATCACCTAGAAAAAGTATACCATAATAAACTCACATTTACTATTTTTCTTGCAAAATACCTTGATTTGTAGTATGATTTATGCGTTTGTTGAAAGAAGTGAATTATATGGAAAAAATTATTAATGTTGCAGTAGTAGCTCACGTTGATGCCGGGAAAAGCACTTTAGTAGACGCTTTATTAAACCAAAGTGGTGCTTTTAGATCAAACGAAGAAGTAAAAGACTGCGTAATGGATAGTAACGATCTAGAAAGAGAAAGAGGTATAACTATCTATTCTAAAAACTGTGCAATTAGATATAAAGATTACAAAATTAATATCGTAGATACCCCAGGCCATGCTGACTTCTCATCAGAAGTAGAACGTGTTATCAAAACAGTTGATACAGTAATCTTACTTGTTGACTCTGCAGAAGGTCCAATGCCTCAAACAAGATTTGTTTTAAAAGAAGCCTTAAAATATAACTTAAAACCAATCCTATTTATAAACAAAATCGATAAAAAAGACGCTAGACCAGAAGAAGTAGTTAATATGACATTCGATTTATTCTGTGAACTTAACGCAAGTGATGAACAATTAGACTTCCCAATCATATATGGTACTGCAAGAGATGGTATTGCTAAATATTCACTAGATGATGACAGCACTACTATTGATCCACTTCTAGAAACTATCGTAAAACAATGCAAACCATTTGAAGGAAACGAAAACGACGACTTACAACTTCAAATTTCAAATTTAGGTTATGACGACTATATTGGTCGTTTAGGAATTGGTCGTATTAATAAAGGAAAAATCAAAAATGGTGAACAAGTTACCCTTGTAAAAAATGATGGTAGTGTAGAAAATTTTAGAATTTCAAAATTATATGTTACCGAAGGAATTAAAAAGATCGAAAAAGACGTTGCTTACTATGGAGATATCGTAACAATTGCTGGATGCGCAGACATATCAATCGGAGATACAATATGCAAACTAGGGACAGTTAATCCTTTAGAACCAATTGAAATCGAAAAACCAACCCTAAGCATGAACTTCGTTGTAAACAACGGACCATTTGCGGGTCAAAGTGGTAAATTCTTGACATCTAGACACTTAAAAGAAAGACTAGAAAGAGAACTTGAAACTAATGTTGGCTTAGAAGTAGAAGAACTAGAAGGCTCTGATGGCTTTAAAGTAAGCGGTAGAGGAGAACTACATCTATCAATCCTTCTTGAAAACATGAGACGTGAAGGTTACGAACTATGTGTAAGTAAACCAGAAGTATTATTTAAAGAAATAGATGGTCAAAAATGTGAACCATATGAATTAGTTATAGTAAATACTCCAAATGACTACTCAAGCACAATAATTAACAGCTTACAAGAAAGAAAAGGACTTTTACAAAAACTAGAACAAGAAGAAAATTACACTCACTTAGAATTTGAAGTACCTACAAGAGGACTTATCGGATACCGTAGTAATTTCATCACTGAAACAAAAGGTGAGGGAATCATGGTGCGTAGTTTCTCATCATACAAACCATATGCTGGAAACATTCAAAACAGAAAAAATGGTGTACTAGTTAGTATGGAAACAGGTAAGAGTTTAGGATATTCACTATTTAACTTACAAGATAGAGGACAATTAATTATTGGCCCAGCAACAGACGTTTACATTGGTATGATTGTTGGTATTAACAACAGAGATAACGACCTTAACGTAAACCCATGCAAGAATAAAGAAATGTCAAATACAAGAAGTAAGAGTAGTGATGAAGCAATAGCTTTAGTACCACCAAGAACATTCTCTTTAGAAGAAGCACTTGAATTCATTAATGATGATGAATACGTTGAAATTACACCAGCTGTTATTAGATTAAGAAAGAAAATATTAGATCCAAAAGATCGTTTCAGAACAAATAGATAATCTGCCTAGTGCGGATTTTCTTTTGCAAGTTTTTCATACTCTCTTTGCAAGATATCAACCATTTTCTTTAACTTTTCCATCTCAAAAGCATCATTATCACTTTTAATTTTTGACTGATGTACCTGCCTTTGCTGATTAAACTGTTGTAAAAAAGCCGCATTCGTCTCCAGAATCTGACCTACTAACATAAACCAGTTGCCAATCGCGTTCTGCTCTAAAGCCGTAAACCCATCAATTAAAGCAAAGCCAACTAAAGTGGCAAATAAAGTTCCAATTTTTGATTCAGTTTCTGAAGGCAATCTTTCCATAGTATAAGTATATGCGTCTTGAATAAACTTTATATAAATGATATAATTAGCGTAGAAAAGAGGTAGTAAAATGAATTTAAAAGGAACAAAGACAGAAGCCAATCTTCAAGCAGCATTTGCCGGTGAAAGTCAAGCAAGAAACAAGTATACATATTATGCATCAAAAGCAAGAAAAGACGGATATGAACAAATAGCCGCTATCTTTGAAGAAACAGCAAATAATGAAAAAGAACATGCTAAAATGTGGTTCAAAGAATTAAACGGTGGAAACATTCCCGATACATTAACAAACTTAAATGATGCGGCAAATGGTGAAAACTACGAATGGACAGACATGTATGAAGAATTTGCTAAAACAGCAAGAGAAGAAGGCTTTGAAGATATTGCCAAAAAATTCGAATTAGTTGGTCAAATAGAAAAGCATCATGAAGAAAGATATCGTAAACTAATAAATAATATAGAAAATAAAGTTGTATTTTCAAAAGACGAAGATGCAATATGGATTTGCCGTAATTGTGGACATGTTGTAATCGGGAAATATGCTCCAGAAGTATGCCCAGTATGTAATCATCCACAAAGTTTCTTTGAACTAAAAAGTGAGAACTACTAAAACTCGTTAAGAGTTTTTTTCTTTGCCTAAAAAAAGCAAGCTATTGCTCACTTTCTAACTTATATGATGGTTTAAATTCTTCAGATAACAAACCTGCAGCCTGAATTCTTCTAAATTTTCCTTCATCAATTATATAATCAAATTCACCGATAAATTCATAAACATCGGGATTCATTCCAATTTTGCTTTCATTATATTTATAATAAGGACTGCTTTGACCAAATGAATTAGCAAGCCCATTTAAATCAAGGAAATCATAATCATTTTTATACCTATCTATTATTGCTTCATACATATAAAACATAGGATTAAACGAAATAAATTTACTATCATATCCACTCGCAATTATACTAATTCTATTTTCAAATTTCATAAGCAGTGCCGCAGCAATATACTCATATTTTTGCTTCTTTAAATTATTTGTTGCTTGAACTACTTGTTGTTTAATCAAAATCAAATCTCTATCAGATGCCATCTTCTCTTCTAAAACTGCCGGACTATTATCTGTTTGTATCTTCTCATTACACTCATTATTATGCTCAAGTTCTTTTTCATAGGCTCTTTGAGTTTGAATTAAACAAGCCTCATAATCAATTTTAAGAAGTACTAGTTCAGCATTAGCACCTGTATTTCCTGTAAATATATTCAGCATATTCCTATAAAAATTAATACTATCAGTAGCATTTTCTTTTATATAATCATATAAAAGTGAAACATCCTTGTTACTTGCATCCTCTAAAATAAGACCGCTGCTAGTAGAAGTACTAAGTATATTCTTCACCTCATCAGATAAATTGTCTCGATTATACGTTTTTAAGTTAATATATGGACTGATTCTTGGAAAAATAAAATCCAAAGGTTTAATCTCTCGTCTCCTCTTAAATCCTAAACTTTTTAAATCGTCAATAATCTTAACATTTTGGTTATAATTAGCCGCAAAACTTCTTTTAGGATTTAACTCACCAATAATAATTTCTGGATTAATTTTAATAAAGGCACATCCTTTTTTATTATAATAACTAACTACCTCATTAAAAAAATCTTTAAACAAACTAGCATTATAATAATCAACTAAAAAGCCCTTAGGTGCATAAGCATACTTACCATACTTAATCTTTTTTGTTAATACAAGTGATCCTGCAACTATATTATCCATATCATCTTTATATCCAATATAATCATAAGAAAATCCCATTTCACCCATTAACTTAGCATAGTTAACCGTTTGCGCATAACTTCTAAGTGGATGATTATAAGCAAAATTTTCAAATTCACGAATTGATAACTCAACTAATTTCATAAAAATCTCCTATAATCAATTATATCATTAAAGTGTCAAATATAAAATATTAACTTGCTTGCAATTAACATTTATTTTATAATTTTCTTATAAAGAAGGTATGAAAAATGAAAATTACAAATTTATACGCTAGAGAAATTCTAGATTCAAGAGGAAACCCAACTGTAGAGTGTGAACTTACTACAGAAAACTTTACTGTAAGAGCAAGTGTACCATCTGGTGCTTCAACTGGAACAAACGAGGCCCTAGAACTTAGAGATGGTGACTCAAGATATCATGGCAAAGGTGTAACTAAAGCCGTAAACAATGTAAACACAATCATTAAAAATGCCCTAATAGGTAAAGAATTAAATCAAAAAGTTCTAGATAATTTACTTCTAGAATTAGATGGAACAAAGAACAAAACAAACCTAGGAGCAAATGCCATTTTAAGCGTATCTCTTTGCATTATGAAAGCAATTGCTAAATCCCAAAACAAAGACATCTACGAACTATTTGACGGCCCTTATACAATGCCATACCCAATGATGAATATCATTAATGGTGGAGTTCATGCTACAAGCTCTTTAGAAATTCAAGAATTTATGATTGTCCCAAATCAAAGTACTTTTAAAGAAAGACTAAGATGTGGTGCTGAAGTATTCCAAACTTTAAAAAGTATTCTAAAACAAAATGGCTTTTCAACATCAGTAGGTGACGAAGGTGGATTTGCCCCAACATTTAAAACAATTGAAGAAGCCTTAGATTATATAATCCTTGCTATCAAAGAAAGTGGCTACATTCCAGGTAAAGATGTAAATCTAGCACTAGATGCAGCTGCAAGTGAATTTTATAAAGACGGCAAATACACAATAAACAAAAAAGAACTTACTAAAGAAGAACTAATAAACTACTACATAAAATTAACTGAAACCTATCCGATAATTAGCATTGAAGACGCCTTTAGTGAAGATGACATAGACTCAATAAAGAAACTAACTGAACTAATTGGTAACAAAATAATGCTAGTTGGTGATGACTACTTTGTTACAAATATTGAATATCTTCAAAAAGGAATAACTGAAAAATACAATAATGCAATTTTACTAAAAGCAAATCAAATAGGTACAATAACTGAAATGTTAGAAACCATAAAACTAGCTAAAAACTCTGGCTTTAAAACAATTATTTCCCACAGAAGTGGTGAAACAGAAGACACATTTATCTCTCAAATGGCAGTTGGCCTAAACCTAGGCTACATCAAAACAGGCTCACTATGTAGAGGAGAACGTATTGCAAAATACAACGAACTTCTAAGAATTGAAGAAAAAGTAGGCCACTAAACTTGAAATAACCCATAAAATATGGTAACATCTTTATTAGTCAGGTGATTTTATGGAAACTATTTTATTAATTGTATCAGTATTACTAATCGCAATTGTCCTACTTCAAAGTGGCAAAGCAAGTGATGCTAGTCAAATAATATCAGGAGGAAATACAGAACTATTTGCTAATCAAAAAGAAAGAGGATCAGAACTAGTAATCAGCCGTCTTACATTAATTCTTGGTTTAGCATTCTTTGTATTATCATTCCTAATTTATATTAGTTAAGAAAGTGCCTAATTGGTGCTTTTTTTAATTTAATATATAAAAATATGATAAAATATAATTGGAGGACTATATGAAAGAAGAAATTATTAACTATTTAAGCAAAATGCATGATGCTCAGACACTTATCCAAATAAATGATGCCCTAAATTTACACAGTGCAATTGAATTAAAAAATTTACAAAAAGCTTTAGACGCCCTTATCGAAGAAAACAAAGTTTACAAAACGAAAAAAGAAAAATACTTACTTTTAGAAAATTGTGAATATTTAAAATGTGGAAAACTAAGCATTAATAAAGCAGGAAATGGCTTTCTTCTTTTAGACGGTGACGATTTATACATCGATTACAAAAACCTTAATGATGCTGTAAATGGAGATGAAGTCCTAACTGAACTTATCAAATCCAAAGGAAAAACTGAAGGCCGTGTAATCAAAATCTTAAAAAGAAACACCAAAAACATCATTGGCGAATATAGTATTAGAAAAAACAAACCAATATTAATCCTAGATGACGAAAAGTGCAAACTTCTAATAGACCTAGATCCAAACACTACCAAAGATTGCGTTTTAGGCACAAAAGTCCTAGTAAACCTAGAAAAAGAACTAGCACCTAACCACTATATAGGTAAAGTTGTAAAAATAATAGGTCATAAAGACGACCCAGGTGTTGACATCAAAACTATCGCTTACAAATATGGAATCTTTGAAGAATTTTCTAAAGAATCTGACAAGCAAACAGAAGAACTACCAATCATGGTCGAAGAAAAAGAACTAGCTGGAAGAAAAGACCTTACAAACGAAGTGATCTTTACAATTGATGGAGATGACACCAAAGATATTGATGATGCCGTAAGTATCAGTGCAGAAAACAACCTTTACACACTGGGTGTTCACATAGCAGACGTAAGCCATTACGTTACAAAAGATAGCCCACTAGATAAAGATGCCTTCACAAGAGGAACAAGTTCATACTTAGCCTACAGTGTTATCCCGATGCTACCTCATAAACTATCAAACGGAATTTGCTCACTAAACGAAGGCGTAGTAAGACTAACAATCTCATGCGTCATGCAAATAAATGCTAAAGGAGACGTTGTAAACTATGATATCTTCCCAAGCTACATTAAATCATGCAAAAAAATGACCTATAAAAAAGTTAACGATATTCTTATGAGAGACACCTATGACGAAGAATATGCACCATATGTTTCAAGACTAAAACTAATGAATGAACTAGCACACATCTTAAGAAAAAATAAAGAACGCAGAGGCTACATCGACTTCTCAATTGAAGAGCCAAAGATAATCTGTGACAAAAATGGCAAATGCATTGACGTAGTAACATATGATAGAGAAGATGGAGAAAAATTAATCGAAGACTTCATGATTGCAGCCAACGAAACAGTTGCATCACACCTTTACAACATGGACTTACCATCAATATATCGTGTTCACGGCACTCCTAAAGCCGAAAAAATCGATTCATTTATTAACCTTGTATCATTAAGCGGCTACAAACTAACTGGCAACTTCAAAAACTTTACACCCACATCAATGCAAAAAATACTAGCCCAGTTAGAAAATGTACCGAACCATCAAATATTTGCTTCGCTACTACTTAGATGTATGCAAAAAGCAGTATATTCATCAGAAAACATCGGCCACTTTGGCCTAGGGAGCAAATGCTATACTCATTTTACAAGCCCAATAAGAAGATACCCAGATCTTTTACTTCATAGATTACTTCACACTTACCTATTCGAAAACAAAATGGACATTCAAACAATAAATTATTACGAAAACTGCTTGCCAGGCATGGCTGAAAACTGTAGTCAAAGAGAGCAGGCAGCAGTCGATGCAGAACGTGAAGTAGATGACATGAAAATGGCTGAATACATGGAAGAACACATTGGTGAAATCTATGAAGGATACATTAGTGGAGTAACTAACTTTGGTTTCTTTGTCGAACTCCCAAACATGATTGAAGGACTAGTTCACATTAACACCCTTGAAGGAGACTATTACAACTACTTGCCAGAACTAATGGCGCTTATAGGTGAACGACACAAAAAAATATATAGACTTGGAAGTAAAGTAAGAGTTAAAGTAGTAGGTGCAAGCAAAGAAAGTAAAACCATTGACTTTATATTACTGGAGGATGATCAAAATGGAAATCAAAAACCGCAAAGCGAGATTTAACTACTTTATACTAAAAGAAATTGAATGCGGAATAGTTTTAACTGGCACTGAAATCAAATCCCTAAGAAAAGGCAGTGCCGACATAAAAGACTGCTACGCCAAAATCAAGAATGATGAAGCATTCCTCATAAATATGTACATTGCTAAATATGATGAAGGAAACAGATTCAACCATGATGAAAGAAGAACAAGAAAACTATTACTTCACAAAGCAGAAATCAAAAGACTTAAAGAAGAAACTCAAAAACAAGGTTATACCTTAATACCTCTAGAAGTCTATATTAAAAACAATCATGCCAAAGTATTGCTGGGGATCTGCCAAGGAAAACATAATTATGACAAAAGACAAACAATTAAAGAACGAGATTTACAAAGAGAGGTTAGAAATGCGTAAAAAGATTTTTATCCTTTTTTTAATATTAATTCCCATTAATGCCTTTGCCCTAACAAAAGCCCCAATCGATATCACAAAGGAAACAGTTGCATCCTTAAGCAAAGCCTTAAATGAAGAAATTATCACCAGCGAACAACTTATAAATATATATTTAGAAAGAATAAAAGAATACAATGATCAATATAACGCTTTAATAACAATAAACGAAAACGCCATAAACGAAGCCAAAGAATTAGATAAAGAAAGACAAAATGGTAATATTAAGTCATCCATTCATGGTATTCCAATCATTGTAAAAGATAATATTGATGTCCTAGGAACAGCAACAACTGCCGGTTCAAAAGCATTAAGCGACAACTACCCAAATGAAGACGCTCTTGTTATTCAGAAATTAAAAGATGCTGGTGCTATAATAATCGCTAAAGCAAACATGAGCAAATTCGCCTTCTATGCAAGTTCATCATCAAGTGATTATGGTACAGTAAAAAATGCCTACAATCTTGCTTACTCATCATATGGTTCAAGTGGTGGCTCAGCAGTAAGCGTTGCTCTTAACTTTGCTCCAATTGCAATTGGTACCGACACAAACGCATCAGTAAGACTCCCAGCTCAAGCGGCAAGCCTTATCGGTTATCGTCCCACACTAGGCTTAATTAGCAGAACAGGCATCATTCCATACGACCCAGAAAGAGATACCCCAGGCGTAATTGGAAAAACTATTGAAGATATCCTAACCATAACCAACATTATTAAAGGAAAAGACGAAAAAGATAACAAAACGTATGATTCTGAAAATTTAAAAATTACGGATATAACCCCGCAAAACTTAGCCCTTGGAATATCAGAAACCTTCTTAAATGGTAGTAACGACAATACTCTTCCTGAAAACAAAGAAATAAATGCAGAAGTCAAAAAACTTTTAACAAATGCTTTAGACAAAATAAAAGACTCTGGCATTACCATCAAAGTAATTGACAACTACTACACAATTGATATAGATAATGAAGTCGCAAAGTCTTATAGTGGCTATCAATTCTGCGATAAATTTAACGAATACATCTTAAATCATCAAGGAACCATAAAAACATTTGAAGAACTAGCGGCACTTACTCCTGGACTAGAAGGTTATGTAGAAGACTGTAATTCTAAAATGAACCAATCATACAAAGATGAATTAAAAGAAAATTATAAAGATTATATAGAGAGCATTATGGAAGAAAACAATCTGGACGCTATCATCTATCCATCAAGTAAGAACAAAATACTAGAACTAGGTACAACTGGTATTATCAATCTATCAGCCCACGCTTCATCAACAATAAATTATCCATCTATAACAATACCAATCGGTTACGATAGTGATAATCTTCCGTATTCTCTTGAAATTATGACAAAAACTCAAAATGACGAATTTTTATTATCACTTGCAAACAAAATAAATTCCCTTAGACTATATGAATCAAAAAATCCTTTATCATCATTATATGAAGTTGATGAGGAAGTCACAAAACTAATTCAAAAGTATGATAAAAGATATAACAAAAAGAATACTCTATTTAATAAAAAATGGTTAAAAAAAGTAAAAAATTATTTTAAAGACTATCAGAATATCGAAAAACCTGAAACCGAAGCAAAAAAACTAAACCAAAACTATTATGTTTCTTTAATCATAACATTTATTATTCAGTGTATAGTTGCAATAACTATTTTAGCCATCTTACTACTAGTAAGAAAACACTTGAAAATTCAAAAAAAACGAAGAAAACGCCGGAAATAGGGACCCCGTTTTCTTTTTTTGTAGTATAATAAAATTGTCGGGCAAATAGCACGGAGGAAATGTATGATAAAATTTATTATAGTTGAGGATGAAAAGGAATATCAAGATATTTACAAAAATATTATTGATAAAATTATGTTTAAAAATGATAACAACTATGAAATACAAACCTATGAAAGATATACGCCAAAGCTTAAATCTGTTATAAAAGATCAAACTGATACTAAAATTTATATCATGGATATCGAAATTCAAGGAGAAAAATCTGGACTAGATATTGGTAGAGAGATAAGAAAAGACGATTGGGATAGCGAAATATTATTCATTACTAACCATGATAAAATGTATGATACCGTATATGAAAGCTTATTTAAAGTATTTTGCTTTATAAGAAAATTTCACAATTTAGAAAACACTCTAACAAAAAAATTATCTTTAATCGTAAATCGCAAATTTGATAACCGCAAATTTTTCTATACAAGCGGTCAATCAGACTTACAAATATTTGCAAAAGATATCATTTATATTTATAGAGAAACAACATCAAGAAAACTCATTATAAAAACTACCAGAGGCGAATATGCCATAAACATGACATTACAAGATGCCTTAACCAAACTAGATGATAGATTTAGACAAGTCCATAGAGCTTGTATTGTAAACAATGACTATGTTCAAGAATACAACTGGAGTCAAGGATATTTTACTCTATCAACTGGTGAAAAAGTAGATATGTGTTCTAAAAACTTTAGAAAAAGCAAAGGCAAAATAAATGAATAATATATTAAGCTATCATTTTTTTACGTTATATTTATCTGCAGTCTTACTAACGGGTGTCTATATCATCGCTTATAAAAGTTTCTCAAATAACAAAATAAAAATCACCCTTAATAAAGCAATCTTAATTTTAATAACCGCATTTTTAATATCAATTAATAATCTGTACAATCCAATTCTTGCTATAAACGCATTAATAAGTGCAATTATTTATATGATAATGTATAAATCAATATTCAAGGAATCTTGGAAACAAACATTTTGCAAAACTTGCTTAATGACTTTAGTATCATTTATTTTAGATCCGGTTCTATCAATAACAATCTCATTTGTTTGTAATAATATCCAAGAACTTAACGTAAATACAATACCTAAATTAGTTATGACATTTACATTCTCATATGCGTATTACAAAATTTTTAAATCTGAAAAAAATAGAATTAGATTTAAATCAATACTTGACCTAATGGAAAACAATAAAAAAATATTAATATATTTTACAATATTAGTACTAGTCGCTCATGCATATAACATAATGATGGTATATAACTACGTCGACTATAAATATTACACAGCATTACTTATTCTTATTATATTTATTTCATATTTTTCATATATCTTTATTCACGAAATATTCGATAATACATCTTTAACATTAAAGAATAAATATTTAAATGATAATCTGATAAACTATCAAACAACAGCAGATAACTACAGAACTTTAAAACACAATCTAAAAAATGACTTGTTTATTATTGCTCGTTCAAAAGATAAAGAAAAAGCAATTAGAAGAACGTATGAAAAATATAATCAAGATGAAGAATGGGTAAATAACATCAGTTCCATTCCATCTGGACTTCAAGGTATTATCTTCTTAAAAATGCAATTTGCAGAAAACAATAAAGTCAAATTCTATATGGATAACCAAATAGATTTTAAAAAATTAGATGAAAGTACAGCTCTTTACCTAGATACTTGCGAAGTAATAGCTATATGTTTAGATAATGCCATTGAGGCAAGCATAGATACCAAAGAAAAATTAATATGTATGGGACTATACAATGATGATGACTGTTATACAATTAACATCACCAATTCATTTAACAACTTTGTAGACGTTGATAAACTAGGTGAGAAGAATTATAGCACGAAAAATAGAAATAGTGGCATAGGTCTAAATTATATTGCAAATCTAAACAAAGATATAAAAATAAAAAGAATTATATCTGACACAAATTTTAAAACTATTATAACGATTAAAAAAGCCATCAATTAAGATGGCTTTTTCGTGTGTGTGTTAAGTACCCTTTCTATCTATATTTTTTTTGGTACATCTAAATTATTATAAATTACTTAATTAATGATTTTGGGCATTCTGGTTCATCACTAATAACAGCAATACAGAATATTGAACTAATATGACTAGCAATGAATTTTAAAAAACTTCCTAACATAACTGCCTCCTTTCTTCCTACATAAAATCTATTCATTAAGATTATAGGTTTTATAATTATTAAACTCTTGATGCGTAATCTTATATATTAAAGGATTAATTAATAAACTTTGATAAAGTAAAGACGCTATCATTAAATTACTAATAAGATTAGAATGTTTGAAAGAGTAACAGCAATACACAAGCGTAATAATTAAACTAGCAACCTTAAACATTAACCTTCTTTTTTTATTTACAATTGGTCTTTTTTTAGTATCTGCAGGAGAATACAACGCAAATATAAATATTGAAAATGTAAGTAAAATAATTTTAGTAATTCTATTTATTGTAATAATACTAAATGTGTATGGTATTAGTATAAAAGCAAGAATAGATACCACCCAGCACTCTTTAGTTGTATTAGCATGCCAACCAAAGCTTACGCTTCTTATAGGTGTATAAAGTAACACAAACCATATATATTCTTTAAATAAACCAAGCAAAGCTGCAATTAAAGTAATAACCAAAATCTTAGTAAAAGTTAAGTATATACCTTCTAAAGCATATCTCATAATGGCAACTTCTTCTTCAGTATATTCCTTATTTTTTTTAGCTAAATTAACAACACTTGCAATAAATTTCTCTTTCACTTCTTCACTTCCGCTATCATCATAACAGAATAAAATAACAAATTTTAACAGTTGAACTCAAAAGGCTAAAAAAATGTTCAAAATATAAAAATTATAATTTAAAAAATGTCAAAATATTTAATTAATACCCAAAAAACAACATTTTAAACAATTTATAAAAGTTTGGAATTATAATTTGTTAAAATATACATGTCATGCAAAAGATGCCGGAAAAAGCTTCCTAGCAATCTTTAAATGATAACATTGTGCACAAAGAAGGGAAGTAAAAATATGTTCAGAAGGAAGGTGTTTAGCGTGAGAGGTACCGTAAAATGGTTTAACAACGAAAAGGGATATGGCTTTATCGAATGCGGAGATTTAGAAGATATATTTGTTCATTATTCTGCGATACTTAAAGATGGCTATAAAACATTAAATGAGGGCGACATTGTTGATTTTAAACTTATTGAAACAGCAAAAGGACTACAAGCAAACGAAGTGTCTACTGTCACTTTAACTACTACAATCTTGTAGTTTTTTCTTTTTTTTTATGCTATAATCACTATAGGAGGATGAATATGGAATTTTTAATTCGTGGAGAAAAAATTAAAGTAACTGATTCAATCAAAAATTATATTGAGGAAAAGCTAGGAAGACTAAACAAATATTTTGACGCACCAGATAGCATTAAAGCAACTGCTTTAATAAAAGTGAAGGATAACGAAGAAATTATCGAAGTCACCATTCCTACAACAAAATTTACACTTCGTGCAGAAGAAAAAAACAAAGACTTATATGCAGCAATTGACCTAGTAACTGATAAACTAGAAAGACAAATCAGAAAAAATAAAACTAGATTAAAAGCTAAATATAAAAAAGAAGTAGTCCCTGACTTTATCTTTGATTTTGAAGTAACTGAAGAGGAAAATGAAGATAAAATAGTAAAAAGAAAAAAAATTGATGTAAAACCAATGGATGAAGAAGAAGCAATCCTTCAAATGGAACTTCTAGGACACGACTTTTACGTGTTTAATAACATAGATGAAGAGTGCATTTCTGTTCTTTATAGAAGAAAAGATGGCAACTACGGTATAATTAATACAAAATAGGATGTAAAAGTCCTTTTTTTTTGATATAATAATCACTTGAGAGGGTGATATTATGAGTTTACTAAAAAAACTTGTAGATACTGAATATAAAGAATTAAGAAGATTTAATAAAATCGCTGACAAAATTGAAAGTTTAGATGAAACCTATTCAAAAATGTCAGACGAAGAATTAAAAGGAAAAACTGCCGAATTTAAAGAAGCATTAAAAAATGGCAAAACATTAGATGACATTCTTGTTGATGCTTTTGCTACTGCAAGAGAAGCCGCATATCGTAAAATAGGTGAAAAACCATACAGAGTCCAATTACTAGGTGGCCTTGCTATTCATTATGGTAACATTGCTGAAATGAAAACTGGTGAGGGAAAAACCTTAACTACAATTTTACCTGCATACCTAAATGCCTTGACTGGCGAAGGTGTACACGTAGTAACAGTAAATGAATACTTAAGTGCTCGTAATGCCGAGTGGATGGGACCAATCTTTGAATTCCTAGGACTAACTGTAGGCGTAAACCTAAGAGAACTTAGTCCAGAACAAAAAAGAGAAATCTATAACTGTGATATAACTTACTCAACAAACAATGAAATCGGTTTCGATTATTTAAGAGATAATATGGTACAGCGTAAAGAAGACAGAACGCAAAGAGGTCTTAATTATTGTATCATCGATGAAATCGACTCAATCCTAATCGATGAAGCAAGAACTCCACTTATCATTTCTGGTGGTAAGTTCAATGCTGCAAACCTATATACAGAAGCTGATAGTGCAGTTAAAAAACTAAATGAAGAAGAAGACTTCACTGTTGACGAAAAAACAAAAACAGTAATGCTTACTGAATCCGGAAGTAAAAAAATTGAAAAATACTTCAAACTAGATAATCTATATGACGCAGAAAATACTGCTTTAGTACATCACGTAAACCAAGCACTAAAAGCAAACTATGGAATGAAAATTGATGTAGACTATGTAGTTCATGATGGTGCAATCTTGATTGTCGATCAGTTTACTGGCCGTTTAATGCAGGGAAGACAATTTAGTGAAGGCTTACATCAAGCAATCGAAGCCAAAGAAGGCGTAAAAATCAACGAAGAAACAAAAACTTTAGCAACAATCACATTCCAAAACTTATTTAGAATGTACAATAAAATTTCAGGTATGACTGGTACTGCAAAAACTGAAGAAGAAGAATTCCGTGACATCTACAATATGTACGTTATTGAAATACCAACAAATAAACCATGTATAAGAGAAGATATGGCTGACTTAATGTTTGCAACTGAAAAAGGTAAATATAATGCAATCGTAAACTTTATTAAAGAAGTTCACGCTAAAGGACAACCAATCTTAGTTGGTACTATCTCAGTTGAATCAAACGAACACCTAAGTAAACTACTTCAAAAAGAACATCTACCACATGAAGTATTAAACGCTAAAAACCATGCTAGAGAAGCAGAAATCATCGCAAACGCCGGTCAAAAAGGCGCAATTACAATCGCTACAAACATGGCAGGTCGTGGAACCGATATTAAACTAGGCGAAGGCGTTAAAGAACTAGGCGGACTATGTGTAATCGGAACTGAAAGACACGAATCAAGACGTATCGATAATCAGTTAAGAGGTCGTGCTGGTCGTCAAGGAGACCCAGGATACTCACAGTTCTTCATATCATTTGAAGACGAACTTATGAGAAGATTCGGAACAGATAGAATTAAAACAATGATTCAAAACCTAGGATATGATGAAACAATGCCTATTAGATCAAAAATGTTTAGTAAGAGCATTGAATCAGCTCAAAAGAAAGTAGAAGGCAACAACTACGATATGCGTAAAAACCTACTAGACTACGACAATATCGTATCAGAACAAAGAAAAATAATTTACAAAAAACGTAACGAAATTCTTGACGCGGAAAACATGACCACAATTTCAGAAGACACGTTAAGAGACTATGCGGACGAATTTGTAGATAGTCACATTGCTCCAGAAGGATACCTAACGGAAGCAGACTTAGATGCAATTAAAGGCCACTTCAACAATGCATACTTAAGAAAAGAAACAATCGAACTAGAAGAAATCAAAAACAAAAAAGAAACAGAAGTAAGCGATATTATTGGTGATAAACTAGTAAAAGAATTTGAAGAAAAACTAGAAGAAATCCCAGAAGAAGTAACAAATAACTTTGAAAGATTTATAAATTTAAAAGTAATCGACGATGCATGGATTGAACACATCAACTCAATGGAACACTTAAGAGAAGGTATTGGTTTAAGAGGATATGCTCAAGTAAACCCACTTCAAGCATACGCTTTAGAAGGTTACGAAATATTTGAAAAAATGTTAGATAACATTGACGCAAACATTACAAACCTTCTAATGAGAGTTGAAATTAAACAAACAATAGCACCTAGAAAAGCCCCTCAAGGACAAACTAATGACGGCAAAGAAACTTTAAAAAGTACACCAAAAGTAAACGAAAAAAAGAAAATAGGCCGTAATGACCCATGTCCATGTGGTTCGGGGAAAAAATATAAAAATTGTTGTGGAAAGTAGCAAAAAATAAGGAAAAATTGAAATTTTAAAAGGTAACAAATTTGTTGTTTGTCACCCAATAAATAAAAATGTGGACAAAATCCATTGAAATTAAAGGATGTCAGCAAAATACAATTTGTTGACATCCTTTTTTGGGGAGGTACATATGTGTTGGCAATTATACTATTTAAAAATTATAAAAAATGAAAAGAGATTAGAGTTTGAAAGACAATTTGAAGATGGAGAATTAGATTTGATACACGAATGTAATCAAATTTTAGGAAATTTCAATTCTTTTTCAGATTATTACTCGATGTTAAAAAGTTCGTTACAAGAATTAAAAGAATATATATTGAGAGTTGAAGATTTTAAATTTAGATTTGTTTCTCCAGAGACGAAAAGTCAAGGACTTTTTCATCAAATTCACAAAGAAGTCACATTTTGCGGACTTCCTCACGAAGCATACGCTTGATTTTGTCCTCCATCGTCTCCTTGGCGGTCTGGCTGAAATGCACACGC